>ERZ827168.839-NODE-839-length-46648-cov-25.900049_pt1 | contig 46648 bp, 48 predicted proteins | sample MGYA00519868_ERZ827168 | MGnify/ENA primary metagenome ERZ827168 (study PRJEB31778, sample SAMEA3449271) | human gut metagenome | biome: human gut; feature: human-associated habitat; material: faeces | place: United Kingdom | collected 2010/2012 ...
TATCATCGTTATGTATACAAATATAATACATAACGATGATATTTGCAACTATTTTCTTAAAAATCAGCAATTTATATTTAACTCGTTAGGTAATTGTCGGGAATGCAGGTTTTATGGGAGCTAAATGCTGCCGGGCGATGCGTAAGCGTTTCGGATGTGCGTGGCGATGCTGCGCGGTGTGGCGGGACGCGGCCACGCTCTGTTTTTAGAGGTGTTGATTGTCAATGAGTTATAAAACGTGGCGTGGAAACGCAGCCAAAAAAAGCCATCGTTTCCACGCTACTGTAAAAATGATATTTGATTATCAATAAGTTACAGAATCGGGCGTGGCCGCGTCCCGCCGGGCGGACTTGCGGCAACCCCGGAGACGTTTTACTTCGTCCTGGCAGTGGGGTTGTGGCAACCCCGGAGATGCTTACCGCTTCCTCCCGACAGCCGCTCGTGATTCCCTTCATCCATGGATTTGTTTGATTCCGCTAGATCTCGTGTGATTGTATCCTCCCGAAGGCCTCTCTTATGATGCCCTCCATTCCGGGATTTGCCGCACTGCATGCGCCACATCCCTCTTCGCCTGCGCGGCGGGGCGCATGTTTTATCTTACTGCAACCAAGACTTGGTACCATCTAAAAGTTTTTCCGGAACCAAGTGACATAATATTCACGTTTGGTTCTATCTAAAACGTTTTCTCGGAACCGTTTGCGATGAAAATGGATGTGGATTATATATTCCTGAGCATATCCATTCACTCAAATAATATACAGGACTTTTCCCCTGACACCTGACCCCAAGCGTGTCGTACAAAGAAGGAAACTGCTGCCCCGATTGTGCCCCGTTTTTTAACTGGGAATCCGCTAACTCATTAATATCTAACAAGTTAGCGGATTTCAGCGGAGAGAGAGGGATTCGAACCCCCGGACCCGTTAAGATCAACGGTTTTCAAGACCGCCGCATTCGACCACTCTGCCATCTCTCCAAAGTCGAATGTTATTTCGCTCCATGTCACGTTTTCCGTGAAATGGACTGCAAAGATAAGTACTTTTTTCGAAATCGCAAGCGGTTGGGAGGAAAAAACGTGAAAAATATTGAAAACGGCGGTTCGGGGCGCTGGATTGCAGATAAAAATGATTACCTTGCAGGATGTATTGAAAATACGAGTAACACACAAGAATACTAGTAATACACAATAGCGAAACATGAGTAAAGTAATCAGCGGGAAAGAACTTTCCATCAAATTGAAAGCCGAAATGGCTGAACAGGTAAAAACATTTCCTGAAAAGTATGGCCGCGTGCCGCATCTGGTAGTGATTCTGGTGGGGGAAGACCCTGCTAGCCAATCATATGTGAAAGGCAAGGCCAAGGCATCTGAAGTGGTGGGCATAAAGAACACCACGATACTGAAGCCGGCGGACATTTCGGAAGCGGAACTGCTGAAACTCATTGCGGAACTGAATGCGGATGACGGAGTGGACGGCATCCTCGTGCAGCTGCCGTTGCCGGAACACATTGACGAAGACAAGATAATTGCCGCCATATCGAAAGACAAGGACGTGGATGGTTTTCACCCGCTCAACGTGGCGGCGCTCTGGATGAAACAGCCTTGCACCATACCTTGCACGCCGAAAGGCATCATCAGGATGCTGGAAGAAGCCGGCGTGGAAATCAAGGGAAAGAGGGCTGTGGTCATCGGAAGAAGCCAGATCGTCGGACTGCCGGTAGCGAAACTCCTTCTCGACAGAAATGCCACGGTGACGATATGCCATAGCCGCACAGCCGATCTGCCGGCCGTGACACGCGAGGCGGAAATCCTGGTCGTGGCGATCGGACGCCCTAGATTTGTGACCAAGGACATGGTCGCGCCGGGTGCAGTAGTCATTGACGTAGGCGTAAACCGCGATCCGGAAACCGGAAAACTCTGCGGCGACGTGGATTATGAGGCCGTGGAACCGCTAGCATCCGTGATTACCCCTGTGCCGGGCGGCGTCGGACCGATGACAATTACCTGCCTGATGGAGAACACGATAGAGCTGTTCTTACGCAAAATGTCCAAATAGCCCATCTGAAAACACAGCATCGGGACTCCAGGAAGTCTGAGCCTTTGCGCGTCTGACCCCGGGGGCCCGTACTTTTACAACCCCAACTCCAGCTGGAAACGCACGGCGAGACGGTCATAATCCGGACTCGCCGGCTCTGCCATCTGGTTGAACGACAAGTCCAGCTGCAGTTTCAGGCTATGTCCGATGATGTAGCGCGTTACACCTAAAGTGCTCTGATTCCACACTTTATATCCGGCAAAAGGACGCACCTCCCGGTTCGGAAGCATTGACGAATTGCGGATGGCGACCTCCCATTTCCGGTCGAAAAGATAACTCGCCTGGACATTGACACCGGAACCCGTGTACACGAAAGACGAGCTCGCAAAACCGACCGGATCTGCGGCATGACGCCCCATGTAATCGGCATTGAACGAAAAACCGCGGTATTTGAAAATCATGTCCGCATAATACGAACCGATATTGCGCGTCTCGTCCCCCGGCAGCATTGACCCCTTCATGCCGCGCGTCAGCTGCGAACGGTGGTTGAACGAATAGCCCGCGCCGAGCATGATTTTAGGCGTCTCCTCATGGTAGGTGTCGCCCTCGACGTACTCGCCCTTTGCGTGGAAACGCCCCAGCGGAAACAGCTCCAGACGGCCCGTGTATGCGAGTCCGCCATTGTTCGACGCGCCCCAGTTCCGGCCTTCGCCGAGCGTCACGGAGGCCAATGCCGCCAATGCGAATTTGTCAATGCCGCCGTAATAATACTCCCCGAACAGTCCGAAATCACGGTCGCCGCCGAACTCGCTGTTGACAATGCTCCTGTCCACGAACTGCAGCGATCCGGATGAATTCAGCATTGCCCTGTTCGCCTTTATCTTGGCCTGGCCGAGGCCGATGTTCCATGACGAATTCGGTTTGTAGTAGGCAATGGCGTCCAGAATCAAGTTCGATTTTCCGTTCGGTGTCGGTTTGGCATCGGAGCCGGTGAAGCCTAACTGTATGGAATAGATGAACTTAGGCGAAAAGATAAATCCGTCGAAACGCAGACGCAGCCTTCTTACCTGGCCGTTCACTTCAGTTACGCCCATGCCCTTGTCGAAAGATGCGCCCACCAGGTTCTGCATCCGGAAACGGATCGTCGTCTTGAAAGAATTGTCCTTTGGGCTGAACGAAATGCCCTTGCCGACCTCGATGTTCGGCATGTTCGCCAGCTGCTCGCTGATCTCGTCGTCGACAAGCGTGTTCACCCGTTTGCGGAAATTCGAAGTGTCCCTGCCTTCCGGGACCGCGCCGTTCGCGCCAATGCCGTTCGTCAGGACCAATGCCGTCGCGGCAATTATTGTTGTCAATGTCTTTTTCATGTTCGTCTCAATGCAGTTTTTACGTTCTGCCTCCGACAAAGATAATTTAAGTTTCTAAATTATTTCTGAAATATTACAAAGCCAGACGGAAATTTTTGCACGGCGACATGCCGGTTTCCGGATAAAAATAGTATATTTGTTTCTGGAGCTGCGTCATGGAAACACCTAAAAAGCTATAACCATATATGTCTATATTGAAAAAAATGCTGGTTCGTCTGCCTGTGAAGAAGTCATATCTCACTATGGCATGGGACGCTACGGCCAAGGGTCAGACCGACTTGGCACTCCATCTTTTCAAGCTGGCATACGAGCAGGAGACATTGCCTGAAAAGAAAGCGGAGGCAGCATGGAACGTCTATGTCGACTGCAAGAACAAGGAAAAATACCACGAAGCATATCTCTGGTGTGAACGCACCGCAAGACTCGGATTCGTGAAAGCGATGCGGATCCTGGGCAAGGCATATTTCTATGGACTCGGTATAATTCCGAATTACAGAGTCGCCGTGCGCTGGTTCAGTGCAGGAGCTGAAAAAGAAGACGCCACATGCATGAGACTTCTCGGAGAATGCTATTTTCAGGGCAGGGGAGTCATGACCAACAAGAAAAAGGCGTACGACTACTTCCGCGCCGCTTACGACCTGAAAGAACCGGGAAGCTACTATTGGATCGGGCTGGCATACAGCAAGGGCAATGCCGGTTATGACGTCGACATGAACCGGGCCATTGAAACCTGGACGCAAGGCATTCCGAACTCCAGATGCCTGTTCGAACTTGGCAAATGCTATTATTGGGGGAACGGAGTTCCGAAAGATAAAGACTTGGCTTACAATTATTTCCTACGGGTTTCCGACCAGGGAAAAGACTTTGCCGACAAGTACCTTTCGCCTGACAAATCCACTCTCCGCAGCGAAGAAGAGGTAGAGGCGCTACGATGAACATCTTTAATCCCGAACATGATTTGTGCATGGCCAACGGCGACGCGAACTTCGTGCCGCCGGCATCTGCATTGGAATTCGGGAAAGACTGCGCCGGATTGACGCGGTGGATAGACCAATCATCTGACAATGAGGTCGTTCCATGGGGCTGGGATGCAGTGCTCAAGCGCCGTCTCCAGAAAGAAGGCGTGCCAGGGTCAATGCTGCCATCCGACGCCGACATTGCCGAAATCCGCAGGCTGTCGCACCGCAGAAATGCCGTCAACGCCAGTATTTATGTCAATGATTTTCAGGCCAATGCCGATGCGCGTCTTCTGAAACATCTCCGTCCGATATCCTATGTAAGGGAAATAAACGATATCAATGCTTTGACGCCTGCGGTGGAAGAATTCGGGGACGCCGTGTTGAAAGCCCCGTTGTCAGGCAGCGGGAAAGGTCTCCGCTGGGCACGTTGCAATGAATTGTCAGCCAGCGATTTGGGGTGGAGCCGAAACGTGATTGCCAAACAGGGCGGCATCATGGTCGAGAAACGCCTGGAAATCGTGCAGGACTTCGCAATGCTGTTCCATGTGGGCCGCTCCGAGGTTTCATTTGAAGGCTATTCGCTGTTTTTCAATGACAACGGAATCTACAAGGGCAATGTCCTCGCAAGTGATGCGCATATCCTCTCCCGAATATCGTGTTATGTCCCCAATGAGCTGATTATCAATGTCAAGGCAGCATTGGAAAAATATCTGGAATGTGAATTCATGGGCAGATATACCGGTTATGTCGGGGCAGACATGTTCATATATAAGGAGGCTGGCGAGTATCGGCTTGCACCTGTCGGGGAACTCAATGTCCGTATGACCATGGGGCTGCTGGCGCGTAGACTCTACGACCGGCACTTGTATGGTAATCCGCAGCAAATCAAGCTGTTGCGTCCGGGAGACACTAAACTTCCGGCATTCGAAATGAAGCCGGCGGACTTGGACGGCCAGTATGCCATGTGCGTGGAGTACAGCCCGGATCCAGGGAAACTCTTCTCCGAAAAAGATGAATTTCTGGAAACATTGACAGAAATCACTACGTCGTCACGTTATGCTGTGGTCGTGAGACGCGCGGACGTAAGTCATTGATTTACATTATAATAATGGCGAAGATTGTTACTTTCGGCGAGATGATGCTCAGGCTGGCGACTCCCGGACATCTCAGATTTTCTCAGACTCATGAATTCGAGGCGACTTTCGGAGGAGGCGAGGCGAATGTGGCTGTGTCTCTTTCGAATTACGGCGAGGACGCTCATTTCGTGACGGCGCTTCCTGACAATGACATTGCCAAGGCTTGTCTGGCCGAACTCCGCGGGCTTGGGGTGGACGTGAATCATTGTATCAAAAGCGGGGACCGCATGGGGATTTATTACTTGGAAACGGGTGCTGTCGCGAGGCCGAGCAAAGTGATTTATGACCGCGCACATTCCTCATTGTCAGAGATTAAGCCTGGGATGATTGACTGGGATGCCGTTTTCGATGGTGCCGACTGGTTTCATTGGACAGGTATTACGCCTGCGATCAGCCAGGGTGCTGCGGATGTGTGTCTGGAGGCGATACGCGCGGCTTCTGAACGCGGCATCAAGATTTCCTGCGACCTGAATTACCGGAAAAATCTCTGGAAATATGGCAAAACTGCATCCGAAGTCATGCCGGAACTGGTGGCAGGATGTGATGTGATTATAGGCAATGAGGAAGACGCTGCGAAAGTGTTCGGTATTGTCGCTGAAGGATTTGACGCTGATTCGGGAGCAATCGACGAGTCCAAATTCAAGTCCGTGGCTGCATCTTGCTTAAAACACACAATATCAGGAGATTATAATCGCGTTACCGTGCAGGAGGTAGAGTCGTTGATGAACGGCAATGTCTCCGGAAGGGTGTCCAGATAATATATTTGATTATGGCTAGATTCAATAAGGCGAAGGTGGTTTCCACCGCACTTTCGACAGGACTTGTTCCGGTTTTTTACAATGCCTGCCCAGAAATTTCCAAGGCCGTGCTCAAAGCGTGCTATGACGGCGGAATCCGGGTTTTCGAATTTACGAACAGAGGAGATTTTGCACATGAGGTCTTTGCGGAATTGGTGAAATATGCCGCTGCGGAGCTCCCTGAAATGATCGTCGGAGCAGGGTCCGTCATCGACGCCCCTACGGCGGCATTGTGACAGAAGCAGTTGCTGGAATGGGAAGCGCCGCCGAACTTGTCCGGGCCACAGGTGATGCCGTAGTCCTGATCTCCACGGTGAGCATGTATTGCTTCCTGGTCGCGCGCAGCGTTCTCGCCATCGGCGCTCTCATTGCACCGCTCACGATTCCGCTTCTGGCGAAAGCTTATGGTTGGGAAATGGCGTTCATCATCATCGGCGTCCTGGGTTTCATCTGGATGGGCGTCTGGGTTTTCTTCTACGACAAGCCCGAGAACTCCAAGTATGTCAATGCTGCTGAACTTGAGTACATCCGGCAGGTTATTTCATAATATTCTGCATCTGCGCATTCGCATACGTCATCGGCTGGCTGCTCATGAAAGTATTCGTGCCGAAGTATAGCGTGGTGACTCTGGAAGACTAGTAGAAATGATAGTTGTATCTGGACAAGAGGTCGATGGAGCTGTAGTTATCCTGTTTCTCCGGACTCTTTCCCAGTATCAGATGGTCCGTGAGCGTAATGATTGACTTTTGTGCGTCGATGTCGGCATGCTGGCCGATAAGGTACTTCACATATCCGTCTTTCAGTGCGTCGATGTTTTTCTGCAATATGTCGAAACCGACTACGTTCCAGCCCTTCTTCCTGTGCTTCCGGAGATAATCCGCCACCAGGAAAATCCTGGAATTGAGGGTTACGATGTTCGGGCATCCGTCAATGTTCCTGAAGGCGTCGTCCATGGCCTTGTTCGCCTCCATTGCATTGTTCGGATTTATCACTATGCTCTTGACTGTGGTTTCCGGATAATGTGCTGAGAGATAGTCCAGAAAGCCATGTCTTCTTTCTGCTGACGGGTCGGACAGGCCGTTCACGTCACGCTCGATTCGTACAAGATATATCGTGTCGAGGCTCTTTTCGTCAGAATTGGTCATGAGCATATCTGCGCAGAAAGCACCGCTGTCATATATAGGCTGTCCGTAATATGCCAGGTGGCCATATATGCCGTTTACGCTGGTATTCAATATGATATAAGGAATGTTCGCCTCTTCTATCTCTACCGCGATCGTGCGTGTCGCAGGGAGGAACATCGGGGCGATGATGATTCCGGAATATCCCGTCTTTATCACTTTCCGGCATTCGGAGAGGAAAGAATCCACGCTGTACTGGTCGTATGTGCACTCGTCCACATTGACCGAAAACCTTCCGGCATATTCCCGTGCCTTTTCGATACCGACATGCGCAAGCTCCCAAAATTCTCCCTTTTTATATTTCGGAAGAATTACGGCAATGTCGTGGGACTTGTTCTTGGCAAGCATTGACGCATAAACATTGGTCTTGTAACCTAGTTCCTTTATGACTTTCAATACTTTAGCCCTGGTTTCTTCTGATACTTCACCTCTTTCGTGCAGTACACGGTCAATTGTGCCACGCGTCACGCCCGCAGCTTTGGCTACGTCGCTGATGGTAACAGTGGATTTGTTCATGTTTATCTGGCTATGTGGCGCGAAGTTATGAAAAAACGGCCGTTTCCGCAAATTTTGAAAAATTTGGATAAAAATATCCGTGTCCGTGCACGGAAATAATAAAACATTGCTATCTTTGCGGTAAGAAAAATACATTGATATGATTAGAATGACAGAAAGCTGGAGATGGTATGGACCGGATGATCCGGTGAAATTGAGTTATATCAGACAGGCTGGCGTGACGGATATCGTTCATGCTCTGCACCATATTCCGAACGGGGAAGTGTGGCCGGTTACGGCGTGGCCAAGGCTGCGGTGGCGAACTGGACCAAATATCTCTGTGCTGAATTGGCGATGAAGTTCGGCGAAGGCATTCGTGTCAATGCGATTGCGCCGGGTTTCCTTCTGACGAACCAGAACCGCACCTTGCTGACCAATGAGGACGGTTCTCTTACACCTCGTTCGCATACGATTCTCGCCCATACTCCTATCGGACGTTTCCTGGAGCCGGATGAATTGGTGGGAACCCTTCATTATCTGGCCTCCGATGCCTCCAAGGCCGTGACCGGTACGGTTTGCGTTGTCGACGGCGGCTTCGACGCGTTCTCGATATAGGACTCTTCCGATTTCTTTCGTACCTTCGCGGAAAATCATTGACAATGGAATTGGATTCAAGCGTAAACCTGTCGGTAGACAAGGAATTGAACATGACATCCGTCCTTGGCCCGGAAGATTTTGCTGCCAAGGTGCTGTCTGTCATGCCGAAAGATGTGAAATCAGGAGATCTCGGCTGCGGCCGTATCCTCGCCGATTATTCCATCTTCATGCAGACCAGATATGTCCTTTGCGACATCTACGAAGACGGAACGGAGACTTCGGAAGACGGGAAGACATCATATAAATACCGCATCGAAATCAAATCCGGCAAGAAAACCAGCCGGATTGGCGATGCGGTATATTGTTTCCTCTTTATAGTAATCTTCTGGTTCCTGAGCCGTTGGACCACGCAGGGCTTCAACCCGTTGTTCCTCATCATCTCAGGGCTCGCCGTCCTCGCGGCCCTCTACCTGATATGGAACTCCACCCGCTCCAAATTCGGCCCGAAAGAATCAGCAGCCATAGCGGAAGTGCTCAAGGATTCTCTTTCCTGCACTCCGCGGTAATCTTTTCGAGTCTTCCGTATGCGGTTGCGGGCTGCTTCCACAGTGTTGCCAGCAGGATTGCCTCTACAACGCTGGCGGTCAGCGTGATGTCCAGCCCTTTGAACTGGGTCAATATGCTTGAACCCCAGTCCAATATGGTGAATCGGATTATGTATACGAAGAAGTTTGACAGCGCGATAATCCAGATAACCGGATTTTTTGTCCATTCTCAATGACAGGGGTGCCGTTCCCCTGTGAAAGCACTTTTCCATGTGCATATTTTCGTTTCAGGAGGCCGCCAGCTATGCTCTCTTCTCTATCCCTTCCCACAACAGCTTCGGGTCCGTCGGATACCTCATCTCGCTCTCATAGCAAGTGGCATCCGTGTACATCTTCAGGAACATTAGAGCCACTTTTCCCTCAGGTGTGAAGTATGACCTGCGTCCAAGTTTCGGTCTCATGCTCTTGCTGACAAGCCCGAAGTTCTCTGCCATCTCATGGATCGGAAGCAGCTTTCCACGGCCTGTTGGAGGAATTCTTTTTCTCCATATCAAAGATACAAAATATTTAACACATTAGCAATCAATTAGTTAGGAAAAGATTAACATTTCCCGACAGTCCCTAAATATGACACGCATTATACCAACAGGGGCCTGCGGAATCCGCAAGCCCCTGTTGGCAATACATTGTATGACAATCTGTCTCAGTCAGTCATTTCAATTCTGGAATTCAGTCAGGACGCCTGTCTGAGCCTCAAGGAAGGCCTTGACTTTCAGGACCTTGTCCTCTGGCATCGTGCGGCCGACCTGGAACTTGGTCATCTTGGAGACAGCCTCCTCGAGAGTCTCGACACTGCCGTCATGGTAGTATGGCCAGGTGAGGGCTACATTCCTCAGGGACGGAGTCTTGAAGCGGTATCTGTCGCGCTCCACACCGGTCTGGGCCCAGCGGCCGTTGTCGCCGTCGGTGAGGCCTGACTTGAGATTAAGTTCCCTGTCCTCGAAATAATTGGCCCTCTGGCCCATCAGCTCGTAGGAGAGACCACCCATATTGACACCGGCGTGGCAGGTGGCGCAGCTGTAATCCTTGAAGATGTCGTAACCCTCGATCTGCTCGGCAGTCATTGCCTCCTTGTTGCCCTTGAGATACTGGTCGAACGGGCTGTCAGGTGTGAGGAGTGTCTTCTCATACTCGGCAATGGCATCGGTGATGGTAGCCTGGCAGAGTCCCTCAGGATATACTGCAGTGAAGAGTCTTGTGAACTCCTTGTCCTCTGCGATGCGGGCTGAAATCTCGTCGAAATCCTTGCTTCCCATCTCCACAGGGTTGAGTGGCGGACCGCCGGCCTGCTCCGCGAGAGTGGCTGCACGGCCATCCCAGAACTGGACGAAATTGAATACGGCATTGAATGAGGTCGGAGCGTTCACGCCGCCCTTCTGGCCGTCAATTCCCTCCGAGTAGCGCTTGTTGTCCACTCCGGCAGTCTCGATGGAATGGCAGGTGGCGCAGGAGATGGTTCCGTCGGCGGAAAGTCTGGTGTCATTGTAGAGAACCTTTCCGAGAGCGGCCTTGGCAGGGTCGTAATCCACCTTGCAAGGAATCGGACGGATAGTCTCGTTGGCGAACTCAGGGCTGGCGAGAGGATTCGGATAATACGCGGCGCGAAGGTCGCGGACACCGGCGAGCACGGCAGACTTCTTGGCTGCGGTTACTGACGAGCCCCAGTGGATGAGATAGTACTTGGCCAGCGGCATTGAACCGTCGCGGATCACATCCTCGGTCTTGGCGAGATCGACCTCACCCGGAGCTGTACCATTCTCAAGAGCGGCCTTGAGCGGAGCGATGTCAAACACGGCATATCCGTCGTCAATGTCCTTGCGGATAAGGCTCTTGGCCACCGGAAGGTTGGCATAGAAAGGCAGGTTCGGCTCCGACGAGTGGCAATCCATACAGCCACCGTCATTGATGACCTGCAGCATCTGCGCATCCGATGACAGACTCTTGTCCGGAGCGCAATTGACGGCACGGTAAACCACGGCAAGACCTACCAGGAGGACACCGGCGCCAATCAGAAGTTTGGATGTTAGTTTCATAACATATAGAGTTTGAGTTAGTTGCTGTCTTGAGTTGTAAATTTACCGGCCTCCCGAATAAACGTGCTGGCTCCCCTGCGCGGAAGGAAGATAATTCACTCCCCACCAGCACATCTGAAGACCGATGAAGCCGGCAATCAGCAATGCGGCGAGGCTCCTCCTTTTCGCATTGCGGCGCACAAGCCTCAAGTGTATGTAGATCAGGTAAATGCACCACGTAATGGCCGCCCAAGTCTCCTTCGGGTCCCAGTTCCAGTATGTTCCCCAGGCCTGCTTGGCCCAGAGTGAGCCGCTCAGCATACCGAGGCTGAGGAAAGCCAGGCCTATGTAGACGAGGGTGTCGGCAGCCGGAAGGTATTCATCCGTTTTCCTGAACAGCGACACGCAGGCCAGTATGAAGGCGCATCCCAGCAAGGAATAAGAGAACATATACACGGTCACGTGAGGGATGAACCACCAGCTCTGGAGGGCCGGCATCAGGGATTCGTCATGTATCTCGGGCCTGAAGAGATTGAGGCAGATGAATACGGTGGCTACGGCCAATGAGAATGCGGGTATCCACCTGTAGCCCCAGCGGATATAGGTCAGCATTGCCGAGAGCATCATGAAGAACGAATACCAGAGCCTGGTCTCCCCTGTCGTCCTGAGCGGAGGACGCCCCAGAGTAATCCAGAAGCCGGCAATGAAGACCGAATACACGAGGATACCTGCGGCAATGAGGGCTATCGCCATCTTCCTCCGCGCAAACATTGCGGCAGCCGAGCCTCCCGCCCACAGAATCACTGCGGCGGAAGCGAAGAATATGAAAACGCTCCATGTCATGCCCTATCCTCCAATATGACTGCAGCACGCCTGAATCACCAGCAACGCAAGCATATGCCGTCAGTGGCTTATTTCCGAAACAGAAGATTAAGACACAAATATATGAAAAATTCCCAGTTTGTTGTTTTATCAATTAAAAAAACAAACCGGGATGAATGGCCTTTTTTATGATGCCGCTTTGAGTTGGAGCGCAGAATGCCAAGTATTTCAAGTATCAAGGCGAGATTAATACTTCTTATTCATTCTGTATTGATGAGGAATTAAATAACCTTAATTTGGAAGTTATCAATGGTGTGCGTTTTTCCCGTTATTTTTACGCTGGCGTTGGTCTGGGAGCAACAGCGGATTTCTCCGACGAAGCTATACTTTTCCCAGTTTTTATTGACCTCAAAGGATACATGCCCGTAACAACTAAGATGGATTTAATTGCTGGTGTTGATGTCGGCACAAAACTGGATTACACTTATGACATGTCTGGTGGTTTTTTATTTAGGCCTGAGTTTGGTGTCATTCTTTCTAACAATCACGACCCTTAATCTCATCATCGCCATCAGGACAGCGCTTGATTGAATTCTCGAAAGAATCAATAGCCTTGCCGTAATCGCGGCTGAAATAGTAGCATCCCAGTGAGTAATGCGCAAGTGCTGTTTCCTTTGATTGGGCGATGTATCAACAATTCACCTTCAAGGGCTTCAAGTTCATCCTGCTGCTCAAGCAATACTTTCTCTATTTCTGAAATCGTCATATCCGGTGTCGTTATCAGCTATGTGCAGATATAGCATTTTATCATCTTTGCCCCGAGCGAACATCAGAATGCCCCCTGCCATCATCATTACAATGCCTGCCCAGATCAGATACTTCCACGGCTGCCTGACCACCTCGACAATGCAGTATTGCGGCTCGGGATTGTCTCTGTCATAGCTTGTCAGATAGACATCCTCCGAAATTGAAATCCGGTAAGGATGGTTCACCCTCAGCTCCACCTTTTTCCCGTCCACGTCGATGAGAGCCCTGTAATTCCGCACATTTCCCCGCTGGTCCAGTTCCACATTGAAACCATCCAATTTCATTGCCGCAGGCAGTGGTACGATCTCTCCATTCTCCCCGACAGCCTCATGGACAGCCTCCCCGGAAACTATTGCCCTGGACACGGTATGGTCCGGAGCCCCGAAAAAGCATCCGATGAGGGCCACGAGCACGCCTATATGATTGAGAATGAACCGGATGCCCTTCTTCCTGCGGCTTAGGATCACCACGAAGAGATTGGCCATCAATGCAATGGAAATGAGTATGAACCACCAGGTCCGGCGAACGTTCCCAAAGCCCGGAAACGAAGCCGCATCCGCATCCTGCATTTTCATTCCGAGAATCAGGCAGCAAATGAGAAAGGCAGCAATGAGGGCAATGCTGGCATTTCCGGATGCAAGCCATCTGCAGACCGCCCCGCCCGGTTTCTCACGCCACAGCACCCAGAGTCCCGCAAGTGCCGCAAAGAGGACGGCGGCATTGATAGGGAATGCGAAAGCCTCCGCAGGAAAATAGCCCGCGAATGCCTGTATGAGCAAACCCGTAATAAAGATTGTCAATACTATCAGCACACTCCTCTTCATACCTGATTCGTAAATGTACAAATATATGAATTTCTTATTGACCTTACAACACCGCCCGTCTGGCCCATCAGGACATTGAATGGCCACGGAGTACTTGATGTACAGACAACTACGGCTTTCTTTCCCTGAGTGCTGCGTTCGATATTTCTGTCAATGTTGACGGCAGTTTGATGGATTTTATAGGTTTACCCCAGAAAATATCACCGCGCATTTCCGTGACAGGGATTCTCTTGCCTTTGTAATTGATATAGTCGGGCATGAAGATGTCCTTGCCTGCGGCAGGCTTCTGTGTAGTCGGCTTGCTGCCGGTCGTCTGGTTCTTGACAGACTGGGTCGTCTTTACGATTTGTTTGCCGATTTTGTCTCCGATGCTTTTGAGTCCCTCCTTAAATTACTGGGCATCAGCGCATGGCATGCTCACGAGAAATGTCGTGCATAGGATAAGAATGTTTCTGGTTTTCATTTGTAATGATTATCGATCTTCAAAGTTTACCAACGAATCCCCAAATCTACGAAAAAAAATCGGAACTACTCTACTATAACGTTGAAAATGAGAACCTGATAAGGTTAATAAGATTCGGGTCTCATTCTGAATTGTTCAGATAGAAATCGTTGTTACTCCGGCTCGGATGCGGTGGGACTTGCCGTTGAGGATGAGGCAGTAGGGCTTGTTGCTGCGAATGGTAACGGTGGAGGCTGCCGGGTCGTAGAGGAGGTCGGTGGTCGTGTCGCCGAAAGTGAGGTTGTTCAGTCCTAGGCGGCAGTTGTGACTGATATCCCAGTGGACGGTGCGGGAGGAGGCGTCGATGTCGTGGAAGCCGAGGACGTTCTCGATGAAGAGGGATATTGGACCGAGGGCGGACCAGCCGCAGAAGTCGGGGCGGACGCGCTTGCCGTGGTTGCTGCTCGGGGCAGGTGCGGTCGGGGAATAGCATTCCCAGATTGTGTGCGGTTCATAGTCGCAGTAGGTGCGGAGCATCCACGAGAGAACCTTCTCGGCCGTGGTGTCAGCGGCCTCCTGAAAACCATATTTCTCCAATGCCTTGATGCCCATGTAGGCGGTCGGGAGCCACATAGAGCCGCGCCAGTACAAGCCGTCATTTGCGTCGAAGTCCGGGTCGTCACGCGAGACGGTCACCCAAGGGACCTCTCCTCCGAGTTTGTCGGGACGCAGGGCAAATTCGGTCATGCGCCTTGCCTGCGCCTTCGAAGGGATTTCCGCGAGCATCGGCCAAAATGACGCCGGAGTCAGGATGCCCGTCGTGCGCCACGCGGACGGGGAAGCCTGGACATCCGCCACCGAAGCAGTCTCGCCGGAAGGTGCTGGCACGATGTCGTAGTAACATCCGTCTGAATCGTCCCAATAGTACTTGTTCACAATCCCCCGCAGTTCCTTCCACTTATTCTTGAACTCGCGTGCCGTGGCTCCGTCACCAACCACCTTGGCAAGGCGCGAGATGTAGAGCGCGGAAAGGGCCTGCTGTGAGATGGCATCGACCCAGAGCATCCCTTTGCCTGCACGGGTGCGCGGAGTGTTGTCCATTCCGCTCGAAATCCCGCTCCATTCATATCCTATGCCCTTGTACTTCAGTGCTATGGGATAGTGGTCAAACTGAAGCTTACGCTCTGGAGAGAGAGTCGGGAAAAGGTCCCAGTAGCGTTGTGGAAACTTCTTGTCGAGAAGCAGTTCGCGGATGTGATCCCTGTCCCCGGTTATCTTGTAGTAGTCGTTCTCCACCCATGCGAAGAAAGGAGGGTTGTCAGGATGCTGGATGCGCAGGGACGAGCCGCTGTCTTCAAGCATAGTGTAATAGAAGTTGTCGAGCGTCTGGATGCCTGGGAAAAGTTTCGGGGCATACTTGCAGAACATTACCATGAACTCCGAGTCCCAGATCCAGATGGTGTCGTCCCAGAGCCCCTCGTCCATATAGAGCGGCTGCACGAGCCCCTTCTGCCATTTCACGTGAGCATAAGCCTGCTCCCAGGCCTTCCAGTAGAGTTCCACATAGCCCGGCTCGGCATCGAACACCGGCTGCGGGATGAGCGCACGGTCAAACAAGGGCTTTAGAGGCTCCGCTGCATTGCCCATAGTATCCACCCAGTCGGAACCGTCCAGAACCTTCTGAATCGTGAGTTCGTCGTGTTCTCCGGTGCAGACTATGTCCGCCGATTTCTTTGACTCCTCCGAAGAGTCGTGTGCCGCGATGCGGAAAAATTCCTGTGCGGATAGTGAGATTCCGAAAAGTAGTGAAAAAAGTACTGCAACGAGGGTGAGGATATATTTTCTCATTGACTTGTGATTTTTCGGGGATATTGTTTCTGGATGGACAAATAAACGACTATCGTCGTAATCGAACGTTGTTTCGCCGTCCCGGCATTGTCCGTCTCCCGACTGAAGAGCCGCTGAGGCAGGCATTGAGTGAGCGGATGCTCTCCATCCTATGTCTTCTGCCACGGCCACATCACGCACATACCTCCGCGCGATTATCACGAACCGCGCATAATACTGCGTGTACACCGCCTCAAACTGCGTATGTCCGATACCTCTCCCCATCAAAATTGATTGTAAGTTCACATTGTTTTCCGGCACGAAAAAGAAAATGCCGGGCGAAACCCGGCACAAATATATCAAGTTTTTTATTTTTCAACAATCTCGCAGGACAATTGTTCGCCCACATTTTTGAAAAGTACGGCTTACTTGCCTGTCCACCAACGCTCGATTTCCTCAAGGGACTTGCCGGTCATCTCCGGGACGAGTTTCCACATGATGAGAAGATATGGAATGCACATCAGGGCAAAGTGATCCGGCGGTTCCACCTCATCCCATTCCTAACTGAGAAGTTAAGCCCGGGCGCGCCGATGGTACTGCACTACCATGTGGGAGAGTAGGTCGTCGCCACGCTTAGAAATCCTTCGATTACAGCAATGCAATCGGAGGATTCTTTTTTTGCTTTCTTTTCATGATTCTGAAAACAGTATGGGCTTTTTTTATTCCACGAGCCATTATCATTATAATGCAATATTTTGCCTATATTTGAGGCCGTATCAAGAAAGAATGCAATGGCTGATGTGCAGAAGAACGAGATAGTCCGTTTCCGAGATGGGGATCGAGTGGCCTTTGAGGCGCTTTACCAGAGGTATTGGCGTAAAGTGCTTTCTTTCACGCGACTGTACATCAAGGACTCTTATGAACAAGAAGAAGTCGTGCAGCAGGTGTTCATCAGACTATGGGAGAACCGGACAAAGGTCGATGCTGGCAAAGACTTTGACGGATTCCTTTTCATTGTCACACGCAATCTCATATTCAACCGTGCGCGGCATTCCTTTACTGCCGAATCGCTTGCTGACTTCATCGACGGAGCCGGCCCGGATTTTTATCATGACATAGAGGGAGGTATTGATGCCGGATTTCTTCGTGAGGCCGTTGATCGACTTGTCTCGGAATTGCCGCCGAGACAGAGAGAGGCCTTTGTTCTAAGCCGGCGTGACGGAATGTCCATAAGGGAGATTGCCGGAGTTATGGGAATAACAGAGAAGGGCGTGCAACGCAATATAAACCTCGCCCTAAAGTTCCTTAAGACTAACCTGCCTCTCTTCCTCATATTCATAAATCTTTAATTTTTTTTCTTGAAAACTGCTGTTCCGATGTGGTGCAGCACTTTCTTTTTGTGTATTTATGTCTAGTTAGAGCATTTGTATCAACTTCTTGACGGGCATAATATGGATTTCGACGAATACACAAGAAAGCAATGGAACTCCGCTACTGTGGAAAACTCTGCTGACGAGGCTATCGGCAAGCGGGTGTGGAAGAATATTGACAGGCGTCTATTCCGTTACCGGACAATATGGAAATGGCTTGCCGGTGCTATGGCGACGGCAGCCTGTCTCACTGCCTTTGGAATGTTCCTCTGGTCGGACAGAGATGCCGCGCAGAAAGAACTTGTCCCACAGCAGATTGTCTACTTGGCTGAGGCGAACGACTGTCTGGAGCTTCCTGACGGCTCACGTGTCTGGCTTGATGCCGGCAGTTCTGTCACTTATCCGGAGGATATGACGAATTCTCGCGTTGTCTCACTCTCCGGAAATGCTGTATTTGATGTGACTAAGAAGGAAAGTGGACAGAACTTCATCGTCAAGTTGTACGATTCTTACATCGAAGTGAAGGGCACCTCATTCTCCGTGAACTGGAGTGGGGACGACATCGTTTATGTTACGCTTTATTCTGGTGCCGTTGATTTCGTCGCGGAGACAACCGGGCAGGAAGTCTCTCTCACTCCGTCAAACCGTCTTGCCTTCAGTCCGGCGGCTTCTACAATCAGCATGGCACCGTTTTTCAATGGGATTTCATGGAAAGACGGAAACTATATCATAGAGAACGCATCGCTTGGAGACATTGTCGAATTTATCTGCTGGAACTGGTCAATTAATGTCACAACGGAACCATCAATCGGGAACGGGCAGCGGGTGAACGGCAAAATAATGCACTCAGAGACACCGGGAAGTGTGCTGGACAAACTCTGTTTCATGCTCAATCTTGATTATGACAAGAGCGGGGATAACTACCTGATTCATAAATAATCCAATATCCAATAAATTATTACTGATAACCTCAAAATTATGACAGTAAAATCAAACCACATCCGCGTCCTCAGGGCGCTGGCTGTTGCCATTCTATCGTTTGCCTCGTGCCTTGTGACAGCGGCACAGGTAAGTCTGCGAGGACAAATGACGGTGGAACAGGCAATCTTACAGATTCAGAAGGAGACTGACTATTCTTTCTTTTACAATTCTACTGACCTTGCAGGAATTGGAAGCCGGAATATTAATGTCTCCGGAGCGATAGAGACGGTTCTTGAAAGTCTCTTTACTGGAACAGCAATCACATGGCGTGTCCAGGACAAGGAAATCGTGCTCAAGAAAAATTTCGGCGAGCAGAAGAAAGACGATGACAAACGCTCGGTGAAGGGAATTGTTATTGATGAAGTGGACAGGACGCCGCTCATCGGGGCAACGGTTCTTGTCAAGGGCTCCGATAATGTCGCAATCACGGACATTGACGGAAAGTTCACTATTGACGGCTGTGACAACAGCACGGTCCTTGACGTTTCGTATGTCGGTTATCACCCACGCGAATTCCGTGTCGGAAATCTCGGAGAGCTTGAGATTACTCTTACTTCAGCCAATGAACTTGAAGGAGTCATAGTCGTTGGCGCCGGAACGCAGAAGAAGGTCTCCGTGACAGGTTCAATCGTCGCTATAAAGGGTGATGCTCTCAAGGCACCGTCCTCCTCCTTGACCAACAACCTCGCGGGGAAACTCTCAGGAGTTATAGCCGTCACCAATAGTGGTGAACCTGGTTCTTCCTCGCAGTTCTACATACGTGGCATAAGCACATTCGGAGGTCGCTCCACGCCACTAATCCTTCTCGACGGCGTGGAAATCTCGGCCGGGGACCTCGACAACCTGCCGGCCGAGTCGATTGAGAACTTCTCCATTCTCAAGGATGCTTCGGCCACGGCGATTTACGGCGCGAGGGGAGCGAATGGAGTCATGATAATCACGACAAAGTCTGGAAAGGAAAACACAAAGGCGAAGATTAACGCTTCCGTCGAGCAATCTTTCCTCCAACCTGTGCGAGTGGTAGAATATGCCGATGGACCGACTTACATGAAAACCTACAATGAGGCGCTCTTGAGCCGAAATCAGTCGGCTACGCCTCGTTACAGCGAGGCGCAGATTGCCAACACCGCAAGCGGAATAAACCCGTATGTCTATCCGAACGTCGACTGGTATGACCTGATGTTCAAGAAGTTCACGATGAGCCAGAGGGCGAATGTCAACATTTCGGGCGGCGGTTCAGCGCTGACATATTACATGAGCCTTCAGGTGAACCATGACGGTGGACTACTCAACACGCCGAAGGCATATTCCTATGACAACAACTACAACCGATGGGCATACACATTCCAGAACAATATCGGCTACAAGATTACGCAATATACGAAGATTGACCTGAGGATGAACGCGCAGATTTCAAACATGAAGTCTCCGAACGTCAACTCCAATGACATTTTCTACCAGATTTTCAAGAATACCCCAGTGTCTTTCCCCGCGACTTTCCCTGCCGAGGAGGGAGACAAGCATATCCGTTTCGGCTCAGCGATAATGTCTGCGGGACGCTACTACACGAACCCGTATGCGCATATGCTCAATACCTATAGGGAAAATAGGACCAACAAGCTGAACGTTTCCCTTAACCTCGACCAGAAGTTCGACTTCATCACCGAAGGACTCTCGCTCACGGCTCTCGTGAACTTCAACAACTACTCGCAGAACTATTTCACCCGGAGCCTCACCCCGTACTTCTATGCCGTCGATATGGCTAGCGTCTCGGAGGAGTTTCCTGAACAGTATAGTACGACAAAGCTTCAGGAGGGAACGGAGTACATCTCGCAATCGGACGTGACTCGCTATAGTGATAATGTATTCTACCTTGATGCGAGGCTCAACTATGCGCGCTCGTTCGGAAAACACAATGTGACGGCCATGGCGATGTACATGATGCGTCAGTACATCAACTCCGTGCTTCCGCAGCGCAATCAGGGATTTTCCGGCCGTGCGACCTACGACTATGACAATCGTTACCTCGCCGAGTTTAACTTCGGCTACAATGGTACGGAGCGTCTGGAGGCTGGTAAGCGCTATGAATTCTTTCCGGCGATGTCGCTCGGATGGGTGGCGAGCAACGAGAAATTCTGGACTCCTATAATCGATGTCGTGAACTATTTCAAGCTGAGGTCGTCATATGGACTTGTCGGAAGCGACGAGACCGGGCTCTACGCCGGCGCGCCTCATTATCTCTATCTCAGTAATGTCAACATGTATGGTGGAGGAAACTTCGAGTCGGGTGTCACCGGAGGCTTAAGTCAGCAGGGCCCTATGGTGAACTCGTATCCGGTTTCCAATGCCAGCTGGGAGAGGGCGACCGAGTTTGATATCGGCGTGGATCTTCAGCTTTTCAAACAGTTCAACTTCACATTCGACTGGTTCAGTAGCAAGCGCGACCGTATTCTTATGAAGAGGGCATCGTTCCCGTCGGTGCTCGGCTATCAGAACGCGATTCCTTGGGCGAACGTCGGAAAGGTCGACAATATGGGCTTCGAGTTCAGCGCAAATTGGACCAAACAGATAAACAAGGACTGGTTTATAGACGCGAGGGTTAATTGGACATATTCGAAAAACAAGTATGTCTATGTAGACGAACCGGACTATCCTTACGTTTGGCAGACACAGACTGGAAAGCCGCTTGACGCGATGAGGGGATATATCGCTGACGGGCTCTTCGAAAGCCAGGCGGAGATTGACGCGAGCCCGGACCAGAGCATCTTCGGCAGCACCATCATGCCTGGTGACATCCGCTACCGGGACATCAATGGTGATAACAGGATTACTGCCGAGGATCAGGTCATGCTCTCGCCTTACGGAAATATGCCGAGAATCCAGTACGGCTTCGGAATCAGCGTGCAGTGGAAGGATCTCGACGTGAGTGTATTCTTCAACGGTTCCGCGAAGAGAAACATAATGCTCACAGGGATGTATCCATTCTGCGCGAACGATTCCAATGACAACAACCTGATGAAGTGGATTGCGGACAGTCACTGGAGCGAGGGCGCTGACAACTCAAATGTCCTCTATCCTCGTCTCGGAACGCTTTCTACTCAAATTTCCAACAATAACCAGCCGAGCAGTTGGTGGATGAGGAATGGTAGTTTCCTCCGCTTCAAGACTCTGGAGATAGGCTACAAGCTAAAGTGGTTCAGACTTTATTTCAGTGCGGATAATCTTGCCGTGTGGTCGAAGTTCAAGTATTGGGATCCGGAACTCAGCTTCAATTCCTACCCGCTCCAGCGGACATTTAACATCGGCCTGCAGTTCAATTTGTAAAATCATAGTCATGAAAATCAATATAAGAAGAATATTGTCCGCGTTTGCGGTAATTGCCGTGGCTTCCTGCCGTTACCTTGATGTCGTTCCTCCGGAGCAGCCGGATCTCGATGACATGATGGTCGATGAAGCGACCACGACAAAGATGCTCTATTCCTGCTACTCCTATGCGCAGAATAATGTGAGCATGCAGCTTTCGGGAAACCTCGATATGGGTGCCGATGAATACGTAACCCCTCAGGAATGGGAAGCCTACGGTTCAAGGGTACAGTGGGATGCCATAACTCCGTCTTCCATAAACGGGGACAACGGATATGTTTGGAAAATATGGTATGACGGAATCGGCTACTGCAACCTTTTCCTCAAACTGATTGACGAACACAATCCACAGCTCAATCCGAACATGCGCGAGCAGTTCATCTGTGAGGTCAAGTTCCTCAAGGCCTACTACCATCTGCGACTTCTTTCGCTCTTCGGGCCGATTCCGATTGTTGACAAGTTCATCGACTCGGATGCGCCTAAGTCAGAATTTCCGGGACGTTCGCATTTTGACTACTGCGTGAAGTATATTTGTGACCTGTTTGACGAGGCTGCGGAAGGGCTGCCTATAAGTTATACAAACTCATCGTTTTACGGTCGCGCCACATCTGTCGCGTGTAAGGCTTTGAAGGCGAGGGCGCTCGTACTTGCGGCATCTCCTCTGTGGAACGGAAGTTTTCCGGATAGGGCATGGAAGAATATCGCGTATGAGACTCCGGGCTACGGAAAGGAACTCGTGAGTCATGAGTTTGACAGGAAGAAATGGGAAAAGGCACGCGACGCCATGGCGGAGGCAGTCAAGGCTGCGGAGGCCGCTGGAGCGGAGTTGTTCTCGCTTGAGGATTCCGAGACTTTGCGCGAGAACCAGAAAATCGGTCTTCCGGTGATTCCGGGGCTTGGTTCAGACGCTGAGGCGGAGGCTTTTCGGAAGCAGGTAGTACTCATGAGATATGTGATGTGCTCCTCTCCGAATGATGGTAACACAGAGACTGTCTGGGGATTTGTAGTGCAGGGCGGCATCGATGTCAACAGTACCTTTATGTCCTCTCTTCCTCATTGGGTGCTCAGAAACGATACTGGTGTTAATGTAGGTGGCTGGGGCGGACTCTCGCCGACACTCTACACCGTGGAGCATTTCTTCACTCAGAACGGCTTCCTTCCCGAAGACGATCCGTCTTTCTGGCCAGAATCGGAGTACCACACCTCCGCTGGGCTCACGAATCCTGACATAACGAAGATCAATGTCCGCCGCGAGCCGCGCTATTATGCCGCAATATCATTTGACGGGGACGAATATTCGACGAAGACTGCGGCAGGAAATCCGCTCTATTGTGAAATGAGGAACAACACGAAGACCGGTTATGACGCTGCCATCTGGGGCACGAGAAACTATGTCGTGACGGGCTGGCTCAACAAGAAGTGGTGTCATCCGAACTTCCAGTATACCGGTACGGGCTGGAGCAACAACTACGCCTCCTGTAAAACTCCTGTCCCGATTGTCCGCCTTGCGGAGATGTATCTTTCGCTCGCTGAGTGCGAAGCGCAATGCGGCAACGAGGCTGAGGCCATAGTTTATATGAACAAGGTACGCAATCGCGCTGGCATAACCCCGTGGACTACGGCTCTGCTTGCGGAGAAGGGCAAGACCGTGCTTCAAGCCGTGATGGACGAGCGCTTTGTCGAGTGCTACCTTGAGGGATACCGTTACTACGACCTGCGTCGCTATCTTCAGGGACGCGAGAGGCTTTCCTCCGGCAATTGGAAAGGACTCAATGCAGTCCAGACCTCCCCGTCCTTCGCCTCATTCAACGAAGTGGTTGATATAAGCCAGCCGTTCAGCTGGAACGACAGGATGATCCTGCTGCCGGTCTCAAACAATGAGGTCTATTCCAATCCTAACATGGTCCAGGCTCCTGGATATTGATGAGAGAACATTGAAACGAATAACTGAGATGAAAAGAGTATTATTAGTAATCACAACATTATGCGCACTGCTCCTCCTCTCCTGCAATGAGGACTACAAACTCTTCCCAGACAAGTACAACCGCATCCTGTCGCTCAAGAACAGCGGTGTGAGGGAACTGCGCAGCGGAAACACCGTCAAGGAATACAAGGACTCGATTCTTGTCCTCAAGGGCGGTGGCAACCCCGACAACGACGCATTCGCGAGGATTGAGGTCATGGAACTCGAAAAGGCGTGTGAGACTTTCGGGTATGATGGCGAGAGCATTGAGATAATTGCTTCGGAGTCATATTCGATAAGAGGCGGGGACGACATCGTTCTCCAAGGCAGGACACGCAGCCGCTATATCCCAATAACTTTCTCTCCTGAAAACATTTATCATCAGGCCCTGAAAGCTAAGGGCAAGACACTTGTGCTTCCGGTGGTTCTCCGCAGTGAAACTGACACTGTGAACACCTCAAGCAGCGCGATTCTCTGGAAGTTTGACATCAACGGGCCGAAGGTCGTCTGGCCGGACCGCTCCGACATCAGCGAGGAGATTTCTCTGAGGGAGATAGATTGTGACATAGAAGCCAAGGTCGAGTACAGCGAAAGCAATCTCTCCCCATTTGTCGGAAATATTGTTAGGGAAGGGCTTGAGACGCTGGTGAATGAGTACAACAGCAAGAATTCCACTTCCTACAAACTGCTTCCAGAGTCTTCGTGGTCTTTTGACGGTATTGACGTCGAAGCCAAAAAGGAAATAGTGAAAGGCAGGCTGCATCTGAGCCGTGAAGGTCTGAACTCTGACGAGACCTATCTTCTTCCACTAAAGTTTGACGCCGCCTCATTCCCGGTCGGAGTTTCAGAGGAGGTCCGCTATCTTGTTGTTACCAATCCGAAGTATGTCTACCGTCCAGTTGACCGCACGGACTGGAAACTCCTCTATGTCAATTCACAGGAACATTGGTATGGGGCAACGCTTGATTTGCAGTGGTTTGCCACTTATGCCTTTGACGGAAGACCGGAGACCACATGGGGAACGCAATGGAATGGGGACAGCTCCAATCCGTCATGGGATGACTATGATTATGACCCTGCCGACAAGAATCTGCATTCGATTGTTCCTACTCTGTTCCATGGAAGTCGTGAGGTCCCTAATATCATTATGGTGATAGATCTGGGACGCGAATACAATCTCGGCGGCGCAGGAATCCTGCAATCGACCCAAGAGAACGAGCGGAAGGTTAAGAGATGCGAGGTTTATGCGGAGTCGGCCTTCGTATTTAAGACCGTGCAGGACGGTGGCAGCATCGCCAATTATAACACTCTCGATGAAGGAAATGATTGGAAGCTTTTCACTACCATCGAGACGGACTGGCCGGTCAAGGAATATTGGTCGCATGTGCAGACAGCGGTGAAGGGACGCTATGTGAAGATACGTCCGATTGAACTGTTGCATCCTGATAAGAGGGCCTTGAACATCGCCGAGTTCTATGTCAGCGAGCTTGTGTCCATCGATGGCTATCCGGTAAAATAAAAAAAACGAATAAATAAAGTGCCTTTGATTGAGAAGAATAACACATAATAACATCTAAACAAATGAATATGAAATCAGAAAAATTTAACCTCTGTGGGGGGGGGAAGGATTATTGCCCTCCGACACTTGTTGTGGAGTACGTATTTACAGAATCAGGATTTGCAACATCGGACAGCCGTTATGATAGGACTAACGGAACCGAAATCTTCGATACAGACCCGTATTATGAACTATAGTTGAAGGAGAAAAAAGCCATGAAAAACATAATTTTTGCCGCCACTGCAATGATTGTAGCCATGACTGCTGTTTCATGCTCGAAGGTTGCGGGAATTGAGGAAAATCCGTCATATACATACAGATTTGCGGTAGTGAACGAGGAACTTCCGTCCGTTAAGTCAAATATGAGCGGTGACCATCTCGTTTTTGAAAAAGGTGACTATCTCGGATTTTCGCTGGAAAAACAAGGTGTGGGGATTGTCGAAACTCAGAGGACATCCATACAGACAACCGATCCACGTCCGATTTTCGGGTTTACTACAAGTCATCAGATGACGGCCGGTGACCGTATATGCGTGGTATCTCCGCGTGTACTCCCTATAGATAACGGAAACTTCAATGACCGGCGGGAACCTGTCAATGCTGATCCGATGCAGAGCATAACAATTCCACTTGTGCAGACCCATAAGGGAGGCAAGTTTGACGGAGCTGCGATGCCGATGGTGAGCGTGCCTTTCACTTTTACAAAGGATATGCTTGTGGGGACGGACAATCAGCTCCAAGAGGTGAAGTTCCTCAATCTCGGTGCGTTGCTTGATTTCCGGGTATTTTCGACAGATGGAAAATATCAGAACGAGATTGTCAGGGATGTGATTTTCGAGGCGGACAAGAACATCGTCGGCGAATTCAAAATAAATGTGCAGAATGTCAACCCAAATGATGAGAAAACGCTTGCCATTGATCTCACCTCCGCGAGGGCTGAAGGCGAGTTCGCCGCGCCTCTGACAAATGTGGCGAGGACGGAGTCTGACGCCGTGGTGGGCGCGGACAAGGACCATTCCGGCTCTGTGAGGATGGTCGTGGCTCCTGGAACATACACCGGAAAGGTGAAGGTCAGGACGGACAAGGCCTATTATGTGTTTAATCTCTCTACTGCAAGGACATTTGATCGCAATGGGATATATCCTCTCGGCCTCAATCTTGATAAGGCTACACGGGTTGTGATGGAGACTGTTGACCAGACTCAGTGGCAGTGCAAATTTGTGAATGATGACAATCCTGCAGGTTGGGGAAAAGTTGGGAACATGACAGACGGAAAACTGACTACGGCCTGGATACAGAATTATGACAATCAGGTTTGGGACGGAAAGACAGACGATTTGAATTATGGAAGTTCTTGTGAAGGTACAGTCTCTATGAATATGGCGTGGCGCAGGGATATTCCGAACATTGTTTTTGTCTTTGACTTCAAGAAAGAAGTTGAGGTCGGAAGAATCGGTATCGGAAAACTTCCGGAAAGCTGGCCTTATAATCATGATCTTAGTAATTGCGAGTTCTATGTCGGGAAGACGTGGTCATTCAAGAGCGCCGGGAGGAATGCTGACTACCCTTACTGGACCGGTGGCGGAAACCTCGCCAACTACAACACCGCCGATGACGACAACGACTGGAAACTTGTCCTGACAGCGACTGACATCCCTAAGGAAAACGGACTGTTCTGGTACGACGTGCCTGAGACTGTAAGCAAGGCCGATAGGACAGGACGCTATCTGAAGATTCGCCCGACTATGGGCTACCGCGGCAACACTCCTTGCGAAATCGCTGAGATTTATGTCGATGGCATTGTGCAAGGGAATACCGCTAATGTGGAATAATGCGAAAAAAGTAAACATACAATGAAGATCATAAGAACATTTTTAGGTAAGGTACTCTTGTGCTCAGTGGCACTGCACCTTGCTATTGCCGCTGGAGGAACGGTTCTTCTTGCCGGCTGCACGAAAGGAAATGATGGCTCCGGCAATACCAAACCGGTGGACAAGCCTTCCGTAGAGGAAGGGCAGGGTGGCTATCTCTTCGCGCACATGACGAACGCGAACTACGGCTCGCTGTTCTACTCGATTTCCCGTGACGGGCTCAGTTGGAAGACGCTGAATGGTGGTAAGGTTATTCTTGAGAGCTATTTTGGCCATCCTGACATCTGCGAGGGACCGGACGTGTTCGGGAAGGCTGACAGAAGGTGGTATATGATAGGAGTGGTGCGTGGATCGTCGAAAGAGTCGTTGGTGCTCTGGCACACGACAGACCTCGTCGTATGGAAGAATAAAGTTCTCGACGGTGAGAAGTTTGTCGTGGATCATCTCGGCGTATATAATGAGATCCCGTTCGTGGGAGCGCCGAAAATGTTCTATGATGAGGACAGTCACCAGTTCATCATCACTTGGCATGCCGGCGAGTATTACAGGAAAAGGCAGAAGGCTAAGACCGATGAAGAGCTTGCCATGTACGATAGAAAAAATTGGGAGACCATGAAGACCTGCTATATTCTGACCGAGGATTTTGTGAATTTTACGAGGCCGAAACGCCTCTTCGCGGCCCAGGATGGCGGTGACCTTGCCCCGATTTATTTTACCGGTGCTGATTCCGACATCTCACTCATTGATGTGATAATCAGAAAGTTCAACGGTAAGTATTATGCCATTATGAAGGACGAACGCTGGGAGGACAAGGCTCCTAAAACCCATAAGTCCATAAGGATTGCCTCGTCGGACAATCTGCTCGGCCCTTACTCCAACCCAGGGCCTTCCGTAAGTCCGAACTGGCGCGAAGCCCCGATTATAATCCGCACTCCGGAGGGCAAATTTAGGCTCTACTACGAGAATTATGGCGAGCATGTCTATGAGATGCGTGAGGCCTCGGCGATTCAGGGCGCACCGTGGAAGGATGCGACTAGCTTCTATCCTCCGAAAGACGGCCGCCACGGCTGCATCATCCATGTCGATGAGGAAACTTACCGGAACATCGAAAACAGCTATAAGTAGTAAACCGAATCATCTCTCTTGTTGAGAATGATCTGAATATCAAGAATATATGAAGAAAATATATCCCATTTTCCTCGTCTTTGCACTCATCGTGTCATGCACCTCTCGTCAGCCGCAGGCAGTGAAGCCTCCTCTTATGGGCTGGAGCTCGTGGAATGCCTATATGGTCGATATTTCCGACTCCATAATCATGCATCAGGCCGACCTTATCGTCAAACGTGGACTTAAGGACGCCGGTTACGGAAACGTCAACATCGATGACGGATTTTTCGGCTACCGCGACCAGCGTGGTTATATGATTCCGCATCCGCAGAGGTTTCCGGGTGGCTCAGCGCAGATGCGCTCCATCTCCGACCACATCCACTCTCTCGGCCTGAAGGCCGGAATCTATTCCGACGCAGGAGACAACACCTGCGGGTCGAGCTACAACAAGGACCTGAACGGAATTGGTGCGGGTCTCTGGATGCACGATGTTCAGGACGCTGACCAGTATTTCAACAACTGGAACTTCGACTTCATCAAGATTGACTACTGCGGTGGCATTCATCGCCGTCTTGAGGAAAGGGACCGCTATGAGGAAATCCGTCAGGTGATTGACAGTGTGGCTGGCAGGCACATCGACATCAATGTATGCCGCTGGGATTATCCGGGAACATGGGTTGAGAAGATTGCAGACTCTTGGCGGATTTCGGAGGACATACGTCCCGTCTGGTCTTCGGTCCGGCACATCGTGGAGAAAAATCTCTATCTGTCAGCTTATGCGCATGACGGGCACTACAACGACATGGATATGCTCGCGGTAGGCTACAACATCAAGCCTTCTCCGTTCTGGGAGGACGGGCTCGGACTTAGCTATGCCGAGGAGGAGGCGCATTTCGGGATGTGGTGCATAATGAGTTCACCGCTGCTTCTGGGCTGTGACATAGAGTACATTCCGGAGGAGACTATGCGGATAATCACCAACCCGGAGTTGATTGCCGTGAATCAGGACCCGCTCGGGCTTCAGGCCCATGTGGTTCAGCACGAAGGTGAGACATATGTCTTCGCGAAGGATATCCTGCGTCGCCACGGAGGTGCGAGGGCCGTCGCGCTCTATAACCCTTCGGACTCGGCTGCCTCGTTCCGCGTGCCGGCCGACGTGCTGGAGTTCGCCGGGGAGATGAAGTTGCGCGACCTCAACCTGCGATCCGACCTTGCGTCGTGCAGAGTCATAGAGATGACACTTCAGCCTCACACAGCGAAGATTCTTAAGGTAGAGGGTGAGCGGATTGAGCCTGTCCTCTATGAGGCGGAGTGGGGCTATTGTCCGGACTTTACCGCAATACGCGGGACGGGCGTGAAGTACATCCCTGTCGAGGGGGCTTCCGGACGCGCCGTGGCGACGAACCTCGGAGACTCCCCGACGAATTATCTCGAATGGGCAGACGTCTTCAGCCTTAAGGGCGGGAAATACAGAATCTCCGTTCGGTTTTCCTCGCCGGAAGCGGTTGGTTTTGATTTGGTTGTGAACGGAAAGGCGCATCACGCATCGGTTGCCACGACGGATTCCGCATTCGTGGAGATTCCGTTCGAGGTGGAGTTCCTCAAGGGGGAGAATGATGTTCGCATATCAGGCGTGACATCATCGAGGGTGGCCTTGGACTGCCTGAAGGTTTCTCACTCCTCTAAGAAGAACTGAAAATGAAAAGATTGTTTGTTTGCCCGGCAGTGATTCTGCTGGCCTTGGCTGTTTGCTGTAGTCCTGCGGCAGTGGAGGATAACGGTGAGAGAACTGCTGTGATGACTGACCGTAAGATACTTACGCTGGCGGACGAGGTGACTTTGACGTTCAAGGTTCTTGACGGCAAATATTCCCAAGCATCGGTTCTTGAGGATGTGGCATTCACTGCCAAGGCTTATCCTAAGGCACTTGCGGCATACGAGAATGAAAATGGCGCGTCCGTCGTGATGATGCCGGAAGATTGTTACAGCATAGGGACGGTAGTGGTCAGGAAAATGGAGACTTCCGGAGAGATAGTTGTCCGCATTGACCAGAAAAAGCTGCGCAAACTGTCTTCCGCAAAGGCTTTTCTCCTTCCTCTAAAACTCGAATCGAACAACCCGGCGATGAAGTTACGGGACTAAACCTATATAGTCGTTCCGGCCTTGGGTGGTTCGGATGAATGTGTGAGGGCTGTGCTTCCATCGGCCGATTGATATGCCGACATCTACTATTCCGATGCTAAGGACAACACCGACTGTGAGAACGCCATCGAAATGATGCTTACAGGAAAGGCTATGCTCGGCGGATATTCGAAACTCGGTTGATGGGCGAGTCTGCGGGAGGCTATCTGGCTGCACTTATGTCGGCCACACCTCCGGCGTACGTCGCATATTCTATCGATGATGATATCGTGAAGCCGAACGAAAATAGCCACGCATATTGCGAGGCTCTGAGGAAAGCAGGCGTTCCCGTCAAGGAGATACCGCATGAAACAGGTGGTCATCATTGGGGTCAATGGCAGGATTTTCCGGCTTAGATGTTCGAGTGGATTGCATCGTTTCATGCAGAGTAATTGCTGCTAGATTTGCTTCAAATGAAAATTAGACACATCCTATTTTGCGCGACGGCCCTATTCTCCGCATTTCTCTATTCTGCTAATGGCAATGTGATTTCAATGACGACGGATGGCGACCATCGTCCCTCCGCTAAGATTACGGAGTTCAGGCCCGGAGAGTTGTGGAAAGATACTGATGGCGTGGCAATAAACGCGCATGGAGGCGGAATCATGTTCCATGGTGGAAAGTATTGGTGGTACGGCGAGTACAAGACGGAGGGGGAGGCCGGCAATCTGGCTCAAGTGGGAGTCAGTTGTTATTCTTCGGATGATCTTTACAATTGGAAGAATGAGGGCATAGCATTGGCCGTAAGCGATGAACCTGGTTCCGACATTGAACGGGGCTGCATTCTTGAACGTCCGAAGGTCATCTATAATGCCATTGACAGGCGCTACGTTTGGCTACCGATTGTATTTGACGGTGACCGTTTCAAGATTCACTGGCATGACAGTTGGGGATTCTAAAACGAACTTCCACCGATGAAGCTGCGGAGGAGGCGGTTGTCGCTGGTCGGCTTGCTGCCGGTCGTCTGGTTCTTGACAGACTGGGTCGTCTTTACGATTTGTTTGCCGATTTTGTCTCCGATGCTCTTGAGTCCCTCCTTGAATTACTGGGCATCAGCGCATGGCATGCTCACGAGAAATGTCGTGCAGATGATTAGAATGTTTCTGGTTTTCATTTGTAATGATTATCGATCTTCTAAGTTTACCAACGTATCCCCAAATCTGCGAAAAAATCGTAACTGCTCTACTGTAACGATGAAAAACTGATGTTTGCCAGCTATTCCAAAATAGTTTTGATGGCTTTGGCGAGCCTCCCGTCAGGGTCGGAAAAGTGATTTCCCGGATTTGTTTCGAAATCGTGCGGGATTTCCAATTTGTCGAGGAGGGAAAGAACCTGCGCTGTGCAGTCTCCTACGCGACTCATGACGGGATGTTTCGTATTGCTTTCATTGTCGCCCAATGAAAGATATACATAATCAGGTTTTCTCCGGATTTCGTGTGTGTTTATAAAGTCAATGAATCCAGGGTACCAGAATGAGGCGGAACCGCATCCGACTCTGTGAAACACGTTTGTCTTCCATTGACTCCAGAATGCGAAGAGCCCTGCCAGTGAATATCCTGCAATTGCATTGACGGAAGATTGATGTGGCAGGCTTTTTTCTACTTCCGTCATTATCTCGTTCAGTAGTTTTTCGAGGTGTGCTTCCGCATTGCCTTTGAACATCGGCAAGCCTTTTCTGACTCCAGGCGCAAGCCATGGCGTCAGTTCGCCTTCAAAGTCGAAGTCGTGTATGGATACGAGGTTGAATTCGCGGCATCCTATTTCCCGGCATCTGTTCCATACGCTGTGTCCGTCTCCGGCAACCGAATGTATATAAACTGTCGGGAGGCTTCTGTCAGCCGCGCCTTTCCATATTGTCGTTTTCATGTTTTTCTCGCTCTGGGGAATTTTGTCTGGTTTTTTGCCACAAATTTCAAAGCCCTTTGTTAAGAAATTCCCTCAATGAAATATGTTTGATGCCATTCTCATCCCTTGAAGTCAGAAACGGAGTAGCGCTGATTACATATTTCGGATGATTGTCACGGATTCTTTCCAATGGACCGAACTCTCTGTCCCGAGTGGCCTGCTCGCCCATCATGTGTGGTAAATTTAGTGTCTATAGACAATAAAAACAAGGCGAATTGGCATTTTGTTGTTTTAAGACCATGAAATCAACCTGTAATAGCAAAGGGCAAATCTCTAAAATAGATAAAATTACGTATAGGAATGTTGCTAAGGATTTCTTTTCTTTGCAGAAGTTAGGTTCAATACACTATATTATTATGAGCACCAGACATTTATTCCTCCCTTTCCTTATTGCCTTGGCTGGATTTGTCTCCTGCGATGAATTCAAACCTGATGTGGCTGTCGGTTGTGTAACCGTGGACAATGAGTATTTCTGCGCCCTGGCCAGTGCCATTGGCGGCGAAACTGATGGTAACCAGAAGTGGGCTTTCGCCCTTTGGCAGGTCTTCCGTTCAAACAAGAAAAGTTTGTGTCAAATCAAAATATCCTCCCATCTGTTCACCAAGTCATCAAAAGTCAGTCCAGTGCAGCGGATGGCTGGGCTTGTGCTTAGGCAGGCGCAGCTGTGCAGATGTCCTAATATGTTTGTCGTGTCGGAATGCTTTTTCAAGTATTGCGCGTAAGACTTGGCAGCCTTGTTTCCGTTGAACACAATTGTTGATATTGTCGGGTTCTTTCTGATAAATCCGACTATGTCATTGAACTCTCCGCCTCGGATATTCCCGTCGCTGCTGCCTGCACGTTCTGCCGCGGCGTAAACATCCCAGAGGGCAATATGATTTTGCGCAAGCATCTCCTTTTTTGCCGGATAGCTGAGCGGCACAGGCGAACCGGTTATTGTCGCTATGATTCTCCAGAAAAAGTTCTTGTTATTTGCATAATACTCTTGGCTTTCGATTGAAATGTCGCCAGGAAGGGAACCGAGTATGAGGATTTTCGGTTCATTGCATAATAGAGGCTCCAGGCCCTGTTTAGAGTTTGTTTTCATTTGAAAAGCTGATTTTAATTGGTGAAACACTCCTATCGATGTCAAATAGGAGAGGATAGTTCTTTACTCTTGCGGAAATCTGACTCGCCGGCACCGGTTTGCCGTCCTTTCGGGCGTATAATCCCTGCCGGTTTATGAGTTTCGCGATTTCGGTAAATGTGAGTGCCGTCGATGCTTCGCGCAGCACTTTCTCAATAGCTTCGTGCAGTTTCATATCATTTTTTGTCTTTGTTTGTTCACTATTTCCGGAGTCGCATTCATCGATCACCGGCCTTTCAATGTCATATTCCGGATTATCTTCCGCCCAGCCGATGTTCAGCAGATCCACCAGCCGGCATCCTATTTTAGCCTTTTCAAGCCTCGCCTTTTTCAGCGCCTTTTCGAAGCGGAGCTTTTCCTCCTCGGCAATGTCACCGGATTTTAGCTCGTATTCATCCCGCAGCCTGTCTTCATCCCTTACTGCATAGAAGAAATCCGTTGCCGCTGCCAGAAGTGCCATATACTCGTGATCCGGAGACAGCATCGGAAGCGTCCCTTTCGTGCAATATTCAACATTCAAGTCAAAATCCGCATAGAAACGGAACGCCGAATAAAATGACATATACTCTTTTCCGTTGAGTATTGTGTATAACTGTGTTGGCGTAATATTCTTATGCATAGCATATTCGTTCAGGCCTTTGTATTGCTGCCTAATGATTTTCTTTATGTTTTCTGCGACTTCGGATGGAGTATGTATATTTTCCATGTTTATTTAATTTTTCTGCAAATATATATATTATTATTAAATATCAAATAAAACTTAATATAAATATATATTTATTTGTTTTTTTGAGTGTGACGCGATACTCTAATCTTATAATCATATAGTGTCTTGGGGTGGAGAATATGAGTCGTGATATAATTGTTGCGAGAATATCGGCAACAATGGGATAATCATAAATGTGTTGCCGGTAGAGAAATCGTATAGAAAGATTTGGATATTCCGGAATTTTAGTGCAATTTTGTCAACAAATTAGTTGACAAATGAATGTCGGGAAATACATATTGACACTCGCGGCAAAAGAAGGATATTCGCAGTCGGATGTGGCGCGGCGAACGGGTATATCACGGCAAATGTTGAGCTATATAATTGCCGGTGAACGGAAACTGACGCTGCCTCAGGCCCTTAAGATTGAGTCCTTGTTATCGCTGAAGACTGGGACGCTTATTCTAATGCAGGATGAAGATTATATTAAAAAATATCAGATTACTCTTCGCCATTCCCTGTGTATGAAACTTATCGAAGTAAATGCGTTTTGGTCATACGACAATGCCGCCGAAGATGATATCTCTGATGAGGACATCATCGAAAAGACATTATTGCTGCTCGATATGGACGACATTTCCCGCCTTTTTGAATTATATTCTCGGAAATTTGTCCGAAAAGTTTGGGAAAGCCGGCTGGCGTCTCAAGGTGAGTATCTCCATTCCCTCAATATGATGATTGCCCAGTATTATTTTAATATTCAGTATCCAGAGCAGTTTCTTCGTCGCAGGGAAGCCGCTCATATTCATAAAGTTACTCAAGATGCGTAAGGGACTTACTACAAAAATCGAGGAAATCATAGACGATATTTCCGGACTGAACTGCATAGATGGTTATGTGCTTTGTGGAGGCACGGCTTTAGCAATGCAGCTGGGGCATCGTCAGAGCGAGGACCTTGACTTTATGGCTTGGCGAAAATCAAAGGATGAAAAACCTGAGGTTGATTGGCCGGACATTTATCGTGAAATTGAAGAAAAAGTCGGACATATTGACAATATGGACATTCTTGGCTTCGATCAGGTCATATTTCTTGTGAAATGTGTAAAGCTGTCGTTCTATGTCAGTGATAAGTATGCACCGCCGATGACGGTCTTGCCATATCTGGGGAACATCCGCATAGCTTCAATGGATGCAATACTTGCGATGAAGCTTGAAGTTATGCTCAGGCGAATGAAATTCCGGGACTATTATGATGTTTACTGCATTGTTCGCAATGGCTTGGACATCGCTGTGGGAATTGACACTGCAATAAAGTATTCGCAATTTCGTCTGAAAAGAAAGAATGTCGTGGCAATGCTCCTGTCTGGCAGCTTTCACGAAGACTCAAACTTCAGGCAACTTGCTCCGATTTACGATGTCACCGAACCACAAATGCGTGAATACCTCCTCCGCAAACTTCAAGATGCCGGATTGTAAGATTGCGCTAAATTGTAGTGCAGTAGTCTTTCCGCTTCCATTGGGGGAATTTTTGTATAGAAAGGGGCAAAAAAGTTGAGCTGATATATGTGGGTTCGGCGCGAATGTTGAATATATGCGGACGCTGCAAACGGTGGCTTATTCCGTTTCCGTGCCTTGAGATACAGGCCGACGCCCACAAGGCGTACGACTACACAAGCAAGGGCGTCGTTCGTGCGGACAGGACGGACTTGAACGAATACAAGCGCGAATTTGCAACTACCAGGGATCTGCACTGCCTTGTTGAGGTGGATGCAAGGAATTAGATATCAATGCATTGTATATAGAGAGAAACCCTTAATACCATATTATTATGAGCACCAGACATTTATTCCTCCCTTTCCTTGTTGCCTTGGCTGGATTTGTCTCCTGCGATGAATTCCAACCAGATGCAGCTGTCGGTTGTGTAACCGTGGACAATGAGTATTTCTGCGCCCTGGTGCCATTGGCAATGAATCTGAAGGAAATCAGAAATGGGCTTTCTATGATGACGCCAAAGTCCGTGTCAATGTTTCCGGATATAAATGCCGCTGCGATGATGCCGGGCATATTCCGTTCACATTGACCTTCATTGACATTGATCTCCCTGGCATTGCGACGATGGTCGCCATCTAGAGATCGACCTTTCAATTACCCTGTACCGTGAAACGAGCGGCGACATCCGGCCTTTTGCAAAGTTTGTCATTTCTATTCTCAGACAAACAAAATGATTTTTTGTAACTTAGGGGGGCGTAAATATATGAAAGCCCAATGGACCCTATATATAACTATTCCCTTTGTGCCGCGCTGCCGTTGATGTTGTTTTTCGGCTTCTACTTTTTGTTTGCCAGAACTCCGGAAAAGGCGATTTTTGACAATTATCTGCGCTCCCGACGCATAATGGGGGCGGCAATGCTGTTGCTCGCGGCCAACTATTCGGTGCATTTCTTTATGAAAGTCCGTTTCAATGACGCCGATGCCGCCATCCTGATGAACCTGTCCACTTATTTCCTGTGCTACTGGCTGTTCAGCTCGGCCCTAACCACATTGCTTGACCGCAAATATATTACCCGGCGCAGGTTATTGGCACATATGGCATTGTGGGTGCTGTTCTCCGCGAGTTCCTGCATTGTCCTGAAACTGTTGCCGGAAGGGACGGCTCGGACAGTGGCGATATTGGCCTTGGCTGTGTGGCTGGTCGTATATGGGCTGTTCCTGACATGGCGGCTGCTGCGGACCTATCACAGGGTCATCCGCATTTTCAACGAAACCCATGCGGACGACATCGGGGCCTATATCAAGTGGCTTTCCGTTTTTACTTATTGGGCCGTAATATTCGGAGTGGGCTGCGGATTGCTGACGTTCCTGCCCGACCAATACGTCTATATCTGGATTCTGATGTCAATCCCGTTCTACATCTATCTCTTCCTTTGTTATCTGAACTATATGCTGTTTTACGAGCAGGTGGAAAATGCAATGGATGTCAATGAAGAGCTGGATCATTTTGAGACGGAACCGATGCAAGATGCGCCGTCCTACCATGCCGAAATCGCGGAGAGAATCAAGGGTTGGGTCAATGCTGATGGTTACGTCCGGACAGGACTTACCATAAAAGACTTGTCAGAGCAGTTTCATACCAATCGTACCTATCTCTCCGAGTTCATAAATGCCACGTACGGAGTGTCATTCCGTGACTGGATTACAGGGCTCCGCATTGAATATGCGAAACGCCTGCTCGTGCAATATCCTAAGTTGACGCTGGCTGATATTTCAGAACGATCCGGCTTTTTGTCGCCGAGTCATTTCATCCGCATCTTCAAGGAAAACGCCGGATGTACGCCTGCCAGATGGCGGAAAGTCCGGATACAAGAGCAAGGCCAGCAGGCTAAGGAAGAAAATGCGATTCTGCGTGAACCTCTGGATTCTTTGCTTGGCCGGGGTCTCGTGGAGTGATTTTTCTTGGATATCTGTGTGTCTATGAATAACTTTGTCTGCAAATGGGTAAAAACACACAGATATTATGTTTGTGAAATACGTCAGGAAGTCATTGACCTTTATCGTGGCGATGAGTATCTCTTTTGTCGCGTCAGCATTGACAAGAACAGAGGAGCATCATTTTTTCCGGCATCGGGGGATGGACCGCGAGTACTTGCTTTATATTCCCGAGGGAATCGTTCCGGACGCACCTCTGGTCATGGTGCTGCACGGCTATGGCGGGCGTGCGATGAAGGGCGGGGAGAATTTGCGTGAAGTAGCTGACCGTGAGAAGTTTGCGGTGTGCTATGCGCAGGGTGCCAAGGATGCGAGAGGCAAGACTTGCTGGAACGTCGGCTATCCTTTTCAGGCGGGATTGAAGACGGATGATGTCGATTTCCTTTGTAAATTGGCGCGTCATCTTCAGAAGGAATACAATCTCAGCCGCAACAATACTTTTCTGACGGGCATGTCCAATGGCGGCGAAATGTGCTACCTGATGGCGTATTTGAGGCCTGATTTTTTCGCTGCCGTCGCACCGATTTCGGGGCTGACGCTTGTGTGGATGGACAAGGAACTTCATTCGAAAGGCCCGGTTCCGCTCATGGAGGTTCATGGTACTTCGGACAAGACTTCCGCTTGGGCCGGTGATCCTGAAAACGAAGGTGGCTGGGGTGCGTATCTATCTGTGCCGATGGCTGTTGCGAAGTGGGCTGTAGAGGCGAAATGTACTCACGAGGTTACCGAAAATCTGCCGTTAAGGCGCAATGCCGTCGTGCTTCACCGTTATTGTGGTGGCGAGCCAGCCTGGAAGGGCGGCCCTGAAATTGAAGTCCGGCTGTATGAGGTCGTCGGCGGTAAGCACAGTTGGGCAGAGGCCGACATGGATACCTGCGACGAGATCTGGCGGTTTTTCAGCAAGTATCTGAGATAAATGGCGAGATAATGTGGGATTCGCTCCCGGTGGTCGCGCATCCCTTGCCCTGCCACGGGCAATCTTACGGGTGGCGGCGGAGAAAGCTGGCGCCGGTATGCACAGGCTTGGTTTTTTCGGCCAAGACGCCTTTACGGGAATGGGATTCCCGACGGCGCCCTTGACCAAAAAAGCCCGCTGTCTATCGACAGCGAGCTTTCTCCTTACTCGTGATTCGGTTGGGATTCGAGAAATCACAATGAAATACAAAGGAATATAGCATTTTACTGCTTTGATATACTTTCTATAAATAACTGATATATAAATAGTTAATAAAGTGGAATGGGAGGAATTTACCAGTAATGGGCAGTAATGTGTTTCATTAAATTTTACCCGATATCGGACAAATATTGGACAAATATCGGACAAATTTTCTATCTTTGATTTCGGTAAAAACTTGCTTTGAAATGACGATAAAATTCAAGATTCGAGTTTCACGGAGAATCAAGGAAGGAGAACTTGTTCCGGTATATATCAGACTTCTTGACGGAGTGGCCTGTGACCAGACCGTCAAGACAAGGATTCTTGTGCGACCGGACTATTGGGATTCCAGAGCTCAAGGTATAAAACCAAGATGTCTTTGTCCGGATTCTGAAAAACGGAAACTCTCGGACGACATTCTGAGCCTTCGCAGTTTTGTATCCCAAATGTATTATGACAAGAAATCTGCAGATGGAATTATACCGGCCGACTGGCTTGCCAGCGTAATCCGGAAATATTATAAAGATGGCGGGAAGAAAGCGGATGCGACAGCTCCTGCCAAACAGACATTTGATTCGCTTTATGACAGGTTTCTCGATGACAGGGAAATCGGAGTGGGTCGCAAACGCCATTACGAGGTCCTCAGAAGGATGATTCACAGATATGAATCGTATGTAAGAAGTTCTCAGGGACGAAGGAGATATACCTTTGATGTGACAAAAACGGATAGGCACATTCTTGAGGATCTGTATGACTACATAGAAAACGAGTTCGAGTACATTCAAAGGTTTCCGAAAATACTGGAAGAGAATCCTGAATCGAGGGAAATAAAGCCCCGGGGAGAGAATTACCTGAGCGGAGTATTCAAGGAACTGCGTGCATTCTTCAATTGGGCATATAGGACAAAAATCATAGAGGCATTCCCTTTTGAGGGCTTCACGATGCCTTCAGAGCGATACGGCTCTCCCATATACCTTAGTTTGGATGATGTCCAGACAATTTGGTCTGCAGATTTTTCTTCTCGTCCCGCACTGGAGATACAAAGGGATATTTTCGTGTTCCAATGCAATGTCGGATGCCGTGTGGGGGATTTGCTTCGCCTGAAGAAGCAGGATGTCATCAACGGAGCAGTTGAGTATATTCCGACAAAGACAATAAAGGAGACAGCAAGGACAGTAGTCGTTCCTCTTAATAAAATTGCTCTGGAGATAGTTGAGAAATATTCTGACCTACCGGGAGACAGTCTTCTGCCTTTCATAAGCTCCGTAAATTATAATGACAGCATCAAAGATGTTCTTGAATTTGCCGGCATTACGTATCTGGTCACGGAACTGGATACTGTCACCAGGAAGGAGAAGAAGGTTCATATCAATGACATTGCAAGCAGTCATCTTGCTCGCCGGACATTCATCGGAAATATATACAAGCTGGTAAAGGATCCTAACCTTGTATCAGCCCTCACCGGTCACGTAGAGGGCAGCCGCGCTTTCACCCGCTACCGTACGATTGATATCGATATGAAAAAGGACCTTGTGAAGATTTTGGAGGGAAATGCGAAGTAGGGTAAATTCCGGCAATTTTTTGATATATTGCCAAGATTTACCTATGTTTGTAAAAAAATTATATATGGATAGAATTCAGGATATAATAATGGACTTCGCTTCTGATTACCGGAGTTTCAATGCCGATGAAGCATTGAAATACTGTATCACTCGGGAAGCATCCACATTGCAATATGTCAGAAAAGTATTAATGCATCTTGTTAATGATGGGAAATTGGTACGTGTGAATAATGGCGTATATCAAAAAACAGACAAGGCTATTTTTCGTCCTCACTTAAGCCCCGAGGCCCAAAATATTCATAAATCACTCATAGATAACTACCCTTTCGTTAAGATTGGTATGTATGAGGGCCCTTGGATATCCCCACTTTTACATCATTTGGCTTCCAATCAGACAATTTATGTGGAAGTTGAGAAGGATGCATCAGAGTTCATATTCGATTATTTGAATTCTTCTGGCAGCAAGGTCTTTTATAAACCTGATGAAGATATGATTTATAGATATATAAATCTGGATGAAAGAAATATAATTGTCAAGAATCTGGTTTCTGAGTCTCCACTTGTGAAAGTAAACGGCATTCCTATATCAACATTGGAGAAATTATTGGTAGACATCTATTCTGATCCGGATTTCAGGTATCTACAAGGAAGCGAGTACAGCAGAATTGCTGATAATGCTATGACCCTTTTCAATATCAATAAAACCAAACTATTAAGGTACGCTAAGAGGCGTGGCGTAAAAGAAGAACTCGAAAAAATCTATAATGGACAATGATATCTAAAGAATGTTTTTCACCGCAGTGGATTGATGAAATATCCGCAAAACTAGAATACAAGGATAAGAGCCTCATTGAGAAAGTGATCAGAGCCTTGTCTCTTTTGGAGATGTTGGTTCAGTCAGGGTGTCCGCTAACATTCAAAGGAGGTACGGCATTGATGCTTATCCTCGGTCAATCTTTGCATAGACTATCAATAGACATTGACATTATTTGTCCTCCAGAAACTGAAATAGAGCAGTATTTGAAGACCTGTCGTAAACACGGGTTCATCCGCTATCAGCAAGTAAACAAGGAGTCAGCTGGCACAGATGTACCGGTCAGTCACGCCAAGGTGTTCTATCAGATTGCTTATACGGACCGGTCTGAAAAGAATGAATATATAAGACTTGACGTGCTATATGAAAACTGCCCCTATTCTAACATACAGCAGTTGCCAATAAAGAGTCCGTTTGTCAAACTTGATGGGGAGCCACTGAATGTTAACGTGCCTAAAAAGGAGGATATTCTGGGTGATAAAATGACTGCTTTTGCCCCCAATACTATTGGCATTCCTTTTTTCAAGAACGATAGAGAGTGCAATATGGAAATAATCAAGCAACTATATGATATAAATCGCCTATTTGAGAATGTAGATGACTTCAGGCCGGCCTTTGATACTTTCCAAAAGGTGTCCAAGGTGGAACTTGGTTATCGTGGGCTGGAAGGAAGATTGAATGAATTCTTTGAGGATGTACGGCAGACAGCAATCTGTATTGCAACCCGTGGTCAGGCCGGTAAAGGCGATATAAAATTCTTTTTGTCTGGAATCAAGAGAGTGAAGTCTTTTATGTACAAGGAGAAATATCAGATAGAGGAAGCGATAAAGGATGCGTCTAGAGCAGCTTATTTGGCTACTTGTTTTGAGAAAGGTATTCTTGACATTAAGAAATATTCGGGAAATCCGCAGAGTGCCGTAGGTATTGATATCTCCGATGCCCTACCAGCGAAATTGCGAAAGTTGAAAAATATCAGTCCGGAAGCTTACTATTACTGGTCAATGGTTGACGCAATTATCAACAATGATAACGACAAATAAAGGCCACTGGGAAATATTGAAATGATATGAAACTGAATAAATCTCTGAAAAAAATATATGACAAGGAACTGGGGTTTCTCAGGGTTGATATGCTAATAAATTCTGCAGGAATCGTTCTTGTACCCATTATATCTGAACGCTATTACAATGGATTGATTGAGAATGGGTATCCGGATTGGTTGATAGTTTTTACTTTGATTGCCTGTGAACTGTTCTTTTTGATTCTGACCATTGTTACCTATGGCAAAATTTCTCAAACGAAAAAACTTTGCAAGGAATTCCAAAAGAACCTTGATGCTTATTCTCTATCTGGACATAATATTAAATCGCCGTCTGAAAGAATTTTCCGGCTATTGCAGATTTTTGTTCTGTCTATAACACGCAAGTGGCGAGCGGAACGGCGCAAGGCGGAACTGGATAGCAAGGTTTCAGAAATGCTGTGTTCACAGGTTCCTGAATTGCTCCAGAAAAATGACTCTTTGACGGAAGAGAATTCGAGATATAGAGAACAACTGATAGAATCTTCCAATGCAAATCTTGCACTTTCACAAGAAAATTCCGCTCTGCAACAAGAGGTGGATAAAAACAGGATGGCTTTACAAGTAGTCCGCACTCATCATCCTAAAAGAAATGTGGAAAGTCTATTCCTGATAGAAGATGAAGAAAAGAAGAGGCTGCTCATAGAGAAATTCAGCTCCATATTGGAAAGAGATAAGAATTTCAATGAAGGATATGCCAACAATATAGCCATTTTCTATTGGGCAGCATTACATCTGCGATATATATCGGACAATGTTGATGCCTTCTCATCAATGTTCTATGAAAAGTCCGGAAAAACTCGGGATGCATTTCGGAAGGCTTTGAGCAGGGCCAAGACAAAGCAAGCCGATTCAAGCTCTATTGAGTCAGCCGTCAAAGAGCTGGAAAATCTTTTAAAATGATGCAACCACGTGTCCAATTAGTTGTCCGGACAACTAATTGGACAGTAAAGCATTGAATTCCAGAATTTTGTGATATTATTTTGCAGTCGCTTCAGATTGAGGCGGCTGTCTTTTTATGTGGATCCCATAAGAAGAACCAGGGCCGAGTCTGGGCTTTTACAGCATGTCATAATATTTACAATTGAACTTATGGGAAAAATTGAACTGCCATCCATGGCAAACACATCTACTGTATGTTACACTATCAGTCACGATGATTTGATTGACTTCGCCAATGTGATAATTCAAAAATCACAAGAAGTTGCCGAGCAACAATCCGCCAACCATGAGAGCCAGGAAGAATACCTTACTCGGAAAGAGGTTATGGCTATTATGAAAAGGTGCGATTCCACAATGACAAAATGGGCACGGACCGGATATCTCGAGCCTGTCAGAGTAGGCGGAAAACACCTCTATAGAAAATCTGACGTGGAAAAGCTCATGAGTCATTGAGGTAGTTAGCGAGTTTATATTCCGGCCTTGCCGAAATTACTCGCCGCTCCCCTCGGTCGCAGGTTTTCAATACCGATGATTATGGGAAATGAACGAAGAACCGGGCGCCCTCCGATGGGCGCCGAAAGACGACGTCACAAGGTGACGGTCGTGCTGAATGACCAGGAATACGAGCAGGTCTCCCTGAAGGCTGAACTTACCCCGTTCACCATCTCTGAATACTGCCGAAAGGTATGTTTACGCCCATCGAAGAAAGCACCCTTACCTACAATGGTGGCTTCGCAATGTGGCGAAAATCCCATTTCGACAACATCAAGGCTATATCTGCCGAACTTACCCCTGCAAACGTGATGAAATGGAACGGACCAATAGGGCAACTGAAAAAAGCCATTATCAATCCGCTTGGCGTTGACGCTCTTTTCGTGACCGAGTTCTATGACGGTGCAGGCACGGCTGAACGCTCCGCTGACCTAATGGATATTATCGCCCGACTGAAAAAGGGCGATAGACTATACATCGGAGCAATATTAGGGTATCACAACTAAAAACATACAGTCTGGAGTTCTTTATAGAGCCTATCCCGACATGGGCGTTATGCTATCTAATCAACGAAGACCCGACAGGGTTGACAGACGATGAAATTGCGATGATTGACAAATGGTATACCGACAACAAAGTGCAGACCGTCACCACCGCTTCCGAAGCAGAGGGAGAGTGCAACCCATATTTCTCCCATTTCCCTGCTTTCGGACTACCTGCCGAGGTTACTGACTGCCATGTGATGACATTGTAACCATTATCTCACGAAAGTCAAACGATATCCAAATCATACGGATATGAAATACGAAGATGTGTCAGCGATATTATATCGCAATCATGGTGTTTTCGACATCACCACGCCCTTTGGCACTCAACGCCGACGTTTGTTCCTCTCCACTGAAAGTAAGGTATGTGAGTTTGCTAAACGCTCTCGCAGGAGAGGCTATCCGATACAGCCAAACGAAATCAAATGTTGGCTGTCAATCTCCAAAGTGACAAAACCGACAACGAATATAGTAGCCAAATTCCAACGCTATGCCTCGCGTGCAACTTTTCCGTCTGCATTTGTTCGCAAGTGTCTTGAAGCTGACCCGACAAAGGACTGCTACGAGAACCGCCTTACCACCGGCACTCGCATCGACGGAGAGATAATATCCCTTGACGCTATCTCCAGATATAACCATTGGGCGGTGGGACAGTTCAGAAAGGCTCTCAAAGAACGGCGCAACTTTAATTCCGGGACATTCACTTTCCGTGGTTATGACGGTTCCCTATGGATTGAGGTCAAGCAAAAGGACGATAACTATAACTACTATAAAGCCGGAGATATTGCCGCAGGCTTCAGTAAAGAGTATCGTGGCTGTGCCAACGGATATTACTATGCCCTGATTGATGATGAACATTTTATCGGGATTGATATAGACTGAATTATAAACAGCACCCTGCAATCCTCATGGAGAGCAGGGTGCATAAAACCGAAAGATATATGACAACGACTGAAATCAACTACAAGGGCATGGACTATACCTGCCGTATCGTTACAAGCAACGAGGGCGAGAGCCTTATTATCGGTGGACTGGAATTGCTTGACGTACTTATGCCTTATCCAATCACCGACAAATGCAACGGCTTCGCCGACAAGGAAGCGGAGCGTGTCGATGAAGAAATCTTCTACTATACCTCCGAAAGTGATTTGAAGCTGCCCGACAACGAACTTGTCGCAATACTTAGCGAGAGCAACCCCGATTGGTTTGACTGAAAATCCAAATGGCTTCCAAGCCGGAATGTCACAGCGACCACCGAGCCGTCCTGCAACCACGCGGGGCGGCTTTTGCTCGTCACCTCACAAAAGCCGCGTCTATGGAAAACTACAAAGCCCCCCGACATCACGCCGGGAGCTTATAGTCTTAGCATGATTAGCTGTTATCTGCGGAAATAATCTGCGAAAATAATTCCGGCTATAATTTGTTGGGGTGGAAAAAAATAACTAATTTTGTGGTCACCATGCGGCAGTAATAATATACATACCAACACGAGTTAGGAATCCTGTAGCTCTCTCATGCTACGACGAGGTATTAAAAGGTGCGTTCCGACAACGCATCTAATGCAGTATATTATTGCTTAATCCAAATGAATATTATAAATTTAGGAATTCTTGCTCACATTGATGCAGGAAAAACTTCCGTAACCGAGAATCTGCTGTTTGCCAGTGGAGCAACGGAAAAGTGCGGCCGTGTGGATAATGGTGACACCATAACGGACTCTATGGATATAGAGAAACGTAGAGGAATTACTGTCCGGGCTTCTACGACATCTATTATCTGGAATGGAGTGAAATGCAATATCATTGACACTCCGGGACACATGGATTTTATTGCGGAAGTGGAGCGGACATTCAAAATGCTTGATGGAGCAGTCCTCATCTTATCCGCAAAGGAAGGCATACAAGCGCAGACAAAGTTGCTGTTCAGTACTTTACAAAAGCTGCAAATCCCGACAATTATATTTATCAATAAGATTGACCGTGCCGGTGTGAATTTGGAGCGTTTGTATATGGATATAAAAACAAATCTGTCGCAAGATGTCCTGTTTATGCAAACTGTTGTCGATGGATCGGTTTATCCGGTTTGCTCCCAAACATATATAAAGGAAGAATACAAAGAATTTGTATGCAACCATGACGACGATATATTAGAACGATATTTGGCGGATAGCGAAATTTCACCGGCTGATTATTGGAATACGATAATCGCTCTTGTGGCAAAAGCCAAAGTCTATCCGGTGCTACATGGATCAGCAATGTTCAATATCGGTATCAATGAGTTGTTGGACGCCATTTCTTCTTTTATACTTCCTCCGGCATCAGTCTCAAACAGACTTTCAGCTTATCTCTATAAGATAGAGCATGACCCCAAAGGGCATAAAAGAAGTTTTCTTAAAATAATTGACGGAAGTCTGAGACTTCGAGACGTTGTAAGAATCAACGATTCGGAAAAATTCATCAAGATTAAAAATCTAAAGACTATTTATCAGGGCAGAGAGATAAATGTTGATGAAGTGGGTGCCAATGATATCGCGATTGTAGA
>ERZ827168.841-NODE-841-length-46567-cov-8.329463_pt1 | contig 46567 bp, 47 predicted proteins | sample MGYA00519868_ERZ827168 | MGnify/ENA primary metagenome ERZ827168 (study PRJEB31778, sample SAMEA3449271) | human gut metagenome | biome: human gut; feature: human-associated habitat; material: faeces | place: United Kingdom | collected 2010/2012 ...
AGTTAAACCAGCTATTAAACTGCCATTTTGAAAAAAACGACTCCGCATAAAATGTGGAGTTTTCTTTATTAAGAAGAACAAATAATGCGATTAGTAACATCTTTATAAAATCATCAAATAATCTAACATTGACCACCAAATAAATTGATTAACGAATCATAAGAATCAAATATATCACCAATTAATTTAGCTAGATAACCTTTAAACAATTTGACGTTCGATATTTTAGCTAATCTTCTTTGTAGCTTAGCTAACTTCTTTTTAGACTCTCTATAGTATTTATGATTACTACCAACATTACCCAAATCATCAACATACAAACCATTAGACGCATAATCAAGTCCAATTGAATTAGATGTATCGATTGTATTGTTGATGATTTCTTTTTCATACTCAAAAAGAATAGATACATAGTACTTATTATCTGATTGTTTACTTATTGTTGCTTGTTTAATTCTCCAATCTTTATTAGGGAATCTATGTATCTTAGCTTTAACTTTTTTAACCTTAGGTAGTTTAATATAGTCTTCACCTATTTCGATATTATTATTTGTAAAGTTTGTAGTATAAGAATTTCTTGAATATCTTTTACTTTTATATACAGGTCTATTACTTAACTTATTAAAGTATCTTTTATAAGCTCCATTTAGATTGAATATAGAATTAGTTAAAGAAAACTTATCCACTTCCTTTAACCATGGATACTCTATCTTTAATACACGATTACAATAATTATTAGAATCTACTTTAGACATATACTCATTTGATTCTTCTTGTTTATTTAAAAGCTTATTATAGACAAATCTTACACTACCAAAAGTATTAGAAAACATTTCTATTTGTTTCTTATTTGGATAGATACGATATTTGTAAGCTTTGTTCATTAGCTATATTTTATCCTAGAATATAGGTATTACTTTGCCATACAATTGCCATATTATTACCATTATCAATGTGGAAAAGTGGATAATTATTACTGGTTATATTTGATTAGAGTTATCATTAATTATTAATAACTAGTACAACCGTTATTAATAGATTATTGATAAACAATATTAGAGCTAACTACATTAATAAATAACATTGAAACTAACCTCTACCTACATTACGTTTAGAGGAAGGAGACTTAGCCTGCAGGGTTTGTTCAAAGAGGGTACATTTCAGCCTACCGTCATACACATCCATGATATATTTGTGACTTTGGCTTCCTATCAAAATGAATTAGATTATACTTGTATCTATGTCCGTGATGATTTTAAAAGTTTGATTAGATAAAAAGAAAAGGTTCACGATTGTGAACCTTTAATATAGTTAATTAATCAATTAGTAATTATTTAACGATTTCAGTAACGTTACCAGAACCTACTGTTCTACCGCCTTCTCTGATTGAGAACTTAGTACCGTTTTCAATAGCGATTGGAGCGATTAGTTCAACAGTCATTAATACGTTATCACCAGGCATTACCATTTCCATTGGTTCGCCACTGTTGTCCTTGATTTCTTCAACAACACCAGTAACGTCAGTAGTACGGAAATAGAATTGTGGACGGTAGTTTACTACGAATGGAGTATGACGACCACCTTCTTCTTTAGTTAATACGTATACTTGAGCCTTGAACTCTGTATGAGGAGTAACTGTACCAGGCTTAGCTAATACTTGTCCTCTTTCGATTTCATCTCTGTTTACACCACGAAGTAATGCACCGATGTTATCGCCTGCTTCAGCTAAGTCTAATTGCTTTCTGAACATTTCAAGACCAGTGATAACTGTCTTTCTTGTAGGCTTGATACCAACGATTTCAACTTCATCGTTTAAGTGAGCAACACCACGTTCTACTCTACCTGTAGCAACTGTACCACGACCAGTGATTGTGAATACATCTTCTACAGACATTAAGAATGGCTTATCCATTTCTCTTGCAGGTGAAGGGATGTATTCATCTACAGCATCCATTAATTCATCAATCTTAGCTTCATAAGTTGGATCGCCTTCAAGAGCCTTAAGAGCTGAACCTCTGATGATTGGGCAGTTGTCACCGTCAAATCCGTATTCATCTAATAATTCTCTAACTTCCATTTCAACTAAGTCGATTAATTCTTCATCATCAACCATATCGCACTTGTTTAAGAATACAACAATTTTAGGTACACCAACTTGTCTAGCAAGTAAGATGTGTTCTCTAGTTTGAGGCATTGGTCCATCAGTAGCAGCAACAACAAGGATAGCACCATCCATTTGAGCAGCACCAGTGATCATGTTCTTAACATAGTCAGCGTGTCCTGGGCAGTCAACGTGAGCATAGTGTCTCTTTGCAGTCTTATATTCAACGTGTGCAGTATTGATAGTGATACCTCTAGCTTTTTCTTCTGGAGCACCATCGATTTGGTCATATGCCTTGAATTCAGCTTGACCCTTTTCAGCTAATCTTTTTGTGATAGCAGCAGTTAATGTTGTTTTACCATGGTCAACGTGACCGATAGTACCAATATTGACATGTTCTAATGAACGGTCAAATTTTTCTTTTGCCATTTGTTTTCCTCCTGTTTAGCAAATTAATTTTAAGATAAAACGTACTAATATTCAATTAGTCTTTAGCGTTTTTCTTTGCAATACTTTCAGCGATGCTCTTTGGAACTTCTGAGTAGTGATCCATTTGCATCATGTAGTTACCACGACCTTGAGTGAATGATCTTAAGTCAGTAGCATAACCGAACATTTCAGATAGAGGTACGTATGCTCTAATAACGATAGCGTTTCCTCTTTCTTCTTGGTCTCTAATTTGACCACGTCTTTTTGTAACATCACCCATAACTGAACCTAAGTATTCACTTGGTGCAGTAATTTCAACGTCCATGATAGGTTCAAGTAATACTGGATCACACTTCTTAGCAGCTTCTTTTAATGCTAGTGAAGCAGCAGTCTTGAACGCCATTTCTGAAGAGTCGACTTCGTGGTATGAACCATCAAACAATGTAGCCTTGATGTCAACTACTGGGTAGCCAGCAACTAGACCGTTGTTTAATGCAGCAACCAAACCTTCTTGAGTTGGCTTGATATATTCTCTTGGAACAGAACCGCCAACAACAGCGTCGATGAATTCAAAGCCCTTACCTTCTTCATTTGGTTCAAACTTAATCCAAACGTGACCGTATTGACCTCTACCACCAGATTGTCTAACGAACTTGCCTTCACAGTCAGCAGCTTTTCTGATTGTTTCTCTGAAGGCAACTTGTGGAGCACCGATGTTACATTCAACCTTGAATTCTCTCTTTAATCTATCTACGATGATATCTAAGTGAAGTTCACCCATACCAGCAATGATAGTTTGTCCTGTTTCTTCATCAGTATATGTTCTGAAAGTTGGGTCTTCTTCAGCTAACTTAGCTAAAGCCATGTCCATCTTATCAGAGTCAGCCTTTGTCTTTGGCTCAACTGACATTTGGATAACTGGTTCAGGGAATACCATTGATTCAAGAATAATAGGGTTCTTTTCATCACATAATGTATCACCTGTAGTAGTATCTTTTAGACCTACAGCAGCAGCGATATCACCAGCATCAACTTCTTCAATTTCAGCACGGTGGTTAGCATGCATTTGTACAAGTCTACCAAATCTTTCTTTCTTGTCCTTAGTAGCATTTAATACATAACTACCAGCAGTAGCAACACCAGAGTAAACTCTGAAGTATGTTAATCTACCTACGAATGGGTCAGTCATAACTTTAAATGCTAATGCAGAGAAAGGTTCGCTGTCACTTGGATGTCTAGCTTCTTCAGCGCCATCAAGTGTAACACCCTTAATAGATGGTACATCTAATGGAGAAGGAAGGTAATCAATAACAGCATCCAATAATAATTGGATACCCTTGTTCTTGTAAGCAGAACCACATAATACTGGGAAGAAATCAGCGCCGATAACAGCTTTTCTAATTGTCTTCTTGATTAATGCGATATCAACTTCTTCGCCTTCAAGGAATTTTTCCATTAATTCATCATCATATTCTGACAATACTTCAAGAAGTTCGCTTCTTAATAATTCAGCTTCTTCCTTGAATTGTTCATCGATTTCAGTACAAGTGATATCTGTACCTTGGTCATTATTGTATATATATTGTTTACGTTCAATAAGATCGATGATTCCTCTGAATGTATTTTCAGCACCAATTGGCATTTGAATTGCAGCAGCCTTAGCAGCTAATCTATTGCCGATTGATCTAACTGACATTAAGAAGTCAGCACCTGTAGCATCCATTTTGTTACAGAATACAATTCTTGGAACACCATATGTTGTTGCTTGACGCCATACTGTTTCAGTTTGAGGTTCAACACCTGCCTTAGCATCTAATACAGTAACAGCACCATCTAGTACTCTTAGAGATCTTTCAACTTCTACAGTGAAGTCAACGTGTCCTGGTGTATCGATAATGTTGATACGATGTTTAGGATATTGATGATCCTTACCAGCCCAGAATGTTGTAGTAGCAGCACTAGTGATAGTGATACCTCTTTCTTGTTCTTGAGCCATCCAGTCCATTTGTGAAGCACCATCATGTGTTTCACCAATCTTATGAGTCTTACCAGTGAAGAAAAGAATACGTTCAGTACAAGTTGTCTTACCAGCATCGATGTGAGCCATGATACCGATATTTCTAGTATTTTCTAAGCTATACTGTCTTGTCATAATATTCCTTTCCTATTACCAGCGGAAATGTGCGAATGCCTTATTAGCATCAGCCATCTTATGAGTGTCTTCCTTCTTCTTAACAGATTGTCCAACACCGTTTGAAGCATCGATGATTTCGTTTGCTAATCTAAGTTCCATAGTCTTTTCACTTCTTAAACGAGCATAGTTAACGATCCATCTAAGGCCTAATGTTAATCTTCTTTCTCTTGAAACTTCAACTGGAACTTGGTAGTTTGCACCACCAACTCTTCTTAACTTTAATTCTAATTCTGGCATTACATTGTCAAGTGCCTTTTCAAACACTTCCATTGGTTGTTGGCCAGTTTTTTCTTCTACGATTTGAAATGCATTATATAGAATGTTTTCAGCTACATCTTTTTTACCGTCTAACATGATTTTGTTGATTAAACGAGTAACTAGCTTTGAATTATAAATTGGATCTGCTAATACATCTCTTTTCGCGATATGTCCTTTTCTTGGCATACTATTTTAATCTCCTTTCATGTCTTATTTAGGTCTCTTTGCGCCGTAAAGTGAACGACCTTGTTTACGATTGTTTACGCCAGCACAGTCTAATGTACCTCTGATGATATGGTATCTAACACCTGGTAAGTCCCTAACTCTACCACCTCTGATAAGTACAACTGAGTGTTCTTGTAGGTTATGGCCGATACCTGGAATATAAGCAGTAACTTCCATACCATTACTTAATCTAACACGGGCATACTTTCTTAGAGCTGAGTTAGGCTTCTTTGGAGTCATTGTACCAACTCTGGTACATACACCTCTTTTTTGAGGGGATGCCAATTCGATAGGTCTAGACTTTAATGAGTTGTAGCCTCTGTTTAATGCAGGTGACTTTGACTTAAATGTTCTAGCTGTTCTACCTTTTCTTACTAATTGATTAATTGTAGGCATTTAAATTCTCCTTTCATTTTTTTGTGCACACAACAACAGGTGTGCCACATACTTGCTTAATATATAGATCCTTGCGGACCCTTAAGCTCTCCTATAATACTATGAATTTATCTAGGTTTCAATGCTTTTTTAGCACTTTTTAACACTTTTTAACAGTTTTCGTTAGAAACTAACTGATTTTTTGTTTAAAATGTCTTGAAAATTAGTTTTACTTAAAATTACGCATAAAAGTGGTTAAAAACAAACACTTTCGTGCTAAAATTTAAGTAAGATGAAATACTACAATGAATTATTAAGTCTTGGATGTTTCTCTTTGGATGATATAAAAAGTTTTATACCAAACAAAGAAACCGCCAAGAACATGTTAAAGGAATATATCAAAAAAGGTGCTATTGAAAGAATAAAACGAAATTATTATGTTGCGATGGATATTGTTGATAATGCACCAATCTTTAATAAATATGTAATAGCTACTAGATTAGATGACTCTAATTATATAGCTTATCATTCTGCGTTAGAATACTATGGCTACCATAATCAAGTTATGAACGAAGTGATATTTTGTGGTACAAGACGTTTCAATGATTTTTACTATGATGGTAATAATTATCATTATGTTGCGAGTAAATGTGATTTACAGATAGAAGAAAAAGAAGATAGTTCTAGAGTTACTTCATTAGAAAGAACAATAATAGATTGCATAGACAATCTTGAATTGGCTGGTGGTTTGGAAGAACTATATCGTGCATTGGACTATGTCTCTAATCTAAATGAAAAGAAATTTTTAGATGTATTAGAAAGTTATGATAAGAAAAGTTTATATCAAAGAACGGGCTTTATATTATCTAGTTTCCAAGAACAACTAGGTCTATCCGATAAATTCTTTAAGTTAATACTCAAAAAAATAAACAATTCCGTATGTTACTTAGATTCGAAAAAAGGAAAAACAAATTTTGATTCCAAGTGGAATGTATGTTACCCAAGTTATCTTGGACAAATACTAGCGAAAGGAGTTACGGATGCCGAAATTTGATCGTAGAATTTTAAATGCTGAAGCGAAAAAATATTGTTTTATTACAAATACTTACGAAAAGGTGCTTAGACTTACAGAAATATTAAATTATATTCAAACAATCCCAATTCTTCATGATAATTTAGCTTTAAAAGGTGGAACAGCAATAAATTTAACTATCTACGATTTGCCTAGGTTGTCGGTAGATATTGATTTAGACTTTACAACTAATGTTGCTAGAGAAGAAATGCTAGAAATAAGAAAAACGATAACCGAAACTTTGTTAACTTATATGGATAAGAGTGGATATTTATTAGATCCACGTTCTAGGCAACATCATGCATTAGATGGATTTAAGTTTAATTATGTAAATAGCTCCGGTTTAAACGATGTGATTAAGATCGAAATCAACTATATGCTAAGATGTCATATTTTAGAACCTGTAACGGTCAAAAATAAAGAATTAGGTCTAATTAAATCAATCGATATAAGAACATTGAATCCTTACGAAATATTTGGCAGTAAACTAGTAGCGTTAATGACAAGATCAACACCAAGAGATTTGTATGATTTTTATAATTTATTTAAATATGATGTTTTTACAAATGAAGAACTATCAATGATTAGAAAATGTGCTATTTATTACCGCGCTATCAGCAATGAAGATAGAAATTATGAATTTGAAATATCAAATATAAAACAGATATCTTCAAGAGATATAAAGAGATTTCTATACCCCGTTATTCGTTCTAACGAGAGATTTGTTTTAGATGATGCTATTGAAATAGTAACTAACAAATTTGATAAATACTTTATTCCAAACGAAAATGAATTACTATTTCTTGAAACCTTTAAAAATAAGAAATATACACCAGAACTATTATTTGATGATAAAACCATAGTTGATACTATAATTAATCATCCTATGGCTATATGGAAAACCAAACAATAATATTGAAATCTATTTTTATCTTTAACAGTTTTATAATAAAAATATAGGAGGAACGATTATGTTTTTCAAATCAATTAAAAAGATCTTATTGTCAGTCAGCGTTATTTATATAGTAGTAGGCTGTCTATTATTAATAGATGGTTCTGCTTGTGTTGAATTTGTGGTTTCACTACTTGGATATGGACTAGGTATTGCAGGTATTATTGAAATAATACGTTACTTTGTTACTAAGATAGATGAACGCTATAAGAGAAACGATTTTATATTAGGTGTTGTCCTATTAGCAGTAGCTATCATTATCTTATTATGCAAGTACACTTTATCTGATATAGTAGCCATTTCCTTTGGTGTAGCCATTATCGTATCAGGTGCTTTAAAGATTCAAGATACTTTGGATGCTAAAAAGATAGGCAAGAGTCACATAAAAACTTATATGATCCTAGTGTTTATCTGTATTGCCCTAGGAGCCCTAGTTATTATTAATTACTTCTATATCCTAGATTATCGTCTTCTATATATTAGTGCTGGTATTGGTATGTTATTCTCAGGTATTACTGATATGGTATCTAACTTGTATCTAGCTTATGCTAAGACTAAGTATGAGAAAAACAAAGCTGTTGAAGAAAAGAAAGATGATATTGTCGAAGATAGTAATGAGGAATAAGAATGTCAACAATCACTAAAAGAGCATTAGAGGCTTCGTTAAAGAAGTTAGTTAAGACAAAACCATTAAATAAGATAACAGTAAGTGATATTACTGATGATTGTGGAATTAACAGAATGACTTTCTATTATCATTTCAAAGATATCTATGATCTAGTTGAATGGATTTGTTACGAGGATGCTGCTAAGGTATTAGGCGACAATAAGACCTATGATACTTGGCAAGAGGGTTTCCTTGATTTGTTTGAGTTGGTTCTTGAAAATAAAGACTTCATTATGAATGTCTATAATTCTGTAAGCAAAGAACATATTGAAACTTATTTATATAAGTTAACATTCAAGTTAATGGAAGATGTTGTTGAGGAACAAGCGAAAGGCATGAATGTTAATGATATGGACAAGTACTTCATTGCCAATTTCTATAAGTATGCCTTTGTAGGTTTGATGCTAGAGTGGATTAAAGATGGCATGAAAAAAGATCCTAAAAAGATTGTTGAGAAACTTTCTGCTGTGATACAGGGTAGTATTAAAGAGGCTTTAAATAGGTTGAAGATTAGTTAATTTAATCAAAAATAATAATTTGATAAAAAATCATACAAATAAAAGGTGGTGTTTAAAATTTTTACAACTACCTTTTTTTGATTATTTTAATGATTAATTAGCTTTTGTATATTAGAGATGTAAAGAGATACAGGAGGTAAGTTATATGTATTACTCTAGCGGAAATTACGAAGCATTTGCTCGTCCAAAGAAGCCTGAAGGCGTTGATAGAAAATCTGCTTATATTGTAGGAAGTGGCTTAGCTGCTTTAACAGCTGCTTGCTATCTTGTAAGAGATGGCCAAATGAAAGGCGAACACATCCACGTACTAGAAAAAGGTGAATTAGCTGGTGGTGCTTGTGATGGTTACTACTATGATGGTTTAGGTTATGTTATGAGAGGTGGCAGAGAAATGGATAACCACTTCGAAGTTATGTGGGATTTGTTCCATTCTATTCCATCAATTGAAACAGAAGGTGTTTCAGTATTAGATGAATATTATTGGTTGAATAAGGAAGACCCTAACTACTCATTATGTAGAGCTACTGTTAATAAAGGACAAGATGCTCATACTGATGGTAAGTTTGATATTTCTGATAAGGGTGCTATGGAAATCATGAAGTTGTTCTTTACTCCAAATGAAGAATTACAAGATAAGAGAATTAATGAAATCTTCACTGATGAAGTATTCAAGTCTAACTTCTGGTTATATTGGAGAACAATGTTTGCGTTCCAAGAATACCATAGTGCACTTGAAATGAAGTTATATTTCCAAAGATACATTCATCACATTGGTGGATTACCTGATTTTAAAGCATTAAGATTTACTAAGTATAACCAATATGAATCAATGATTCTTCCAATGGTTAAGTACTTGGAAGCTCATAATGTTAAGTTCCATTTTGGTGTAAAAGTTGATAATGTCATCTTTGATTGTTCAAATCCAAGTAAGAAACTTGCTAAACAAATTGAAGTTACTGAAGATGGTAAGAAGAACTTCATTGATTTAACTGAAGATGATCTAGTATTTATCACTAATGGTGGTTGTGTTGAAAATTCAGCAATGGGTTCTCAAGACAGTCCTGCTGCCTACAACACTGAATTAAAAGAAGGCGGTGGTTGGGATATGTGGCGTAAGATTGCTGCCCAAGACCCATCATTTGGTCATCCTGATAAGTTCTGCTCCGATCCTGAACAAACAAACTGGGAGTCAGCTACTATTGAAACATTAGACCAAAATATTATTCCTTATATTAAGAACATCTGTAAGCGTGATCCATTCACTGGTAAGGTTACAACTGGTGGTATCGTTACAGTTAAGGATTCTTCTTGGTTATTGTCTTGGACTATTAATAGACAACCTCAATTTAGAAATCAACCAAAGGATCATTGTCTAGTTTGGGTATACTCTCTATTCACTGATAGACCTGGTGATTATATTAAGAAACCAATGAGAGAATGTACTGGTAAGGAAATTTGTGAAGAATGGTTATATCACATTGGTGTTCCTGAGGATAAGATTGAGGAATATGCGACAAAGAGTGCTAATACAGTTCCTGTTATGATGCCATATATTGATGCGTTCTTCATGCCAAGAGCTTATGGTGATAGACCAGCTGTAGTACCAGAAGGTTCTGTAAACTTTGCGTTCATTGGACAATTCGCAGAAACTCCAAGAGATACAATCTTCACTACTGAATATTCAATGCGTACTGGTATGGAAGCTGTATATACATTATTAAATGTAGATAGAGGTGTTCCAGAAGTATGGGGCAGTGTATATGATGTAAGAGACTTATTAAATTCTACTGTTCAATTAAGAGATGGTAAGAAGATTACTGATATGGACTTAAGTTTTGGTGAAAAGCTTGTTCTTAAGAAGGCTCTTGCGAAGATTGAGAATACTGATGTTGAAAAGCTATTAAAAGCTCACAATGTAATCTAAGATGATTGGCTGTTTAAGTTAAACAGCCTTTTATATTGACGTTCGTAAATACGTACGTTAGAATATTGGTATAGGGAGGTGTAACAATGACGGCAATTTCAGCAACAAAAGCAAGAGATAATATTTATAAATTAATACAAGATGTTAATGTTAGTTCTACTCCTATTACTATTACTAACAACAAAGGCAAAAACGCTGTTTTGATTGGTGAAGATGATTGGAGAGCTATTGAAGAAACATTATATTTAGCTTCTATTCCTGGGCTCTGTGAGTCAATTATTGAAGGTGGCAATACTGATGTTTATGATTGCATCGATGAGTCTGAGGTTGAATGGTAAATGTATCGAATCATATATACTAAACAAGCAGTTAAAGATATAAAAAATCTAAAGGCATGTGGATTAGATAAAAAGGCAAAAGAATTAGTTGAGATAATGAAAATTAATCCATTTCAAAATCCACCATATTACGAAAAATTAGTAGGAAATTTACAAGGTTTTTGTTCTAGAAGAATTAACATTCAACATAGAATTGCTTATCAAGTGATTAGAGAGCCTCACGAAAGTGAAAATATCGATTACGAAGGATATGTGAAGATTGTTCGCATGTGGACTCATTACGAAAAGTAGTAATTTAAGGTTGTTTAAATTAAACAGCCTTTTTCTTTAGCTCAAAGTGATTTCTATAAGTAGTAAGTAAACCTTCTTTTTTAAGTTTTGATAGTTCAGCAGACATAGCAGTTCTTTCAACACATAAATAGTCAGCAAGTTGTTGACGATCAAAGGGGATATCAAAAGACAAAGACCCCTGTCTTATAGATTCACTAGATAGATATGATAATAGCTTATCTCTAGTAGTACGTTTACTGGTGTGGGTGATCTTATTGTTAAGGATTAAAATCTTATTGGATAAAACACCAACTAGATTATGAATTAATCTCTGGTGATGAATACAAGATGAAGGACAGGTACTTAAAAGATGATTGATATTCAAAAGAAGAATGGTTGAATCAACATTAGCCACTACACTTATATTTAAGACAGCATTATTAGCGGCATAAAGTTCTCCAAAGAAATCACCAACATTGCACTTTGATAAGATATTGCGATGTCCCCAAAGATCTTCTTGAATGATAAGGGTAGAGCCACTTAAAACAAGACCCATCACATCGGTTGTATCTCCTGCTTTAAAGATATAAGAATTAGCTGATTTAGAAATAATGGTGGCATTAACACAATGAAGGATAGCTAATATCTCATCATCTTCTAGTCCTTTAAAGAAGGGTACGTTTCTTAAAACCGTTAAATATTCTTTCATAATTTTTTCTCCTTGTTGGAAATCAAACATACAATAATGAGTAATTATATTATGATTGGGCTATAAATATATGGAGGATGCTTAAATGATTAGAAAGATTATTCATATTGATGAAGATAAATGTAATGGTTGTGGTATATGTGTTAATGCATGTCATGAGGGTGCGATTGGTCTAGTTGATAGTAAGGCTAAATTATTAAGAGATGATTATTGTGATGGTATGGGTGATTGCCTTCCTACTTGTCCTACTGGGGCGATTACATTCGAGGAAAGAGAAGCTCTTGCTTATGATGAAGAGGCTGTTAAGAAGAATATGATGAAAAAGAAGATTGAACAAAAGAATGAATGCGCCTGTCCTGGTTCTAAGGTTAGAATGATGGAACATAAGGAATGTGTTAGTAATGTTGATATAAGCTCACAACTTCGCAATTGGCCCATTCAAATTAAGTTAGCGCCAATTAATGCACCATATTTTGATGGAGCTAAATTATTAATTGCGGCAGATTGTACTGCCTATGCTTATGCAAATTTTCATAAGGACTTTATTCGCAACAAAGTTACGCTTATTGGTTGCCCTAAATTAGATGGTGTTGATTATAGTGAAAAGTTAACTGAGATTATTAGAAATAATGATATTTTAAGTGTAACGGTCGTACGCATGGAAGTGCCTTGTTGTGGTGGTATTGAAATGGCTGTTAAAAAGGCATTGCAGGCTAGTGGCAAGTTTATTCCATGGAATGTAATTACCGTTTCTATTGAAGGAGAAATCATGTACTAAAAAAGATAGGGGCTACCTATCTTATAGAAAATTCACAACCGCAATAGTTCTGGTGATATAGATGAAGCTCTTTATTTAGGGCTTCGTTTTTATTTATGCCATCACCTTTCTTGAAATCAGCGTGTAAATATTTAACGCTTGGATACTTCTTTTCTAATGTTTCACCTATTTCATTAATATATTCAGCATTCTTACGATTAGAAATAGACATTACAGTAGTGAAATATTCATAATGGAATTTATTTGCATACTTAAAGCCTTCTTCCATTCTTAATCCATAACAAATCTTGCATCTTTTGCCCATTTCTGGTTCATCCTTGAATGGTTCAAGAATTTGTTTATATTTATCATATTCATATTTATCAACAATAAGCTTAATTTCCTTATCATCTAGATATTCAAGATATTGGTTAAGGGCATCTAGTCTTTTTAAGAATTCCTCATATGGATAAATATTAGAATTAGTAAAAAGAATCGTTATCTTAAAATATTGTCTTAAATATATTAAAGGATAGACCGAACATACTCCACAACAAATATGTAAGAGTAATGTTGGCCTATGATTTAAGTGGCTTATTTGGTTAAGTTGTTTCTGATAGTTATTCATTGGTTATAAACATTGAATCGCCAAATGAGAAGAAACGATACTTGTTATCTACTGCAATCTTATAGGCATTAAGAATCATATCTCTTGATGTAAAAGCTGAGATCATCATAATAAGTGTTGACTTAGGTAAGTGGAAGTTAGTGATTTGACAATCAATAGCCTTGAATTTATATGGAGGGTAGATGAAGATGTTTGTTTCTTCATGACACTCCTTAAATTCACCATACTTAGCCATAACACTCTCAAGGGTTCTTGTTGAAGTGGTTCCTACCGCAATGATTCTTCTTCCTTCTTGTTTTGCCTTATTTAAGACATCGGCAGTCTCTTTTGACATATAGTAAGACTCATAATGCATATGATGGTTTTCAATTGTTTCTTCTTTAACAGGCTTAAAAGTACCTAAACCTACATGAAGTGTTACATCAACAATTTGAACGCCCTTTTCCCTAATTCTATTAATAAGATCTTCAGTAAAATGTAGTCCAGCTGTAGGACAAGCTGCAGAGCCTAAGTTTTGGGCATAGACATTTTGGTATCTATTGTTGTCTTTTAACATTTCATGGACGTAAGGTGGCGTAGGCATAAGACCAATTTCTTCAAGTATTTCAATTAGAATACCCTCATAGATCATTTGGATAATTCTAATACCTTCATCTCTTACTTCTAGGCATTTGCCTTTTAGCTTATCCGAGAAAGTAATGATGGTACCTACTTTAATAGCCTTGGCATTACCACATAAACATTCACAAATTGAGTCAGCACCTATCTTCAGAATAAGCACTTCTACCTTAGCTCCTGTTTCTTCCTTAGTTCCATATAATCTTGCAGGAATAACCTTAGAGTTGTTTCTTACAAGGACATCACCTTCATGTAAGTAATCGATGATGTCATAGAAGTGTTTGTGTTCAATTTCACCACTGTTTTTATGTAAGACCAATAGTCTTGACTCATCTCTTTTATCAACAGGGTGTTGAGCAATTAATTCTTCTGGTAAATAATAATCAAATTCTTCAAGTTTCATTAAAAGCCTCTTTCATCAAAACCATATTTATTTAGAATATCATTTTTATATTGACTATAACGGTCTTCCTTAATAGCCTCTCTTGCTCCTTCTACAATCTTAATTATAAATCTTAGATTATGAATTGATAGAAGGTTGTTGGCAAGGCCTTCGTTAGCTCTAAATAAGTGGTTTAAGTATGCCTTGGTGTAGTTTCTACAACATTGACAATCACAATTCTCATCAAGTGGTGAGAAGTCATCTTTATAGATTTGTTTTCTAATGTTGATACGACCATTAGAGGTCATAAGGGTACCGTGTCTTGCGATTCTTGTAGGAAGAACACAGTCAACCATATCGACACCTTTTTCAATCGCCACAAGAATATCATTAACGGCGCCAATGCCCATTTCATATCTTGGTTTATCTTTTGGAAGATATGGAAGTGTGTAGTCTAGCATATCATAGTGGGTCTTCTTGTCTTCACCCACTGATGTACCACCAATTGAATAACCATCAAAGTCCATCTTGGCTAATTCTTCAGCACAATATTTTCTTAGGTCCGCATAGTTAGAACCTTGAACAATGCCAAATAAAGCTTGGTCGTCTCTTGTATGAGCTTCTAGTCCTCTTTTGGCCCAACGAAGGGTTCTTTCTACTGACTGTTTAGTATATTCATAGTCGCTTGGGAATGGGATGCATTCGTCAAATGACATGGCAATGTCAGATCCAATCTTTTCTTGGATGTGGATTGAGTCTTCTGGTGACATGAAAAGTTTTGATCCATCAAGGTGTGATTTGAACATTACGCCTTCTTCTTTGATGTCACGTATTTTTGCCAAGGAGAATACTTGGAAGCCACCGCTGTCTGTTAGGATAGGACCATTGAAGTAGTGCATGAAATTGTGAATGCCTCCTGCTTTGTCTACGATATCTTCGCCAGGTCTTAACCATAGGTGGTAGGTGTTAGATAAAATAATTGAAGCGTTTATTTCTTCTAGGTCTCTGTAGTCTAGAAATTTTACGCTTGCTTGGGTTCCTACAGGCATGAAAACTGGTGTTTCCAGTTTGTAGCCGTTTATTTCGATGGTGCCATATCTAGCGTTACCATCTTGGTGCAATAAAGTATATTTAAGATTTTTCATCCCCACTATGATAACACAGGCTATAATAATCGTATGGAATCTAAAGAATTAAAGCGTTACAATTTGCCAGAAGATCGTCAATTATTGGGTGTAATTGACGCAAAACCTAGTTTAATCTTGTTTATAATCTTTTTAGTTGGCTTATTTTTGTTGGTAATTAGACAATATGTCTTAGGGACTATTGTGATAGCTGTGGCTACTTTATCGTTTGTGTTGTTGCCATCGAGAGTTCTTATTGAATTTTATTATGATTATTTAGTTTTATATAACCATGCTGATAAGAATGATTGTGAGATGATTTTTTATGATGAGGTTGTAAAGTGGCGTTATATTTTTGGGATGACCTATGATTATGTAGAGCTAACTTTAGTTGATGATTCCACTCATGTGGTCGATGCGTATTCAAGGACGGAGTTTGAATCTTATTTAAATCATTTCATGAAGGATAAAAAGGATAAATCGAAGCGTAAAAAGTGATATCATAATATAAATATGAAAAAAGAATTTGAGAATAATGCCTATTTTTGGCAAAAGATTGATGCTGCATTTATATCAGGAGACTATAAAAAAGTATATGAAAAGGGTTCTAGACATCCAATGTATCCTTCTTTAATTTTTCCTGTGGATTATGGTCACATAACAACAAATGATGATGAATTATGTTCAATGAAGGCTTTCAAGGGTGAGGGTAATCAAACAGTGGATGCTGTTGTTGTTTGTGCAAATTTGTTGGAAAAAGATCTTTCAGCTATTTTGTTGATTGGATTAAACGATGAACAAGAGGAAGAAGTATTGAAATTTTTAAATAGTACTGATTTCCAAAAGGCTGTGGTCATTAGAAGAGGAAAGGAAATCCCATCTTGGGCAATTGTGGAATAGGTATGTTATATACTATTGAGAATGATTTATTAACTTTGAGTGTTTCTACTACCGCATGTGAGATGCATAGTTTAAAGAGAAAAGGCTCAGATTATGAATATTTGTGGAATGGTGATCCTACTTATTGGAAGGGAAGAAATCCATTGTTGTTTCCCCAAGTGTCTTCAACTTCTACAAAGACTAATATCATTGATGGTAAGGAATATCCTATGGGTAATCATGGTTTTGCCCGTAATAGTGATTTTGAATTAGTGAGTCAAGAAGATGATAAACTTGTATTCTTATTAAAGGACAATGAGGAAACACATAAGCAATATCCATTTAGTTTTGAAATTTATGTGACTTATTCTTTAAAGAACAATTCAGTATTAATTGACTATGAGGTAGTTAATACAAATGATAGAAAGATGCCATTTGGCTTTGGTTTACATCCTGGTTTTATGGCTAGTGATGGTTTAAAGGAATCTTATATTACTTTCAATAATGGTAATAAGCTTGAATTGAGTTATGAGTTGTTTGATAAGTATCCTACTTACTTTGAAGAACCAACGCCAAGTAGTGCAACTCTTCATACTAATGGTCATAAACTTACTCTTGATTTTGAAGGTTTTAAGCATTTGGCTATTTGGTCTCCTAAGGCTCCATTTGTATGTATTGAACCTTGGATGAATCTAAATGTTAGAGATGATAGACCATTTGAGGAAAGGGAAGAGAATATCGTGCTTGATCCTAATACTAGTTTCAAGATTGGATATTCAATTACAGTTGATTAATTATAAGGTCACTATGTGGCCTTTTCTTTTGGGCAAAATAAAAGGTAGTACATATGTACTACCTGAGTTTCTATCTAGCCTTAGCTTCTTCCATTACCTTGATGCCAGCAGAACAGCCAAGTCTATCGGCTCCTGCTTCAATCATCTTCATAGCGTCATCATAAGATCTAACACCACCTGCAGCCTTAACCTTGCATACATCGCCTACTGTCTTTTTCATTAGGGCAACATCTTCGGGCGTAGCACCATGTGTTGAGAATCCAGTTGATGTCTTTACAAATTCAGCTTTTGCGTTCATCGAACATTTACAAGCTTCAACTTTTTCTTCATCAGTTAATAGACATGCTTCAATAATTACTTTAACGATTGCTGGTTTACTAGCTTCTACTACAGCAGCAATATCTTTTGTTACATAATCATAGTCCTTGTCTTTTAAAGCACCGATGTTGATTACCATATCAACTTCTTGGGCACCATTTTCTACTGCTGTTTTAGCTTCAAATGCCTTAGATACAGTGTCCATAGCTCCTAGTGGGAAACCTACTACACAACATACTTTTACATCGCTTCCTGCAAGTAACTGTTTAGCTAGTGGTACATAACATGTGTTTACACATACTGATGCGAAGTCATATTGTCTAGCTTCTTCACATAGCTTTGTGATTTGTTCCTTTGTTGCCTCGGGTTTTAATAAAGTATGATCGATATATTTGTTTAATTCCATATTTTCCTCCTTTGATTAAACTTATTTATTAAATAATCCTTTGAATTCTTTTGGCGTTGGAGCTTTAAATGTCAATAGCTCTTTAGATATAGGATCGACAAAAGATAATTTAGAAGCATGTAGGCCAAGTCTATTAATAGGAGATAGACCATCACCATATTTATCATCGCCGATGATTGGATGATCAAGACTTGCCATAGCTACTCTGATTTGGTTTTTACGCCCACTGTCAATATTTACTTGAAGTAGGGAGTAATCCTTGTTTTTGTTTAAAACTTTATAATGAGTAATAGCTAGTTTTCCTGAGTCGGCTACATACATCATGTTGTTTTTGTTTTCTTTTAGATAATTCTTGATAGTGCCACTATCGTTGTCCAAGTTGCCATTTATAACCGCAATGTATTCTCTTTCACTGACGTCTTGGTTCCAATGTCCTTTCAACATTGAATGTACTTTGATGTCTTTGGCGAACACTAGAACACCACTTGTTTCCTTATCGATTCTATGAAGTACGTAAGGACGTAGTTTTGGATCTTTTTTCTTAAGATAATCTTCTACAAAGGTATATGCTGATTCTCTTTGATTATCAGATTGTACTGACAACATACCATTTGGTTTGTTGATGGCAATGTAGTAATCATCTTCATAGATAATATATGGTTTGATGTTGAAGGGACGCGGTTCATCCTTTTTCTTCTTTTTGCCTACTTGTTTAACAACAACTGGATTCTTAGCTATTTTAACTTCATCATCTTTTGCGAGTGGATAATTGAATTGTCTTTCGACACTACCGTTTACTAATACTTTATTACTTGATAGTAATGATTTAACAGTATTTCTTGATTCAGGTAGCTTCTGCAACAAATATTCAAGAAGCTCACAAGAATGATGGACTTTGTTAGTATAGGTATAACGAATAGGAACCTGTTTAGTATTTTCTTTCTTCATCATTAGAATTTTATCATAATGCTTTATAATTTATGTATGAGAATACTAACGAGTGAGTCAATGTCAATGTGCGATAGAAGGTCTATGGATGATCAAAAAGTAGATGAGATTTATCTTGTGAATAAGGCTGCTAGGGCTTGTTTTGATAATTTGAAGGATAAGATAAATTTTGATTCTAAGATAATTGTTGTCTGTGGTAATTCTAATAATTCTAGTGATGGTTTTTGTTTAACAGATATTTTGATTAAAGAAGGATATGATGCCAAGGCCTTATATTTGTTTGATAAGTCTAAGATGAATAAGACTTGTAGTCATTTTTATAAGGAAGAATTAGTTACTAAGGAATTATGTAATCCTGATGTGATTATTGATTGTATTATTGGCAATGGTTTAAAGGGTACTTTAAGGGAAGATGTTGTTGATTTAGTTAATCTATTAAATAATACAAAGGCATATAAGATAGCCATAGACTTGCCAACAGGCTTGAATAGTAATACTGGTAATTATGATCCTATATGTTTTAAGGCTGATTTAACTATTGCGATAAACAATCTTAAATTAGGTCATTTATTAAATAGTGGACCTGATGTATGTGGTGAAATAAGGATTGCTGATATTGGTTTAAATGATTACGAAGACTTAGAACATGTGGATACTATTAAGTTAGATTTAAAACATAAACGTCTAGCCTTCAGTAATAAATATGACTATGGTTGTGTGCTTGTGATTGGTTCTAATGTATCGATGGCTGGTGCTGGTATTATGTCTTCTATTTCAGCTTTAAAGTCAGGTGCCGGTTTGGTAACCTTAGCAGTACCAAAGGCAAATTATGATGTTGTATCAATCAAGGCACCACTAGAAATAATGGTTAAGAAGTTAGAAGATATCGATAATCTATTAATTAAAAAGGATACGGTTGTCTTTGGACCAGGTCTTGGCAGGTGTGAAGATTATACAAATATATTAAAGACACTATTATCAAGAGATATTAATCTAATAGTTGATGCGGATGGTTTATATCATTTGTCTAAGATTGATGATATTAAGGAAATAAAGAAGTGTCGCTTGTGTATTACGCCTCATTTTGGGGAAGCAGCTACTTTGTTAGGCAAAACTATTAAGGATGATCCGTTTAATGCGTTTAAAGAACTGGTTGATAAGTATGATTGTATAGTTGCCTTAAAGGGGCATAATACTTTGGTTGGTGATAAGAATCGTTATTATTTATCTTTATATGGTAATAGTGGTATGGCAACGGCTGGTAGTGGTGATGTCTTAAGTGGTATTATCGCAGGCTTATCTTTAAAGAAACTAGATTTGGATAAGGTATGCCAGGCTGTAGCTTTGCATGGTTTTGCGGGTGATAAGGCAAAGGAACTATATGGTGAAGCTAGTTTAACAGCATCTGATATCTATAATTCTATTTATTTGGGTTTTAAATAATTGTGAGTGTAATACTCACTTTTATTTTCATAAAATCAACTTTTTATCAAAAATATTGAAATAATTGTGTAAGTTATGTGAAAAAAATCAAATATTTTAAGAAAATATTGTTTTTTAATGGATGAAGTAATAAAATCTTTCCTATATTAAGAGGAAGGTATTGATTATGGAATACGATTTCAAAGATTTTGGTTCATGTTTATTCAGTGAAAGTGAAATGGCAAAAAGATTACCATCTCCTGTATTTAGAAAGTTTAAGGAAGCAAGAGATCATGAGACACCACTAGAGATAGAGATTGCTGATGCGATTGCTCATGAGATGAAGGATTGGGCGCTTGAACATCATTGTACTCACTATACTCACTGGTTTCATCCTTTGACTGGTTCTACTGCTGAGAAACATAATTCTTTTATTGAAGAAAAAGATGGAGTTCCTATTTGTAGGTTTTCAGGAAAGTCTTTGATTAAAGATGAACCTGATGCTTCTAGTTTTCCAAGTGGTGGCCTACGAGCAACCTTTGAAGCTCGTGGTTATACATATTGGGACGTTGAATCTCCTGCATTTATTAGGGGCCATGTTTTATATATTCCAACTGTCTTTATTTCATATACTGGTGAATCATTAGATACTAAGGGGCCTTTACTTAAGTCTATTGATGCAGTGAGTGATGCGGCTAGTAGGATTGTTAATAGTTTTGGTGATAAGACAGTTAAAAGAGTTATTCCATGTGTTGGTTTGGAACAAGAATATTTCTTGGTTGATAAGGCTACTTTCTATCAAAGAAGAGACTTGTATTTAACAGGCAAAACATTATTAGGTGCTATGCCTCCTAAGGGTCAAGAGTTAGAGAAACATTATTTTGGTTCTATTTCTCAAAGAGTTAATGATTATATGGAAGAAGTAAATAAGGAACTATGGAATCTTGGTGTCTATGCTAAGGCAGAACATAATGAAGTAGCTCCTGGTCAATTTGAGATTTCCCCTATTTTCTCTAGTTTGAATGTGGCAATTGATCAAAATATGATGATGATGGATATCTTACAGAAGGTAGCTTTAAAACATAATTTGGTTTGTTTACTACATGAAAAACCTTTTGATGGTGTGAATGGTTCTGGTAAGCATAATAACTATTCTTTAGTTACTGATGATGGTCAAAACTTATTTGATCCAGGTAAGGATCCTCATAATAATGTACGTTTCTTGTTGTTTACAGGTGCACTTCTAGAGGCAATTGATGATAATGCAACTTTAATTAGACTGGCTTCAAGCGATGCTGGTAATGACTTTAGATTAGGTGCTAATGAAGCTCCTCCTGCCATTGTGTCTGTTTACTTGGGTGATGTAATAGAAGGCGTGTTTGATTCTATTGTTGGTAAAAAGCCTACAAGCTATGTTAAGTCTGGTTTAAAGGAATTTGGCATGTCTACTATTAAGAATCTTCCAAAGGATAATTCAGATCGTAACCGTACTTCTCCTATTGCCTTTACTGGTAATAAGTTTGAATTTAGAATGTTAGGTTCAAGTATGAATGCTTCTTTCTTGAATACCGTTATAAATACTTCTTTAGCCAAAGTATTAGATGAAATAGCTGATGAATTAGATAAGGTAAAGAATAGACAGGATGTAAGGGAAAAGGCTTTGGATATAATCGCCTCTATGTATAAGAAGCATAAGAGAATTGAATTCTCTGGTAATGGTTATAGTGATGAGTGGGTTAAGGAGGCTGAAAGAAGAGGTCTTCCTAATGTGCCTACTTTCATTGAATCTATTAAGTGTTTTAGCGATAAGGATTGTATTTCTACTTTTGAGAAATATGGTGTTTATACTGAAAAAGAAATCATGGCAAGAAGTGAAATCATGTATGAATCTTATGTTCATGTAAGAAGTATTGAGATTAGAACTTTGACGGCGATGATTTATCAAAATATTATTCCTTCAGCTATTAAGGAACTTAATTTCATTACTACTTCAGGTAATGAATATATGTCTTCTTCAATGAGAACAAGGGCTGAGAAGTTGTCTACTTTCATTGATGAGTGTTCTTTACTTGCTGGTCAAACCGAAGATGAATTAAAGGTTGCGTTGAAGGAATTAAGTTTTGAAGAAAAAGGTATGCATATTTTAAAGAAGGTTATTCCTTTGACTGAAGAATTAAGAAAGACCGCAGATAAGATGGAACATTATATTTCTATTGATAATCTTCCTTATCCAAGTTATGAAAAATTGTTCTTTGATACAGATTTCTAGGTAATGATTTATGAAAAAAATTGATTATAAAACATTGGGCTTTAGTTATCATGAAATTCCTTATCGTTTTGTAGCTAAATATAAAGACGGCAAGTGGGATGATGGTTGTTTAAGTGATGATTCAAATGTTATTTTGAATGAGAGCGCGGCAATACTTCAATATTGTGGTCAAGTATTCGAGGGCTTAAAGGCTTATAGAACAGTTGATAATCGTGTTGTTTTGTTTAGACCTGATATGAATGCTAGAAGGTTACATGATTCTGCCGAAGTGATGCAGATGCCGCCATACGATGAAAAGCGTTTTGTGGATGCGGTTAAAGAAGTGGTTAAGGCTAATATAGACTATGTGCCACCATATAATAGTGGTGCTAGTCTATATCTAAGACCATATATATTTGGCACAAATCCAATTTTGGGGGTTAAGCCTGCTAGTGAATATTAATTTAGAATCTTTGGCTCTCCTGTTGGCTCTTACTTTGTAGGCGACAAGACTTTAAAGAGATTGTTTGTATCTTCATATGATAGAGTAGCTCCTCATGGCACTGGTAATATTAAAGCTGGTTTAAATTATGCTATGTCACTTCGTCCTTATGTTTGTGCACATAAAGCAGGATGTGATGAGAATTTATATCTAGATAGTGCAAGTAGAACATATATTAAAGAGACAGGTGGCGCTAATATCTTGTTTATTGATAAGAATAATAAGGTAGTTACACCTAAGTCAGATAGTATTCTTCCATCTATTACTAGAAAGAGTATTCTTTATGTTGCGAAGCATTATTTAAATCTTGAAATTGAAGAGAGACCAATTAATGTTAACGAGCTCGATAATTTTGTGGAATGTGGCTTGTGTGGCACGGCTGCAGTTATCGCTCCTGTTGGTAGTATTACTTATAATGACAAAGAATACGAATTTAAGACAGGTCCTATTGTTGATAAGTTAAGAGATATGTTGTTAGGTATTCAAAAAGGTGCTGTTGAAGCACCTGATGGATGGATTGTTGAAGTTAAATAATATTTTCAAAGTTAAGGCCGTAGATACTATGGCCTTTTTCTTTTAGAGTGGCAGTTATACAATCGTTTGTCTTTTTAGCAGCATGAATAACACTTTCACTGAAGTTGTTTGTTTGTATCATCTTGGCACATAAGAATGAGGCAAAGACATCACCTGTTCCATGTAGTTCATCTTTTACTTTGTTGTTTAGGATGTGGAAGATTTCGTTATCGTCTTTTACAAGATAGCCAATTTTATTGTCTTTATGAATAGAAGTGATAACTACTTTTTTATTCTTAAACTTTTTGATGATTTCAAGTGGATCTTCATTGATATTACTGTCGGTTAATAAACAAGCTTCTGTAAGATTGGGACTGATGTAGTCAGCTATGTCTACTAATTTTTTTAATGATTTTTGGTAATTGTCATCAAAACATTTAAAACGATTGCCATTATCTCCTAGTACGGGATCAACAAATAGTTTTACATTTTTATCCTTTAAGTAATCACAAATATAGTCTATTTGTTTATAGTTATTGAAAAAGCCTGTATAGACAGTATTGAATTTAATATCTTGTTTAGTCCATAGTTTTGTGAAAGATTCTAGTTCTTTAATACAATCACTAATTAAATAATCTTTAAAATATGTTTGATTAGATAGGATGCAAGTTGGAAGGGGAACTGTTTCTATTCCGTATGTTGATATGATGGGAATGGATACGGTTAGGGAACATTTTCCAACACATGATAGGTCGTTTATCAATAATACTTTTTCCATAATAAGTTAATCCTTTCTATCCTATATATTTTAAACTATCTTAAAAGGATTTAGTTTGTTTATAAAAATAGTGTAGAATTTTTCTACACTATTTTAAAAGCTTTAATCTAAATCTTCTCCGTTGTTTGCGATAACTTTTTGGTACCAATAGAAGGAATCTTTTTTGTATCTATTGTATGTGCCATTTCCCTCATCATCAGCATCAACATAGATGAAACCATATCTTTTTGCCATTTCTCCAGTGGAACAGCTGATAACATCGATTACAGTCCAAGGGGTGTAACCGATAAGGTTAACTCCATCATCAATAGCTAGGCGCATTTGTTCGACGTGATCTTTGATGTATGAAATACGATATGGATCATGTATCTTGCCATCTTTGAATTCATCACGAGCTCCGATACCATTTTCGGTAATCATAATAGGAACTCCATATCTATCGTAAACGTGGTTTAATGTGTATCTTAATCCAACTGGGTCAATTTGCCAGTTCCATTCTGTAGCCTTAAGATAAGGGTTCTTAGCTCCTCCCATGATGTTTCCTGATACTTGTGTTGCATCTTTTTGAGTAGTAATGCAGTTTGTCATGTAGTAAGAGAAAGAATAGAAATCACAGTGTCCCTCTTTTAATACTTTAAGATCTTCTTCGGTTACTTCGAAATGAATGTTGTTTTTTTCGAAATAACGTTTCATAAAGTATGGGTATTCACCTTTGATTTGTACATCTCCCGAGAAACAGTTTCTAAGTTGATCTTCTTGTTGTGTAGCTAAAACATCTTCTGGTTTCGGCGTTAATGGATATACGGTAATATGACAAATCATGGTACCAAATTTAAATTCTGGGTTAATTTCATGTCCCATGATAACGGTTTTAGCAGAAGCTACAAATTGATTGTGTAGTGCTGCATAACGTTTATCAGGATTATCTTTTTGGTCAGAAAAATTTTCTGTTCCAGAATTTTTGATACCACCATGGTTCCAGTTGCCAACAGGAGTAGTTAAATCATTGATTTCGTTGAATGGAATCCAATATTTAACAACATCTTTATATCTTGTTAGGATTGTTTTTGCGAAACGCAAGTAACAATCAATGGCTTTTCTTCCTGCCCAACCATCTGTGGTTTCTACCATTTTTAATGGCATTTCATTATGGTAAATAGTTACCAATGGTTCAATTGAATACTTTTTTAATTCGGCAAAGACTTTATCATAAAATTCTAATCCTTTTTCATTAGGTTCTTCTTCGTCTCCGTTAGGGAAGATTCTTGCCCAAGAAATAGACATTCTATACATTTTTAATCCAAGTTCATGGAATAATGCGATATCTTCTTTATAGTGATGATAAAAGTCTGTTGCCTTGTGGCTTGGGTAATAATATTTGTTTTCATCAATATCTAAAGTGATTTTTCTAGGTATCGAGTGTGTTCCTGCTACCATAGCGTCGGCAAGGTTAGGCCCTTTTCCATCTATGTTCCAGGCACCTTCTACTTGGTTGGCTGCTGTTGCACCGCCCCAATAGAAGTCTTTTGGGAATCCTTTTGTTTTGTTCATATGTGTTAATCCTTTCTTCAAATGAATAGTATCATAAAAAAATAATAAGTAAAATATTTTTTATTAAACTTTTATTGTAACGGTTACAAAATAAAAAATATTTTAGTAATTCTATTGACAATGAACTTTTGTAATGTTAATTTGTAGATGGATAAAAAATATTTTATTGGAGGTTTAAAATGAATAAACAAATTCAAACAGAAAATGCCCCAAAGGCAATTGGTCCATATTCTCAAGCAATTCAAAGCGGTAGCTTATTATTTGTATCTGGAGTTATGCCGATAGATCCAACTACAAATACCCTTGTAGAAAATACAATCGAAGCTCAAGCAAAACAAGTTATGAAGAATATCGATGGTGTGTTAAAGGCTGCTGGGTATACAGTGGATGATGTTGTTAAGACAACTTGTTTCCTTTCTGATATCAATAATTTTGCAGCATTTAATGAAGTTTATGGAAACTATTTCACAAGTAAGCCAGCTAGATCTTGTATGGCTGTAAAGGATCTTCCTAAGGCTGCTCTTGTAGAGGTTGAAGTTATTGCCAATAAATAAAGTATATAAAAGAAAAGGAGATTCATATGGCAAAAGTATCTATGAAAGATTTGGTGGAGAATCTTGGTGGTGTTGAAAACATCGCTTCTGCAACTCATTGTGCTACTCGTTTAAGAGTAACAACAAAGGATAAGAGCAAGGTAAATTTTACTGCTCTTAAAAAACTTGATGGAGTTTTGGGTGTAGTTGATGGAGCTACTCAAACTCAAATTGTTATTGGTGCTGAGGTAAGCGAAGTATATTCTGAATTTTGTAAGTATACTGGAGTTAGCGAGTCAGCTCAAATTGATGATCAAAAGGCTTTAAAGGAAGATTTAAAGAATAAGAAGGGTGCTAAGTTATCTCTTGTGTTTGAGACAATCGCTAGAATCTTTAATCCAATTGTTCCTGCTTTAGCTGGTTGTGGTTTCTTATCAGCAATTATCATGGTAGCTATGGCGTTTGGCGCTTCTATGTCTAGCCCAACATTCTCTACTTTCGTAGCTATTTCAATGGCAGTATTTACATTTATTCCATTCTTATTAGCATGTTCAACAGCTGAAGTGTTTGGAATGAATAAGTATGTTGCCCTAACTATTTGTGCAGCTATGATGGCTTCTAAGTGGTCTTCATTGATTGTGGCTGGAACTACTCATTATTCTTTCTTAGGTATTCCATTTAGAGTGGTTGATTATTCTTCTTCAGTATTGCCTATCGTATTTGCGATTATTGTAGCTTCATTTATTGAAAAAGGCTTAAATAAAGTTGTTAAGGGTCCTCTAAAGATTATTGTTGTTCCTGCATTTACTATTTTATTAGGTACAATGATTACTCTATGGACTGTTGGTCCTATCACTTATAAGATTGGTGAATTAATCGCGGCTGGAATGAACTGGTTGTTCTCGAATGGAGGCTGGGTTGCTGGTCTTGTGTATGGTGGTATCTATTCAGGTATGGTTGTACTTGGCATTCATCATGGCATGGTTCCTGTGTTAACTCAAATGATTGCGACACAAGGATTTAACTTTGTATCTCCAACTTCTGGTTCAGCTAACATCGGTCAAGCTGGTGCAGCATTTGGCGTATGGTTGAAATCAAAAGATAAGAAGTTAAAGGCTAACGCAGCTTCAGCATCTATTGCGGCATGTGTAGGTATCACTGAACCAGTATTATATGGTGTCAATGTCCCTCAAGGTAAAACATTCTTATTTGGTTCTATCGGTGGTGCTGTAGGTGGTGCTATTGCAGGTTTCTTGAAGTTAAAGGCTTATGCGATTGGTGGTCCTTCATTCTTATCATTCGGTATGTTTATGGGTGGCGATAATCCATTTATGAATTGTGCTCTAGTTATGGTATGTTTCGCAGTATCATTTATTGTAGCTGCTGTATTAACGTATCTATTCTGGAAACCAGTTGATGCTGAGTAAACAATAGAAGTATATATGTATATAATTGTGGGGGAATGCTTCCTCCACTTTGCTGATTTATGGGAGATTTAATATGAATATAAAAGAAAAGATGATTTCTTCTTTTGCGAAGGCAGAAGGCGGCTTATTTACAACAGTAGAAAAGGCAGATGTAGGTGGGTCTTATCAAGAGATGGAGAAACAAGGTGTCGCTTTAATGGGTTGGGCAGATCCTTTTATGCCTGATCGTTCGATGCCTGATTTTGTTGAAGAGGCTTTGGTTAAAGCTGTGCGTGATGATTCTTCTCCTCACTATACTGCTCCTATTGGAAATGAAGAATTAAAAGAATTGATTGCTGAAAAACTAGAGAGGCAAAATAATTTGCATGTTGATCCTTCTAGGAATATTTTGATAACACCAGGTTCTGACAGTGGTTTATATTTTGCGATTTTGCCTTTTATTAATGATGGTGATGAAGTTATGATACCAAGTCCTAGTTATCCTAATAATTATTTGGATGTTGAAACTATGGGTGGTAAGGTAGTTCCTATAGTTTTAAGTGCTGAAGATGGTTATCAATTAGATGTTGAACAGATGAGGGAAAAATTGACTTCTAAGACTAAGATGGTTTTGTTGACGCATCCTAATAATCCAACTACTACTGTTTATAATAGGGAATCTTTGGAAAAGTTAAGAGATTTTATTGTTGAAAATGATTTGGTTCTTGTGGTCGATCAGGCGTTTGAGGATTTTACTTATGATAATGAGATGATTACTCCTGCTTCAATGGATGGCATGTTTGAAAGAACGGTGACTGTATTTTCTTTTTCAAAGGGTATGGGTTTAAGTGGCTTAAGAGTTGGTTATATAGTAACTGATGATCATGTTATGGATACTATGTTTGCGAATGCAGTTGGTGTCATTGGTGCTACTTCTACTTCATCACAAAAGGCTATTATTGAGGCAATGAAGCATCCTGAATTTATGAAGATTTTTGAAGATGCTTATGAATATAGAAGACATAAGGCCTTTGAGATTTTAAATTCTATTCCAAATGTTTCTTGTGAATTGCCTCAATCAGGTTTCTTATGTTGGGTAGATGTTTCTAAACTTGGCAATTCTTCAGATATTGTGTCTTATTTAGTGAAAGAAGCTAAGGTATCTGTGAATGATGGAATTAACTATGGAGAAGGTGGCAAAGGTCATTTAAGAATAGTATTGGGAGTTTATAAAGATAATAACAGAGTTGTTGATGCTCTTATGAGAATAAAGGAAGCCTTAACAAAGTATCAAGGCTTATAACTATAATTTGTTATAATAGCGTTGGAGAATATGCAAATGAAACTAACAAAAAGTGACAAATTAATTTTAGAATCATATAAAACTATGATAGAGGGATTGGCTAAATATTTGCCTAATAGTTATGAGCTTGTACTGCATTCTTTGGAAAATTTAGAAGAGTCTGTTATTGCGATATATAATGGTGAGCATACAGGAAGAAAGGTTGGAGCACCAATCACCGATCTTGCCCTTAATTTGTTAGAACAAATTAATAATGGTAATGAAGATTCTATAGTTTATTTCAGTAAGAATTCAAGAGGCGAACCTTTAAAGTCAACGACTATAGCCATAAGGGGTGATGATAAGAGGATAATTGGTTTAGTTTGTATCAATATGTATCTAAATACACCTTTTAAAGATATTTTGGATTCTTATGTTCCTCAACAACTTAATAGTTTTACAGAAACTTATAAACAAAGTTCTGATGATTTAATTAAAGAAACTTATGAAATGGTTAAGACTGATGTTTTAGCTGACGATTCTATTCTTCCTTCTAATAAAAATAAGATAATCATTGAAAGACTATATGATAAGGGTATTTTCCAAATGAAAGATGCAGTATATAAGATTGAAACTTTGATGAATATATCTAAGAATACGGTTTATCTTCATATTAGAAATCATAAAAAGAATATTGATAAATAATTAATGTAAGGGGTCGAGGTAATAACTTGACCTTTTATTGTTGGTGGTTTTAAATTTTATTCGTATTTTTAAATGATTTAATTAAAGAAATGTTTCTTGTTAGGTGAAGTTGCGTGTAACAATGGACAAAGAAAAGAGGGGATATTTATTTAAAAGCACAAATGTACTTAAAATTTTACACTTGGGTGTTTGCATATATATATGGGTAAGGTGATATAATACCCATGTTGTAGGTGGTACAACAAAAGGAGAGTTAAAATGAAAAAACTATTAACTATTATGTTGTCAGTACTTATGGTTTTTGGTCTTACTGCATGTGGTAAGGATGAAAACGATAATAATACTGATGGTCCAACTAATGGTGGTGATGTTGTTGAAGTTACTGCTAAGGATGATTATGCAAGTTTCATGGCTGCTGATGTTGATGCTGAAGTAGAAGTTCTTATGTATGTTCAAGCTCATCAAGCTTGGTGGGAAAAAGATGGCCAAGGCGTTATGACTTTATACGGTATGGATAAAGATGGTGGTTATTTTGTATATGAAGCTAAGATGGATAAGGAAACAGCTGATTCAATCAAGGAAGGTACTTTAGTTAAGGTTACTGGTGTTAAGGCTGAATGGGCTGGTGAAGTTGAAATCATGGATGCTACTGTTGAAGTGCTAGGTGAAACTAAGGCTTTTGAAGCAACAGATGTAACTGATGTTGTTGCTGATAGTGAAAAGTTGGCTACTTATATGAACCAAAAGATCGCTATGAAGGGCCTTGAGGTTGTTGAAGTAACTACTAAGGATTCTGAATATGATCCAGACTTATATATCACTTGTAAGTTAGGCGATACAGAAGTTAATCTTTGTGTTGAAAACTACTTAACTGGTCCAGATACTGAAGTATATATGACAGGTAAGGATTTAACTGCTGGTACAATTATTGATGTTGAAGGTTTCTTATACTGGTATGAAGGTGCAAACCCTCATGTAACTTCAATTTCTGTTGTTAAATAATTAAATTTAATTTTAGGTCATCTATATATAGGTGGCCTTTTAATTTGTTTATATAAGCTAAGAGTTTTAGTGTATAATATTAATGCAATTTATAAGGAGGAAATTTTTAAAATGGCTGTTAAAGTTGCGATTAATGGATTTGGCCGTATCGGTCGTCTAGCTTTCCGTCAAATGTTTGATGCTGAAGGTTATGAAGTAGTTGCTATCAACGATTTAACATCTCCTAAGATGTTAGCTACTTTATTAAAGTATGATTCTGCTCAAGGTGGTTTCTGTGGCAAGTTTGGTGAAAACAAGCACACTGTAGATTACAAGGAAGCAGTTATGGAAGAAGATGGCAAGACTGTAAAGGTTCCTGGTTCTATCAATGTTGATGGTAAGGAAATTACAATCTATGCTAATCCTAAGGCTGAAGAATTACCTTGGGGTGAATTAAATGTAGATGTAGTATTAGAATGTACAGGTTTCTATACTTCTAAGGCTAAGGCTGAAGCTCATATCAAGGCTGGTGCTAGAAAAGTTGTTATTTCTGCTCCTGCTGGTAACGATCTTCCAACTATCGTTTACAATGTAAACCATGAAACATTAACTGCTGATGATCATGTTATCTCTGCAGCTTCTTGTACAACAAACTGCTTAGCTCCTATGGCTAAGGCATTAAATGACTATGCTCCAATTTCTTCAGGTATCATGACTACTGTTCATGCTTACACTGGTGACCAAATGATTCTAGATGGTCCTCAAAGAAAGGGTGATGTTCAAAGAGCTAGAGCTGGTGCTGTTAATATCGTTCCTAACTCAACAGGTGCTGCTAAGGCTATCGGTCTTGTAATTCCTGAATTAAACGGTAAGTTAATCGGTGCTGCTCAAAGAGTTCCAACTCCTACAGGTTCTACAACATTATTACATGCTGTAGTTAAGGGCACTGATGTTACTGTTGAAGGTATCAATGCTGCTATGAAGGCTGCTGCTAACGAATCTTTCGGTTATACTGAAGAAAAGCTAGTTTCTAGCGATATCGTTGGTATGAGATTCGGTTCATTATTCGATGCTAACCAAACAATGGTTGCTAAGATTGATGAAGATACTTACCAAGTTCAAGTAGTTTCTTGGTATGATAACGAAAACTCTTACACATCTCAAATGGTAAGAACTATTAAGTACTTAGCTAGCCTATAATCGCTAATTAACTTTTTAGAAATATTAATAAAGGGACAGCTTCGGTTGTCCCTTTAATATGCTAATAATGTGCTAAAGAATTAAAATTTCAGTTATTTTTCACAATTTAGTCATATACTGTTTATTATGAAAAATAAAATTAGAAACTGGCTATATAAAGTGATGTATGGCCGTAATGGTGTAGATGTTTTAGGTAAGGATTTGTCTTATCTAGTTATCTTTTTGATTATCGTTAATTTATTTCTTCGTGGTTATGCACGATTAATTGTTACAATGATTATATGGGTATTGATTGTTTATACCTATTTTAGAATGTTTTCAAAGAACGTTTATAAAAGAAGAAGCGAGTCTAATAAATATGAAAGTAAGAAGAAATATATTATTACTCGCATAAAACAAGCTAAACAATATCGTTTCTTTGATTGTCCTAATTGTAAGGCTCATCTAAGGGTACCTAGGGGGTCTGGTAATATAACTATTACATGTAATAAGTGTGGTACTAAGTTTGATAGAAAGGCTTAATAAGTGCAAGATCCATATACAGTTCTTGGTGTTTCAAGAGATGCAAGTGAAGATGAAATAAAGGCGGCTTATCGTAAGTTGGCGAAGAAGTATCATCCAGATTTAAATCCAGGTGATGCGGCTGCTGCTGCAAAGATGAAGGAAGTCAATGCGGCATATGATCAGATTAAGAATCCTGATCAGTATCGTCAACAACAAGCTTATAGTAATCCTTATAATAATTCTTCTTATCAGAGTTCTTATCAATATTATGATAATGCTGAATTTGAAGAGTTCTTTAGGGAAGCTTTTAGACAGGCTCAACAGCAACAGTATTATCAAAATACTAATAGAACCAATAATAATGGTAATAAGCAATATTATTACTATAGGTCTTATAGAAGACCTAGGTTCTCTTTGTTTAGATTAATAATTACTTATATGATTATTATGATTTTACTTAGAGGCTGTGTTGGCTTTATTACCTTACCATTTAGTTTATTTGGTTCTACTTCTAGTGAGTCAAATAAAATTACTGAGACAAGAAATACATAAAGTATGGCTATTCATTAAGTTGAATAGCTTTTTTAATTTATAGCATAAAAAAATACCCATGCGGGTATTAATTTAATAAGTGGCGTCCACGGGGCGATTCGAACGCCCGACCGTTCGCTTAGAAGGCGAATGCTCTATCCACTGAGCTACGAGGACATTTCCTTAACGCATATCTATATTACTATAGTGATGAATAAATTTCAATAGATTTTTTACTTTTCTAGACAAAAGTTGACTTAGTGCTAACAAGCAAAATATTGTATTTATGGACTTATCTTTTTGTTAGTGATCAATTTGTTTTGTTAAACAAAAGTAAAATACGAAAAATAAAGTCTAAGTAAAAAATACTATAAATCAGTACAAAAAAATGTATATTTAAAAGTGAATATTTTTTTAAAAAAATTTAAAAAATATTTTTAATCTTATTTGAACAAGTTGATGACATTTTAATATTCATTTTTAGGGCGTTTTTTGAATATTGTTAAAAAATGGGGATTTTTAGCAAGATTTTCTTGGAAAAAAATTGAATGTAAACGCTTGCAAAAAATTAGGGGAATGGTATTATATAGACATATGAGGAACAGGCGTATTTATTTACACGAAATAGCTAAAAACAGCACACGATATTTAGGGAAGTAATTCTATAACTTTTAAAGGATTTCCTATAAATCGATGTGCTTTTTTTATAAAAAAGGAAATAACAAGATGTATTGGTCGCGAACATTATATTTTGTAGCATAGGGCGCTAGCGCTTAACACCCGACGCAGTGATTTTCAAAAAAAGAATAGTGAGAGGTAAAAAATTAAAAATGAAAGGTATTCATGTAACTAGTGAAATTAAACCACTAAAAAAAGTATTATTACACAGACCTGGTAAAGAATTATTAAATCTTACACCAGATACACTTGGCGAATTATTATTCGACGATATTCCATTCTTAAAGGTTGCTCAAGAAGAACACGATGCATTTGCTAAAATTTTAAGGGACAATGGCGTTGAAGTAGTTTACCTAGAAGATTTAGTTGCTGAAGTTTTTGATGCTGATCCAGCTGTTAGGGAAAAGTTCTTACACCAATTCATTAGCGAAGCTAACATCAAGACTGAACATTGGCACAATATGTTATTCGATTTCTATAACAAGATTGAAGACAATATGGAATTAGTATTAAAGACTATGGAAGGTGTTAACCTTGCTGAAATCGATTATGATGTTAATAACTCTTTAGTTGACTTAGTTGATGGCGGTAACAAGATGCTTATTAAACCAATGCCTAACCTATACTTCACTCGTGACCCATTTGGTTCAGTTGGTGATGGTGTATCTCTAAACAAGATGTATTCTGAAACAAGAAATAGAGAAACAATCTATGCTGAATATGTATTCGATTACCATCCAGATTTCAAGGGTCTTGTAAGCAAGTGGTATGATAGGTATGATCCATTCCACATCGAAGGTGGCGATATCCTTAACTTAAATGAAACTACATTAGCTATCGGTATTTCTCAACGTACAGAACCAGATGCAATCGATCTATTTGCTCATAAGGTATTTGCTAATCCTGATTGCAAGATTGAAACTATCTTAGCATTCAATATCCCAGTATCAAGAGCATTCATGCACTTAGATACAGTATTTACACAAATCGATGTTGATAAGTTCACTATCCACCCAGGAATCTTAGGACCTCTAGAAGTATTTAAGATTACTAAGGGTGAAAAAGAAGGTACTATCAAGGTTGAAAAGATGACTACTGAACTAGAAACAGTTCTAGCAGAAGCATTAGGTGTTGAAAAGGTTACTCTAATCCAATGTGGTGGTGGCGATCCAATCGCAGCTGATAGAGAACAATGGAATGATGGTTCTAACACATTATGTATCGCTCCAGGTGTTATCGTATGTTATGAAAGAAACGACGTAACCAACGAAGTATTACGTAACTATGGCTTAAAGGTATTAACTATGCCAAGTGCTGAATTATCAAGAGGACGTGGAGGCCCTAGATGTATGTCAATGCCTCTAATCCGTGAGGACTAATTAAAAAAATAAAAACATTATTATTTAAAGGAGATTAAATTATGCCAGTAAACTTAAGCGGACGCAATTTCTTAAAATTGCTAGATTTCACTACAGAAGAAATCGAATATCTAATTAAATTATCAAAAGAATTCAAAAACTTAAAATTAACTAATACACCTCATAAGTATCTTGCAGGTAAGAACATTGTATTATTGTTCGAAAAGACTTCAACAAGAACTAGATGTTCATTCGAAGTTGCAGGACGTGACTTAGGTATGGGTGTAACTTACCTAGATCCAGGTTCTTCTCAAATGGGTAAGAAAGAATCTATCGAAGATACTGCTAGAGTATTAGGTAGAATGTACGATGGTATCGAATATCGTGGTTTTGCTCAAAGCATCGTAGAAGAATTAGCTGAAAACGCTGGTGTACCAGTTTGGAACGGTTTAACAACTGAATTCCACCCAACTCAAATGTTAGCTGATATGTTAACAATCGAAGAAAACTTCGGTAGACTAAAGGGCTTAAACTTTGTATTCATGGGTGATGCTGGTAACAACGTTGGTAACTCATTAATGGTTGTTTGTGCTAAGTTAGGTGTAAACTTCACTGCTTGTGGCCCAGCTAAGCAAATGCCAAACCCTGAACTTGTTGAAGAATGCAAGAAGCTTGCTGCTGAACATGGTTCTACAGTTACATTAACTGAAGATGTTGAAGCTGCAACTAAGGGTGCTCATGTAATCTATACTGATATTTGGGTATCAATGGGTGAACCTGATTCAGTTTGGGAAGAAAGAATTAAGTTATTATCTCCTTATCAAGTTAATGCTAAGGTTATGGCTAATGCAGATCCAGAAGCTATCTTCATGCACTGCTTACCTTCATTCCATGACTTAAAGACTACAATCGGTAAGGATATCTATGACAAGTTCGGCTTGACAGAGATGGAAGTTTCAGATGAAGTATTTGAATCTAAACAATCTAAGGTCTTCGACGAAGCTGAAAACAGAATGCATACAATCAAGGCTGTTATGTATGCAACTCTTAAATAATAATGGCTAAAAAAAGATTAGTAATCGCTCTTGGGGGTAATGCTTTAGGCAATACCCCTGAAGAGCAATTAGCTCTTGTTAAGAACACTGCTACAACAATCGTAGACTTAGTCGAAGAAGGATACGATGTTATCGTAGGTCACGGTAATGGTCCACAAGTTGGTATGATTAACTTAGCTATGGAATATTCTGCTAACAATGGCGGTAAGACTCCAGCTATGCCATTCCCAGAATGTGGTGCTATGACTCAAGGCTACATTGGTTATCATTTACAACAAGCAATTGGACGTGAATTAAATAAGCGTCATTTAAACAGAGAATGTGTAACAGTGGTTACACAAGTTGTCGTTGATAAGAACGATAAGGCATTCGAAAATCCTACTAAGCCAATTGGTGCTTTCTATTCTGAAGAAGATGCAAAAGCTATCATGGCTGAAAAAGGTTACATCTTTAAGGAAGATGCTGGTAGAGGATGGCGTAGAGTTGTACCTTCTCCAAAACCAGTTAGAATTGTTGAATTAGATGTAGTTGAAAAGCTAACAGAAGCAGGATTTGTAACTGTAACTGTTGGTGGTGGTGGTATCCCAGTTGTTGAATCTGATGATGGATACGAAGGTGTTGCATCAGTTATCGATAAGGATAGAGCATCATCAAAACTTGCTTTAGATTTACATGCAGATATGCTTGTAATCCTAACAGCTGTTGATCGCGTTTGCATCAACTTTAATAAACCTGACCAAAAAGCTTTAGCTGAAATGACTGTAGCTGAGGCTAAACAATATATTTCTGAAGGACACTTCGCCCCAGGTAGTATGCTACCAAAAGTAGAAGCTTGTCTAGAATATGTTGAAAATACAGAAAACGGTCAAGCATTAATCACTTCTCTTGAAAAAGCGAAGGCTGCATTAAAGGGCGAGACTGGTACTGTAATTCATAAATAATCTTTTAGATATAAGGAGGGGAAAATATGTCTGAAAAGAAAAAGAAGAAGGGTGGTATTACATCATTTAGTATCCTTCTACTAATCATCATTGCATTAGCAATTATTTCTCACTTCGTTCCTGGAGTTGAGAATCCTGCTACTTTAGCAGACGTTGTTATGGCACCATTTAATGGTTTCCAAGATGCAATTGAAGTATGTGTCTTCGTTCTAGTGTTGGGTGGCTTCTTAAATGTAGTTACAAAGACTGGCGCATTAGACACAGGTATCCGTGTACTTGTTAAGAAACTTAAGGGTAAAGAAATCAGAATTATTCCAATTTTGATGGCTGTATTCGCAATCTGTGGTTCTACATACGGTATGTGTGAAGAAACTGTAGGTTTCTATGCTCTAATTTGCGCAACAATGGTTGCTGCTGGTTTCGATACAATCGTTGGTGCTGCAACTATCTTATTAGGTGCTGGTATCGGTTGTCTAGGTTCTACTGTTAACCCATTCGCTACAGGTATCGCTTCTGATGCTATCGTAGCTACTGGCGTTGAAGTAAACCAAGGTAATGTAATGTTACTAGGTATTATCTTATTAGTTGTTTCTTATGCAATTTCTGTAACTTATGTTATGAAGTATGCTAAGAAAGTTCAAAACGAAAAGGGTTCTATCTTATCTGCTGGTGAAACTGAAGCTATGATGGAACATTATGCTCAAGGTGATACTTCTGAAGATGAAAAGTTAACTGGTAAACAAAAAGCTGTTCTAATTATCTTCGCATTAACATTCGTAGTAATGATTCTATCAGTTATCCCTTGGGATGGTTTATTTGGTGAAGAATGGCATGAAGCTGTATTCGGTTGGTCTGCATTCTTAACTGGTGACCCTCTAGGCTTCTGGTGGTTCGGTCACTTAGCAATGTGGTTCTTCATGAGTGCTATCGTTATCGGTTTAATCGGCGGTCTTGGTGAAAAGGGTATTGTTGACGCTTTCATCGCAGGTTCTGCTGATATCATTTCTGTAGTACTAATTATCGCAGTTGCTCGTGGTGCTTCTGTAATCCTATTCTCTACTGGTTTAGGTGAAGTTATCCTACAATCTTCTGCTAACTTCTTAAGAGGTGTTCCAGCATTCGTTTATGCTCCACTATCTTACTTACTATACTTATTATTATCATTCTTGATCCCATCAACTTCTGGTTTAGCAAGTGCTTCTATGGGTATCATGGGTCCTCTAACTGCTCAAATCGGTTTCAACCCAGCTGTAATGGTAATGATCTTCTCTGCTGCTTCAGGTGTTATCAACCTATTCACTCCAACTTCTGGTGTTGTTATGGGTGGTCTATCAATCGCTAAGGTTGAATATAGCACTTGGTTAAAGTGGGTACGTAACTGTATCTTAATGATTATGTTATCTTCAGCTGTAATCCTAACAGTTGCAATGTTAGTAATGTAATCATTCATTAAAAATTGAAATTTCCTAATTATTAAAAAAATTGTAAAGGGTCTTCTTAATCGAAGGCCTTTTCTTATGGAATGATAAAAAAGTGCCAAAAGATACAAATATACATATAATGCTTTATTTATAGGCATAATTTTCACTTAACAATAAAAATTGATTATGATATTATCTTAAGTATGAATAAGATAGAGACTAAATTAGTAAGCGTTATTAGTGACGCAGTAAAAAAGACATTCGACCTTGATTCAGTAGAAGGATTAGTTATGGTTGAAATTCCTCGTGACAATGCCAACGGTGATTACTCTAGTAATATTGCTATGCGTTTAGCAAAGTTATTAAAGAAGAAACCATTCGATATTGCCAACGAATTAAAGGAAAACCTAACTGATGATGTTATTGATCATGTTGAAGTTGCGATGCCTGGTTTTATCAATTTCTGGATGAAGAAAGGTGCTATTGCAGATGTAATTAACACAGTATTTGATAAAGGCGAAGATTATGGTAAGAGCGATTTCGGTAAGGGCGAGAAATACTTAATCGAGTATGTTAGTGCTAACCCTACTGGTATTCTTCACTTAGGACATGCACGTGGTGCTGCTTGGGGTGATTCAACTGCTCGTATTATGAAGTTTGCTGGTTTTGATCCATTAAGAGAATACTACATCAATGATGCTGGTAACCAAATGGACATGCTAGCTTTATCAATTGAAGCTCGTTATAGAGAAAGCTATGGTCTTGACTTTGAAATTCCAGAAGATGGTTACCAAGGTGAAGACGTTAAGAATGTTGCTTTAAAAATCAGAGAAGCTGATGGCGACAAGTGGTTACATGCACCAAGAGAAGAAATGTTAGCTTACTTTAAAGAAGAAGGCGAACGTTTAGAAATGGAAAGAATCCGTTTAGACCTTGAATACTATCGTTGCGAATTCGATTCTTGGATTTCAGAAGCTAAGTTAGTTGCTGAGGATCGTGTAACTAAGGCTGTTGCTAAGATGGAAGAAATGGGTCTAACTTATGAAGAAGACGGAGCTTTATGGTTCAAGTCTACTGAATTTGGTGATGATAAGAACCGTGTTTTAAGAAAACAAAATGGTTTCTATACATATTTAACACCAGATATCGCTAACCACATTTATAAGGTTGAAAGAGGCTATAACAAGTTAATTAACCTTTGGGGTGCAGACCACCATGGTTATATTCCTCGTATGCAAGCTGCTCTAACTGCTTTAGGTTATCCTAAGGGTACTCTTGAAGTAGACTTAATTCAAATGGTAAGACTTGTCGAAAATGGCGAAGAAGTTAAGATGAGTAAGCGTACTGGTAATGCAGTTACTATCAGAGAATTATGTGATGATGTTGGCGTTGATGCAGCAAGATATTTCTTCTTATGCAGAGCATTAGATACTCAATTTGACTTTGACTTAGGTTTAGCTAGATCACAAACAAATGATAACCCAGTATATTATGTACAATATGCTTATGCTAGAATTTGTTCAATTCTTAAGAATGCTCCAAAGTATCATAGACAAGCTGAATATACTTTACTAAATACTGCTAAGGAAACTGACTTATTGAAGCATATCAATGAATTTACTGATACAGTAAATGATTGTGCTGTACATAGAAGCCCTAACAAGTTATGTAACTATGCTCAAAAACTTGCTGGTTACTTCCATTCATTCTATGGTTCTTGCAAGGTTATCGATGAAACTCAACCTGAATTAATGAATGAACGTTTATGTCTATTGGAAGCTACTAAGATTACTCTAAAGAATTGTCTAGAATTATTAGGTATTGAAGCTCCTGAAAAGATGTAATCATAATTTTTAATTAAATTATTAATTGTGTATTAAACCCTTTTTGGTCAATTTTAGATAGGTAACCAAAAAGGGTTTTTATTTAAAACAAAAATAAATTTATATATATACAATAACAATGTAGGGAGGTCTTTTATGGCTAAAAAAATTAGAATTCCTGATTATACATTAGGTGAAGAAATAACAAACGCAATAACCCATGGACTAGGTGCTGTCTTTTCAATTGTTGCCCTTGTCTTGATGATAGTTAAAGCGGCTCATGATAAAAATACGGCATTATGTTTTGTGGTTTTGGCAGTATATGGAACCTTTATGTTCATCACATATATCATTTCATGTATCTACCATGGTCTATCTCCTAGATTAAAAGGAAAAATAGTCTTAAGAGTAATTGACCACTGTGATGTTTATTTATTAGTACTTGGCAGTATTACTGCAGTTGCCTTATTAGGTGTTAAGGGTATCTATGGTTGGATCTTATTCCTATGTGCCTTTGCGGTAAATGTTGTAGGTATCGTCTTTACTGCCATTGATGTTGATAAATACTCTAAATTATCAGTATTATGTCATTTATTATCGGGTTGGTGTGTATTATTCTTTGTAAGACCCTTAATTGCTAATGCATCAGTAAATGCCTTTTATTTAATATTAGCAGGCGGTATTTCTTATTCTCTAGGTGCCATTCTTTATTGGCTAGGTAAGAAAGTTAAATATATGCACTCAATTTTCCATGTATTTGTGCTTGCTGGTAGTGTCTTACAGTGGCTTGCGATATACTTATATATGATTTAGGAGGGTGTGTATGTTTGAAATTAGAGAAGATATTTTAGAAGAATATGCTGCTTTAGCAGTAAAAACTGGTGTTAATGTACAAGAGGGCCAAACAGTAGTTATCAGTGCTCCTGTTGAAGCCTATAAGTTGGCTAGAAAATGCGGCGAAGTAGCCTACAAATGTGGCGCTGCTAAGGTTTCTTTTGACTACTATGATGATGCAAAGAGCCTATTAGACTACACTTATATGTCTTTAGAAAACTTAGAAAAATTCCCTAAGTGGCAAGTTGAAAAGACAGCAAGTTTAATTGAAGAAGGATACTGTCGTATCGCTATTATCGGTAGTGATCCAGACCTTTTAAAAGGCTTAGATCAAGAAAAAATCAAGGCCTCTAGAATGGCTCGCATGAAGGCTTTAGCTGACTATCAATACTATTTCATGAATTCAGTGGGACAATGGACAATTGTAGCTTATCCTGAGCTTAATTGGGCTAAAAAGGTATTCCCTGAATTAAGTGATGAAGAAGCTATGAATGCGTTGTGGGAAGCTATTTTAATGACATCTCGTGTTAAAGTAGGTGAAACAGTTAATAACTGGAAGAAACATGATGATGAGTTGGCAAAGCACTGTGCATTATTGAATGAATATAACTTTAAGTCATTACATTTTAAGAATAGTTTAGGTACTGATTTAACTGTAGGCTTAATTAAAAATCATATCTGGCAAGGTGGTGAAGAGGTGGCTAGTGGTATGTATAAGGTGCCATTTAACGCTAATATTCCAACTGAAGAGGTATTCACCATGCCTGATTGTTACCACATTGATGGTAGAGTATGTTCTACTAAACCTTTATCATATGGAGGCAAATTAATCTCTTCTTTTGAATTAACATTTAAAGATGGTAAGGTTGTAGATTATAAAGCTGAAGACAATGAAGATGTATTAAAGACTATCTTAGATACTGATGAAGGTTCTAAGTCATTAGGCGAAGTAGCTTTGATTTCTTATGATAGTCCTATTTCAAATAGTGGCATCTTATTCTATGACACATTATTTGATGAAAATGCATCTTGTCACTTAGCATTAGGTGCATGTTACCCAACTACTGTTAAAGATGGTGAAAAAATTAGTAGTGAAGAACTACTTAAATTAGGTGGTAATGATTCACTTAACCATGTTGACTTTATGTTTGGTAGCAAGGATATGTCTATTATTGGTGAAACATATGATGGACAAGAAGTTGTTGTCTTCAAAGACGGTAATTTTGTCTTCTAAAGCAAGTCTTTAAGTGTCTTATTTTTAAGATAATCACAAATTAATTCATGAAGCTCATTACAAGTATTTAATACTGTACATGAGCTTTTTTCTTCACATTGACCATTCTTATCAACACAATGACAAGGACTCGTCTTAAATTCTTCTTCGGTAATGATTAAAATATCGAATAAAGAATATTCTTCTGGACTTTTACATAAACGGTAACCACCAAACTTGCCCTTACATACACAAACCATCTTGTTTTTTGCCAATAAGCACATGATGCATTCTAAATATTTTCTAGAAACGTTTAATCTAGTGGCAATAGCTGAAAGAGGGATGTATTCACATTCATCTTGATGTTTAGCGATATCTACTAAAGCTCTAATAGCGTTAGTTCCTTTTGTTGATATTAACATACTCTAATTTTAGGTTATTTAATTCCTATTGACAAGGTAGGATATACTAAAGATAAGCAACCTAGGTATTACGTTTTTATAAATGTAAATTTTTACAATTTTATATTTTTCTAAAAGTGGCTAAAAATGGCACATTTTTTATGATTGAAATTGTGAATATATTTGCAAATTAATCATGTACATATGTACATAACAAAAGTAATCGGAAACGCTTACACTAATAACGAAAGGAAAAATATGAAGGAAGATTTTAGTGGAGAAGCATATTTACTTTACAGAATAGCTAGAGATTATTATCAATTTGATATGCCTCAAAAAGAGATTGCTAAAAGAGAAAATATTTCTCGCCCACATGTCTCAAGACTTTTAAACAAGGCTAAAGAAGTAGGCATCGTTAATATTGAAATCAACAAGCCAAACGTTCTGAGTGAGGTTGAAATGATTAATACTTTAAAAGATTTAACTGGTCTTAAAAATGTAGAAATTGTACCTTGTAATGAATATCAATTTAAAAAGCAAGATGAGATCTCAAAAGTACTATCGGATTATGCAGCTGCAAACTTAACAAAATATTTAATTGGAGTTAAGAAAATCGGAGTTGGTATTGGAAAGACACTGTATACCTCGATTAAAAAAATGATGCCGTTTGAATTAGACGATTCAGAAATCATTCCTATGATTGGAGTAGCAAATAAGTGTTCGAGCAGTATGCAAAGCAATTTAATTGTTTCGCTTCTTGCGGATACCACTAAGGCAAAAGGTTACTTCACTAATGTTCCTGTGGTTATTGATAAGAATGAAACAAATGGAAGTTTGTTTCAACAAAGATATCAAGAACTTAAAAAGAATTGGGAAAGCCTAGAAGTTGCGGTTGTTGGACTTGGAGAACCGTATACTTCTACTAAACAAGAATTTATTTTAAATGAAGCAACTGATTACTACAAAAAAATAATTGCGAAAAGTAAGAATGTCGGAGACTTGCTGGTTACTTATTTCAGAAAAGATGGTAGTGAGGTAATAGTTAGAAGCAACTATTCTAAGTTGTCTGTATCCCTTGATCAGCTTCAAAAGATTCCAACTGTTATTTGTATTGCGGGTGGTGAGATGAAGGTTATGGGAATTGCAGTTGCGGTCGAAAAGGGATATGTCAATAGTTTGATAACTGATGTGTATACAGCACAAAAACTTATAGATATTTTTGGAAAGAAGGAAATGAAAAATGTTTAATGTAATTTTAGCTAGTCATGGCGGTTTTGCGAAAGGCTTGTTAGAAGCAAGCGAATTTATTGCAGGAAAACAAGATAATATTGCAGCCTTTGGCCTATACCTTGGTGATGATATCGAAGAATTTAGTTTTAGGCTAAGGGAATTTATTGAAGAAGCTGATGATGAAGAAGGCGTACTTGTGTTAACAGATTTACAATCTGGAAGCCCATTTAATGCAGTAGTGGGCAGCATGATTAGTCCTACAATTAGACATTTTACAGGGATGAACATGCCAATGTTGTTGACAGTATTATGTGAAAGATCATATATGAGTTTGGATGAAGTTTGTGAAAACTTATTACTTGAAAGCAAGTCAGCTATGGCTGATGTGAATAAATTGCTAGATGAAATGTTAATTGAAGAAGAGGAGGAATGAAGATGAAACAGTTTTCTTTAATTAGAATTGATGACCGTTTAATTCACGGACAGATCGCTACGCAATGGTTGAAGTATGCTCATGGAAATAAAGTATTGATAATTGACGATAAAGTGCCTGAGCAACCAATGCAAGTTAGAATTTTGAAAGCTGCTGCTCCGCCAGGAATAAAGGTAATAATTAAAAATGTTGCAGATGGAATTGAATACTGCAAGAAAGATCCAAAACCTGATGAGAGTATTGTATTGTTGGTTAAAATACCAGAAGTTATTGAAAAACTAGTTGATGCAGGCATTGATATAAAAACCGTAATTTTAGGGGGCATGGGTTTCAAGGAAGGTAAGAAGAGACTTAATAAGAATGTTTCGGCTTTTCCTGAAGAAATTGAATGTATGAAAAGGTTAGCTTCAAAAGGAATTAATATTTACTACCATTTAGTTCCTGAAGAAGCACCTCAAAGCATAGACAAGGTCTTAAAGGAGGATTAATTATGAACTTTGTGCAGGCATTATTATGCGGTATTTTCTATTACATGAATGCTGGACCATGGGTTATGGGCGCTGGCTTTTACACAATTGGAAAACCGCTAGTGTTGGGTTTCTTGGTTGGATTAGTATTAGGTGATCCAGTTCAAGGAACAATCGTTGGTGCTACTATCCAATTAATTTATTTGGGAGTAATGTCAACTGGTGGATCTTATCCTGCTGATGCATCTCTTGCAGGTATTATTGGTACTGCTGCTGCTATTCAAGGTGGTTTATCAGCTCAAGAAGCAGTTGCAATTGCAGTCCCTATTGGCTTAGCTGGTACAGTGCTTTACCAATTAAGAATGTTATCAGCTGTTCCATTTACTCACATGGCTGATAAGGCTGCGGCTGAAGGTAACACAAAGAAAGTATTCTTTGCGAATGTTGTAGGACCACAAATTGCTTTAGCTATTATTTATGTTGTTCCATGTACTTTAGCTTGCCTATATGGTGTAAATGCTATTTCTGGTTTAGTTAACGCTTTAGCAGGAACAAAGATTTTAGCAGTTTTAAGTACAATTGGTGGCATGCTAGCGGTTATAGGTATCGCTATGAACATGAAGGCAATCTTTAAGGGAGATGCTAAGCCATTCTTCTTCTTAGGTTTCTTATTGGTAGTATATTTGAACTTTAATATGATTGCTATTTCTTGTTTCGCATTATTATTCGCTATTATCTATACACAATTAAAAAAAGATGATCAAAAGGCTGTAACTACAGCGGAGGATGATGAAGATGAGTAACGAAAACAAAAAATTATCTAAAAAGACATTAAGAAGATGTTTTAACAACTGGTTGATATTTGCCCATTCTTGTTATAACTACGAACGTTTACAAGGTACTGGTTTCTTATATGCTATGTCTCCAGTAATTGATGAACTTTATAAAGATGATCCAGAAGGAAAGAAAATTGCTTTACAAAGACATACAGCATTCTTTAATTCAGAAGTTCGTACTGGTTCAGCAATTGTTGGTTTAACTGCAGCTATGGAAGAAAGAATTGCTTCTGGTGAAACCGAATTAGCTGATGATGCCTTACCATCAATTAAATATGGTCTAATGGGACCTTTAGCTGGTGTAGGTGATACTTTTGTACAAGCTATCTTATCTCCATTGTTGTTATCATTTGCAATTGGACTTGCTATGGAAGGCAATATTGCTGGACCTATCTTATACTTTGTTTTATTCCTAGCATTACTATACGCCATTGGCAAATATAGTTTTGACTTAGGTTATAAAAAAGGCGATGAAACAATCATGTCAATGATTGAAAGTGGTGTTATCAACAAAGTTATTCAAGGTGCTGGCATTATGGGTTGCACTGTTATGGGTGCTCTTGTTGCAAATTATGTATCTCTTTCAACAAAAGTATCGTTTGAATTAACTACAGGTACATTTGATTTACAAGCAAACTTCTTCGACATGATTATGCCAAAGATTCTTCCGTTATTTTTAACACTAGGTGTGTTCTATTTAATGGATAAGAAAGGTTGGTCTTCACTAAAAACTATGCTATGGCTAATTGTTGCTGGTGTTGTTCTTGGTTTAATTGGAATAAAATCCTTATTTGCACATGAAGGGTAAAGTTTCCCTTATTTAGGTACTTTAGCC
>ERZ827168.844-NODE-844-length-46509-cov-5.330564_pt1 | contig 46509 bp, 58 predicted proteins | sample MGYA00519868_ERZ827168 | MGnify/ENA primary metagenome ERZ827168 (study PRJEB31778, sample SAMEA3449271) | human gut metagenome | biome: human gut; feature: human-associated habitat; material: faeces | place: United Kingdom | collected 2010/2012 ...
GAGCGGAAATGTAGTGGTTACTAGCAGACATAGTAATGCAATGCCATTTATAAGGTACAATTTAGGTGATATAGCATCTATTAAGATCTCTAATTGTGAGTGCGGTAATTGTAATAAAATATTACATTTACATAGTGGGCGTCAAAGCGAATATATGTTGTTTGAAAATAATGTAAAGGTTAGTTCTTATATTTTAATAGGATTGTTTGATTCCATAAATTATATTCTTGATGGGGCTATAAAACAATACTATGTAGAACAAAAATCATATATCGATTTTTATATATACATTTGCAAGGATGAAGAGATAGAAGATGAGCAAATTAAAAGTTGTTTTATGGATTTGATAAATGAGGAGCATTTAAAAAAATGTAACTATTTTTTTGAATTTTGTACGGAACTATTTAACATAAATAGTAGTGGTAAACATATGTATTTTAGGTCTGATATTATACAAAATTAAACACAATATATGTTTGTGTTAATAATAAATTTATTTAAAGGAGAAAAGCACATGATAAGATTTAAAAAGACACTTTGTTTTGTGGGAATGTCACTTTTGATGATAAATCAATTTAGTGGCATTGCAATGGGAGAAACTTCTTCGGGAAGGAAAGATTTAATAAAAGAAGACTATGTACATCAGAAAATACAAGATGAAATAGAAAATGATGTAACGGAATTGAATACGAACATTGAACAGTATTTGAATAGTAAAGGCGTCTTTGACGAGGATATACAATTGTATAGCGATGACACAAAGAAAGAATTGAATATGGCAAATACGAATTGCGTATGGGTACAGAATGAATATTATTCTGTTGTGGATGCGGATGAGGAATTATTAGAAAACACGGAACTACAGGAATTAACGGAGGAAGAAATTAATAATTATATAGGAGAACAATATTATGATATAGACACGGGATTTTCACAAACATTTAAAGAACAAACAGTCAATGGCGTTGCTAAAACAAGTAGCAATTCTAGAGCAAAACAATATAATGTTGACATGACAGATGTGTCTACTTTAAAAGTTTCCTTAGTAGTAATAGAATATGCGTCTAGGGTTACAGTTAGCGTGACATATACTTGGGACACTATGCCGAAATATAGACAAATCGATGTTGCCGGAATTGCATGGGGGAGGGATGGCGTGTTACGAGATTTGGATAATGCGGATAAAGATGTTTCAGCAGAATATACAGCAAATTACACAATAGAAAATAGAACTAATGTGAGAGATACATAGATAAGTTCGTATAGTGCAAGAGAGGTACACAAGCTTTCATTTAATGTAAACCCATTAAACATGAAAATTGAAAAAGAAAAAGATGAAGAACTACAACAAAAAAATAAACAACTAAAAATACAAACAAGTGCTAGAGAAGAAGTATGCAATAGATTAGAGAGTAATTGGAATAAGTTAAGAGAAATTATAAGAAAAAAGCAAGACTATTATAGACATTTTAAAGATAACAGATATAGAAAATTTTTATCTGAACTTTTAGATATAATGCAAGAAATAGAAAGAGGTGATATTAATGATAGTAATTAATTTAACTGACATTATTATTATATCTATAATTCTATTAATTATAGCAATATCTATTATAAAAATAATAATTGAAGAAATAAAAAAATTAGGTAAAAAAAATTGCTATAAATGTAAAAATTATCAATTATATGATGTTTGTAGTTGTGGAGATGGTTGTAGATATCAATGTATAAAAAATAATAGAATTGATAGTGTTGTAAGTATGAATTGCAATGAACATTATGAAAAATGTAAAGGAAGTGATAGTAATGAATATTGAAGAAGTAGCATTTAAAGATAGAGCTGAATTAGCACACTTAAATGGAATAGATTTGCTAAATATTATAGAGTTTTTGCAAAAAGACAGGCAACAATGGATTAATCAATTTACACAAACACACAATGAAAGTGTTGATATTCGAAAAGAAAATCAAGAATTGAAAGAAAAATTATTAGTAACTCTAACAAACGAAGAAACGTTTAGACTAGAAATGGAAGATATAACAAAAATATTAGGACTAGATGAAGACACATTATTTGATGATGTTAAAGCATATGCAAGAAGTTTAAAGGATAATTGGAATAAGTTAAAAGAATTTATGAAAAAAGAATATGATTATTTAGATAAATATAGTACACCAGCATATGGTTGTGCAATGGGAGAAATAAATAGAATAAAAAATAAAATTCAAGAAATGGAGAAAAGTGATAGTAATGAATAAGGATGTAGAACAACATTTAGAAGAACTAATTGAATTTTATAAAAATGCAAATATTAGTGATATAGAATATCTGAAAAAATTATTTGTGCGTAATTTAGGCGATGTAAAAAGAAGATATATAAAAAATGACAAGCCTAGAAAAGAAAACATAGCAAGGGCTTTAAACAAAATAGATAATATGTTTGATAAAGGCAATGAAAACTCAATAATAGATGATTTATTAGAACTAGATAAGATACTTAAGGGAAGTGATAATAAATGATAGATATGGCAATAAATGATGATTATGCAGTATTAACAACAACAAACTATGGTTTCTACTATGGTTATGAATATGATACGAAAGAATGCGAATGTGGAGAAACTGAAGAAATATGGGGATTTGAAGTTAATGGAAACAATGGTAAATTGTTTGGAATTAGTGCTGATGATATGAAAAAGATAAAAGGTTGTCCAGATATATGGGAATGCGAAAAAATGCTTTTATTTGGTATAGGACTTTTTTTTAATAGGCTACCAGAAAATTTAAGAGGTAATAGTAATGAAATATAGATTAAAAGATGGTATAAATTTCAATTTAGTAAATAAAAAATCAATAATTAAATTTAATTTTAATTTATCAGATTATTATAACAAAGAAACAAGAATATTTGAGTTTCCAAAAGGATATGTAGCATTTAGTTTAATGAGTGATGTATTTAATTCTTTCTTATTTCCATTAGATTTAGTGGAGAAGATAGAAAATGTTAAAGATTAAAGATATAGATATTTTTACATTGCATATTGAATATGGTTATTTATGTTGGGATGTAAAATTAAAAGATGGTATTGTATATCAAATAAAATACAAGATTGAAAAACATAAAACACCATTAGGAAATAGTAGCAAGAGGAAAATCTATTTTATAAGAAAAAATGAAGAAGAATTAATATTTGATGATGAGGTTAAGAAAATGTTTATTGCATTTAAAAGGCCATATATTATAAGTGGCATTTAGAAAGTAGGAAATGATGAAAATAATTGAAAAAGGAACTAAAACACCACCAGATAAAAGAATTTATATTACAAAATGCCATACTTGTGGTTGTAAATTTACTTATATGGAAAAAGATTTTTTATATCTTGGTATAGAGGCGGCTAAAGTTGTTGAATGTCCTCAATGTAATTATTATGTACCAGTTCCATTAATAAAAAGAAAATATAAAGGAGGCATAAGTAAATGATAGAAAAAATGGTTCTTAATATGGCTTTAAAAAGTATGAAAGATAACTTTTTATCATTAAGTGATGAAGAAAAACAAAAAAAATTTTGCAAGTTACTTGATGAAAATCAAGAATTAAAGAAACATTTAAAAGTGCCAAAAACTTGTAGTTTAAAAACATTAGAAGATTATAAAAGTTATTACGAAGATACTACAAGAGAACAAATATTAGAAGATACTTATATAGAATATTGTGCTTATGTGAATTTAGCACATAGATATAGTGAATTAAAGAAACAACTAGAAAATAAATATGAAAAAGTTGGCACTTTAACTAGTGAATTATTATATGAAGAAAATTCAAAATTAATTAATCAACAAAAGATATTTATAAATTATCTACAAGAAGAATTAAACGTTCAAATACAAGAGGAAAGTATTGGTTGTGAAATAACTAATAAAAGATATATTTTAGAAGAGATTTTAAATAAATACAAAGAGATAATAGAAAAATAGAAGGAGAAATAAAAGGAATTATGAACGAAATAGAAAAAATATTTAATGAGAAATTAACAGAGAACGGAGATAAGTCATACAAGAGTACAGGAAACAACTTAACTGATTTATTCTTTATGACACCATATTTTGAAAAGAATTTAGAAGAAGCAACTATTGGAACTACTGAAAGGGAAAAAGTATTTTCAATGTTTGTAAGAGATCCAAGATTTGGGCTAGGAAGAAGAGATTTAGGAAGAAGATTAATGGCTTTATCTGGCGTATCTACTAATAATATTATTAAAGCTGGTCGATATGATGACTTATGGCATATACCAACAGCAAGCAATATTGAATCATTTAAAAGTGAATTACTAAATAATAATGAACTTGCTAAAAAGTGGGCTCCAAGATTAACTGGAAAAGATAAAAGAATTGCTAAAGCATTATGTAAGGTGTGGAACATAAGTGAAAAAGAGTATAGAGCATTAATTAAAACAGACAAAACAACTGAATATAAATTATCTTATGCAGAACAAAAAGAGGAAACACCTTTAAATGATTTATTTAATCAAGGAAACTATGAACATCCACTCGTAGAAACAATTAACTTCGAACAAGTACCAAGTTTAGCAATGACTAAATACCTACACGCATTTTCCACTAGAGAAGATATTAAACCTCGTTTTGACGAATACATTCAAAAAGTAAAAGAAGATAAAGCAAAAGTAAATACTTCAGCTGCTAATGTATATGATGGCTACAAAACAGCCGTTAGAGGAACATCTAGCGAAGCAAAAGAAGTAATTGCTAATAAGATTGTAGATAATGCAACAATAGGCGTAGAAATGAACGCTATTTGTATAGTAGATACATCTGGATCAATGGGTTGGAGTGGTGAAGAAGATAGCCTATTAGCAAGAGCATATTCTATTGCTTATGGTATAGCGACTAAATCAACATATGCACCTAATCAAGTAATATCATTTAGTTCAAGACCTCAATTAATGACTATTAAAGGCAATACATTAAAAGAAAAATATCAATCAATGTATACTGGAGATTGTTCTAATACTGACTTTGGTCGTGTAATGGAATTATTAAGAGGTTTAAAGAAGTACCCAGAGTATTTAATTGTATTAAGTGATATGGAATTTGATGATGGTTCTAATCAATCTAAAAAGGAAACAATGAAAATCTTTAAAGAACACGGAGCAGAAACAAAAATAATTTGGTGGAATTTAAACGATAGAAATAAAACAGTTCCAGAGTTTGACGAGTACGGAAACATCTATTTAAGTGGCTATAATATGCAAATACTTAAATTACTAGAAAATAAATTTGATATGACTACATATATTGATAAAATCTTAAAAGATTATATGGAAAAAATTGACTATTAATTAGTATTTATGATATAATTTAATTACTGAAAAGGTCGTACAGCAACAAAAAAGCGAATGTTTTGGGAATATTTAAGCACTATCCTGTTAAGATAGAAAATTGACCTTTGTTATTTACGATTAAACTCTAAAGACTATTTCTGCAAAAACATTTTAGTAGCCAAAAGGTTAAGGCACTTTCCAATCACGAAAGCATTTGTTGGTTCAATTCCAACCTAAAAATCATAGTCTTGTTAAAATTTAAAATAAAGAAAGACACTTACAGCAAAAAATAATCCGATTAAGGATGTATACGTTGGTTCAAATCCAACTTAACCTACACTGGTTAATAGTCAAGTGGTTAAAGACGCATTAAAGAAAAAGTGTCTTGATAAATAAACAAAAAACTAGAGAAGTAAATTCCCTAGTTTTTTAATTAATTTTCTAATTGATCTATACGTTTTTTAATTTCCTCTTTAACCTTTCTTGTATTCTCGACACTGGCTGTTCCTCTATAAATATTTGCTTTATCTACTTTTAATTCTCTACATATTTCAGAGATTTTAATTTTAGAAAAGTTTTTGATATATCTTAAATCACGCTCTTTATTTACGTCCATAATTCCACCTCAAACAAGATTATAACACTTTTTAAGTGTAATTAAAAGTTAGAAAATAAAGATGTTAAAGAACTAATAAGAGAAATACCTCCAACAACTGATAAAAGCAAGATATAAGGGGCGATAAGCGATATATTCTGCGTAATCTTTAAAGAAGTAATAAATTAATTTGTATTTCATTTTAAAAACCTCTTTCTACAAGATACATAAGATAATCATTTAATACTGACATTTGAGAATTAGCTCCAACTTGCATAAGAGTATGAATTAAATCACTATTTGTTAATTCTGCTTTATTCATATATTTTTCAATCATTAAGTATTTTTTCATTTGTACTTTGTTGCTTTCATCGTTTATAATAGAACTCTCATAGTTTAATACTAATTCTTTTAATTTTTCCATAGTTATTTAACCTCTTTCATATTTTCTATGCTCTGCTTTTTTGATAGAGACTTGCAACTCTCACTGGTGGCATTATAGAAAAAGAGTTTATTCTTCTTCTTTGTTAGGTTTACTAGATAAGAAAGATACTTTTTCAGCCACAACTTCTAATATTGCATGTCCATTACATGTGTAATCGTTAGCCTCAAATCTTTGTAATCTTCCTTTAACTGCTATTAAATCGCCTTTTCTACAATATTCTTTAACAGTCTCTGCAATACTAGTCCATAATACGACTGGAATAAAATCTGTTTCGTAAATACCTTCTTCATTTTTAAAATTTCTTGGTACTGCTAAAGTAATATTACATACCTTTCTTCCATTTTCGTTTTCGTTTATTTGTGGGTCTGAAACCAAGCGACCTATTAACATTGACATATTATTCATTTTTCTTATTCCTTTCTTTTATTACACCTATTAAGTGTAATCAATGTTATAATTTTAAGGACTATTTCGTCCTTGCAATAAAGATATTACACCTTTTGAGTGTAAATATCAATACTTTTTTTGATATTTTTTTAAAAAAGTGCAAATTTATACTAAAATTCTCATTTTTCTCATTAAAAAGCGTTATTATTATATCGTGAATAAGTAAGACATTTCACAATATATTTTTTTCATAAAGCCTCCTTTACTAATGGCTTATAAAAAATGCTATCTTTATAGGTAGCATAGAGTAGATATATAAAACACGAATTGTTAAAAGGTAATTAGGAGTGATTAACCTAAATTCTATGGAGGGATTTATCTAGCCGCATTAGGATAACTACTGATGTGTCAAACCTTTATACCTATTCTATGGTACTTATAAAAAAGTACTAATAGGTTTTAATTAACTTATTGCTTGTTATGGAACAATAGGGTATTGCAGTACCTTAACTATTGTTCTTTTTTATTATGTAAAAAAGAGGTAAATCAGTGAAGAAGAAAAGAAAGCAAAAAGAAAGAAAGTATATAGAAGAATTTGATTGGGCAAAAATGAGAGTATTGAAAAGAAAAGGTTTAATATGAAAGATACTATAATAGCCATATTAATTTTAATAGGTATGAGTATATTCGCATTAGGTACATTTATACTCGCACAACATAAAAATGAGATATGGGAAGAATTAAGAAAAATACTTAAATAGACAAGGAGGCGATACCATTTGAAAAACGGACTTAACCCTAAACAAGAAAAGTTTATACAAAACATAGTAAATGGTATGAGCCAAAGAGAAGCATATAAGAACGCTTATAAAGCAAAATATAAAGATAAAGCTATTGATGAAAAAGCGTGTGTTTTATTTAATTCGGAAAAGGTACAGCAAAGGTACAAAGAATTAATGGAGCAACTAGAAGATAAAGCCATTATGAGTGCTAAAGAGCGTATGAAATGGCTTACTAATGTTATTAACAATAAAGAGCAAGAAGATATATATATAACTTCTGATGATGTAAGCGTAAAAATAGGAAGTAGAAATGCAGATTTAAACACTAAGTTAAAAGCTATTGATACTCTTAATAAAATGTCTGGAGAATATACAACAAAGATAGAGGCAGATGTAACCATTGAAAAATTGGAAGATTTACTATGACTTATACAGCAGACCAATTAATTAAGATTCGTAAAGATAAATGGAATGAGTTACACGACATTGAATACGATAAGAAATTAAGAAATGCAATGGCAGAAAAGATAATAAATAGTAAAGGACTAATAGAAGAAATAAAGAATAGTCCTGAAAAACTAATTGAAATGGTATTTATAGTAGTAGATAAAGAACAAAGAACAAGCCCATTTTTCTTAAATGAGGTACAAAAGGAATTTATCACTATTTTAAATAAAGCAATAGATGATTATAGCAAAGGTTTAATAACTGATATATCACTATTGGTATTAAAGGGTAGGCAACAAGGTTTTACAACACTTATAACAGCCTATCAAGAAGCGTGTAGTATCACGCAAAGAAACTTTCAAGGGTTTACTCTAGCAGATAAAACAGATAATGCAGAGGCAATCTTTCAAAATAAAGCAAAGTTTCCTTATAGCCAATTACCAGAGACATTAAAGCCAACTGAAAAGTTTAATAACAAAAGACAATTGTTATTTGAAAAGATTAACTCATCTTGGGCAGTAGATACAGCAACAGCAAATGTTGGACGTTCAAGAACGGTTAATTTTTTTCATGGATCAGAATGTGCGTTCTGGAAAGATGGAATAGCACCTATTCAAGCAGCACTAGGAGAGGCGTTCACAAAGAACTGTATTAAGATATACGAAAGCACAGCAAATGGCTTTAATGACTATCAAAAGATGTGGTCTAGTGGCGTACATATCAATTGCTTTTTTGAATGGTGGAAAACAAAAGAATACAATATCAACTTTGAAAGTGAAGACATAAGACAATCATTTCTAAAAGATATAGAAAGTAAAAACGATTGGATATATCAAAGGCTTAAATGGTTAAAGAACGATATTAAATTAAAAGATACTCAATTGTATTGGTACTTTAAAAAGTATCAGAACTACATTGATAAAGACTTAATAAAGCAAGAGTACCCGTGCACACCTAACGAAGCCTTTTTAATGAGTGGTAATTGTATATTTGATGTTGAGTTAATCATCAATAGATTAAGTAGAATACCTAGAGTAATCAAACAAGGCTATTTTACTTATGATGAAGAAAAAGCAAGACTAGGTAAAATGACTAACATTAAATGGGTTAATGATAGAAACGGGTACATAAAGATATATGAACTACCTAATACACCTAAAGTAACAAAGTATTGCATAGGTGGAGATACAGCCGGAGAGGGTAGTGACTACTTTACAGGGCACGTATTAGATGCTAGAACAGGAAAACAAGTAGCAGTACTTAAACATCAATTTGATGCAGACCTATATGCAAAGCAAATGTATTGTTTAGGTATGTATTATAGTAGTAGAAACATTAGAGGCGAGTTACAAACAGCCTTGATAGGAATTGAATGTAACTTTGACAGTTTTCCTATCAGAGAACTAGAAAGACTAGGTTATTACAATATGTATGTAAGACAAGAAGAAGATACATACACAGGTAAATTAACTAAGAGGTTTGGGTTTAGAACTGATAGGAATAGTAGACCAAGAGTAATTAGTAATCTAGTTCAAGTAGTAAGAGAAAACGCAGACCAATTAAATGATAAAGATACATTAGAAGAAATGCTAACATTCGTAAGGAATGAGAATGGCAGACCGGAAGCACAAGAGGGCGCACATGATGACTTAGTAATGGGTTTAGCAATAGCATATGAGATTAAAGATCAAGTATTATTCAGTGAAGAACCTATAACAGTAGAACGGCAGTTTAACTTTAGTGTTGAGAAACCGGCACAAAAAGATTATGGGGAGACAGTAATACCAGTATAGGAGGAAATATGGAACTAAAAGATACAATTAAATTAATGGAAAGTGAATATTACAAAGAAAGGTTTAAAGCAGAATATTATCAAACAAAGATAAGATATGACAAACTTCATAAAATGTTAATTAAATATGAAGCAGGTACATTAAAATTCACACCAACTTGTCCTAAAGAATTATTAAAAGAACAAGCAATGTATATGGGTAATTATCTTAGAATACTAGAAATAAGAGCAGAAATAGAAAACATAGACTTATAGGAACGTAACAATTGGCTACTAAAAGACTAATTGATATGATTTTGTTGGAATTATACAAAGAAGAATCTAAGAAGAACTTAGAAAAAGGAAAGGGCAAAAAGAAGAATGAAAAAAAGAAAGATTATTGAACGTAAGAGAGCATTAAAAGAAGCCTATTACAACGAATTAAGAAAAGCAGGTGTAATTGATACACCAAAGGTTAAAACGCTTGATGAGATGACTAAAAAGGAATTAATTGAACTTGCTTTAAGCGAAGGGGTAGAACTAGATAATAAACTAACTAAAGCAGTAATGATTGAAATGATTAATAAGCATGTTAATTCAATTGATACAAATGATGAAGAAGAAACACCAGTATTAGTAGTAGAACAATAGAGGTGCATTAATGGAAACAATTACAATAATTGTAAGTGTAGGAATAATGAATATCCTATGCTTTTTTATTGGTGCTAGAGTAGGGCAAAAGGTAGTTAATAAAGAAGAAATTAAACTACCTAATATTAACCCTATAACAGCAGTAAAAGAATATGAAGCCAAGAAAGAAGTTGAAAAGGCTGACGAACAATACAAAAAAGATTTAGAGGCAATCAATAATTACAATGGCTATCTATAGGAGGTGTAAAACAAAATGGATCTACAAGACATAAAACAAACCGACTTATGGACTTTATACGAGCAAGGTAGGAACTATGCAAGATTAATTAATATGTATAGTGATACTGACAGAAATTATCGTATGTATAACGGTAACCAATGGGAGGGGTTACCTATCAGTGGTATAGAGCCAGTACAATTAAATTTCATAAAACCAATAGTTAAATATAAGGTTGGTACAATCAATAGTAATCAATATGCAATAAACTATTCTAGTGAAAACTTTGAAAATAGAGAGTTTAGAAAGACAGCAGAAAAGACTTGCGAACTACTAAACAAAAAGGCTGCGAAAATTTGGGAAAAAGACCAATTAGATTTAAAGATTAGGCGTATATGTAAAGATAGTGCTATCAATGATGAGGGCGTTATGTATATTACATATGATGAAGAAAACCAATCTCCAATAAATGAAATCATAAGTAAGAATGATATATATTTTGGAAATGAAAACGATAGTAATATTCAAGCACAACCATATATCATAATCAAAAGAAGGTTACCTGTTCTAACAGTTCAAGAAATGGCTAAAACTCAAGGTGTAAGCGATGAAAAGTTAATGTATATCGTAGGAGATAATGATAACTTTGAAGAACCCGGAGAACAAGCAAAATATGAGAAAGACGATATGTGTACCGTAGTTACTAAAATGTATAGAGAAAGTGGAACAGTACATTTTGAAATTGCTACCAAGTATCTTGAAATTAAGAAAGATGCTGATAGTGGATTAAAACTATATCCGGTAGCACATATGATTTGGGAAGAAAAAGAAGGTTCGGCACGTGGAGAAGGAGAAGTAAGACACTTAATTCCTAACCAATTAGAAGTAAACAAAACTATAATGCGTAGACTTATTACAGTTAAGCATACAGCATACCCAACAAAGGTTGTTAATACTGATAAGATAATAAATCCATCTGACGTTGATAAAGTAGGTGTAACTATTAAAGCTAAGGGTGGTATGGCTGTAGATGACGTAAATAAACTTATAGGTGTTGTAAATCCTGCACAAATGAGTACTGATGTAGAGAAAGTACAAAATGAAATCATTAGTCTTTCAAGAGAATTAGCAGGAGCAGGAGATATTGCAACAGGTAATATTAACCCAGAGGACGCATCTGGTAAAGCAATATTAGCAGTACAGCAAGCATCACAACAGCCATTAGTTGAACAATTAGCAGAGTTAAAGAATTTCATAGAAGATTTAGCACGTGTATGGTTAGACCATATCACCACATATTCTAAAGATGGTGTAACACTTGAAGAAGAAGTAACAGACCAACAAACTGGAGAAGAATTTACTCAACTTGTTACAGTTCCTCAAAGTGTCTTATTAGAACTTCAAGCAAGTGTAAAAGTAGATGTAACACCTAAAGGAGCATTTGATAAGTACGCACAAGAATTAAGTTTAGAGAATATGTTAAAGGCAGGCTACTTTAGTGCTGATAGATTAAGTGAATTAAAAACATATGTAAGCGTATTAGATGATGACGCAGTAGCACCAAAAGGAAAACTAGAAGATGCTATTGAACAAATGGAAGAAGAACAAAGAAAGATTGCACAAATAAATGCACAGGCTCAAATGTTACAACAAAGAGCAAGCACATTTTTAGATAGTGATCCGGATTCACAGGTAAGTCAAATAAACGATGCTATGCAACAAGTACAAGCCGAAAGACTAGCAACTGGAGAAGAACGTAACGGAATGGCAGAAGAAAGAGAAAACGTAGGTAATTAAGTCCTTTATAGGGCTTTTTTATATGCCTATCTACCAAGAGTAGAAAAGGCGGCGTAGTCGGTGCAGCAGTAATGCAAAGACCACAAGACTACATTATAAGGTCCAAGCATTTAAGACATTAAACTGTATGGTTTCAGTGAAGCAAACACTAGAAAAAAATAGGAAGGAATTTAGTTATGGAAGATAACAAAGAACTTGTAACTGATGTTACTGAAAATGTAGAACAAGCTACAGAAGAACTTGTTGACGGTGCAAAGACACAAGAAACTACTGAGGAAGTTGTTAATGCAGTAGATGAAGCTACAGCAGATACTAAACCGGTGGAAGAAAAATTATATAGTGAATCAGAACTTAATCAAAAGTTAGATGAACTATTAGCCGATAAGATTGGAAAGAAAACAGCAATTATTAAAAGGCAACTTCGTAGAGAATATGACGAAAAATACGGAGAATTAGAAAACGTATTAAAAGCGGGTACAGGAGAAAGTGATATAAAAACAATCACAGATACTTTTACAGACTTTTATACGAAGAAAGGTATTAACATACCTCAACGTGCTAATTACAACGAAAGCGATTTAAAAATACTTGCTAATGCTGAAGCAGACGACATTATTAATTCAAGTTTTAATGAAGTTGTTGAAGAAACTGACAGATTAGCAGATAAGGGACTAGATAATATGAGCCCTAGAGAAAAAATCGTATTCAAGAAATTAGCCGAATATAGAAAGTCAAAAGAACGTGAAAATGAACTTGCTAGTATCGGTGCTATGAAAGTAACAAATGATAAAGAGTTTAACGACTTTGCAAGTCAATTTAATAGTAACGTTCCAATTAAAACAGTCTATGAAATGTATACAAAAACAAGACCTCAGCCAAAGGTTGAACAAATAGGAAGTATGAAATCTACAGTACCTAATAAAACAAAAGATTACTATACACCAGATGAAGTAGATAGATTAACTCCAGAACAGTTAAGAGATCCAAAAATTATGGATGCAGTAGATAATTCAATGAAGATTTGGTACGAGAAAGGTATTCATTAATTCCTAGATAAATATTGAAAGGAAAGTGAAGAATTATGGCAGTTGCAAACTTTAAAAAACAAGTTTGGAGTTCTAAAATTCAACATCAATTAGAAACAATTACATCTTTAAAAGATCATTGCGATTTTGAATTTGAGGGCGAAGTAAAACAAGCAGAAAGAATTAAAATCTTAGGAGTAGTTAGACCAACTATTAGAAAATATGTGCCTGGTGAAGCATTAATACGTGAAGGTGTAAATGACAATGCTCAATATATGGACATTGACCAATTCAGATACTTTGATTTTGAAGTTGATGATGTAGAAAAAGCACAATCTCAAAAAGGATTAATTGAGGCTTTATCTAAAGAAGCAACTTTAGGACTAAGTGAAGAAGCAGATGCATATGTTGCTAGTCTAGTAGTTGAAGACAAAGCAAACTTAAATAGTGCTAATTCAACTGATATTAGTACTGTAACTGATGGTGGTATTTCATTAATCGAAGGTGGATTCGCTACACTATACGGTAACAACTGTAAACCTAGTGATACATTCCATTTAGAAATCACTCCAGAATGGTATACAATTCTAAGACCAGAAATTATTACATTAGATACTAACAACAGCGAAATAATCAAAAAAGGTTATGTTGGTAAGTATGGTAATGCTTTAATCTCTATTGAGAATATGCTTGGCACTTGGAATGATGGAACTCGTGATTGCAAGCTAGCTATGTTAAGAACTAATAAAGCAATTGCATTTGCAGGACAAATCGACAAGGTAGAAGCATATAGACCACAAGATGCATTTAGTGATGCAATTAAAGGTTTATACGTATTCGGTTCTAAGATTGTTAGACCAGAACAAATTTATTTATTCCCTATTTATTAATAGGCATAGAAAGGAAATGATAATATGGCAATTGTAAATTTAGATAGTGCTAAATTAAAAGCAAAAGTTAATGAAATCAATCTAGGTACTTTAACAGCATCTACAACAGATGGTATTGAGTACACTGTAAATAGGCCAGATGATAGAACTGTATTAGCAGTATATAACTCTGGAACTTCTGCAGCAAAAGTAACTTTAAAAGCACCAGTTAACAAATGTTATGCAGGCGTAGTTGCTGATAAAGAATTATCAGTAGGTGCAGGTCAACTTGCAGTTATTCAAGTTGAAACAGCAAGATACATGGATGAAAAAACTAAGAAAATCACTCTTGGTAGTGCAAGTGCTGATTTAAAAGCATTAGTTGTTGAATTTATTAACTAATTTTAAGGGGCGTACAGCCTCTTTTATCTTGTTAGGGTATAAATGGGTTCAACTCCCATAAACAAGACCAGAAAGGAAAGAAACAATGGAAAAAGTAGAATATTATGTAGTATCTCCAAGTACTAAATTGTTTGGAGGAATTAAAGTAGATAAAAATACATCATTTGATACATACAATGATGATAAAACAGTACATCAAACATTTAGAAATGGAAAGTTAACAACCCATATTAAAAGAGAAACTAATTTCAATGGAATCAAATCAACAGAAACAAGTAACCTAGTTACAGAAGTTCCAGAGGGAATTGTATTACTATGGGACAAACAAAACGGATATATCATTCCAAATTATCATATGGTTAAGGTATCAGATGCTATTAAAACACTACAAGGTGTAGAAAATATTACTAAACCTATTGAAGATGGAACAAGAAAAGCAATAGAAAAAGAATAAGATTTATATAAAAAATATATAAAAAGTGTATAAAAAATGTAATGAAAATGTAGAATAGAGGTGCAATATGGACAAAATGACATTAGAAGAAATGAAACAAAAAGTATATTCAATGATAGAAGAATATAGCGAAGATGCCGAAGAATTAACAGCAGATGAAGATTTAGCAACTAAAATGAACTCTGTAATTAACCAAGTACAAAATGAACTATCAAGATATAAAAAGATAGATGGTTATAAAGAAGTTGAAGTAACTAAAGGCGATAGAATTAGTCTTACTGAAATAGATCAAAATATATATCAATTAAATGTTATTAAAGGTGTTTCATACGAACCAATAGGAAACACTATCTTATTCAATGAAAGTGGCACAGCAGACGTTTATTACTATAAATATCCTGAACAAATTAATGCTGATACAGAAGATACATACGAATTTGAAATAGATAGAGATTTATTAGAGATAATGCCTTATGGAGTAGCCGCAGATTTGCTTAAAAGTGATGTATCAAGTAATTATGGAACTGTATATGCAAATAGATACAGGGAATTGATTCAATCACTAGATTCAAGAAAAGTAATGCAATCTATGTATTTTGATGGTGGCTTAGACTTTTAGGAGATGATTAAATGGCAGATACTATAAGTGGTACATTAATATCACGTAATTATAATAATTTTAAAGGTGTAGATTTTAGCAATAGAAAAGATGAAGTATCATTAAATCGTAGTCCAGATGCTCTTAATATGTGGAGAAATTATAAAAGTACTTATGGCAGATGTGTAGAAACAAGACCGGATATAGAGTTACTTAAAAGTTACAGTGATACTATATTTGGTCTATTTTTTTATGCTTATAATGGTACAACACATAAAATAGTACACTCTGGAACTAAACTATATGATGAAGATAAAGTTATTTACTCTGGTATGGCAGAACATAAAAGTAATTTCTTTGTATATGGTAATAAGTTATACATCAAAGATGGTAGCAAATATCTTGTATATGATGGAACTTCTACAAGTGAAGTAGTTGGATTTATTCCTACAACAACTATAGGAAGAAGTCCGGCAGGAAGTGGAACTGTATTTCAAGATGTTAACATGCTTAATGGGATTAGAAAGAATAGCTTTGTATCAGACGGAGAAAGTGTTGATTATATTTTAGATGCTGAAACTTTTGATAGTGATTATTCAGTTAGAGTTTGGGTTAACGATAAAGAGATAACAGAAGGATTTACAGCGTATCCAACACAAGGCAAAATAACCTTTAATGTTGCACCGGAAGCACCTTTAACAACAGGACAAGACAATGTAATAGTACAATTTAGAAAAACAATAGAAGGTTATAGAGATAGAATAGATAAATGTACTTTATTAGAAGTATTTGATAATAGAATTTTCTTTAGTGGCAATCCAGACTACCCTCATGTGTTATTCCATAGTAGTTTAGATGATCCAACTTATTGTAGTGATTTAGACTATTACGAAGAAGGAACAAGCGATGCTAAAGTAAACGCTCTTATTTCTGGCAATAATGCTTTGTGGGTACTTAAAGAACCGTCACAAGCGAATACTACAATTTTCTATCATAACCCAACAATTGATACTGATTACGGTAAAGTTTATCCAAGTACACACTCAAGTATTTCAGAGGGCTGTGTATCAACTGGTATCAATTTTAAAGACGATATTGTTTTCTTTAGTAATAGAGGAATGGATGCAATTAGTGGAGATGTTACAACAGAACAAGTATTAGCACATAGAAGTACATTAATTGATAATAGATTATTAAATGAAACCGATTATAAGAATCTAACACTTGCAGAATATGAAGGTTATTTATTAGTATTCATAGGAAATAAAGTATATTTAGCAGATAGCAATAGTATTACAAGTGATTTTAGAGAATATGAATGGTTCTATTGGAAACTATCAAAAAATATTTCAAGTGCTCTAGTTAAAGATGGAGTGCTTTATTTATGTTCAGAAAATGAAATATATACGTTAACTAATAACGATGAAGAAAGAGAATTAGAAAGTTATTGGACTACATTACAAGATGAGTTCAAATATCCTCAATATCAAAAGACAACTAATAAAAGAGGTTGTGTAGCAGATGTTAACGGTAAAGAAGTCGTAGTGTATGCAAAGACTGACAGTAATAAATTCGAGAAGATAGATAAATATAAAATCAAAAAAGATTATGTTGTATCAAGAATTAAAAAGAAGAAATGGAAGTCAATACAACTTAAATTTTATTCAACGAAAGTATTTAGTTTGTACTCTTGTACATTAGAAAGTTACATAGGAAGTTATGTAAAACGTTAGGAAAGGAGAAACAAGATGGCAGTTAATTATGATGATAAAAGATTCACACAGGTTGAAAACGCAAAGAAAGATGCAATAAATAACGCTAATAATACATATGACAGTATGATTAATCAATCTGATGCAAAATACAATGAATTAATAAATGCGACTAAAGATTATGCAAATAAACAACAGGAAATACAACAAAAGAATACTGATTTTGCAATAGAACAAATTAATCAACAAAAAGATCAAGCCAAAAAAGATTATACAAAAGAACAAAAAGGTGCTTATACAGATTATCAAAAAGCAACTAATCAATATGGAGTTAATGCAGAACAACAAGCAAAAGCTGGATTAATGAATACTGGTTATGCTGAAAGTTCAAAAATAAGTGCATTTACAGCCTATCAAAATAGATATTCAACAGCACGTGAAGTATATAATAAGGCAGTTTTAAATTATGATAATGCAATTAAAGATGCTCAATTAAAGAACAATGCAACACTTGCTGAAATTGCGTTCAAGTCATTACAGACTGAATTAGAATATGCTTTACAAGGATTTCAATATAAAAATAATCTTTTACAAACTAAACTTAATACTCAGATTCAATTAGATAGTGAATACAACAATAGGTATCAACAAGTATTATCACAAATTAATACAGAAAATAGCCTAGCAGAACAAATAAGACAATATAACGAATCAATGGCATATCAAAAACAAAGAGATGCAGTAGAAGATGCACAATGGCAAAAACAATATAACTTATCTGCATCAAAATCAAGTTCTAGTTCAAGTTCTGGAAAATTAACTAATGGTTCAAGCAGTTCAAGTAAAGGCAATAGTTCAAGTAGTAAAAATAATTCATTATCTGGATCATCAAGCAGTCTTACAGGTGGAAACAATAATAACAAATGGCTTTCAGCAAGAGAACTTGCTAACAGTTTGGGATTACCAGCAGCAGTAAATTTAGACAAAGTAATAAGTGATAATGAATACGAGAAAAAAGAAGAAAATGGTTTCACATACTATAGGAAAAAGTAAGGAAAGTAAGGAGGTGTTTTAAATGGCTAAATGGCAAGATACTTACGAAGAATTAAAGAAAAAGAAAAAAATAACTGATAATATCATTAATGAAAATTCAAATATTAATTATGATATCGCACCTATTTCAACAAAGACCGAGAAAAAATGGTATCAAAATATCATTAATTTAGATAATGTAAAGAAAATCGCAGATACAGAACATTTAAAAGACGGATACGATTTTGGAGATATAACAAAAACCATTTTAGGAACTAAAAAAAATCTAAAACAAGCCGTTAATTCAACAGTATTAGATGTTGACACAGGACTTTTAAAAGGTGTATCTGATATTGGAGTATCTGCGGCAAAATTAATTTCTGGAGGAGTTGCCCAAGTTGCTGACTGGGTAGGAGAAGATGAATATGCTGACAAAGTTAGAAAAAGAATAGCAGGGCAAGATGAAGAAACAAATAAAAAATTTGAAAATAAACATCCTTCTGGCTTATTAAAAAAATTAAACGAAAAATCAGATGAAAAAAGTATTTTGGGAGAAACAGCCGATGAAATAACTGGAGGTGTTGGTTACTATGGTGGTATGTTTGCGCTTCAGGGAGTAGGTGTCCCGTGGCAAGTTACAGCAGGTGTTACCAGTGCAGGAAATGAGTTAGGAAATGCATATGCAAATGGTGCAGAAGATTGGGAGGCATGGCTTTCTTCTGGTATATCAGCAGGTGTAGAAATAGGTAGTGAATACATATTTGGTGGAGTTAAACTGCCGGGCACAGGGCAAGCAATTGAGCCATTACTAGGCAAAGTTACTGATAAAATTTCTAAGAATGGTATAAAATATTTAACCCAAGCAGGCATTCAAATGGGTGGTGAAGGACTAGAAGAAGTTATTTCTGGTATTGGTAGTGCAATCGGACAAAAACTAACATATATGAATGATAAGGAACTTAAAGAACTATATACAAGTGAAGATGCTTTAAAAGACTTTGTGATTGGTGCAGCAGTATCCGGAATAACTATGGGTGCAAATCCTAATACATATCAGAATATAAAAGACGGAAGAAGTCTTATTACTGGTAGAACAAGTGAAGAAGCAACTACGATTGAAAATCTTACAAAAGAGGCGCAAACAAATGCAGAAAAATTAAAAGGATCTAAATTAACAACTCAAGAGAAAAAAATTATTGAAAATGTTATAAATGGAGAAGTTCAATCAAAAATTAATGAATTAAAAGAAACATTAGAAAATACCCAAGATGAAGACAAAAAAACAAAAATTCAAAAGCAAATAACTGAATTACAACAACAAATAGATAATGTTTACAGTTTAATTAATAATGAAAATCAAAGCCAAAACCAAGAAAAAAACACTGAGAGCAATGAGAATGTCACTGAGAACAATGCAGAGAATAATGTAATAATTGATACAACAAATAAGAGTCTTAATAATATAGCAAATCAAATACAAGCATTAGAAAGCCAATTAGATACTTCACAAAATGCATCACAACAACAAGAACTATTAAATCAAATACAAACATTGGAACAAAAGTATAATGAAATCTTGCAACAAGAACAAAACGTAGGTTTACCAATACAAGAAGTACAGCCAAAAGAATTACAAATAAATGAAGATATTGGGCCGATTCAAGAGGTAATACAAAAGGAAATTAATAAACCAACTACTCAAGAAACTAAAACAAATTCATCTATGGAGAACGAGAGCAATACACCAAAAGATGTAAAATCAAGTTCTAATATTGAAGTAGGCAAGAATAATAAAAATGTAGTAAATAAAGAAGTTAATAATGAAGTAAATCAAACGGAAGAAAGAAAAGTTATTAATAATGAAGTTGCTGAAAATCTACAAGAACAATCTACAAATGATTATAAAAGCAAACAATTAGAGGCAATAAATGAAAGTAATCCTGCTGATGATAGTTATCATACGTGGGTTAGAAGCACCGAAAATATAAAAACATTTGATGAAGCTTTCTTCGAGGATGGAGAATATTCTGGTATGGATCCAGACTTTACAGAAAGTATGGCAAAGGAAAGCAAAAAAACTGGCAAAATAACCGTTTATAGTTCATACCCTATAGAAAATGGTGTGTTTGTTAGCCCTTCTCAAATAGAAGCCTCACAATATGCAGGTGGAAACGCAAGTAAATTATATTCTAAAGAAGTAAATATAAATGATGTCGCTTGGATTGATGGAGCAGAAGGACAATATGCAAAAGTAGAAGATACACAAACAACAACTAATGGACAAGAAAAACAAATTCAAGGTTTAGAAAGTTATTCAAAAAAACAAATAAAAGACATCACAAGGGATTACATACAAGAAAAATTAGAAGAAAATAATTTATATGATGTAGAAATAAATGACCTTGAAATAATCGGAAGTAGAAATAGGGGAACAGCAAAAGAAAACAGCGATTTAGATATTGTTGTAGAATATACCGGAGATATTAGAGAAGATGATTTATTTAATATTCTTAATGAAGAACCAATGTATATAGATGGTGTTCAAGTAGATATTAATCCTATTAACGAATATGATTCCGGAACGCTAAAAGAATTTATGGAGCGTTCAAATAAATATGATAAAGATGTATTGTCAAAATTAAATGAAAACGCAACACCTACTCAACAAGAATTAGATAATTTAGAAGATATAAGACTAAATAAAAGTGGAAGTGAATATGCTTCTGCTTTTTATGATTTAGAAAAGAAATATGGTATAGAAAATCTTTCTAAAAGTCTAAGTGAGTATAAAACTATCGATAAAATAATTAATAATAAGGAAGTTGTGAAACAAGTAAGCAGGCAAGTAGAAGATGCTATTGCACCAATTCAAGAAACTGTTAAAGAATTAAAACAAACACTTGAAACAGTAAAACAAGTAGCAGACACCAATGAAAATATAGAACCATTAAATGAAAGCAAAACTGTTAATTTAGAAAATCAAATTGACAATGCATTGTCCAATAGTGAATCAAAATCAAAGAGTTATCTAGGAAAAGTTACTAATAGTGTAGCTGCTAAAATTAAATCTTTACTTGGAATAGAAGTTAAAAATAGAAAACACGTACTATCTGATAATGACATCAGACATATGATGAAACAACATAGTAATCAAGAAATAGAAAGTCGACGTGGACAAATTGCAATAACAAAGGAAGATATAAAAAATATACCAGATATTATTAATCATCCGGATGATATAACTAAAGGAACCGATAATAAATTAGGACAAACAATAAGGTATATAAAAAGGTACAACGACAATACTACAAATGTAGTTGAGGTTGTACCTGATAATAGCAATGCTTTAATTATAAAAACAATGTGGAAGAAACCTTCTACTTTAACTAATAGCATTGCTCCTAGTTCAACGTCCGAAACGAAAGGTAGTGATATTTCTTCCACACTTACCGGTAATATATCTCAAAAAATGGAAAATGTCAATGATATAGCACCAATAAAAAAAACTTATAAGGCTGACGAAAAGAAGTATGATGATACATCTACGTTAAAAATTAAATCAGATAAATCAAAAAGCGAAAATACATTAATTAAAAATACTGAAACATCAGAAAATGAAAATATTTATTCTACAGATCCAACTAAAGAGATTTCTTATGAATTAAATGATTCGTCAGAAAAGAAAAGAGTAGCTGAAATACTAACAGAAGAACCTAAGAAGATAAAAAAAGACCAAAGATTATGGGCAACAATGAAAGCAAATCTTTTTGATAAAGGGGCAGTATTTGAAGATTTATCTATTAAAACTAAGAATAGGGATTTAATGGGGAAGTGGGATTATTCATTAACATCAGAAGCAAGGGCACAAAATGTTATTGGTAATGGACATACAGAATATGATGTTAGCAGCAAATCAATAAAACAAACAAGTAAATCATTAAATGATATTGTGGCAGAGGTCGAAAATACAGGACTTAAAAAAGAGTTCTACGATTATATGTATCATAAACACAATATAGACAGAATGAATTTAGAATCAAAAGCAAAAGAAAAGATTATTGATTTAAACAATATGCTAAAAGAAACAACTAATGATGCAGATAAAAAAGCAATTGAAAAAGAAATCAAATCATTAGAAGAAACAGTTAATAAACCAGTATTCGGAGATAGTGTTACTTCTGAGGTTTCTAAAGGAATTGTTGAACAATATGAAAATGAAAATCCTAGATTTATGGACTTTGCACAAGACGTATACGATTATGTAAATGCAGATAGACAACAATTAGTTAAAGAGGGCATTATCTCACAAGAAACAGCAGATTTATGGAGTGAAATGTATCCTCACTATGTACCTATCAGACGTGTAGACACAAACGGAAATGCAATTAATGTTCCTTTAGATACAGGACGAACTGGAATAAATGCACCAATTAAAAAGGCAACTGGTGGAAGTTCTGATATTTTACCATTATTCGATACTATGGCAATGAGAACACTACAAACATACAAGGCTATTGCAAAAAATAGTTTTGGTGTAGAACTAAAAAATACTTTAAATACTACAATAGAAAATCAACAAACTAATGTTGATGAAGTATTAGACAGTGTGGATCAACAAGAAAGTTTATTGCAAGAAGGTAAAAATGGAAAGAAACCAACCTTTACTGTATTTGAAAACGGAGAAAAAGTTACATATGAAATTACTCAGGATATGTACGATGCATTAAAACCATTAAGTGAAAGTTCACTATTAAGTAAGACATTTAAACCATTTAATACAGCAAGCAATTTTCATAGAGGATTATTAACTGAATACAATCCAGTATTTATGATTACTAATGCAGTAAAAGATATCCAAGATGTGTTAATCAATTCACAACATACAGCAAAGACCTATTCTAAAATACCTGAAGCATATACACAAATATTAAGTAAAGGCTATTGGTATCAAGAATATGTAGCAAATGGTGGAGAACAAAACTCATACTTTGATAGTCAAGAAAATACATTTAAAACTGAAAATAAAGGAATTAAAAAAATATTAGATGCACCACCATTTAGCACAATTAGTAAACTAAATAACATTATAGAAATGGCTCCAAGACTTTCAGAATATATTGCAAGTAGAGAACAAGGTAGAAGTGTAGAGGTTTCAATGTTAGATGCTGCAAGAGTTACTACTAACTTTAAAGCGGGTGGAAATATAACAAAGTGGGCTAATAGAAATGGTGCTACATTCTTAAATGCTTCTGTACAAGGGGCTATGCAACAAGTTAGAAATGTTCGTGAAGCCAATATGAATGGTCTTAGAGGATGGGCGAACTTAGCAGCTAAATTTGCTATGGCAGGTCTACCAGCAATATTATTAAATGGCCTTATTTGGAAGGATGACGATGACTACGAAGAACTATCAGACTATGTTAAGCAAAACTACTACATCGTATGGAAAAAAGATGATGGTACTTTTATAAGAATACCTAAAGGAAGAACTGTTGCAGTTATTCAAGAAGCTATACAACAAGTAGAAAATGCTAGAACTGGAGATGATGAAGTAGATTTAAAATCATTCTTAGATTTAGTTTTAAATAATTTAGCACCAAATAATCCTATTGATAACAACATAATATCTCCAATTACTCAAGTTATAAGTAATAAAACTTGGTATGGAGAAGATTTAGTACCTACAAGATTACAAGATGTACCGGCAAATGAACAATATGATGAAAGTACAGATACATTTAGTAGATGGTTAGGAGATAAATTGAATATAAGTCCAATGAAGATTAACTATGTATTAAATCAATATAGTGGTGGTGTTGGAGATGTTGTTTTACCAATGATTACACCAAAAGCAACAAACGATGCAGATAGCGTAGGAGACTATTTAATTGCACCTTTTGTTGACAAATTTACAACTAATGCAATTATAAATAACAAAAATCCGGGAAATTTATTTGAAACAAGTGAAAAACTTACAACAAATGCTAAAAGCAGTAAAGCAACTGATAATGATGTTCTTAAAAATAAATTTATTAATTCAATTAAAAATGAGATGAATGAATTGTACAAGCAAAAACGTGAAATTCAAAGTAGCGATTTATCAAAAGGAGAAAAGTACGAGCAAGTACTCGAAATTCAATCACGAATTAATGAACTATCTAAATATGGCTTAAATAATTATGAAGATGTAGATATATCTGGAAATTATGCAACTGTAGGAAATAGACAATATAAATTAAATTCTGATGAAGAATGGGAAAAAATAACTGATAAACAAATTGAAAAACAAGAAAAAGTAAGTAATTCATTAAATATTAGCGCTAGCAAATATTGGAGTAATAAAGAAGAATATGATTATGCTTATGAAAATCCCGGAAAGTATGCAGTAGCAACAGCGATTACAGATTATAAAACATATAAAATATATTCAAAAAATATATATGAACTAAAATCAGATAAAGACGAAGATGGAAATTCAATAAGTGGTAGTAGAAAAGCAAAAGTAATTAGTTATGTTAATGGGCTAGACTTATCCATTCCTCAAAAAGCAATGTTAATTAGACAAACTTATTCAAGCTTTGATGATTATAATGATGAAATAGTAAATTATGTTTCTAATTTAAATATTGATTATGATACTAAAAAAACAATCTTAGAGGCATTAGATATGAAGGTCTATGCCGATGGAAGTGTAGGTTGGTAATATGAGTTTAAAACAAGATAGAACAGGCACAAGAACATCAGAGGATTTAAGACGAAGAATTAATATTAAAGGTATTGATGAAGCAGTAAAAGAAACTGATGAGAATAGTAAAACAGTTAAAGAAATGGAAACAAGGGTTAATGGAATTAGCGAGAGTTTAGATAATACTAGAAAAAATTATATATCTACTCAAACTCAAAAATTTACAGAGGAACAAAAAACAAGAGCAAGAGATAATATAGGAGCTGGAAACAGTTCCTTTTCTGGTTCTTATAATGACCTAAGCAATATTCCGACAGATTTAGTAAAAGATGCAAAATATGTTCATACAGATAATAACTACTCATTATCAGAAAAAAATAAATTAGCAGAAATAGAAAATAAAGCAGAAGTAAATAAAATTGAAAAAATCAAAGTAAATGGAATAGAGCAGGATATTACAGATAAGGAAGTTGATATAACTTTTAATCCTACATTGTATGATTTATCTAGTTATAAAGAAAGTGATTTAACGATACTTCGTTCAAGTTGTATTGAAAAAAATAAAAGAGTTTGTGTGAATTTTGTTGGATCTATAAATATTACAGCAAATAACACAACAACATTATTTACTTTTCCAATAGCAATAAGACCAATCGAAACAAAAGACTTTGTTGTGTTTGGTCAAACAAATAATAACGATGGGTATATAGGCTATGGTTATCTAACTAATGATGGTTTATTACAAGTTAGATTTAATGTAGATATAACTTCTTATATTAGATTTTCATTTGTCTATGATTTATAAAGGAGAGTGATAGTAAATGATAGCAATAGATCCAGAAGATAAAAGAACAATTTATTTAACAAGAGGTGATGAAACAAGCGAGTTTTTTAGACTAGCTTTTTATTTCCCTATTTGGAATTATGAAACACAGCAAGAAGAAAAATATTTATTCCAATTAGATGATAAAATTTCATTCATTGTTAAAAAGAAAAAAGGTTATACGGATGAAGATGTATTTAGAATAGATAAAACATTAAGAGAAATGGGAGAAGTAGAACCTACTTATTATCCGGAAATTCAATTAACCGAAGAAGAAACAAAACAATTTGACTTGCTAAACAAATCTCAAACATATTGGTACGATATTGTTTTAAATGATACTACAACAATATTAGGCTTTATGATTGATGATGACGATAAAAAAGGAGCAAGTAAAATTATAGTATTCCCAGAGGGAGAGGAAGGAGAAGAATAATGGCATCAAATACATATTTAAGAGGAGTTCTTGGTTTTAAAGGCGAAAGAGGATATTCAGCCTATGATATTGCAGTAAAAAACGGATTTAAAGGAACAGAACAAGATTGGTTAGCAACTATAGGAAAAGCAAGTAAATTTGATACAAATAGAGTTTTATATACAACTACAACAGTAAATGAAACAACATTTGATTTACCTAGTGCATATTTAGGAAGTAATCATAGTTCAATCAGTATTTTTGTTAATGGTATTTCAATAAAACAAAATGCTTATACAATAAATGAAGAAACAAAAAAGGTAATATTAGCGAACCAATTAGAAAAGATAGGAACAGAGGTAGAAATTGTTTGTTCTACACTTAGTACAAATGCTTTACCGATAGTTGAAACAATAGATTCAGAATCAACAAATAAGACAACACCGGGAACAAAAGCAGTATATGATTACGTGGATACAGTAAAAAAAGATATAGAGGATTCACAAAGTAGCAAAGCATCAGAAAAATTTGATAAGTCAAATATTCAAGTAATAACTGGCTCTAAATCCGGTATAGCTGCAGGTACAATAGAAATTGTTGATGTTAATTATCCATCAGGATTTACAAAATTAAATACGTTAATTATCAGTAAAATGGTTTCATCAAATAATAATTACTACGATACAAGCGATATGACAGATAATGAAAGTGGTTTTCCAATAATTAAACAAATAGCATTATTAGATACTAATATAAGAATTTGGTTAAAAAATAATAGTTCAACAGAAACAAAAATAGGTTATTTTAAAATAACACTATTAAAGGTTAGTTAGGAGTGATAGATTATGGCAAGTAAAGATCTAGTAAAAGGTTATTGCAAAGAAAGTAAATGCGAATATGACGTTTACACAAAAGAAAAAATGGACGAATTATTAGAAGAAATATCAACAGGAATGGTAGGAGACGAATACAGTTCAAGTTCTACTTATTCTAAAGGGGATTTGACAATCTATAACAATACTCTCTATGTGTGTAATACTGATATTACTACTGCAGAAGAATGGAATGCATCACATTGGACTGAAACTTCTTTAAGCAATGAATTAAAAAACAAACAAAATTCTTTAACTTTTGATTCAACACCGACGAGTAATAGTACTAATCCTGTAACAAGTGGAGGAATTAAAACATTATTTGATAACGTTGATGAATTGATTAATACTATCAATACAGCACTATCCGGTAAAATGAATAGTAATAAATTTGCAATATTAACAGGCTCAATTACTGGTACTGGAGGCGGTTCAACAGACGTTGATTACCCATCTGGTTTTACAAAAGATAATTGTATTGTTGTAGGAGCGATGATTAACAATTATGGTGGTTCAAGTTACGCATTTGGCACAGGACTTAGTAATGCTACAAATCCTAATGTAAGACTAAAAAATGATAAGGTTGGAATTTCTATTTTTACAGATTCAACAAGCGAGTTAACATACGGTTATAGAATAGCGTTAATGAGAATTGATTAAAGAGGTGCTAGATGGATAACAACACAATAATATTACTTCTAGGTTTTATCGGTTCAATGATTGGAATAATAACTCCAGTAATTAAGTTAAATACATCTATAACAAGATTAGATGTATCTATTAATGACCTTAATAGAACTGTAAATAAAAATGAAAAAAGAAATGATGAACAAGACAAAAGATTAGATAATCACGAATTGAGAATACACGATTTAGAAAGAAAGTGAGGTATAGATATGATTAAAATTGATAAAAACGGAAATATCGAACTAACAAGAGGTGATGTACTACCATTAAATATTACAGCCACTAATAAAGATGGAACGGATTACGAGTTCAAAACGGACGATGTAATCCGTTTTAAAATTATAGAAAAAAACCAATGTAATCACGTAATAGTTCAAAAAGCTGTAACGGTAAAAGAACCGACAACATTAGTTCAATTAGATTTATCTAGTAGTGATACAAAAATAGGTAAAATAATCAATAAACCTGTTGATTATTGGTACGAAGTAGAATTAAATCCGGATACTAACCCTCAAACAATTATCGGCTATATCAAAGAAAGTGGAGGGAAGTTATTTACTCTATTACCGGAGGGTGGAGATAAAAAATGATAGAAGAAAGAATAAATGTAAAAGGAACTGTTGGGCTAGATACAATAAATGTTTATCCTACTATACAAGAAAAAACAATAATTCCAACAACTGAAATTCAAGAAGTAACACCAGATGAAAATTACTATGCTTTATCAAAAGTAACAGTTAATAAAGTAACTAATGAAATCGATGATAATATTCAAGCTAATAATATAAAACAAGGTGTATCTATTTTAGGAGTAGAAGGTAATGTAGTAGAACTTCAAGGTGAAACAAAAGAAGTAACTCCTACAAAGAATGAACAGACAATATTACCAAGTGAAGGCAAAAATGCTTTAACAAGTGTATCAGTAAAGCCTATACCAGATGAGTATATAATTCCAAATGGAGATATAGAAGTAAGCCAAAATGGAACTTATGATGTAACATCTAAAGCAACCGCTAAAGTAAATGTTAAACCTAATGTTGGCACTAAAACAATTACTGAAAATGGTGTATATAATGCGAGTGAAGATAATTTAGAAGGCTATAGTCAAATTAATGTTGAAACAGATTATTTCATTATGGCTATGAATAGTAGTATTGGTTCTAATATTTATAAATATATAAAAAAAGTTCCACAACTAGATACTAGCAATATGACATCATTAAGTTTTATGTTTCAATATTGTAGGTCTTTACAAACAATACCACAATTAGACACTAGCAATGCTACAGATATGAATAATATGTTTGGTTTTTGCACTTCTTTACAAACAATACCACAATTAGACACTAGTAAAGTTACTAGGTTTTTTAATATGTTTAATGAATGTACTTCTTTACAAACAATACCACAGTTAGACACTAGTAATGGTAAAGATACTAGCGGTATGCTTTGTAATTGTAGGTCTTTACAAACAATACCGCTATTAAACACAACCAATGTTATAAATATGGGACAGATGTTTCAAAATAGTACTTCTTTACAAACAATACCACAATTAGACGCTAGTAGCATTTTGAGTATTAGAGCTACTTTTCACGGTTGCATATCATTAGAAAACTTTGGCGGACTATTAAACTTAGGACAAGCCTATGATACAACACAAAGTGCCAATTATTCTAATTATACATTTGGCTTATCATCTTGCACTGTACTAACACACGATAGTTTAATGAATGTAATAAATGGTCTATATGATATAGCAACAAAAGGATGTAATACACAAAGTTTAGTTTTAGGAAGTACAAACCTAGCAAAATTAACAAGTGAAGAAATAGCAATAGCAACTAATAAAGGTTGGACAGTAAGTTAGATAGAAAGGAAAGAAGAAATGAAAGCAATATTATATACAGCACCAAAACTATTAATAGCAGACGAAGGAAAGATGCTAAGAAGTAAAAATGATATACCTACAGAAGAAAACAAACCTTATTATACATCAGTAATTTTTTTAGGAGACCAAATTAATAGTTTAGAAGAATGCAAAGAATTATATGTAGAAGAAGAAATATAGATTGGAGGTATAAAGTGAAAAAAGCAATAGACGATGTAAAAAGTTATGTAACAATATTATTTGCTACAGCCCTAGTAGTATTACTATTTATAGCATTGTTTAAGAGTGAAAATATGTTTGAAACAGTATTTTTACTATTTACAAATTTATGTACTGCTGTGTTTACATACTTTTTCACGAAGAAAAAAGATACAAACAAGGAAGGAGAATAAATAATGAAATTTAATTCAAGAACAACAGCACCATCTAAAAACAATAATTATTATTATAAAAATAATATTTTTTACAAGTGTGGTTATGGAATGCCTAACTGTACTTGCTATGCTTGGGGTAGATTTTATGAGTTATTAGGTAAATATCCTAAACTATGTACCGCGAATGCAGAAAACTGGTATAAATATAATGACGGATATGAACGAGGCAATACGCCAAGATTAGGAGCCGTTATTGTTTGGAGTAAAGGTATTATAGGAAATGCAAAAGATGGAGCAGGACACGTTGCAATTGTTGAAGGAATAAATGATGATGGATCTATTCTAACAAGTAATAGTGGATATAAAAGTACTAATTTCTATTTAAAGAGAATCCCAAAAGGATATGCTTTAAATGGTTATAAATTTGAAGGCTTTATTTATAATCCTGTTAACTTTGAGAATGAAGCAAATCCAAAACCAGTAGAAACAAAATCAGATCCAGTAGAAGCAAAGAAATACATTCAAATTAATGCAAAAAGTGGAGTTTGGTGTAGGAAAGGTATAGGCTTTAAATATACAAAATATAAAGCAATTCCATACGGGACTAAATGCGAACTATTAGAAAAGAACGCTGGAAGTTCAAACGGTTATAAGTGGGATAAAATAATCTATAATGGCGTAACCGTATATCTACCTAACAACTGGAACAAATATTTATAAAAAACAAATAGGTAAGGAAACTAATGTCCTTACCTATTTTTTATTGCCTATATTTTTTATAAACTAGCATATCTTCATTCCAATAATCATATAAACTTATGAAATAATTCCTAGCGAATATTTTCATTTCTTCCCTATGTATAGTTTCTTCAAATAATTTATGACATCTTTCACAATTAGTCATTATATTTTCTGGTATTCCCATGCCTAAATGGCTTCTTTTTATATAATGGGAATTAGCATAGTTCCAAGATACTTCTTTTTGACAAAAGATACATTTATGTTTATCTCTTTCCCATACTTCCATTTTTACTTTTTTAGAAATAGAAGTTGCCTTAGTTACTTTGTTATTTTTTGATATAGGCTTAATTCTTGTTTTAACAGACTTTTTAGCAACGTTCTTATATTCCTTATAAGAACATCCAAAACATTCTTTTCGTTCAATCTCGGTTTTCCTACGCAAGCAGAAGAAGCATTTTGTGCCTTTTTTACTTCTTACTCTTAAATTAATACACTTATTATTCATAAAACAACCTTTCTATGGTTGTACTAAGTGATATACTCCAACTGGACCTAGAGGCCCACAAGGTATTCAAGGTGTACAAGGTATCCAAGGTATGCAAGGTCCAACTGGACCACAAGGAATTCAGGGGCCAGCTGGTGTAGCCGGACCACAAGGTGTAACAGGACCAACTGGAGCAACAGGAGCAACCGGTCCACAAGGAATTCAAGGCCCAACTGGAGTAGCCGGACCACAAGGAGTAACTGGTCCAACCGGAGCAACAGGAGCAACCGGTCCACAAGGAATTCAAGGACCAACCGGAGTAGCCGGACCACAAGGAGTAACAGGTCCAACAGGAGCAACAGGACCACAAGGAATTCAAGGCCCAGCTGGTGAAGCAGGACCACAAGGAGTAACTGGACCAACTGGAGCAACAGGACCAACAGGAGCAACTGGACCACAAGGAATTCAGGGACCAGCCGGTGTAGCAGGAACTCAAGGAGTAACTGGACCAACTGGAGCAACAGGCCCAACTGGTCCACAAGGAATTCAGGGACCAGCTGGTGAAGCAGGACCACAAGGAGAGACGGGTCCAACTGGCCCAACCGGTCCTACTGGTACAGCTGGTGAAACTCCAGTATTTACAATAGGTAATGTAACAACAGGTGCCCCGGGAACAAATGCTGAAGTAACAATTTCAGGTACAGCTCCAAACTATACATTAAACTTTACAATTCCACAAGGACCAACTGGCCCACAAGGAGTAGCAGGAACTGAAGGAGCAACTGGGCCAACCGGACCAACCGGACCAACCGGAGCAAGTGCATAAGATTAAAAGAGAAAAATATTCATAAAAATGATTATCTTTCTCTTTTTTTAGTAAAAAAGTAAAAAAATGTAATATAATAAGTATTTAATTAATATTTACCATATGCTATTATGAATATAGGAGTTGAAGCTGAGAATATTAAAATAGAAACTACTGAAATACAAGCAAACACAGTAGAGACATTTGCAATGCATTCAGCAAAAGAAGCAAGTGATAAATTAAAATGTACAGTATTAAAAAATGATACTGGATTATATGTAGAAGCACTAAATGGAAGCATATACCTATTGTGAATATGGAAAAGAACCTGTAATTTTTTAATCAGTAACAAAAGGAAAAGTAGCTGAAACTAAGTCAGACACATATTGATGGAGTTGGGACTTTATATTTATACCAGATGGATATGATAAAACAATGGGAAATTATCTCGCTGAAAAAAGATGCCGTGTTTGGAATACAGATGCATATACAGAATTAGTTAACTATCTAAAAACTAAAAAAGATTAAAAAATATATTAGCAAAATTAAAAATTATTTCTCGTTAGTGAGGTGAAATTATATGTTACATGAAATGAAATTACAAAATGGACCATTTAATTCTATTAAAAATGGTAAAAAAACAATTGAATTAAGACTCTATGATGAAAAAAGACAAAAAGTTAAAATAAGAGATAAAATTGAATTTACAAACATTTTAAACAATGAAAAAATATTAACAGAAGTAATAAATCTTCATAAATATAAAACATTTGAAGAACTATATAAACATTTTGATAAAGAATCTTTAGGATATAATAAAGATGATATTGCAAACCCCAAAGATATGGAAAAATATTATTCTATAGAAGAACAAAATAAATATGGAGTTCTAGGAATAGAAATAAAAATTAAATAATTTTAATTGTCAAAGATTTAAATAATCAAAAAGAGAAAACCTTATTATCTAAGAATTTTTTCTTTTATTTTATTTCCAAATTTAGGAATTAAAACCCCCTCATCCGTATTATTTAAATCAACATCCTTACTATTTTCGGGATAAATATTTAAATAATAAGCAAGGTTATGAACAATCCATTCATATTCCATTGATAAAATACTTCTTTCCCACTTAGAAGGATATTGCCTTTCATATTCCTTTAAAATCTTTAATATTTCTTTTATTTCCTCTAAAGACTTAATTTTATAAGAGTTATATACAATCATATTTGGATCATCATCATATCTACTATCAATTACATAAATATTATCATCACAGCAAACACTATCTCTATCGTCAACAATAAAAATATTTTTGTCATCTAAACATGCAAAATAACTATCTCCACATTTATCATATTCTTCATTATAATTAACTTTAATATTTCTTCTAGAATTAAGTTTAAAAATAATTAAACTATAAATAACAAGTAATGCAAAAGCTTTTTTTCGTCTATTTTTCAAAAAATCACTTCCAAATCAACTAATAAACTAACACATTTTTTTGATTTAAACAACATAAAATTAATAGGTGATAAATTGAAAATATGTGTATATGCTATTAGCAAAAATGAATCAAAATTTGTAGATCGTTGGTATGAATCTATGAAAGAAGCCGATGAAATATATGTTCTTGATACTGGTTCAACCGACGATACCGTTGAAAAATTAAAAAAACATAACATTAAAGTAACTACTAAAATAATAGCCCCCTGGCGATTTGATGTAGCGAGAAATGAATCGTTAAAATTAGTTCCTGAAGATGCTGATTTATGTGTTTGTACCGATTTAGATGAAATATTTGATAAAGGTTGGCGCCAAAAATTAGAACAAGCCCAAAAATATAATCTAGTAAAATACAACTATATATGGTCATTCGATAAAAATAATAATCCTGCCGTAAATTTCTTTTATGAAAAAATTCATAGTCGTCATGGCTATAAATGGGTTAATCCAGTTCATGAAGTTTTAGAGTGTTCCCTAAAAAACCCTAAAACCATTTTAATAGAAGACATAGTATTAAAACATTATCCAGATAGTACCAAATCGCGAAGTTCTTATTTGCCATTACTTGAACTTTCAGTTAAAGAAAATCCTAAAAATGATCGTAACTATCACTATTTAGGAAGAGAATATATGTTTTATGGAAAATACAAAGAAGCAATTAAAACCTTAAAACATCATCTTAAAATGAAAAATGCGACTTGGTGTGATGAGAGATGCGCATCTATGCGTTTCATATCAAGATCATATTATAATTTAAAAGATTACAAAGAAGCCTTAAGATACGCTATAATGAGTATTAGTGAAGCACCATATTTAAGAGAAGGATGTTATGAAACAGGACTAATATATTATCATCTAAATGAATATAATAAGGCTAAGTTATATCTTTTACTCGCATTGCAAATCAAATCAAATCCAAAGACATATATTAATGATCCTGCTTGTTACAATGGAACAATTGAAGATCTTTTAACAATTTGTGAATATAATCTAAAAAATTATAAAGAAGCCTATATTTACGTAAATAAAGCCTTAAAATATAATCCAAATGAACCAAGACTACTACGTAATAAAGAACTAATTGAAAAATTAATATAAGAATTATTTCCATTTAATTCTTTTTCTTTTTAATTAAATATGCTATATTATAACCGTGATGTTTATGGAATATTTAATCCTTGCATACTTGGGAGACGCTGTATATGAACTTATAGTTCGTAGTCATTTAATTAATAAAGGAATAAAAAATGTTAATGACCTTCAAACTGAAAGTCTTAATTTTGTAAGTGCTAAAAGTCAACGAAAACTTTTAGAAAAATTAGAACAAGAAAATATCTTAACAGAAACCGAATTAGATATTGTAAAAAAAGGTCGTAACGCCAAAATGCATCGTAGTAAAAATAATGATATAGTAACTTATCATAAAGCCACTGGTTTTGAATGTTTAATAGGTTATTTATATCAAAATGATAAAAATAGATTAAATGAAATAATGGAGAAGATTTTATGAGAGTATGTGGAAAAAACGTTTTTAATGAATTAGAGCCTTCTAAAATAAGAAAAGTTCTATTATCAACAAATTTTAAAGACCAAGAAATAATTAAAAAAATAAAAGATAATAATATAAAGTATGTTTTAACAGATCCTAAATTAATGGATAAAATGTTAAAAAATAATCAAGGAATAATTTTTGAAATATTAGATTATGAATATGGAAATATAGATGATATTAATGACGATACCTTTGTTTTAATGTTAGACCATTTAGAAGATCCTCACAACTTTGGAGCTATAATTAGAACATGTGAAGCAAGAGGAATTAAAAATATAATTATTCCTAAAGATCGTTCAGTATTAGTAACTGAAACAGTTATGAAAACAAGTACTGGAGCTTTAGAAAGAGTTAACATAATCATGGTTAATAACTTAGTAAATGCCATTAATAAATTAAAAGACAAAGGATTTTTTATCTATGCTGCTGAAGCCGATGGAACTGATTATCGTAAAGTAAATTATGCCGATAAAGTATGTTTGGTAATTGGATCCGAAGGATTTGGTGTAAGTAAATTAGTAAGAAAAAATTGTGATGAAATATTAAGTATCCCAATGAAAGGAAAAGTAAATTCCCTTAATGCATCCGTATCAGCCGGTATTTTACTATTTGGAATTGAAAATTAATGGAGTTTTCCGAAAATGAATTAGCATCTATGATATGCGATAATGATGAAGATGTTAATGAAGCATTATACAAAAAATATTCTTATCTGGTAACAATTGTTATAAATAAAAATAAAGATACTTTAAATAATTTAAAAATAGAATTAGATGAAGCAAAACAAGAATCATTTTATGCTCTTAATGAAGCTTTAACAACCTACCGAGATGATAGGGACGCCAGTTTAACAGTTTATATAATAAATGTAATAGAATATAGAGTTCAAAAACTAATAAGGAAAAAATTACGTAAAAAAAGCAAAGATGAAATTAATAATGTTAGTTTAGAAAATAGTAATAATGCATTATTAAAAATAACTTCTGATTTAAAATATAATCCAGAAAATTTAATATTATCAAACGAAAATTATAATACTCTGTTAAATAATATAATTATTTCACTATCACCTAACGAAAAAGAAATATTTAATCTGATAAAAGAAAATTATTCATATAATGATATTTCTAAAATCTTAAATTTGAATATTAAACAAGTATATAATTCAGTATATCGTATTAAAGACAAAGTAAAAACAATAATTGAAAATTAATTAAAAATATGCTATAATACCCCTCGAATTAAGGGGTGTTTTAATTATGAGAACATTTAATATAAATGATATCTATATTGATGAATTATTAAATACAAGTAAACTACCAGATATTTTTAAATATAGATGCATAATAAGAAATAATGATATCTTAAACGGACAATTTCTTAATGAATTAGCACGTAAAATTAATGTTACTCCATCAAATTTAGAAATATATCATAATTGGTTTTTAATTAATGATAAATATTATTATTTTAAACATTACTATATATTTGAAGAACTACTTATGGAACAAATTTTTAAAGCATTTGATGTTCCAACTGTTAATCATGAAATTGTTAGTTTTAATGGAAAAGCTGGAATTATTAGTGAAAATTTTAGAAAACAAGATTGTGAATATTTAAATTATGAAGATGTGATTCCACTAGAAATAGATGTTCCATCCCATATAATAGATTATAATAGTGTTATTAAAACACAAATGAGTGACTCTGATTACAAAAATTATATAGAATTAATATCTAAAATTATGGCAGTTGATATTATGTTTGGACAGTTTGATCATAAATATTATAATATTATGTTTGAAAAATCAAATACTCATTTAAAGTTAACACCGATGTTTGATAATGGATGTATTTTTAAAGAACAAGCAAGTGAAAGCACTTACGTATTCAAATCTTGCTTTGATACCCTAACATTTAGTTTAAAAAGTAAAAATATTGATGAACATACTATTGAAACAATTAATGATTATCCTGAATTATTTAAAAGTTTAGAAACTACTTTAAATTTCAATTTGACTAAAATATTTAACAGATTAGAGCAAACATATCAACTAGAAATATATAAAGAATTAAGAAAACAAATTCAAAGCTATTATGATATCCATCGCAAAATGGTTGAAAAAGCACTTAAATATGTAAAATAAATTTTAAATTGTAAACAATATAAAAATATGTTATTATACGCATCAAGCAAAGGGGTGTTTTAATTATGTTGAAGTTGCCTGATATTAGTGAAATGTTGTGTATTAGTTCGGTAAAAGACGTATCTGATTTTTATGCTTTCAAAAATGGAAGTTATTATGATCAAGAGCAATATTTAAAAATAGCCAAGCAAATTAATATCGATTCTGAATTATTACAAACTTATAATAATTGGTTAAATATAAATAATAAATATTTTTATTTTAAGTCTAATTATGCATTTCAAGAATTATTAATTGAAAGTATTTTTAAAGAAATTAAAGTTAATACGGTTGAACATCAAATAGTTAAATTTGACGAAGAAATTGGACTTATTAGTGCTAATTACCGAAAATCAAAATTAAAATATCAATATTTTGATGAATTAACTATCGGTTTGAATACTAATAGTTTTATAGAAATAAATAATTTATTAAAAAAATCAATGAATCGAGAAGATTATAAAAAATGTATTGAACAAATATTTAAAATTATTTCCGTAGATATATTATTTGGTCAGTATGATAGATGGGAGTACAATGTATTTTTCGAAAAATCTAAAAGCCATATTCAACTATCTCCAATGTTTGACAATGGATGTATATTTTCAGAAGATTATGGAGACATTTCAATATACAAGTCGTGCTTTGGCATATTTTCAATTAGTGAAAAATATGAAGATTACTTTACAACTAATGTTATACGTAAATTTCCTAAATTATTCTTATCATTAGAACAAGCTATTAATTTTGAACTTTCAAAAATATTTGATAATTTAGAAGTAGAATACAAAATAAAAATATGTAAAGAAATCAGAACACAAATTCAAAACTATTATGATAAACATCGCAAAATGGTTGAAAAAACGCTTAAATTTGTTAAATAAATCAATAAAAAACTATTGCAATTATACAAAGATTTTGATATATTCTTATTGACGCAGAAAGCGTTTTTTATTTGAAATAAAAAAGGAGATATTATGGCAAAAGATGTAAAAAAGAAAAATACAAGTAAAAAAGCAGCTAAAGTACAAAAAGAAGAAACAAAAGTGACTGTTGAAAAAGTAGAAGTTACTAACAAAAAATTAAAGAAAGAAACTAAACCAGTTAAAAAAGAAACTAAAAAAGTAAAGAACCAAACACAAAAAAAATCATATAGTTCTGAAGTAAAAGCTGAACTAAAAAAAGTTAATTGGCCTTCAAAAAAAGATTTAACTAAATATGGTGTAGCAACTATTATATTTATTGTAATATTTGGTTTATATTTTTATGGTTTAGATGCATTATTTGCATGGCTAAGTTCATTAGTAAAGGGGTTATAATATATGGAAAAAGAATGGTATGTAGTTAACACTTATTCAGGACATGAATCTAAAGTCAAAGAAAAACTTGAAATGCGTGCTGAATCAATGGGATTCAAAGATAATATTTTTAGAATTATTGTGCCAGAAGAAACTGTTAAAGAAACAATGAAAGATGGAAGCATTAAAGAAAAAAAGAAAAAAATGTTTCCCGGTTATATTTTAGTTGAAATGATTATGACAGATGAAGCATGGTATATTGTAAGAAATACTCCCGGAGTTACTGGATTCATTGGATCAAGTGGAAAAGGAGCAAAACCCACTCCATTAAAACCACAAGAAATCGATAAAATTCTAGCTAATATGGGTATGACTAGAATGGATGTTGATAAAGAACTTACTGTTGGAACTAAAGTTACAATTGTTGATGGACCATTTAAAGGTATGGACGGAACAATTAGTACATTAGATTTAGAAAACAGCAGATTAACAGTATTAGTTGATTTATTTGGTCAAGAAACACCAGTTGAAGTAGAATTATTCCAAGTAGCAACAATTAAATAATTAATTAAAAACTCTATTAATTTAGAGCTTTTTTTATATTTTTAAATAAACAAGCAAAATTTATATTGTAAAAAGAAAGAAAATGTGGTATAGTCCAAATTGCAATTAGGTTTAATTGTAAGTGGAGGGGAATGCGGATTTGCCCATACCACTAAGCGAAAATATGAAAGGATGTGTATTTCGTGGCAAAAGAAGTCGTAAAGAAAATTAAATTACAAATTCCTGCTGGAAAAGCTACACCTGCTCCTCCTGTTGGAACAGTTTTAGGACCTGCCGGAATTAATTTAGGAGAATTTTGTACTAAATTTAATGATGCATCTAAAGATAAAATGGGAGATATTCTACCTGTTGAAATCTCAATTTATGATGATAGAACATTTAGTTTTGTATTAAAGACTCCACCAGCTGCTTTCTTACTTAAAAAGGCTGCAAAAATTAACAAAGCATCTAAAAAGGGTGCTAATGAAGTTGTTGCAACTATCTCTAAAGAAGATTTAAGAAAAATAGCTGAAACTAAAATGCCAGATTTAAATGCTTATACTATTGAAGCAGCAATGAAAATTATTGAAGGAACTGCTCGTAATATGGGTATTGCCGTTGAAGGAATTAATGATGAAGAACTAAAAGAACAAGCTCTTGAAGCAAAAGAAGCTGAAATAGCTAAAGCTAAACGTGAAGCAGCATTAGAAAAGATGGAAGAATCTGCAAACAACAATAACGCTGAAGTAGAAGTTATTGGCGAAAACAAAGAAACTGAAGAAAATTAATAATCCGCAAAATCTACCACGATTGGAGGGAATAAAATGAGAAAATTAGGAAAAAAGTACGTGGAAGCTTCTAAAAAAATCGAAAAAGCAAAATTATACGATGTTAAAGAAGCAATTAGCTTAGTTAAAGAAACAAGTACTACTAAATTTGATAGTTCTGTTGAAGTAGCTATGCATTTAAATATTGATACTAAGAAATCAGATCAACAATTAAGAGGATCAATCGTACTACCAAATGGTACTGGAAAATCTAAAAAAATCTTAGTTTTAGCTAAAGGAGCAGCTGCTGAAGCCGCTAAAAAAGCTGGAGCTGATTTTGTAGGAGAACAAGATCTAATTGATAAAATTTCAAATGAAAATTGGTTTGATTACGATGTAATCGTTGCAACACCAGAAATGATGCCTGCATTAGGTAGAATTGGTAAAGTTTTAGGACCTAAAGGTTTAATGCCAAACCCTAAGACTGGAACAGTTACTACTACACCAGAAAAAACTGTTGAAGATATCAAAAAAGGTATGATCGAATACCGTGCTGATTCTTTAGGAAATGTTCATAGTATTATTGGAAAAGTATCTTTTGATGAAAAATCATTAGAAGAAAACTTAACATATTTTGTTAATACAATAATTAAAAACAAACCTAAAACAGTTAAAGGAACATTCGTTAAGAGTGTATCAATTTGTACTACTATGGGTCCTGGAATTAAATTAAATACAAATTCTTTTGACAAATAGTTACAAATGTTGTATATTAAAAATTGTTAAAAAAACTTTTTATCCGTAGACAGCTGGGGCTTTAAGCTTAATAATCCAGCCGAGGGAAGAACTTGTGCTTTCCTCATGGAAAGTTTTTTTATAAAAAAAGGAGGAAAATATGGCAAGTACAAAAATTCTTAATGCAAAAAAAGAAGTAGTAAACGAAATTGCTGACAAAATTAAGAATTCTGAATCTGTAGTATTATTTTCTTATCAAGGATTAACTGTTGCTGATATGGCTGAATTAAGAAACAAAGTTAAAGAAGCTAATGGTGAAGTTAAGATTTATAAGAATACCCTTGTTAAAAGAGCAACAGACGAATTAAACATTGATTTATCTGATACTCTTGAAGGACCTAACGCTATTGTATTTGGTAAAGAATTATTAGCGCCTATTAAAGCTATTAGTGCTTTTACTAAAGATCACAAATGTGCTGAAATCAGAAGCGGAATTATTAATGGCGAAGTAGCTACAATAGATGAAATTAATGAATATGCAACTATTCCATCTATGGAAGGATTACTTACTATGCTTGCAGGTGGTATGATAGAACACGTTAAAAATCTATCTATAGCATTAAACTTATATGCTGAAGGATTAGAAGAAAAGTAATATTAGGAAAGGAGAAATAAAAAATGGCTAAAATTACTAAAGAAGATTTTATTAATTCATTAAAAGAAATGACTATTCTTGAAGTAAAAGAATTAGTTGACGCAATGAAGGAGGAATTCGGAGTAGACCCATCTGCTGTTGCTGTTGCTGCTGCACCTGCTGCTGCTGTTGAAGAAGGACCTTCTACTAAAACTGTAGTTTTAAAAGACGCTGGAGCTGCTAAAATCGGTGTTATCAAAGTTATAAGAGAAATTACTGGTTTAGGATTAGTTGAAGCTAAAGGAGTAGCTGACAAAGGTGGAAACATTAAAGAAAACGTTTCTGCTGACGAAGCTAACGAAATTAAAGCTAAATTAGAAGAAGCTGGAGCTACTGTTGAATTAGTTTAATTACTAAAATGAACTTCCCACAACTGGGGAGTTTTTTGTTTACATAATTTAATATTTATTGTTATAATTAAGTAGAGGTTAAGAATATGAAATTAAATAAAAATGGTTGGGGCTTTAAAATGATGCTATTTCTAATGGGATTACTTATTTTTGCATTATTAATAGCTATCTATTTTATATATAAATTTTATAGTGAAATTAATTTTCTAAGTTGAATAATAGTAAAGGTAGTCGAAATGTTATGAAGAAGAATATGATAATATGGTTAATATTAATAGTAATCTTAGTTGGTGGATTAACTATAATTGGCTTAAAAATTAAAAATGAAAACAAAGAATATAAAACATTAGAAAAGAAAATGACAGATGTTGCTAAGGCTTATTATGGAGAAAAACCAGGACTTTTAAAAAACAATGAAACAATCTCAATACAAGATTTATCAGATTACGATAATACTTTAACAAATAAAGTTAACGAAGAAGAATGTAATGGATATGTTAAAACTACATCTAATATGGGTATTTTTGAATATAAAGCATATATTAAATGCAATGAATACACAACCAAAGGATATGTTAATCAATAAAGTACATAAACAGATGGATGTTAATACAAAGGGAAAACTATGCTTTCCTTTTTTTAATAAAATAAACATATAATTAAGAAGGAGAATAAATATGAATAATTTTATTTTAGAATTAGAAAAACTTAATTTAGGAAAAATCGAAAAAGATATTTCATTATCAACCTTAACAACTTACAAAACAGGTGGTATTGCTAAATTAGTTGTTTATCCAAATAATATTAACAATTTAAAACAATTATTAAAACTAATTCATAAATATAATATTAAATATTTTATTTTAGGAAAAGGAAGTAATACACTATTTAGTGATAAAGAATTTAACGGAGTAATTATTAAATTAGATAAATTAAATAATTTCAAAATTAAGCAAACTGAAATATATGTTGAATCAGGTATGATTTTAAGTAAATTAGTTCAAGCAAGTATTAAAAATGAATTAACTGGTTTAGAGTTTGCAATAGGAATTCCTGGAACAATTGGTGGAGCAATATATATGAACGCTGGAGCTTATGGAAGTAAAATGAGCAACATTGTTAAAAGTGTTATTGTACTAGATGAGAAATTACAAATCGAAGAAATACCATTAGAAAAATTAAAATTTGATTATCGATATTCAATATTTCAAGCTAACAAAAATTTAATTTGTGTTGCTGCAAATATTAAGCTAGAACATGGTAATCATGATGAAATAGATAGCAAAATAAAAGAAAACTTATTAAAAAGAAAGAAAAGCCAACCTTTAGAATATCCATCAGCTGGTAGTGTATTTAGAAATCCCGAAGGAAATTATGCCGGTAAAATAATTGAAGAACTAGGCCTAAAGGGAAAAAACATTGGTGGAGCAGAAATTAGTACTAAACATGCTAACTTTATTATTAATAAAAATAATGCTTCATCATCTGATATTTTAAATTTAATTAAATTAGTTCAAAAAGAAGTTAAAGATAAATATAAAATTGATTTAAAATTAGAACAACAATTAGTTAATTGGTAAAAATATGCAATTTTTATAATTTCAATATATTGAAAATCCGTTTAATTTTTGCTACAATGAATATGTAAGGAAAACTTACATAAAATAAAAAAGGAACACTTAATTTTGAGATGTTAAGTGATTACCTAAAAAATTTAGTATTCACCAAAACCCCGTGTTTGGTGTTTTTAATTTAACCCAATCATTTTAATAATGATAAAAAGTAAAATAAAAACAATTATAAATAAATTGAAAATTATAAAATATAATAATTTTTTATTCATAAGATCACCTCATTTCATATAAAAAATATAGAAATAAGGTAATCACCTAAACAATTAAATGTTCCTTGAGTAATAGGAATATCAAATAATAAAATAATAAGTCAATAAAAAAGTGCGAAAATTCATATAACATTTTTACTCAAAACATCAAACTTATGCTTGACACTACAATAGTCAAGTGGTATATTATATTTGCATTTTAAATTTTGGTTCTATGTCGCATAGAACCTTGATTTATGAGTAATACAACACACCGGGATGTGTGTATAGAAAGGAAGTATTAAAATGCCTACAATAAACCAATTAGTTAAGACAAGAAGAAAAAACAAAACTAAAAAGAAAAAGAGTCCTGTATTAAACATCGGTTTTAATAGTATGGAAAGAAAGACTACAGCAACTGATCATCCACAAATGAGAGGTGTATGTACTCGTGTTGGTACAAAAACTCCAAAGAAACCAAACTCAGCATTAAGAAAATATGCTCGTGTAAGATTATCAAATGGTCGTGAAGTAGATACTTATATTCCAGGTGAAGGACATAACTTACAAGAACATAGTGTTGTTTTAGTTCGTGGTGGACGTGTTAAAGACCTTATCGGTGTACGTTATCACATTGTTCGTGGTACATTAGACACTCAAGGTGTTAATGATCGTAAACAATCAAGAAGTAAATATGGTACTAAAAAACCAAAGAAAAAATAGTTAAATAAGGAGGAAAAAATATGCGTAAAAGACGTGCAATTAAACGTGATGTTTTACCAGATCCTATATATAATTCAAAAGTTGTTACTAAATTAATTAACGCTGTTATGAACGACGGTAAAAAAGGTACTGCTACAAGAATTGTTAATGAGGCATTTGATAAAATAAAAGAACAAACAAATAAAGATCCGATGGAAGTTTTTACTAAAGCAATGGAAAATATTACTCCTGCATTAGAAGTAAAATCACGTCGTGTTGGTGGATCTAACGTTCAAGTTCCAATTGAAGTTAGTGAAACAAGAGGACAAACGCTTGCTCTTCGTTACTTAATCAATTATTCAAGATTAAGACCAGGAAGAGGAATGGCAAACAAATTAGCTGCTGAAATCATCGATGCATCAAATGGTGTTGGTGGAGCTGCTAAGAAGAGAGAAGATACTCATAAGATGGCTGAAGCAAATAAAGCATTTGCTCATTATAGATGGTAGGTTACTATGGCAAGAGACGTTTCAATAGATAAACTAAGAAATATCGGTATAATGGCTCACATTGATGCCGGTAAAACTACTACAACCGAAAGAATTTTATTCTTAACAGGTATCACTCATAAAATAGGTGAAACACATGATGGTGAATCTCAAATGGACTGGATGGCTCAAGAACAAGAAAGAGGTATCACAATTACAAGTGCTGCAACTACTGCACACTGGAAGGGTTATAGACTTAATATAATTGATACACCAGGACACGTAGACTTTACAATTGAAGTTCAAAGAAGTTTAAGAGTATTAGATGGTGCAATTGCCCTAATCGATGCTCAAGCTGGTGTAGAACCTCAAACCGAAACAGTTTGGAGACAAGCTAATGAATATAAAGTTCCAAGAATGATTTGTGCAAACAAAATGGAAAAAATGGGTGCAGACTATTATTATAGTTTAAAAACTATTAAAGATAGATTAGGCGCTAATGCCGCTGCAATCATGTTACCAATTGGTGCTGAAGATCATTTTACTGGATATATTGATTTAGTTGAAATGAAAGCATATGAGTATGATGGAACTGAACAACAACAAGTTACAGAAATTCCAATTCCTACTGATATGCAAGATAAAGCCGAAGAATACAGAACTATTCTATTAGAATCAGTTGTTGAATTTGATGATGCTTTAATGGAAAAATACTTAGAAGGTGGAGAAATTTCTGTAGCTGAATTAAAGAGTGCTATCAGAAAAGCAACATTAGCTGTTGAATTCTTCCCTGTATTATGTGCTGATGCCCTAGGAAACAAAGGTACTCATGCATTATTAGATGCTGTTATTGATTATTTACCAGCACCTACAGATATCGAAGCAATTGATTGCGTAGATAAAGATGGAAATGATATTAAGAGACATCCAAGTGATTCTGAACCATTTACTGCCTTAGCATTCAAAATTATGACAGACCCATTCGTTGGACGTTTATCATTCTTCAGAGTTTACTCTGGTGTGTTAAAAGCAGGTTCATATGTACTTAACTCAACTAAAGGAGTTAAAGAAAGAATCGGACGTATCTTACAAATGCATGCAAATCAACGTAAAGAAATCACTGAAGTTTATGCTGGTGAAATCGCTGCTGCAGTAGGTTTAAAAAATACTACAACTGCCGATACATTATGTGATGAAAAAGCATTTGCTAAGATGAAAGGTATGGAATTCCCAGAACCAGTTATTGATATTGCAATTGAAGCTAAATCTAAAAATGATCAAGATAAAATGGCAATTGCTATTCAAAAACTTGTTGAAGAAGACCCTACATTAAGAGTTAAAACTGATGTTGAAACAGGTCAAACTGTATTATCAGGTATGGGTGAATTACACTTAGATATCATTATCGATAGAATGAGAAGAGAATTTGGTGTAGAAGTTAACCAAGGTAGACCACAAGTTGCATACCGTGAAACTATCACAGTCGCTGGAGATTGTGAAGGTAAATATATCAAACAATCAGGTGGACGTGGACAATACGGACATGTTTGGGTTAAATTTGAACCAA
>ERZ827168.848-NODE-848-length-46439-cov-5.894101_pt1 | contig 46439 bp, 43 predicted proteins | sample MGYA00519868_ERZ827168 | MGnify/ENA primary metagenome ERZ827168 (study PRJEB31778, sample SAMEA3449271) | human gut metagenome | biome: human gut; feature: human-associated habitat; material: faeces | place: United Kingdom | collected 2010/2012 ...
CTTTGCCAGCTTCTACTTTTATATTTCTGTCTGTCCGTACAATAATATGTTCATGATTCATTGTTTCAACATAATACTGTCTGTAAAACCCAAGAAATTCTTCCTGTCTTACAATTCCTTTCACAGAACCTTCTGCTGCAAATTCCAGTTCCTCCGGTCTGCAGCATATTGTATTTCCATGGATATCAGTAAAACGGTTGGATATTCCAAGGAAATCTCTTGCAAAATCATTCTGTGGATGCAGATACACTTCTTCCGGCTTTCCAATCTGAACCAATTTTCCCTGATCCATAATAGCGATCTGATCTCCAAGTACCATTGCCTCTTCCTGGTCATGCGTTACAAAAACCATTGTAATTTCATATTTCTTCTGGATTTCACGGATTTCTTCCCTCATTTTTACCCGGAGTTTCGCATCCAGATTACTAAGCGGTTCATCCAGAAGAAGCACCTTCGGTTTTGTGATCAGAGATCTGACCAGTGCTACTCTCTGCTGCTGTCCTCCGGAAATTTCCCCGATCGATGCCCCGGCATATTCTTCCATATCTACGATTTTCAGATATTCCATACCCATTTCTCTGGCTTCTTTTTTTCGGATGCCACGGAACTTCAGACCATAGATCACATTTTCCAGAACACTCATATGTGGAAATAATGCATAAGACTGAAAAACAGTCGATACCGGACGCTTCTCCGGAGCCAGTGTGGTGATATCCTGGCCATCAACCAGGATTTGCCCTTTATCTGTTTTTAAAAATCCACTTATCATTTTGAGTGTTGTCGTTTTTCCACAGCCGGATGCTCCCAGAAGACACAACAGTTCTCCCTTTGGAAGGGAGAGTGATAAATCTTTTACTACTTCTTTTTCACCAAAACTTTTACTTATGTTTTTCAGTTCTAAATACACGTTTCTTTTTCCCTTTCCATGCAACAATTATCGAAAACAGCACATTTACTGAAATTGTGATCACAATAATAAATGTCGCAATCATAGATGCTTCTCCATACCGACCTGTGTTAATGCAATCAAATAATGTAAATACTGCAATCTTCTGTCCCGGTGTAGCATACATTTTAATATCGTGAAGTACCATTTTGTCCGGATTATAGCCAAAGTCAACTCTGTCAAATGTTACATCACCAGCAAGTCTTGTGTACTCTGCACTGTTACCATCCTTTGCAGGCTTCTTCCAAGCCCACATCTCAGTATTTTCTTTAGTCTCAATAAGCTCATTGTTCTTGTTGTATCTTACATTTACAAGCTCAACGAAACCTTCGTCAACCTCCGGCTTCTCGTCACATAACTCAAATACTCTTCCGGCACCAGCCATCGCCATAACGATACTGCTCACCTGCTGGCTTATCTGGGTTACAGGCTGTGTAAAGCTCTTGTTAAGACTTAAGAAAGCAACAAGTGTACCAATTGTAAGTCCTGAAAAATCACTCAGAGCAAGAATACCACCAACTATTGCACATAATACATAGCTGATATTACCTATATTACCATTAACAGGCATTGTGATATTAGCAACCTTGTTAGCGTTATTGGCACTCTCACGAAGCCTGTTGTTAATCTCCTTAAACTGCTCAATACTCTTATCCTCGTGGCAGAACACCTTGACAACCTTCTGTCCTTCCATCATTTCCTCGATATAAGCATTAACCTTACCGATATCCTTCTGCTGCTCAACGAAATATTTTCCGGAAAGTGCACTCAGCTTAGAAGTTACATAAAGCATAATAACAACCATCACAACCGATACGATTGTAAGCGGAATATCAAGCACAATCATACTTACAAATGTAGATACAAGTGTAATGCATGAATTGATAACCTGAGGTATACTCTGACTTATAAGCTGTCTTAATGTGTCAATATCGTTAGTATATACTGACATGATATCGCCGTGTGCATGAGTATCAAAATACTTAATAGGAAGTGACTCCATATTAGTAAACAGCTCTAATCTCAACTTCTTTAAAGTTCCCTGACCAACATTTACCATAATTCTGTTGTAGCAATATGAACATAATACACCGACCATAAGAACTGCAGCGAGCTTGATAAGTGCGCCTGCAAGCGGTGCATAATCATGTACTGCTGACTGTGTCAGCGGAATAATATAACTGTCAATAAGCTTCTGGATAAACAGCGTTGCTATCAGTGTTGTAAGCGCTGAAACAAGAATACACACAAGCACTGCTATACACGAAAACTTGTAATTCTTTAAAATATATCCAAGCAGCCTCTTCATAAGAGGAAGTGGATTTTCTTTATTCTTTTTATTCTTCATATCAATATTCTTATCCATATGCTGCCTCCTATTCTCCTGCCTCGTCAAAATCACCGCCGCCCTGTGTCTGGACCTCGTAGATTTCGCGGTAAACCTTATTGTTCTCAACAAGATTTTCATGAGTATCAAAACCACTCACACAGCCATTCTCAAGCACCAATATTCTGTCTGCGTCCTGAATACTTGAAATTCTCTGTGATACGATAATCTTGGTAGTTCCTGGTATCTTTGTTGCAAATGCTTTCTTAATCTTAGCGTCTGTGGCTGTATCAACAGCACTTGTTGAATCATCAAGAATAAGAACCTTAGGATGCTTAAGCAGTGCTCTTGCAATACAGAGTCTCTGTCTCTGTCCACCGGAAACATTGCTTCCCCCCTGCTCAATCCATGTATTGTATTTGTCAGGCATTCTCTCAATGAATTCATCTGCACAGGCCTGACGGCAGGCTTCTATGCAATCCTCCTCACACGCATTTTCATCGCCCCATCTCAAATTATCAAGAATAGTTCCTGAGAAAAGCACATTTTTCTGAAGAACAACTGAAACCTCATTACGAAGGGTTTCAAGGTCATAGTCTCTTACATCAATTCCGCCTACACATACGGAACCGTCCTTAACATCATACAGACGGCTTATCAGATTAACGAAGCTTGATTTACCACAACCAGTTCCGCCGATAATACCGATTGTCTCACCCGCATTTATATGGATATCTATATCTTCAAGGGCATCCTTGTCGCTGTCCTTCTTGTATGTGAAGTTCACATGGTTGAAATCAATTCTTCCATCAGGTACTTCCATCACCGGATTCTCAGGATTAGTTATATCTGCCTTCTCGTTAAGAACCTCAGCAATTCGTCTTGCACTCGCTGCACTCATTGATACCATAACAAATATCATAGAAAGCATCATAAGTGCCATCATCATGCTCATTACATAGCTGAACATTGATGTCAGGTTACCCGTTGTCATAGTTCCATCAGTAATAAAATGTGCTGCAAACCATGAAAGTGCAATAATACTTCCGTATATAACAAACATCATAATAGGATTGTTGAATGCAAGCCATGATTCCGCCTTAACAAATGTTTTGTAAAGATTCTCGGCAGCCTTACTGAATTTTTTATTCTCATGGTCTTCTCTTACAAATGCTTTGACAACTCTGATTCCTGTGACATTCTCCTGAACACTCGCATTTAAATCATCATATTTAGCAAAACCTTCTGTGAATATTGGAGTTACCTTATATATAATAAAGAAGAGTACAAATCCAAGAAGAATAAGCGCACCTAAGAATATAAGACTTAATGTAGGATTGATAATAAAACACATAACCATACTGCATATCATCATAAGTGGTGCTCTTACCGCAATTCTAAGAATCATCTGATATGCATTCTGCACATTTGTAACATCAGTAGTCATACGGGTAATAAGACCTGCTGTGCTGTATTTGTCTATATTAGAGAATGCGAAATTCTGGATATTCGAATAGATTCCCTCTCTTAAATTACATGCAAAGCCGGTAGATGCCAAAGCCGCATATTTTCCTGCCTGAATTCCAGCAAACAGACTTATAAATGCAAGCACAAGCATAAGTCCACCGTACATCAACACCTTGCTCATGTCTCCCGCCTGAATACCCTTATCGATAATACTTGCCGTAACAAACGGAATAAGTATTTCCATAAGCACTTCAACAATTATATATATTGGCGTTTTTATCGAGACTCTTTTATACTCACCAATATATGCCGATAAAGTTTTTAACATTTCTTACACTTCCTTTCACAGTTATTCACATCATCGTATACTTTTTGTAACAGACGGTGTAATTCTTCTTTTTCATCAGCAGAAAGCGCTGAAAGAAACCATTTTTCTTTGTCATGCATTGCCTTGCCTGCATGAACGCACATGGCTCTGCCCTTGTCTGTTATTCTCACATGCTTGACTCTCTTATCTGAAGGGTCATAGAAGCTTTCTATCATCCCCTTCTTTTCAAGCCTTGCTGCTGTTCCCGCTATTGTCGCCTGGGCTACGCCAAAGTGCTTCTCTAGCTCCTTAAGCGTAATACATTCATCTTTAGTTTCATTAATTATCATAAGCATCTTAACCTGTGAAGATGTCATGTCATCTGCTCTTAACTCCTCATTGGCACATCTTCCAAGAATATCATTAAGACGCTTTATAAGTTCTCCACAATGGAGTGACTCTCGCTGCATATCTGCTCCCTTCGTAACAAAACGACATACGAACCTGCCATTCTTTTAATAAAAATCTTAAGTCGCTTTGCTATATTACAAAAATGACAGCACGCTGTCAATAGCATGCTGTCATTTTTATTTTTATTTAATATTTAATCTTATCTGTAATAAGCAGGCTTCAGATGAACCGGAACACCATCTGAGTATTCAGCAATATTAGTTCCCTGAATAAGTGGCCTTACATACTTAATATACTCATCAGAAATATCTGTTCCCTCTGCGGTTATCCACTCTGCTGGGAACTTCTTTTCCTTATTGCATATATCGTTCACATCTGCAAGTCCGTAATTAATCTCATATCCGTTAGTATCATCTCTTACAAACGTAATCATTTTTCCAGTTTCACCGTCAAGAGCTGCTACAACCGCTGCCTTTCCTGCTTTTTCGGCTTCATCAATATCTGTTGCTGAAGCAAGAAGTGATGAGCATCTCTGTGGAAGATTAAGCTCAATACTTCTGCATTTGATTCCAAATTCTGCTTTAACATAATTTTCAAGATACTTTCCACAGCCTGTAAGCATCTTATGTCCAAAGCCATCAACCGATGCCGCATCTGCATATTCACATATGAATCTGCCGTCTTTGTCCGCAATTCCTTCCGATACGCACACAACAACTGCAGTTTCCTGTTCAAGTGCCGCCTTAAGTGACTTCTTGAATTCTTCCATATCAAATGCATGCTCTGGCATATATATAAGATAAGGATTTCTGCTATACTCTGTTCTAGCAAGTACTGAGGCCGCTGTAACCCAGCCTGCATGCCTTCCCATAAGTTCAACAATTGTCACAGACGGATGTGCATAACATGTTGCGTCAAGTATAATTTCTTTTAATGTTGAAGCAACATATTTTGCAGTTGAACCATACCCTGGAGTATGATCTGTCATTACAAGATCATTATCAATTGTCTTAGGTACACCTATAAATCTAATGTCCGATTTCTTCAATAATGCCACTCTTGATAATTTTGACACTGTATCCATTGAATCATTGCCACCAATATAGAACACATATCCAATGTTCATCTGTGCAAATGTATCAAACAATTTATCATACACCTTATCCCCTAAATCTTCTGGAAGCATATACCTGCAGCTTCCAAGAAAAGAAGCCGGTGTTATCTTTAATCTGTCAATCGGCTCATTATCTGCCACTTCAGAAAGATTAATAAAATTGCCTGCCAGAAATCCCTCAATTCCATGCACCATGCCGTACACAGTGCCAATCTTTTCCTTATTTCTAAGTCCTTCCTCAATCACTCCATATAATGATGAATTAATAACCGCTGTCGGTCCGCCTGACTGACCTACCAGAATATTCTTTAACATATCCATGCCTCCTACATTGTTGCTGTTGCTGTTGCTGTTGCTGTTGCTGTTGCTGTTGCTGTTGCTGTTGCTTAGATTGTATCATCTGTTGATTATTGATTGCAACATGATACCTATAGATAGTCGTATTTTTAATTCTCTTATAGGAACATTTCTGCTATTTTCTATCATTTAAGCTGTCTACATAGCAAAATATTCCTATAAATTCTGTTTTTGAAGTCATCTTATAGGTCTTTTTCTGCATTTTCACAATGATTTTTTTAAAATACACCTATTTTTCTCAAATTCTACCTATAAAGTTAACTTATTTTTAAATTTTATAGGAAACGGCGGCTAAATCGGCAGACAGAAGATAAAACTCATATAATAATAATGTTCCTTAACAAGTTGACACATCTCCACTAAGCGTATAATATTCAGTTATTCACACATTTAAGGAGTTTAATATGAGATTCGTAATACAGCGTGTTAATCATGCAAATGTTAAGATAGATGGCGAAGTTGTTGGAAATATCGGACATGGGCTTCTGATTCTTTTCGGGGCTGGTCAGGACGATACAGAAGAAATGCTTCCAAAATATGTAGACAAGATATGCAAAATGCGTATTTTTGAAGACGAGAATGGAAAAACCAATCTGTCACTGGCAGATGTCGGTGGCGAGCTGCTTATTGTAAGCCAGTTTACACTTTATGCGGACTGCCGCAAAGGCAACCGTCCAAGCTTTACCAATGCCGGCGCACCTGATATGGCTAACGCCCTTTATGAAAAATTCGTCGCAATGTGCCGTGAGCGTGTCCCTAAAGTTGAAACCGGCAGATTCGGTGCTGATATGAAGGTCAGCCTTGAAAACGACGGACCATTCACAATAATGATAGATAGTGAGGATTTCTGATATGTTTAGAATGTGGTGTAAGCTCTTTGACGACAGAGGGCATCTTATAAAAGACACTGTAATTAAAAATGCGGATTCTGATTTAAACAGAACCCGCAAAATATTCGCTGCTATTCATGACGCATGCTATGAATTCGACCTTGCCGAGCCAATCTGGCTCGATTCCAATGTTTCAGAATTCCAGCGCCACTCGAAAGTACGCTTCACTAAAGATAACTTTGTTGAAGATATCGAATTTGCTTATATGGAAATTGAGGTTATTGAGGAAGATTAGAAATACATTGACTTTTTGCGCGAAGAATATCAACTTTCATCCGCAATATATCAATTTCGTGCGAAGAATATCAATTTAATTTGATATATTGCGTTTTAAAAAACATTCTTCTTTTTAACATCTAATTATAGTGAAAATGCGGACTCCAACCGGAATCCGCATCCATCTCATATATATTTATTACCATACATTATACAATAACATTTCGCTCTTCCCCAGCCATAAATGCCTTGATATTAAGATATATCTCGTCCATCAGGCGGGTTCTCGCCTCGTATGTCGCCCATGCAACATGAGGGGTAACGATAAGCTTGTTGCTGTCCTTAATTGTAAGAAGAGGATTGTCCTTAGCAACCGGCTCAGTAGTTATTACATCAAGTCCTGCCGCTGCAATCACGCCTTCGTTAAGCGCTTTTACAAGGTCTGCGTCATTAACAATCGGGCCACGTCCAAGATTCAGAAGAACTGCGCTGCTCTTCATCTTCTTAAGTGTCTCATAATTAAACAGATTTTCTGTATATTTGTTAAGCGGTGCATGAATTGACACGATGTCCGATTTCTTCAAAAATTCATCAAGCTCATATCTTTCGTATGGCACATCATAGCTGTGACCGCTTGCTGAATAGTATATTACATTACAGCCAAAGTCTGCCGCAATCTTAGCAACGCCTCTTCCTATATTGCCAAGTCCGACAATTCCCCATGTCTTTCCTGCAAGTTCATGGAACACATTTGCAAAATGTGAGAAGCAAGGCCACTCGGCATACTCACCGCTCTTTACGAAGTCATCATAATATCTCATCTTCTCGATAAGATAGAATGCAAGTGCAAATGTGTGCTGTATAACTGACTGTGTTGAATATCCAGCAACATTGGCAACCCTTATTCCATGCGCTTTGGCATATTCTATATCAATATTGTTGTAGCCTGTAGCTGCCTCTGCCACCATCTTAAGATTAGGCGCGGCTGCCATGCACTCTGCGTTCATGTTAGTTTTATTAATAATAACGACATCAGGATTATGCTCTTTCATTCTTGCAACAGCTTCCTCATAAGAACTTAAGCTGTATGTCACAACTTCGCCAAGCCTGTTAAACTGCTCAAGCGAAATATCATCTCCGTATGTCATAGTTTCCAACATAAGTATCTTCATAATAATCCTCCGTTTCTGCACATTTTTGCATAATTATCGTACATTTTTAATAATTTCCCTGTACTGTTTATTAAGTTTCACAAGCTCCCTGTCTACATTTTTTAGTAAAAAAAGTCGTCCTGCACCTTTCATTTTCTTAAATGGTTTTACAGTCAGCCTGCTATGTATATCGACATTTCCGCTATCATCATCTGCATAATTTCTGATTGCTATTAATACAGTCTGCATATAAACCTCCCAAAAGACATTGAATACTACCGCATTATACAACTTAATTAAAGCAGATATTGTCGAACCACCGTCTGATTAAATATTTGCAACAAGTTCCTTCATAACCTTGACATTGTTAGCAATTGCGAGCTTTTCAAATGCCGGGTAATCCATTGTTGCGCTGTCATCAGCCTTATCTGATATAGTTCTTAATATTACAAATGGAACTTTATTAAGGTAAGAAACCTGTGCTATCGCTGCTCCCTCCATCTCTGTACAGAAGCCATCGAAATTGCTGCTGATTCTCTCCTTAACAGCCTTGTCTGATATGAACTGGTCGCCGCTTACAACTCTGCCGACATGTACTCCGATTTCCGGAACTGCATTTTTACAAGCCTCGCCAGCAAGTTTAATAAGTCTTTCGTCTGCTGCAAATGAAAGTGTATCCATTCTTGGAATCTGTCCTAAAGGATATCCAAATCCTGTCGCATCCATGTCATGATGAAGAACATCTGATGAAATAACAACATCTGCAATATCAATCTCTGCCTTAAGTGAACCAGCAATTCCTGTATTAATAATATAGTCAGCCTTAAAGTCATCGACAAGAATCTGTGTGCATGCCGCAGCGTTAACCTTACCAATTCCGCTTCTTACAATAACAACATCTTTCCCGGCAAGCTTTCCTGCTTTAAATGTCATGCATGCCTTAGTTTCCTCGCGGGTAATCTCCATTACCTCAACAAGCTGCTCTACTTCTTCGTCCATTGCACCAATAATACCTATCATAAATCCTCCTTATATATCCATTTCAAACTGCATACATTATAATTGAACATTTGCAATAAAACAACTTATGCTTTTTCATATCATGTAAAAGTGTTATACTGTAATTAGATATGTGTACTAACATTGTGAGAAATTGACAGATTATCGCATAGCACGCTTAGTGCCGGCGACTCCAAAGCACTCTGCGCTAATCTGTCAATTTCTCACAACAATACATATACCGAATAACTAATAATGCAAGAAAGATATGTAAGGAGATTTTTATGAAATTTAAGACTTCAGGCGTATGTTCACGCGCGATAGATTTTGATGTTGTTGATGGAAAGGTTGTTAATGTGCATTTCACTGGCGGATGTGCTGGCAATACTCAGGGCGTTGCTGCTCTTATCGAGGGCATGGACATTGACGAAGCTATCAGAAGAATGGACGGTATCAAATGCGGCTATAAGGACACATCATGTCCTGACCAGCTTGCTAAAGCCTTAAAGGAATATAAGAAAGATAATGAATAGTGTCGCGCGATTTAAAAGAGTTTATGTCGAGATAACAAGCAGCTGCAACCTGCACTGTTCTTTCTGTCAGGAAACTCTGAGAAAACCACATTTTATGAGTGTGGACGAATTCCGCACAGTGATTGAAAGAATCGGACATTATACTAATTACATTTATCTTCACGTTAAAGGTGAGCCGCTTCTGCATCCACAGCTTGGTGAAATTCTTAAGATATGTCAAGACGCTGATATGACAGTAAATCTTACTACCAATGCCACACTTATTAAAGAGAAGCTTCCGGTTTTACTGGAGTATCCTGTACATCAGATTAATGTGTCGCTTCACAGCGCTGACGATAACGACTGCATTGACATGGATTCTTATATTCATAATCTTTTTGAATCCTGCGAAACACTTCTTGATAAGACTGAAACAGAGATTTCACTAAGGCTCTGGAATACCAAGAAAGAGCCTTTTCTGTTTGGTGAGAAGAACTGCACAATCAAGAGACATCTTTATGTTAATGTTCAGTCTCCGTTTGAATGGCCTGATGTGAACAGCACTTATTGCAATGAGCGCGGATTCTGTCAGGGACTCCGCCAGCATATGGCTATTCTGTGTGACGGCACTGTCGTTCCGTGCTGTCTTGACGGTAACGGTGTGATGGCTCTTGGCAATATCCTTGATTCAACACTTGAGGAAATCCTTTCACGCCCACGAAGCGTTGCATTTATGGAGGGATTCAAGAAAAAGACTGCGGTCGAACCGCTCTGTATGCATTGCAGCTTTAAGGAAAGATTTGCTCACAAAATGTAATGATACATTTGAACAAATCGGACATTTTATTATATTTTCAGGAGAATGACCTATGAAAAAAATAGTACTTACCGGTGGTGGTACTGCCGGACATGTAACACCTAATATTGCCCTGCTTCCAAGTCTTAAGGAAGCCGGCTACGAGGTTTTCTATATCGGCTCATATACCGGTATTGAGAAAACTCTTATTGAAGATCTTGGAATTCCTTATTATGGTATTTCATCCGGCAAATTAAGAAGATACAGAAGTCTTAAGAATCTGTCTGATCCATTCCGTGTGCTTCATGGACTTTTTCAGGCTAAGAGACTTATGAAAAAAATCAAACCTGATATCGTATTTTCTAAGGGAGGCTTCGTGTCTGTACCTGTTGTTCTTGCCGCCGGAAGCCGTCATATTCCAGTAATTATCCACGAATCTGATATGACACCAGGACTTGCCAACAAGATTGCTATGAGAAAAGCAACTAAAATATGCTGCAATTTCCCAGAGACACTTAAGTATCTTCCAGAAGGAAAAGCTGTTCTTACAGGTTCTCCTATAAGACAGGAGCTTTTGCTTGGCAATAAAGCTGCCGGACTTGACCTTTGCAACTTCACAACTGACAAACCGATCATTCTCGTCGTTGGCGGAAGCACTGGTGCTGTCCATGTTAATGAGGCTGTAAGAAGCATTTTACCTGAGCTTCTTAAGGATTTTCAGGTTGTTCACCTGTGTGGAAAAGGCAAGATGGACGAATCTCTCAATGGAACTCCCGGCTATGTCCAGTTCGAGTACATAAGCGAACAGATGCGCGACCTTTTCGCAATCAGTTCTATCGTTATCTCGCGTGCAGGTGCCAATGCCATATGCGAACTGCTTGCTCTCAAGAAGCCTAATCTTCTGATTCCGCTTTCTGCTAATGCAAGCCGCGGCGACCAGATTCTTAATGCCAATTCTTTCAAGGAGCATGGTTATTCCATGGTTCTTACAGAGGAGGATATGACTAAGGATACTTTACTTGCCGCAGTCCGCAAGCTTTATGCTGACAGACACCAGTACATCATTAATATGGAAAAAAGTGAGCAGCAGGATTCTATTGACAAAATTATGAATTTAATTAAAGATAATAGTAAATAATAATCCGGAGGTGATTTTATGGGCGCTGTTAAACATAGCCGTCAGCGTGACGCTATCAAAACATTTCTTATGTCACGCAAAGACCACCCAACTGCCGATGTTGTATACACATTTGTCAAAAATGATTATCCAAGCATAAGTCTTGGAACAGTTTATAGAAACCTTTCCTTTCTTGTGGAGCATGGCGAAGCCGTTACTGTTCCATGTGAGGACGGTTTCGTTCATTACGATGCCAATACGAAGCCGCATCTGCATTTTCAGTGCAGAAGATGCAAATGTTTAATTGATATCACCAATCCATCTGACAATGAAATTCTTGAAAACCTCGGAGCTAATGTTTCATCACATTTTCCAGGCAAAATCGAGGCTGGTTCAGTCTGCTTCTATGGATTGTGTGAAAAATGTGCTTCGGAAAATTAACATTTTTACAAGTCAGCAAAATAAAAATAGTAATCATTCCTATTTTTGTTGACAAACTGATTTATTTCTGTTATATTCTAGTTACGAACTGATGAAACATTTTCAGAAGTTCCGATAAGTAGAGTTCAGGCTTATGCCTGTTATGTTTATAAACGAAAGGAGATTATTATTATGAAGTATGTATGTACAGTTTGTGGTTATGTTTATGAAGGAGAATCTCTTCCAGCAGATTTCGTCTGTCCAGTATGTAAGGCACCAGCAAGCAAGTTTGCTGCACAGACAGGAGAAAGAGAATGGGCTGCTGAGCACGTTGTTGGCGTAGCTAAGGGCGTAAGCGAGGATATCGTTGCTGATTTAAGAGCTAACTTTGAAGGTGAATGTTCAGAGGTTGGTATGTACCTTGCTATGGCAAGAGTTGCTCACAGAGAGGGTTATCCAGAAATCGGTCTTTACTATGAGAAGGCTGCCTGGGAAGAAGCTGAGCATGCTGCTAAGTTCGCTGAACTTCTCGGCGAAGTTGTAACAGACAGCACAAAGAAGAATCTTGAGATGAGAGTTGAAGCTGAAAACGGCGCAACAGCAGGTAAGACTGACCTTGCTAAGAGAGCTAAGGCTGCTAACCTTGACGCAATCCATGATACAGTTCATGAAATGGCTAGAGATGAGGCTAGACATGGTAAGGCATTCGAGGGACTTCTTAAGAGATACTTTGGTTAATTGTAAAACCAATAGAATCGCATAATATAAGGATTCAAAGAGGAATAAGTTTTTGGACTTATTCCTCTTTTTAATTTCTCCTTTTCCTTGAATTCGACAATCTTAAATAGTATAATTTTGTTATGATTTATTGTGTAATTAAATATTTGTAGAGAAGGAGATATGGATTATGGTTTCATGGAACAATTTAGACACACTTTCATCTTACAAGGAGTTAGCAGATGTTAAGCCAGCCTGTCTTACAGAGGTTATGTCTGGTGATAATGGTGCAGAACGCGTTAAGAATTACAGCATACCTATGGCTACCGGCCTTTCATATAACTATGCATCTAAGCAGGTTGATGAAAATGTACTTGCTGCACTTGAAAAGCTCGCTGATGAGGCACAGCTTGCAGACAAGTTTAAGGCTTTATATAACGGAGAAGTTGTTAACACTGGTGAGAAGAGACTTGTTCTCCATCACATGACAAGAGGACAGTTAGGTGACGCTGTTGAAGCTGATGGCGTTGATAAGAGAACATTTTACAAGACACAGCAGGAAAGAATTGCAGAATTTGCTAACAAGGTGCATAACGGTGAGATTACCAATGCAGCCGGCGAGAAGTTCACAACTGTTGTTCAGATTGGTATCGGTGGAAGCGACCTCGGTCCTCGTGCAATGTACATAGCACTTGAGAACTGGGCTAAGAAGAACAATGCATTTAAGATGGAAGCTAAGTTCATAAGCAATGTTGATCCTGATGACGCAGCCGCAGTGCTTGCTTCTACTGATGTTGCACATTCTATATTCGTACTTGTTTCCAAGTCAGGTACAACACTTGAGACTCTTACTAACGAATCATTTGTTAAGGACGCATTAAAGAAGGCAGGACTTGATCCTTCTAAGCATATGATTGCCGTAACAAGCGAGACTTCACCACTTGCCAAGAGTGATGATTATTTAGACGCATTTTTCATGGATGATTATATCGGAGGTCGTTTCTCTTCTACTTCATCAGTTGGCGGTGCAGTATTATCACTTGCTTTCGGACCTGAAGTATTTGCAGAATTCCTTGATGGTGCTGCAGAGGAGGACAAGTTATCAGCTAATCCTGATATGCGCAAGAACCCTGAGATGTTAGATGCCCTTATTGGTGTATACGAAAGAAATGTATTAGGTTATCCTTGTACAGCCGTTCTTCCATATTCACAGGCTTTAAGCCGTTTCCCTGCTCATCTTCAGCAGCTTGATATGGAATCTAACGGTAAGTCAGTAAACAGATTTGGTGAGCCTGTTACTTATCCTACAGGACCTGTTATCTTTGGTGAACCGGGAACTAACGGACAGCATTCATTCTATCAGCTTCTTCATCAGGGAACTGACATTGTGCCATTACAGTTCATCGGATTTAAGAACAACCAGTTAGAAACAGATGTTACAATTCAGGACAGCACAAGCCAGCAGAAGCTTTGTGCAAATGTTGCTGCTCAAATTGTCGCATTTGCATGCGGAAAGTCAGATGAGAACCTTAACAAGAACTTCAAGGGCGGAAGACCTTCAAGCATTATTATCGGAGACAAGCTTACTCCTAAGACACTTGGTGCTTTACTTGCCCACTTCGAGAACAAGATTATGTTCCAGGGATTCGTATGGAACATCAACAGCTTCGACCAGGAAGGTGTTCAGCTTGGTAAAGTACTTGCCAAGAAGGTACTTGCTCATGATACAGATGGTGCTTTAAAAGTATATAGTGATTTACTTAATATCTAACGAAAAAAGTCAGGGACTTAAGTTTCATTAAGTCCCTGACTTTTATTTTTCTAACACACTTATTCTTTTTTCCAACAACTCTACAAATTCATTCTTTAAATGTTCCGGCAACAATGACTCCATACACATATTAATAAATTTGTCTTTCTTCTTAACAATACTTTCAATCATTTTTTCAGCCGATACTTTGGAAATTCCACATTTCTCAGCATATATCAGAAAATCTTTTCTTCTTATGTTCTGCTTTTTTCCATTCATTGTAAGTGCAAATTGTTCTTTATCTTCCGGCATTATCAGATTAACCGGAAGCAGGTCATATGCTGGAGAAAGAATATATTCTCCACTTCCTTCTTCGGTCTCTATAAGAGAAAAATTCTTCAAATGCATATCAGAATTACCAACTACATATGAAAAAACTATTCTAAGATATAACTCCGTCATATCCAGACCTTGTCTGCTTGAATACTTGTCTACTATTTTAGCACATCTCTCATATGAGCCTTTATATTTATCCTGCGTAAGTCTTAAATCCAACTGACAAAAATCTTCCATAGCTATCAATTGAACATTATCTTTACTTATCTTACGGTCAATTCTTTTTGTAATATACGCATAACTACCATTGTTCTGAATTAACGCATGTGGCACAGTTACTATCCCCACAATATCTGCCATACACATAACAAGCTGCTCTGCCTCAGGTAACGCCTCAAATTCATCAACCTGTGGTTTCAGAATGAATCCCGTTGGATAATTAACCATCGTAAGTCTTGCTTTCGTCTTTTCAGAGAACAAATGTAACGATAATTTTTTCTGAACGCCAGTAACTGTATATCCTTTTGTTGTAGCTTCTAAAGCTATTTTTTCTATTATACTTTTATTTATATCGATTTCCGGAATCTCATTTGTTCCAAAAAATTTTTTAATACATTTTTTATGCCAGCCGTCTATTCCGCCATTATTTAATGTTTTTCCGCAACATAAACAATTCATTCCTTCACCTCTTTTATGCTGACATTTCCTATACAATCCTTACAAGAAACAATAAGCAGACCAAATCTATCCTGTATATTTATTTTCCAATTTCTACTCACAACCTGAAGCATCCACCCCTCTGGAATAAGTCCATCAAAAAAAGGAAATAATGTTTTCGAAGTATATGTCTGTTTGTAAAGCGGCATTGTAAGCGATACCGCACTAGCACCATAAGATTCAATATAATCACTGTCATAACTAAACAAATATCCATCATCTGTTTCACATAATTCCCCTGCATATACATTTCTAACATACACATAGGCAGTCCTTAAAATCTCCATTATTTTTCCTTTCTTCCTGGTACTGCTTCCATTCCAAACATTGATAATGCAACATTAACTTTATCCATTCTTACTGTTTCTTTTCCCTGCTCCAATTCCCGGACAAATCTTAATCCCAATCCTGAACGAATCGCAAATTCTTCCTGAGTAAGACCATTTGCTTTTCTATTTTGTTTTATAAACTCAGCAATTTTGTTCATTATTATTCCCTCTTCTTGTCTGTATATACATTTTATTACACCTTTTCGGGTATAATGTCAATATTTTTTAAGCAAAAAGCACCCGATAGGGTATATTTCATCAACAAAATTGTATATTACACCCTAAAGGGTATAAAAATAGCAGAGACTTAAATTTCAAGTCCCTGCCTTTTTTCTAATATATTACTGTTCATTAAAAAGTGCTGTTGAAAGATATCTGTCACCTGAATCTGGAAGAAGTGCAACAATTGTCTTTCCTGCATTCTCTGGGCGGGCTGCAAGTATCTGTGCTGCCTTAAGTGCTGCACCTGAAGAGATACCAACAAGTATACCCTCGCTCTTTGCAAAGCTTCTACCCTCTACGAATGCATCTTCATTCTCGATTGCGATAACTTCATCATATATCTTAGTATTAAGTGTATCTGGAACAAATCCTGCACCAATACCCTGAATCTTATGTGGTCCTGCCTCTCCCTTTGAAAGAACCGGGCTTGTAGCTGGCTCTACAGCAACAATCTTTACATCCGGGTTCTGTGACTTAAGGTATTCACCAACACCTGTAACAGTTCCGCCTGTACCCACACCTGCAACAAATATATCAACCTTTCCTTCTGTCTGCTCCCAGATTTCAGGACCTGTTGTAGCCTTATGAACTGCTGGGTTAGCTGGATTTACGAACTGGCCTAAGATTACTGAACCAGGATTCTGCTCCTTTAATTCCTCAGCCCTAGCGATAGCACCCTTCATACCCTTCGCGCCTTCTGTAAGAACAATCTCTGCACCATAAGCCTTAAGAAGATTTCTTCTCTCAACTGACATTGTATCTGGAAGAGTAAGAACTGCTCTGTATCCCTTAGCAACTGCAACTGCAGCAAGGCCAATACCTGTATTACCTGATGTAGGCTCTATAATCATTGCTCCTGGCTTAAGCTCACCCTTCTTCTCAGCGTCCTCAATCATAGCAAGGGCAACCCTGTCCTTAACTGAACCGGCTGGGTTAAGATACTCAAGCTTTGTAAGAAGTGTAACTCCTTCAATTCCTGCATTCTTAGCGTAACGGCTTGCGTTAAGAAGAGGTGTGTTTCCAATAAGTTCCAATGCACTGTTAATTACTTTACTCATACTAATCCTCCTTGTTTTGCGAAGCAAAATCCGAGTCCTTTGACGAGGAGAGGATTTTAGCCTCCTTGTATTGAATGCATTTGCAAATATGCTTTTGCGTTCCTATTAACCTACTAACTTGATGTGTAAATGTGTTGTTGAATATAAAATACCACTATCAGCCTTCAATGTCAACACCATTTTCATGACGAGTTTTAACCATTGCATCATGTGTAATATCTTTAATAACTTCACTGGCAATTATAAGTCCTACAACAGATGGTACAAATGCGGTTGAACCCGGAATATCGCGTCTTTCTGTACATTTGTGGGCTGCTCCCGGAGGACATATACAGTTAGTACGACAGCTGATTCCCATATCCTCAATAGGACGAACGGGCTTTTCCTTAGAGTATACGACCTTAAGGTGCTTAACATTCCTCTTCTTTAATTCTCTTCTCATAACTTTGGCAAGCGGGCATACCGATGTCTTATATATATCAGCAACCTCAAATTCCGCCGGATTAAGCTTATTACCAGCACCCATACTGCTTATAATCGGGGTTCCTGCTTCCTGACACGCCATTACAAGTGCAATCTTAGCCGTTACAGTATCAACTGCGTCAACTACATAATCATATTTTGAAAAATCAAACTGATTCTTAGTCTCTGGAAGGAAGAAACATTTGTGTACTGTAACCTCACAATTTGGATTAATATCATGGATTCTCTCTTTGCACACATCTGTCTTATACTGTCCTATTGTTTTTCTTGTTGCAATAATCTGCCTGTTAAGATTGGTAAGACACACCTTATCATCATCTATCACATCAATCGCACCTACACCGCTTCTTACAAGTGCCTCCACTGTATATCCACCAACGCCGCCTACACCAAATACTGCGACACGGGAATTTTCCAATATATCCATAGCTTCTTTACCAAACAGAAGCTCTGTTCTTGAAAACTGATTTAACATAGTTTGTCCTTTCTTTGCTTTTTGTATCTAAATTTTAATTCCTACTTATATGGTATGTCAATAATATTACTATCAATTTATCTTATAACAAAACCCCTAATAATTACATTTTCATGTAATCATCAGGGGCCTTTAGTTTTATAATCTTAGCAACACCTTTTCTTTACAAAAGCTATTACATCATCATTTTTTGACATAATATCAAAATCTTCCTCCATCTCTCCGATTGACAACCATTTAAATACTTTATCTCCAATTTCAAATTCATCCTTATCCATATATTCTGGCAACTCATCTAATCTAATCATATATAACTTATGATTATAAATCTTATATACTCCATCACTTACAGAATATTTGCAATGCTTTGCTTGAGCTATATATTTGGTAGATAATTGTATTTTTAGTAAATTACTTATACTCAAATCAATATTTTCTTTATTATTATTCTGTGTACTTCTAAAATAAGGAAACAGCCAGCACTTCCATCTATTATCATATATTTGCAAAAATCTATTATTATTTTTTATTGCAGCTAAAGAAAATTCATGAAAAGTCTCTGTTGTTATCTCAGCTACTAATTGTAGAATTTTAAGTAAATCTCTTTCTGTTAATTTTCCTATTTTACGGTCAAGATTCCACTCACTTATACTTATTATTCTATCAATTCTTGCCCATGAAACTTTACTAAGTCCTGTCTGCTCCCAATCAGTTATCTCTATACTATAAGGAGTTTCCTTATCTTTACTTGTAACATACATAGCCAAAATAGCGATTTCATCATCATTAATTACAATTGCCGGGCGATGTTTCACAATATTACTATTTTCAAAAGGAAAATGCGTCCACCATACATCACCTATGTTATACTTTCCCATTATTCTTCTCCTCTTGCTGATAAACAGCCTCCCACTCATCTTCTTTCATCCACTCATCTTCTAATGTAAGTTCTTCGGCTTTAATTGCATTTGAATATATATTATTATAATTGGCATTCATGAAATCCTTAAAATCCTGTATTGTTCTAATTGCTTCCATATTACACCTCTTAAAATTTATAAATTATATTATATATCTTACACTATATCAACAACGGTTTCAACTTTTATTTTATTTATATTCAAATATTATTATTTATAGTAAAAATTTCAATAATTATTAATTTTATATAAAACGCTTGCATTATCAAACCATTTGTTATATTATCATGTCAACAAGATGTAGTTTTTAATACTACATGTCATTATAGGAGGAGGGATTTATTATGACAACTTTTGCACCAGCACTTCATTTACAGAATGATAATATACACACTAAGATAAAGGCACAGATGATTATTAAAGACCCTGGCAGTTCGATAACACATTTTATCGGCATGCTCTGTGCAATTGCAGGATTATTCCCACTTATTCTTAAAGCAGCCTCTTATGGAACAACCGTTTCTATTGTTTCAATGACTGTATTTATGGTAAGTATGATTCTTCTATATGCAGCAAGCACAACTTATCACACATTTGATATATCAAGTAATGTCAATATTGTGCTGAAAAGGCTTGATCACTGCATGATTCCTGTTCTTATCGCAGGCTCATACACTCCAGTCTGCCTAATTGTACTTCATAATATATATGGCTATGTTATGTTTGGAATTGTGTGGGGAATCGCCATTCTTGCTATCGCATTCAAGCTTCTCTGGGTAACTTGTCCTAAGTGGATATCTTCAGTTCTCTACATTGTAATGGGCTGGACATGTATTATGGCTCTTCCTCAGATATATTCAGCACTTGCCGGAGCCGCATTCTTCTGGCTTCTCGCCGGCGGAATCTTCTACACTGTTGGCGGCGTAATATATGCAATTAAGATGCCTGCATTTAACGCAAAGCACCCTAACTTCGGAACACATGAAATCTTTCATGTATTTGTTATGGCTGGAAGCCTCTGCCACTTCATACTGATGTATAACTTCGTTGCTATTATGTAATCACCACACACCTATAAAATATGTAAGCGGCGGATTCCCGCCGCCTTTATCTATATTAAGCACCTGCTTTGCCCTTTCAGGCGTTATCCCACTTATATAATGGAGACTGCCGGCTGTTTCTCCGCACACATTGCTTGTAAAATCATAAGCAGGTGCTGATTTTACACGTATTGTCAACAATTACTCGCCGAGGTAATCCATAGGATTCACAGGAATACCGTCCTTTGTCATTGCAAAATATATTCCTGGGCCCTCTTCTTTATAGTATGCTGTTGGCTCGGCCACGGTACCAAGAAGCTGACCGGCTGTAACTGTATCTCCAATCTTAACATTCACATCTGAAAGCATACCAGTTGTCATCTCATATCCATTACCTGCTGCAACCCTTACAGTAAGTCCTGTTTCAGTATTCTCTGCAACATCAACAACTACACCTGATACCGCTGCACATACCTTAGTTCCAACATCTGAAGCAACTACCATACCAGGACTGCATTTGTACATGCCAAGAGTCTTAAAATACACAGTAGAATCCATATTATATCCAAGCGTAACAGTTCCGCTGACAGGCCAGTATATAAGCTCTCCCTGGTCAAATGTATACTTACTTATAGCATTTGCCATAACCTCAGCTTCAGTCATAGGCTTGACCGCCTGTTCCTCTGTCTCCGGCTCCTTTGTCTGCTCCGTAACCTCATCCTCAGTTCCATCACCATCATCAGACATGCTTGCTCTTGCGTTGGCATTAATAATATCATCATCACCAACAGTTGGTTCTTCCACTGGAATATCCGGGTCGTCATCTGTCTTGATAGCCACATTTCCTTCTGTTTCATTCAGATTCACAAGATTGTTGTTCTTAGATTTCTTAACATTCTGTGCTACTGAAAATATCCCAAACACAAGCGCAACAATAACCGCCAGCGTAATAACCGCTGACACAACCTTAACCTTGTCGGTTCCTCGCGTTCTTACATTCGCCATACTAACATCCTCCTATCATTTCGCAAAGCTTTGATGTTAATATGTTTTCCAGATTCGTAAAGTTTATACTGTTTTTAAATGTAAAAATCCCCGCACACAAAGTGCGGGGAAATATTCAATAATCTTCTGACAAATCCGATATTACATCTCAACAGGAGTCTTAGTAAGCTTCCAGATTTCTGTAGCATACTCTTCAATAGTTCTGTCTGATGAGAACTTACCTGCCTTGGCTGTATTAGTCATAACAGTCTTGGCCCAGCCGTTAGTATCTCTGTATCTCTCATCAATCTTTCTCTGAGCCTCTGCATATGAACGGAAGTCCTTAAGAATAAAGTAAGTATCTGCTCTTCTGCCTCCATCATTGTTAAGAAGAGAATTGTAGATATCTCTGAACATCTCTGTATCCTCTGGAGAATACTTTCCATTGATAAGTTCCATAAGAACATCTCTTATTTCCTGATCATTGTTAAAGATTTCCATAGGATCATATCCGCCCTCATTCTCGAAACGGATAACTTCATCAGAGCTGAGACCAAATATCTGTGCATTTTCAGCACCAACTTCATTAACGATTTCGACATTAGCTCCATCCATAGTACCAAGAGTAATTGCACCGTTAAGCATGAACTTCATGTTACCTGTACCTGAAGCCTCCTTAGAAGCTGTAGATATCTGCTCACTTACATCTGCTGCCGCAAATATAATCTCACCATTAGATACTCTGTAATTCTCAATGAATACAACCTTAATCTTGCCCTTGATAGAAGCATCATTATTAATAACGTTAGCTACATTATTGATAAGCTTGATTGTCTGCTTAGCAATCTTGTATCCTGCTGCTGCCTTGGCACCAAAGATAAATGTCCTTGGAACCATATCATAATCAGGATTTCTCTTAATCTGATTGTACAGATACATAACATGTAAGATATTAAGTAACTGTCTCTTATACTCATGAAGTCTCTTAACCTGTACATCGAAGATAGAATTAGGATCAACATCAATTCCGTTATTCTCCTTGATGTACTTGGCAAGACGAACCTTGTTCTTATACTTAATCTGCATGAAATCCTGCTGAGCCTTAGGATCATCAACATAGAGCATAAGCTTCTCAAGCTGGCTTAAATCTGTAACCCATCCATCACCAATCTTATCTGTAATCCAGTCAGAAAGAAGTGGGTTAGCATGCTTTAAGAATCTTCTCTGAGTAATACCGTTAGTCTTATTATTAAACTTCTCTGGCATCATTTCATAGAAATCTCTTAACTCCTGCTTCTTTAAGATTTCTGTATGAAGCTTTGCAACACCATTAACAGAATATCCGGCAACAATTGCAAGATTAGCCATCTTAACCTGTCCGTCATAGATAATAGCCATCTTACGAACCTTCTCCTGATTTCCAGGATATTTAGCCTTAATCTCTTCTACGAAACGACGGTTAATCTCTTCTACAATCTGGTATATTCTTGGAAGAAGTCTTGAGAATAACTCAATAGGCCACTTCTCAAGTGCCTCAGCCATAATTGTATGGTTAGTATAAGCAACAGTCTTAGTTGTGATATCCCATGCCTCATCCCATTCAAGTCCGTTCTCATCCATAAGGATACGCATAAGCTCTGCGACTGCAACAGTTGGATGTGTATCATTAAGCTGGAAAGTAACCTTCTTATAAATGTTCTTAACATCCCCATTATTCATTGACTTATATCTGTCAACAGCTCTCTGTACACTTGCTGATACGAAGAAATACTGCTGCTTAAGTCTTAATTCCTTACCGGCATAATGGTTATCATTAGGATAAAGTACCTCAACGATATTCTTTGCAAGGTTCTCCTCCTCAATAGCCTTCTGGTAATCACCCTTATCGAAAGAGTTAAGGTTAAATGTATTAACAGGCTCTGCGTCCCAGATTCTAAGAGAGTTAACAGTGTTATTGCCATATCCAAGAACAGGAATATCATATGGAACAGCGATTACAGAACGGTAATCTTCCTGAACAAACATATCTCTTCCAGTCTTCTCATCTCTGTAAGAACGTACATATCCACCAAATTTAACTTCATATCTGTATTCAGATCTCTTAATTTCAAATGGGTTGCCATCCTTTAACCAGTTATCAGGAACCTCTACCTGATATCCGTCCTTAATTTCCTGCTTAAACATACCATACTTATAACGGATACCACAGCCATATGCAGGATATTCAAGAGTTGCTAAAGAATCCATGAAACATGCAGCAAGACGGCCAAGACCACCATTACCTAAAGCTGCGTCCGGCTCCTGATCCTCAATAACATTAATATCAAGACCAAGCTCGTCAAGTGCTTCCTTAATCTCATCATAAGCACAGAGATTAATCATATTGTTACCAAGTGCACGTCCCATAAGGAACTCCATAGACATATAATAAACCATCTTAGGATCGTCCTTCTCATACTGCTTATGGGTGGCAATCCATTTATCAATAATAATATCCTTAACAGCATAAGAAACTGCCTGGAAAACTTCCTGATCATTAGCCTCTTCAATATTCTTTCTATAAAGAGACTTACAATTACTGATTACATTCTTCTTGAATTCTTCCTTACTGAAATTCTGTGTTAAACTTGTCGCCATGTATTTAAAACTCCCTTCTGAATATGGACGGCTCCCCAATACGCCGATATACCCTGTAAAAACTATAATCCGCCCCACAATAGATGTTTTAATTATACATAATAATATTTACAAATGCAAACTTTATTATTCAAAAAAGCTGTGCGCCAGCCCCAAAGACCAGCACACAGCTTCTTATAACTTTTATTCAATTACCTGCATTAAGCAAGCTTCTCAACAGCAAGTGTAACCTTCTCGCCGTTGATATCCCACTCTTTCTCAAAGCCTGCAGTCTTTCCAGTGATAATATCCTGTGCAAGAACTACTGTCTTAACCTGAGCGGCATTCTTATTAACAATATCAGCTATCTTGTCGTTGCCTGATACATAGAGATTAATCTTATCCATAACCTCAAAGCCAGCGTCCTTACGCATAGTCTGAACCTTAGAGATAACCTCTCTTACGAAACCTTCCTCGATAAGCTCTGGAGTAAGGTTAGTATCAAGAACAACTGTGATACCCTTGTCGCTGCTTGCAACAAATCTTTCCTTCTGAGTCATCTCGATAAGAACATCGTCCTTAGAAAGCTCAATAGCCTGACCTTCAACATTTAACTCGAAGCTTCCTGACTCGTTAAGCTTATCCATAGTTGCGTTACCGTCAACCTCTGTAAGAGCTGTTCTGATTGCATTAAGAAGCTTTCCATATTTAGGTCCGAGAGTCTTCATCTGTGGCTTGAATGAGTATGATGTAAATGCTCTGACATCATCTGTGTATTCAACTTCCTTAACATTAAGCTCATCAGCAATAATAGCTGTGTAGAACTCATCAAGCTTCCAGTCTGCCTTAATAAACATCTTGCCGATTGGCTGACGGTTCTTGATATTAGTTGAATTACGGCATGCACGTCCGATAACAACTGCGTCTAATACATCATCCATAGTTTCCTCAAGCTTTTTGTCAATGAACTGCTCATTAACCTTAGGGAAGTCGCATAAATGTATTGAAATAGGCGCATTTTTATCAATGCTGCATACAAGATTTCTATAAATACTTTCTGTCATGAATGGAACCATTGGTGCAGAAATCTTAGCAAGAGTTACAAGTGTTGTGTAAAGAGTCATGTAAGCATTAATCTTATCCTGCTCCATTCCCTTAGCCCAGAATCTTTCACGGCTTCTTCTTACATACCAGTTAGAAAGCTCGTCAGTGAAGTCCTCAAGTGCTCTTGCAGTCTCTGTAATCTTGTAGTTCTCAAGGTTAGTATCAACGAATTTAACTAAAGAATTAAGCTTTGATAATAACCATTTGTCCATAACTGAAAGCTTGTCATATTCAAGCTGATACTTAGTAGCATCAAAATTATCAATATTAGCATACAGTACAAAGAATGCATATGTGTTCCAGAATGTTCCCATGAACTTTCTCTGACCTTCTGAAACCCACTCATCCTTGAATCTGTTAGGAACCCAAGGAGCTGAATTCTCGTAGAAGTACCAACGGATTGCGTCAGCACCATGCTTCTGTAATGCGTCAAATGGGTCAACAGCGTTACCCTTTGATTTACTCATCTTCTGTCCATCTGCATCCTGAACATGTCCGAGAACGATAACATTCTCATATGGAGCTTTGTTAAAGAGCAGTGTTGAGATAGCAAGTAATGAGTAGAACCATCCTCTTGTCTGGTCAACAGCTTCAGATATGAACTTAGCTGGGAACTGCTGCTCGAATAATTCTTTATTCTCAAATGGATAGTGGTGCTGTGCAAATGGCATTGAACCTGAATCGAACCAGCAGTCGATAACTTCTGGAACTCTCTTCATTGTTCCCTGACACTTAGGACACTTACATGTAACTGCATCAACATATGGTCTGTGAAGCTCAATATTATCTGGACAATTGTCTGATTTTTCCTTGAGTTCTTCGATACTTCCGATAGACATCATCTCACCGCAGTCCTCACACTGCCAGATATTAAGAGGTGTACCCCAGTATCTGTTTCGTGAAATTCCCCAGTCCTGAACATTTTCAAGCCATGCTCCGAAACGTCCTGTACCGATTGTCTCTGGAATCCAGTTGATTGTCTTATTATTAGCAATTAAGTTAGCCTTAACTTCTGGGTCTGTCATCTTGATAAACCATGACTCTCTTGCATAGTAGATAAGTGGTGTATCACATCTCCAGCAATGAGGATATTCATGCTCTACCTTAGGTGCTGAGAAGAGGATTCCTCTGCCCTCAAGTTCCTTAAGAACCTCAACATCACAGTTGATAGCGCCTGCTTCCATCTCTTTCTTAGTTGGCTTAGCACGCATTCCTGCAAATGGAGTCTCAGGCTTCATAACACCAGCCTCGTCTACCATCTGAACAAATGGAGCGTCATATTTTCTACCAACTCTTGCATCGTCTTCACCAAATGCAGGTGCAATATGAACGATACCAGTACCATCTTCCATAGTTACATAATTATCGCAGTATACGAAAAATGCTTTCTTGTGCTGCTTGTCAGCGGCATCCTTTGCACACTGGTAAAGTGGCTCATATTCCTTATATTCAAGGTCTTTACCCTTGTATTCTTCAATAATCTCATAAGCAGGTGTGCCTTCTTCTCTCTCGATTCCACCAAGAACCTTGTCAAGAAGTGCCTTTGCCATGATGTATGTGAATCCATCTGCTGCCTTAACTCTCGCATAAGTCTCATCTGGATTAACACAAAGAGCAATATTAGAGCAGAGTGTCCAAGGAGTTGTTGTCCATGCAAGGAAATATGCATCCTCTCCAACAATCTTGAATCTTACAACTGCTGTACGCTCTTTAAGAGTCTTATAGCCCTGGGCAACCTCATGTGAAGAAAGAGGTGTACCACAACGAGGACAGTAAGGAACAATCTTGAAGCCCTTATAAAGAAGACCCTTATCCCAGATCTGCTTTAAAGCCCACCATTCAGACTCGATAAAGTTATTGTCATATGTTACATATGGGTTATCCATATCAGCCCAGAAACCAACAGTAGATGAAAAATCCTCCCACATACCCTTGTATTTCCATACAGATTCCTTACAATGCTTGATAAATGGCTCGATACCATATTCTTCAATCTGTTCCTTGCCATCAAGACCTAACATCTTCTCAACCTCAAGCTCAACAGGAAGTCCATGTGTATCCCATCCAGCCTTACGAGGAACCATATAACCCTTCATTGTTCTGTATCTTGGAATCATATCCTTAATAACTCTTGTAAGTACATGTCCAATATGTGGCTTACCATTAGCAGTTGGAGGTCCGTCATAGAATGTGTAAGTTGGACCTTCCTTTCTGTTATCAATACTCTTCTGGAAGATATCATTGTCTTTCCAGAACTTTTCAACTTCTTTTTCTCTGTCTACGAACTTCATGTCCGCAGAAACTTTCTGATAAATCATTGCAGCTTCCTTTCTTGCCTTGTGGCTATAATCATTTTTTCGTAAGCCAAGCCTCTCCGTGACTTCGTCACTCCCGAGTCTTGGTAATTCACAACTCCCGGACTTCGTCCTTCGTTGTTCATTACGGGCATTCGTCATATAAGCAGCCACACAAGCAAGCTTGATGGCTGCTTGCATGACTCATTGCTTACGAAAAACCCCTCTGCCGTAATACAACAGAGGGGTAACATACTTATCCTAAAATCTGAATGATTACGACATACTATCATATGCGTCCCTGGCTTTAACCTGACGATGGGATTACCGTCCCCGCTTAGTCTCGTGATGATTTCAGCGAAGATGCTCAGAAGTGATGTTCAGATGGATAGTACTCGCACCGGCTCTCACCATCCCGGCTCGCTCATGCTTTTCACTCCAACCTACTGTCTTCGTCAATGCATTTGATTAGATTTTATATAATAAATGTTTAGTTGTCAAGCTGATTCTTAGCCACAATTCTCATAATCAGATCTACGCTTCCGTCAATTCCATAAGTTGAACTGTTAATTGTGAGGTCGTAATTATCTGCTTCGCCCCACTTCTTGCCTGTATAGAATGCGTATCTTTTAAGATGTGCCTTATCCTCTTTTGAAACATACTTCGCAGCCTGCTTATAAGTAAGCTTCTCTTTGCTTGTATGGTAAGTTCTCTGTATACGCAGCTTCTTAGGAGCTGTGATAAATATGCTTATATGAGGAATATGGTTCTTAGTAAGAATATTATCCGCATATCTTCCCATGATAACATATGGTTCCTGCTTTGCTAAATCGACCAGCTTCTTAGATGTATTAAAGAACTGTACATCCGACCTTGAAAGACCATGGTACTTCCTAAAATCTCTCCACCACTGAGCCGGTGTCCTTGCTGTTTTATTCTGGAATAAAGCTCTGTCAGTTTCTTCATGTTCTTCATTACGCTGTAATATCTCGTTCATGATAGATACATCATAATAGCTGATTCTTAACTTATCAGCAAGCTTGAAACCTATATCTGTTCCGGCACAGCCATATGAACGGCCTATGCATATAATAAGATTGTCGTCCTTTCCAAATCTGTTTGCAAGATTGGACATATTAAGCTCTGCATGCTCCGGGTCAATAATATCATTTCCCTCTCTCGCTTCCTGCATAGCCATTGCTTCATCAAATATCTCACCATATTCATGCATTATTTCTTTATGAAGCTGAGGATTCTTTTTAGTGGTTCTTGCCATATTACTTATAAGTGCAAGCTCACTTCTAAGAACTGAAGAATCCGCACTGGATTTAAGCAAATCTCTTAAATCATTAATACATTTTTCCTTGTTTCCCTGATATACACGTCCCAGATTAGAACCTGTAGCTTTATATACTTTCTCATCCAGTGCGTATATTCTGTTCGCAAGTTCAGTTATTTTATCATTATCTGCCATAATGCGCACCTCCTAATTATATAAAGAATAACAGTGTGTCAATAAGGAATACTGGTACAAGGCAGCACAATGACCACACAATATACCCAAAGAAGCTTGGCATCTTAACACCATTTTCATCTGATATTGACTTAACCATGAAATTAGGTGCATTACCGATATAAGTTATTGCTCCCATAAATACCGCGCCACATGATATTGCTGTAAGCATTTTTGCAGGAACAACTCCAAGAGCTGTTGTAAGTCCTGACACAAATCCCATTGAACCAGCCGTTGTAAGGAATACAAGGTAAGTTGGTGTATTATCAAGGAAACTTGAAAGTGCACCCGTTACCCAGAACATCTGTGATGGATGTGTAAGTCCAAGTTCCGCACCTGCGCTCTTTAAAATCATAAGAGCTGGCTGCATAGTAATAAATATACCTATAAAAAGTACAGCAACTTCCTGAATGGCACCCCATGTGAAATGGTTCTTCTTTCTTATCTCTGCATTAGTTGTCTTGAATGATAAAAATGCGGCTAAAAGAATCATAACCACTTCAATAAGTGAAGTAATTGCAAGCTTAACCTCTCCAAATATAGGAATTGAGATTACCTCGCCGGCAGCATTCTGGAAAAATGATACATCCGGAAGTACTCCGCTTAATATAACTGCTACAACAATAATTACGATGAATATAATATTATGTAATCCCTCAAATCTTATAAGTGGCTCATTTTCCTTAATCTCCGGCATATAACCTGCTGCTATATCCTTCCTGTATGCTCTCTTGTCAATAAAATAAAGCACTGTTAGAAGAATAATCATGTTAAGGAGCAGTATCGGAAAGAATCTTATACTCCAGAAGAAAGGAACACCTCTTGAAAATCCCATAAGAAGTGGTGGGTCACCGATAGGTGTAAGACTTCCTCCCATATTAGATATAAGGAAAATGAAGAACACCATAATGTGAGCCTTATTTCTTCTCCAAGAATTCATCTTAATAACAGGTCTTACAAGAAGCATTGACGCACCTGTCGTTCCAATCCAGCTTGAAAGAAAGGTTCCTATTCCAAGAAGAATAACATTTACTCTTGGTGAACCAACAAGACTTCCCTCAACTGTTATGTTACCTGCTACGCAGAACAAACCAAAAAGCAGTACAATGAATGTAAGATAATCATTTACCAGACATTCAAGTACAGTCTCTGCTGCTGTTCCAGCACCATACTTAACTGCGAACGGAATTATGAAAAGCAGTGACCAGAATATTACAGCAAATGGTCTGTACTTTTCCCACCATTCTCCTTTTACAAGTGGAATTATGGCTATACACAAAAGCAGACATGCAAATGGTATACAAAGCCATAAAGGCACATTCGTCAGCTCGGCTGCCATTGCAACCATTGGACAAATATTAATACTCATAATTCAAGCCTCCGTAAAAAAACCTGTTCCACACACGGAACAGGTAATCTTAATATTAAATTATCTCTGCACATCGAAAGACGAATTCTTCATAAGTCTCTTAATGTGGTCAACACAAGTGATATTAGTATCACCTCTGATAGCGTGCTTCATTACTGAAGAAGCAACAGCGAAATTAACAGTATCTTCAGGAGTCATATTGTCCATAAGGGCATAGATAAGACCTGATGAAAATGCATCGCCGCCACCAACTCGGTCTACTATCTCAAAATTAATTGTCTTGCTCTCATAAGTCTCTCCGTTAGTATAATAGAAAGCCTTTAAAGAGTTGTTGCTTCCTGAGTGTACATATCTTACAGTTCTTGCAATAGCTTTCATATGATACTGCTCGTCTATTGCCTTAAATACTCTGTCCATGTCTTTAAATGATGGGTCCATTGTAAGACCGTCTTTAACATCAGTTCCATCTTCTCTGTATACATGGATAGGTTCGATTCCAATAAGCACATCAACATAAGGAAGGTACTTACTAAGAACATCTCTTGCAGTCTCGAATGACCAGAGCGTACTTCTCCAGTTAGGGTCGAAGCTGACAGTAAGTCCCATCTTCTTAGCTGCCTTAACTGCCATATCCATCATCTTACGGCAGTTGTAAGAAAGAGCTGGAGTGATACCGCTAATATGGAGCCAGTCATAATCCTTAAGAATCTCCTCGAAATCAACATCCTTATAGTCGTATTCTGCAAATGCAGAATCAGCTCTATCATATATTACCTGTGAAGGTCTGACAGAAACACCTTCTTCCAGATAATAAAGTCCCATTCTTCCTTCTGATCTTATAATGTGCTTGGTATGCACATCATTAGACTTAAGATAATTAATAGTTGACTTTCCAAGGTCTGAGTTAGGTAATACTGTAAAAAATGTTGAATCAACACCAAGGTTTGCAAGGGAAACCGCTACATTTGCCTCTGCTCCGCCATAATTAACTCTGAAATCATGTGTAGTTACAAGTTTTTCATAGTTAGGTGGTGATAGTCTCAACATCAATTCACCAATTGCTATAAATTTCATGTCTTCCTCCAACGTCATAATAGATTAAGGGTATCAAATACCCAGTTTTGCATATTCCAATGACATATTACACCACATTTGTACAAATTGCAAACTTGCATATTACTTTTTAATAAGATATAATTATTTTATTAATAAGTAAGGTTAAGGTACGTGTTTATGGATATATTTGAGTCTCTGAATTCTGTGCTTGTAGACTTGTTCAATGATATCTTGAACATTGAAGAAAGGGCTCTTATCACAGAAGAATTTAAAGATATTTCTGTTACAGACATGCATATTATAGAAGCAATCGGCATTGAAGAACCTCGTACTATGTCCACAATTTCCAAATCACTTGGAGTAACTATGGGAACTCTTACAGTTGGAATCAATGGACTTGTCAAGAAAGGATATGTGATAAGAAAGCGCGGTGAGAAAGACCGCCGTATAGTCTATGCTTCTCTTACAGACAAAGGAATTGCCGCATACAGACATCATGAGAATTTTCACAAGGATATGATTGGACATATCACGAAAGATTTAACAAAAGAAGAAGCCGAGGTTCTCACGAAAACATTTATACGGCTGGAAGATTTCTTCCATCAGATTCCATAATAACAATCAGCTTAATAAAGGAGGGGTATTATGCCAGACAACAAGAATTTACTCAATTTAGATGATTTAGCTGATGTATTTGCACAGCTTAACGATATTGAAGATGCGCCAAAAGAACTTACTGAGGAAGAAAAAGCTTCCCAGCGCAGATATGAAGAGATAATCAAGAAACATAAGAATAATAATTAACCAAATGAATCTAAACGACTGTCCAAAATATTCAAAGGCAGTCGTTTTTATATGTGTTATAACGCAAATCCCCGTTCATCACGCCTTAATTTCTACTCAAATCCCCATTCGTTAAGTATCATATTTCTGCGAAATCCCCATTAGTATAGATTATACTTTGTAATATTCACATTTATTCATATATAACATATTGAAACAGCCACCCGCGGGGAAACCCAAGGGTGGCTGTTCCATCTTTATATGAAAGTGTTTGAAAGAAAAAAGCTTATTTATTGGCTGTGATACCTGCTGTCTTGTAAACAAATGTTACACTTCCGGCTTTGTCATCTGACTTGCCTAAGAATGAATTGTATTCCTGACCTGCCTTAACTACCGCCTTGATTGTATCAACGGCTGTCTGTGCGTCTGAGTCTACAAGCTTTGTGATAGGCTCGATTGCTTCGCTGTTAAACTGTGCCATTCCATCCTTTAATGTAATTGCACCTTCGTTTAACTGTGTAACTCCATCTGCAAGTGTTCCTGAACTATCCTTTAATGTAGCTGTTCCATCTGCAAGCTGTGAAGCTCCGCTCTTTAATGTATCATTATTAGCTGTAAGCTGTGAAAGTCCGCTCTGAAGGACTGCTGTTCCTTCCTTCTGAAGTTTTCCTGCATTAAGATTTAATGCATATAAGCTTGAGCAGAGAGTTCCTTCCTTGTAAGTTGAGAATGAACCAACTGATATGCTGAGTGTGTTAAGACCTGTACTTAATGTTCCAAGTCCTGCCTTAAGCTGCTTAGAACCAGCACTTAACTGTCCTGCACCTGTGCTTAACTGGTCAATTCCTGCTTTAAGCTGTGTTGCACCAGAATTAGCTGACTTAATACCAGCATTAAGGTCGCTCATACCATCAAAATATCCGGCATCTTCAAGAGATGATAATGTTGTATTGCAATTGTTATATGCCTGATAAGCCTGTGAAAGTCCGCTTGTCATTGTAACAATCTGCTCATCTGCCTTAGAACTTACTGTCGCTTCATCAAGCTGTCCGCCAGCTGCTGCACTTACAGTAGCAGCAACTACCTGCTTAACAGATGCATAGTTCTTTAATATATAACCTGTTGCCAATGCGTACTGTGTCTTACTTGTTACATCAGGTGTCTGTGATATACCAGCCTGTGCCAGAGCTGCTGCGATTACTGCCTGCTGCTGTGGTGTTGCTGAATTAGGATTAATTCCCTGACTCATGCATGTTACTGCAAATGCTACTTTATAGAAACTTCCATAAGCTGTGTTATAATTTTCTGTTGCCTTTGTCTTTCCAGCTTCAAGATCAGTCTTTAACTTATTAGTTCCTGCTGCAAGCTGGTCAGAACCAGCTTCAAGTTTTGTAAGACCGCCTGATAATGCATCTGCTCCGGTAACTAACTGTCCAGCACCTGCTAAAGCACTGTCAATTCCTGCATCAAGTGTTACAGCACCTGCAGCCAGCTCACTTGCTCCATCTGCTGCCGAAGCAACACTGCTGTCAAGATTATTATCCTTAAGAGTATTGTAAAGAGTTCCGATTCCGTCAGCATATGTCTTCATGTTGTCATTAAGTGAAACTGAACCCTCATATGCACTTGCAGCGCCATCTGCGTATGCATATATACCATCCTTAAGAGAAGAAGCACCTGTATTTAACTGGTCAACACCATCAGTAAGTGCTGGAATTGCATCACTTAACTGCTGTGTTCCATCCTGTAATGTAACTGTTCCGTCTGCAAGCTGTGTTGCTGCATCATCTAATGAAGCAACAGTTTTCTTTAAATCATCTAAAGTAATGTCATCAGCATTCATATCCGAAAGAAGATTAGATGTTGCTACAGACATTGTCATATCGAGTGAGAAATCCTTAACATCTGCTGTTAATTCAAAATACTCAGGAATATCAAGGTCAAGTGACTTATCATTAAACTTAAGATTCATAGTATCCTTAAGTCCTGGCATTGTCATACCGACTGCCACAATATTGTCTCCAACCTTAGTAAGTTTACCATTAGTAACCTCAACATTTGAGAATACATCTGTTGGAAGCATCATGCCTGTAATCATTGTAAATGGTACGGCAACTGTCTGCTTCTTACCATTAATTGTTACAGTTTTCTTCTGATTATTAGTGTAATCAAAACGTATTGTAACCTTTCCGCTCTTTCCGGCCAGGTCTTCCGGCTTAATTTCCTTGCCATCAAGCTTGTAAGTAACCTTCATTGTTACTGGCGCATTTTCACTTGACTCAGTCTTATTAAGAGTCTCATTGCCATTAGCGTCTGTAATCTTTTCGTTGACAGTGATGTGATTCTTGTTACCTGAAGCATCATTGAATACATAAACTGTTTCCTGTCTTGTGTTAGTTGCAAGTGTGCTCTTGTTAGACACTGCAAGCTCGTTAGTTATTGCCTGTGTAATAGCAGCCTCAGTGCTGCCTGCTGCCATCTCTGTTACATAAGCTGTATCTGTTCCTATTGTTGCAGCTGTCTTAGCACCGCAGCCAACAAGACTTGCCGCAGTAAGAACAACACACATTAAAACTGAACTATATCTGAATAAATTCTTCTTTACCATAATAAATCCTCCTAATTTAATTCTGACTGTTCTTCTTCGGCTTAAAACCTAAACTTGTATGAATAATCACCTTATCAAGCAATACGAAAAGTGATGGAAGAACAAATATAACAACAAACATACTGATGATTGCGCCTCGTGCCATAAGTGTACAAAGTGAAGCAATCATATCAACACTGGCTATCATACCTACACCAAATGTTGCTGCGAAGAAACCAAGTGCGCTGACAATAATAGATGGAATAGATGTTCCAAGTGCTATTGATATAGCCTCTTTCTTAGAGTTACCAGCGGCTCTTTCTCTCTTATATCTTGTAGTCATAAGAATTGCATAATCGACTGTCGCACCAAGCTGAATAGTTCCGATTACTACCGAAGATATAAATGGTATCGTTGTTCCTGTATAATATGGAATACCCATATTAACAAATATAGCAAATTCAATAGCAGCAACCAGAATAACCGGAAGAGATATTGACTTTAATACGAAGAAAATAATAAAGAATATCGCAACAATTGAAACTGCACTAACTGTCTTGAAATCCTTATCAGTAATAGTGATAAGATCCTTAGTACAAGGGGCTTCTCCAATTACCATAGATTTAGCATCATACTTCTTTGCAATTGCATCAACCTTATTAATCTGGTCATTGATTTCATCAGAAGCAATTGTGTAATTAGTTGATACCATCATAATCTGGTATTCATCACCCTTAAGCTCTGAAACAAGCGAATCAGGAAGCATTTCCGTAGGGATTTCTCCACCGAGTGCTGAGTCAATACTTAATGCAAATGAAATTCCGTCCAGATCATTTACCTCATTCATCATTGCATTAGAATCCTCTGCTGAAAGATTACTGTCTGCAAGAATCATATATATAGAATTAGTTCCGTCAAAGTTGTCGGCAAGCAGCTTGTTAGCCTGCGAACAGTTAAGCTTCTCTGGAAGTGTATCAGATAAATCATAGTAAACCTTAGTATTGTTATATCCATAGATTGCCGGACCAAGAAGCAGAACGAATATTATAAGGAATATCCATGAATGATTAACTATCCATCTTGCCGGCTTATCAAAATTCGGCATAATCTCTCTATGCATTGTCTTCTCAAGAGCCTTGTCAAATGTAAGAATAAGGGAAGGAAGTATTGTAACACAACCAATAACACCCAATACAACACCCTTTGCCATAACAACACCCAGGTCAAGACCAAGTGTAAAGCTCATAAAGCAGAGTGCGATGAATCCTGCAACAGTTGTTATGGAAGAACCAACAACTGATGTAAGTGTATTCCCAATAGCAACCGCCATAGCTTCTTGATGATTATCCGGAGTTTCTTCCTTAGCTTCCTTGTAACTGTGCCATAAGAATATAGAATAATCCAGAGTTACACCAAGCTGAAGTACCGCTGCCAGTGCTTTCGTTATGTATGAAACCTCACCTAAGAAATAATTAGAACCAAGGTTATACACAATTGCCATACCTATACTTAACATAAAGAATACTGGTACAAGGAATGAATCCATAAATATAGCAAGTACGATACATACAAGAACAACCGCTACAAGTACATAAAAAGGAGTCTCCTTTTCTGCCATTGTCTTAGTATCTGTAACTACAGCAGACATACCGGCAATATAACACTGATTATCCGTAACATCTCTTACTTCCTGAATAGCCTTCATTGTATCGTCACTTGATGTTGTATCATCAAAGAATATTGCAAACAACGTAGCTCCTGAATCCTCATTTTCAAAATAAGAACGGAACTTATCAGGAAGAATTTCTGAAGGAACATCATCTCCTACTATTCCACTATAAGAGATAACTGACGCTACATGGTCAACCCCCTCAACCTTCTTTACCAACTTAGAAACATTTGACTTATTCATTCCGTCAACGACGACCATTGCATAAGCGCCCTTTCCGAAATCATCAAGCAAAATGTCCTGTCCCTGCATAGTGTCAATATCACTTGGCAGATAATACAGGATATCGTAATTAACCCTGGTATTAAAGTAACCAAGAACTGATGGAATCAACAGCAGGAAGCTAAGAACCAGAATTGGAATTCTTAACTTAACAACAACTTTTCCAAACTTTTTCATATAAATAACCACGCCTTTCTGTAAGATGCAAATGCCAACAACCCTTAGTCATATAAGTATTCATGTCTTTAACAAATATGACCGATAGTCATTTTCAATTTCAGTTGACATTATAGCACCTCAAAACACATAGTCAATAGAAAATTGACCGAAAGTCATTTTTTAATATTTATTTTATAATTGGATTGGTGTATAATGTATTTATGAATGAGTTGGCATGGTAATCAATTTCAGGCACGCTTGCGCTGCTTGTCGCTCACAGCGGACACTAAACTCGTTGCAGTTCCTGCAACTTGTTAAGTGCCGGTGGCTCCAAAGCACCTGAAATCAATTACCATACCAACTCATAATACACACTATAACCAACTAATAATTAACACTAATAAAGGTGAGTGATTGATATGGGAAAGCTTGAAGCTAACAAACAACAGAAACTTACTTCTCTGCTGAATACTGCATTTAATCTCTTTACTACCCAGGGGGTTACGAAGACTTCTATTGCGGAAATTTCTCAAAAAGCAGGTATTGCTAAGGGTACATTTTATCTGTACTTTAAGGACAAGTATGATATAAGAAACCGTCTTATATCACATGAATCAAGTAAATTATTTAAGAATGCCGTCGCTGATTTAGAGGAATTTTCTAAAGAAAAGAACGAACAGTTAGGTTTCGAAGAAAAAATAATATTTATAATTAATCATATTGTAGATGAACTGAATTCTAATCAGACTCTTCTCACATTTATATCAAAAAACCTTAGCTGGGGAATCTTCAAGGAAGCTCTCACAACTAAGGTTGCATCTGATGATATTAACTTTAAAGATGTATATTATGAAATGATTAACGCTGAGGATATCTCACTTGAAGAGCCTGAAATAATGCTCTTCCTTATTGTTGAGCTTGTAAGTTCAACTTGCTACAGCGCAATTCTTTATAAAGAACCTGCTGACATAGATACTATCAAGCCTTATCTTTTCAAGACAGTACGTGCAATCATCAAAGAGCACACTATCCGGTAGCTGCTTACGCTTTCCCTTCAAGCTCCTGGTATATATCCCTTTTTGACACACCCCTGTCCTTTGCCGCAGCTTTCATGGCTTCTTTCTTATCCATGCCCTGCGACATATACATCTGCACATGTTCTGCCACACTCATGTTTTCCCACTGCTTTCTTGCTTCAGCCTTTAACTGCTCACGGCTTTTACCGGCAATCACAAGCACATATTCGCCTCTCGGCTCATTATTTTCATAATATTCACATGCAGATTCAAGCGTGAATTCCATCGAATTCTCATATCTCTTGGTAAGTTCCTTACATATAGTAATCTGTCTGTCACCGCCAAGCGTATCTTGTAGTTCCGCAAGTGTCTTAGTAAGTCTGTGCGGTGCTTCATATATAATCATAGTCCTTGTTTCACATGCTAACTCTGCAAGAACTTCTTTTCTCTCATTCTTATCCGCTGGTAAAAATGCTTCAAATGCAAATCTTCTTGTCTCGCGTCCTGACATTGTAAGCGCTGTTATGCATGCTGCCGGTCCCGGAAGTGAAGTAACCCTGATACCTGCTGCCCTGCATTGCTTTACAAGCTCCTCACCTGGATCAGATATTCCCGGAGTTCCAGCATCCGTAATTACAGCCACATCCATTCCACCTAATATTTTATCAACAAGAACCTTTGCCTTATCATACTTATTAAATTCATGATAACTTGTCATAGGTGTCTTTATTTCAAAATGATTAAGCAGCTTAATACTGTTTCTTGTATCCTCTGCTGCAATCAAGTCTGCCTCTGAAAGCACACGCAAAACCCTGTAAGTAATATCCTCAAGATTACCAATAGGCGTTGCACACAGATACAGCATACCCGGTCCGTCTTTCTTTACATTTCTCTCATTATCCATAATAAACCTCTATCTATTCATACATTTTTAGAAGCGCATCAGTGTAGGTACCGTCCGTCTTGTATACAATAAGCGGTTCTTCAACAATAAGCTGGGAATTACCTCCCTTAACCGCTTCTATAAGCACCATATTGGCAGCCTTATTCACATAAGGATACACCAGCCTCATTCTCTTCGGCTCAAGATGATACTTTCTCATAGTGTCAAATATATCAACAAGTCTGTTCGGTCTGTGAACCATATACATTTTCCCTTTGGATTTAAGACAACGGCTTGCTTCCCTTATAACATCATCAAGACTACACAGAAGCTCATGCCTTGCAATTGCCTTGGCACTGTCCGGATTAACAATACCGTGATTTTCATTCATATATGGCGGATTGCTCGTCACAACATTAAAAGAAGCTTCCCCAAATATAGTGGAAGCTTCCTTAATATCACCCTTAACAACACTGATTCTGTCCTCAAGATGATTAAGCTCCACATTTCTTCTGGCAAGCTGTGCGCTTCCCTCCTGAATCTCAAGAGCACTATATGTGCTACCTGGATTCTTAGACTGCATAAGCACCGGAATAATACCATTACCGGTACCCATATCCAGCACCCTGTCCTTCTTCCCTGCCCTGGCATAAGTAGACAACAGCACTGCGTCCATTCCAAAACAGAAAATATCTGTATTCTGTATAAGCTTTAGTCCATCTCTCATCAAATCATCAATTCGTTCATTAATCATCACTAATATGGGCTTTTCCTTCTTTTCTTTCTAATTCCTCAAGTGCCTTAAGTTCCTTATCATCATCAATGCGGACCTTATCAAATCTTCTTTTTCTCTTAAAACGAAGCTCCTCAACCGGATATTCCTTAAGTTCCTTTTCGTCATTATCATGAGTTATTAATACCTTAACTCTCTGCCTTAAAACATTGACACTTGAAACCTCACCAACCAGTTTATCTGGTGTAGTAACAGAATCTCCCACATTAGGCAGATGACTATTTAATTCCTCATATGTATCCTGCTCATTCTTTAAACAACACATAAGTCTTCCACACACACCTGAAATCTTAGTTGGATTAAGTGACAGATTCTGCTCCTTAGCCATCTTAATAGATACCGGATTGAATTCTGGTAAAAATGTGGCACAACATAAAGGTCTTCCGCAGGAACCAATTCCACCAAGAATCTTAGTCTCATCCCTTACTCCAATCTGTCTTAATTCAATTCTTGTCTTAAATACTGCAGCAAGATCCTTAACAAGCTCTCTGAAATCAATTCTTCCATCAGCAGTAAAATAGAACAACACCTTATTATTGTCAAATGTATACTCAGCCTTAATAAGCTTCATGTCAAGATTATGCTTTGCAATCTTCTCAAGACATATCTTAAATGCTTCTTTTTCCTTTTCCCTGTTTTTTAATTCTCTTTCATCATCTTCTGGTGTTGCAACCCTTATAATTGCCTTTAGAGGCTGGATAACCGCTGTATCTTCTACTTCTCTTTCACCTAGAACAACCTGTCCATATTCAACTCCTCTGGCAGTCTCAACAATAACATGCTGTCCTGTTTCAACTGAATATTTCCCAGGTGCAAAAAAATATATCTTTCCAACCTGTCTGAATCTAACTCCAACAACTTTAGTCATCTATACTCTCCATTCTATGAATTTTCCTTAATCGCCATAATAAGCAATTCAATAACCAGATCAAAATTAACATTTGCCTGAAGTCTCACCTTAACCCTGTCAATAGAATTAATAATATCCTGTAAACCTTCATATGACATAGTCTGTGCCTGACTCTTTATCAGTGTCATCTGGTCATTAAATATGAGCAGATTAGTATCATTCGTACTCTTAAACATAAGTACATCCCTGTACCACATAAGCATAAGGTCAAGGTAATCATCAATAGTCAGCTTATAATTGGTAACTCTTTTCACCGATGTCATAATATCAGCCGAATCCATATCCTTAGCATTCTTAATAACATCCATTACATCACGTCTTAACTCTGCAAACTCAGTAGATTCAACCATAGTCATTGCCCTGCCGATTCGTCCAGCTGCAAATCTTGCTGCAAATTTACACTCGTAATCACCGATATTATCATAGTGATCTTTAAGATATTTAATAACTACATCATCCTTAAGTGGCTTAAGATCAAGCACAACGCATCTTGACAGAATAGTCTGTAAGAAAACATCCGGATTATTAGCAAGCAGAATAACAATTCCATAAGCCGGCGGCTCTTCAATTGTCTTAAGCATTGCATTCTGTGCTGCAACAGTAAGCTTGTCTGCTTCATCAATAATGTATATCTTGTAAGGACTGCTGTAAGGCTTAATCTGCATATCCGATACAAGCTGGTCTCTTATATCATCAACACCAATACTTCCCGACTTCTCATGTCCAACCCAGATAATATCCGGCTGGTTCCTGCCTGCTGCCTGCACACAGGAATGGCACACCCCACAAGGCTCAACACCGCCCGCCTCACACTGCAGTGTCTGTGCAAATGTGCTGGCAATAAGCTTCTTTCCTGAACCAAGTCCTCCGCTGATTACATAAGCATGAGATACCTTTCCCATAGATATTGCACTCTGCAAATGTTCTTTAATAGTCTCATATCCATATATATCTGAAAAATTACCCATACTTATTCCTCTTTTCATTACTTATCTGTAATATTATAACACATATTGCTCCTATGTTGAAATATCTAATAACAATCCCCTGATATCATCAATAGCTCCGACTATTGCAAGATGATCCTTTTCATCTTTTACCAGTTCTCTGGCAAGATTATCAAGATTCTCATCTACCATCTTAACAATTCCATACACCCTGTGTCTTCCTCTCCTGTCAAGAAAGTTCTCTCTTGAAAACTTGTGTGAACGGTTTACAACTTCATTTAGGAATCCCTTAACAAGCTCTCTGTACTTCTTCATATCTCTTATATCCATATGCTTTGCAATCTTTTCACCCTGCTCGGTAATTTCCTGCATCATATTTCCCAATTTTTCCTGAAGGTCTTTCTCCTCAATATTGCTAATCAGTGTAAACTTAAAACTATCATCTGATTTTTCCTGTGCTTTAACCGGAGTGGTCTGATTAGCCGGTGCTATATCTTTAACCTTAATATCCATACATACCTCCTAATATGGCACTCTTAACTTCACTAATGCAATCCTCTAACTCTCCATTATTGCTAAATCTTCTTGTAATACCAGCCTTAGCAATATTCTCTTCTGAAAAATCCTCACTGTCTGCAAGAAATCTTCTGCACATTTCCTCATAGCGGGGTATCTCCTGACCACGCTCTCTTTTCAATGCTCTTGCAAGACGCTCTCCGTCCTCCACTTCGATATAAACAGGGCAAACAGTCTCTTTTCCATAGTATTCTCTCATTTTCACATAAGATTCAAGTGTACCGATTCCCAGATAGTCAGAATTTTTCAAATCCACCTGACCGTCATCTGCTGTAAAATAGTTCCAGATTCCATGTACTGTATGATAAGCTCTGGCCTCGATCAGATTTCCGCTGCTTCGAAATTCTTCCAGCTTTTTATCATCCACGAAATAGTACTGTTTACCATTCTCTTCCTCTGCACGGATTGGACGGGTCGTATAAAGAACCAGCTTCTTAAGTCCCAATCCCTCATGTGCTGCCAGCCTGGCATAAATATGATCCTTACCAGACGCGCTTTTTCCCATAATGTAAAATATTTTTCCCATAATGTATCAGGCAGGGGTTACACCTCTGCCTGCTCCTTTACTACGCTTATAGTTTCGTTCTTCTCTCCGCAAAGACCGTGAAGGTTCAGGCCCTGCTCCATGTATCTTCTCACATTCCTTGTAAAAAGTCCAGTAATCTGTTCGCCTGGAACAATAATGGGAATCCCCGGCGGATAAAGATATACAAATTCTGCGGCAATTTTCCCTGCACTTTCTTCCAGAAGACAAGGCTGGGATGGGGCATCCATTGCCCTTGAAATGGACATAAGCTGCTTCATAGGACCACACTTGCAGGCATATTTTTCATTTCGTAAGCCACCGCTGCGGGTATCCTTTTCGTCACAGCTTTCACAATCTTCAGAATTACATTTAATACAATTCTGTCTTTCCACTTCCGGTACATAATCTGAATTTCCAACAGCTATTTTCTCTGTTATATTCCTGCTCTTCTCTGCCAGTTCAGCTTCCTGCCTGTCGATTTCTTCTATGGCTTTGCAAAGCCTCCGGAATCCTTCCCTGGTGTCTCCAACTGCTGCCAGTGCAAGCACATAATTCTCTGTAGTCATCTCAACTTCCAGATGATATTTTCTTCGAAGGATTCCCGCAAGTTCCGGACCATTTAAACTGCTGTGCAGTGTGGACAGGATCAGCTTGGAGCGGTCATAATCAAACAGTTCTTCTGTGCCCTGTACATCACTTTCTTCTCCTGTCTCTTCCGGTGTCTGTAACAGACGTATATACCTGCACTGACCAAGCTGTCTGCGGGCGGCTTCCAGATTTTCCGTAAATTCATCAAATAATCGTCCGCTGTCTTTTTCCAGCTTCGCCACACAGGCATCCAGACTGGACATGAGAATATAGGACGGACTGCTGGTCTCGTAAATTCCAAGAAATCTGCGAATCAGCTTCTCGCTTACACGTTCACTGCACAGATGAAGCACTGCGGTCTGTGTCATGGCCGGCAATGTTTTGTGAAAGCTCTGGATCACCACATCTGCTCCCAGATCTGTTGCTGAAACAGGAAAATAGTCAGAGAATCTGAAATGAGCACCGTGGGCTTCATCCACGATCAGCGGACACCCTTTTGCATGCACAATCTCTGCAATCTTTTCGATGTCCGACACCACACCATCATATGTCGGTGACACGATCATCACCGCGCGGATCTTCGGATGTTCTTCCAGTGCTTTCTGTACATCCGCAGCATCAATCTCTGTGCTCAGTCCCTGTTCCGTATCGAATTTCGGATAGAGGTAGACCGGATCCAGTTCATTCAGATATATCGCATGATACACAGACTTGTGGCAATTTCTTGCCACAAGTATGGAATCTCCTTTTTCAGTTGTTCCTAATATTGCACTTAAGATTCCAACCGTACTTCCATTCACCAGAAAATGTGTCTCGTCCGCATGGTAAACTCTTGCTGCTCTTTCCTGCGCATCTCTTAGAATTCCCTCTGCATGATGCAGATCATCAAAGCCATCAATCTCTGTAATATCGATCCGGTACGGAGATGTCCCGTCCATCAGATCCAGATTTCTCTTGTGCCCCGGCATATGGAATGCATAGTAGTCAGAATCGCTGTAATTCTTTAATTTATCAAATATATTATTCATGCGTATATTTTAGCAAAATAACATTATATTATCAAGCCATAAACTCCCGCAGGATCTGGCGGATCATCTCATCCTTTGGAAGCTCACGTATGGTGTCTTCTTTCGGTATTTCTTCCTGTACATCTTCCTGTGCAGACTCCTTATCGGCATTTCCTTTAATCTCCATTGCCTGCGCATTACCGGCCAGAGTCCCGGTACTTTGTACCTCTTCTTGCAATATATCTTCTGTCCTTTTGCTCCCGTCTGTACCGGCAAGCCGCGCCGATGCTTTTGCCAGGTTCCTGGCGTTCTCCTTTACTCTTTCTTTTCTGCGGCTCTCACGCTGCATCTGCACAACACCGGAGCCGGATACCGGAACAGATTCTTCTTTTTCTTCTTGCTCCGTTTTGTCCTCTTTTTCTGCCTTTTCTTCTTTTGTATCATTTGTCTCATCTTTTTTGATCACACTGTCTCTTCGTCCGGTGCGTTCTTTCTGATTTGCCTTTTCATACTTGTGGAGACATACATTTTCCAGATAATCTACCATATAGTTCTTTGCCATCTGCATGCAATAATTCTCATCCGTTGTCAGATGGAACAGCCATACCAGGATTCCAAGTCCTGCGCCACATGCACCCATCCGCAGGACAGCATCTCCCATGCCATATACCCGATAACTCAGTCCCGCACCGACAAGTCCGGTTACGATAAGCAGTCCCGCACATATCTTCTCCAGTCTGCGCAGCGTGTGAAGTCGTAATCCACAGACTTTATACTCATACAGATACTTATCCACAAATACCCCTACGTTTTCCACCGTATCGCTGATCATACATGCGTGTTCGAATTTCGCACGGACCAGGCGCATCAGCGGGTGGTTACTCTTACTCATACTTCCCGCCGCCTCCACCATACGTTTCATCGTCATACTCACGATACACTTGTCCACCACACCAAGTCCGGTCAGGATCCCCATGAGTACGAACAGTAACTTCTTGTCCAATAACATTTCCAGCATAATAAAAGCCCTCCTTTTGATTTGCATTATACTGTAAATCAAACAGGAGGGCGCTTAATTTCGTTCCTCATATTTCGCACGGAAAACCACATATCATGTCAGTTCCGGGCACATTCTGTGATATTTTAAATTGTATGCCTTTTCACTTATACCTAGATCATCGGCAGTAATTCCTTCATAAGTCTTACACTGTGGGCAATTGCCTTCTTTTCAAACGTTGGATAATCCATAGTCGCGCTGTTGTCAGCTTTATCCGAAATTGCACGAATGATGACATACGAAACTTTGTTCAGGTAAGCTGCCTGGGCAATTCCCGCACCTTCCATCTCTACACACATCGGATGGAATAATGATGAGATTCTTTCCTTCACATCTTTATCCGAAATAAACTGATCGCCGCTTACCACTCTTCCGGTAAATGTGTGAATATCCGGATTGGCTTTCTCATTTGCTGCTACTGCCTTCTTGACCAGTTTTTCATCTGCCGGGAATGACAGTGTGTCCATTCTTGGGATCTGTCCTGCCGGATCTCCGAATATCGTCGCATCCATATCGTGATGCAGTGCATCTGTCGAGATCACCATATCTCCGATATCGATCTGTGCATCCAGTGAACCCGCAATACCGGTATTAATCAATGTATCCACACCAAATCTGTCCACCAGGATCTGTGCACAGATTCCTGCATTCACCTTACCGATACCACTTCTTACAATAACAACATCTTTGCCGCCCAATGAACCTTTGCAGAATACCATCCCTGCCTGTTCTATAGTCTCATCGATCTGCATATCTTTTTTAAGTTCTGCCACTTCTTCTTCCATTGCTCCGATAATACCTATCATAGCTCTATATCCTCCTGTTATTACGATATTTTCTATATTAATTCGTCTATGCCCTATTATATCTTATAGAAAATTCGATTTCAACCGGCGAAATAAGTAGCAAACAGACAGAATCTCTGTTATAATCTGAGACGTATGACAATAAAACAATTATTTACAAAAGCAATAGGAGGTAATAGATATGGATTACAAACCATCAGGAGTCTGTTCTCGACTGATCCATGTAGAACTTGACGGAGATAAAATCGCAAATGTAGAATTCGTAGGCGGATGTGCCGGAAATACAGCCGGAATCAGCAGCCTTGTAAAAGGAATGGACGCTCACGAAGTGATCAAACGTCTGGAAGGAACAAAATGTGGTGCAAGACCAACATCCTGCCCTGACCAGTTATCCAAAGCTTTAAAACAGGCTCTTGGAGAATAATTTCCTGCAAATTTTACAACTACAGAGAAAGGCTACTTGTCCTCCCTTATCAGGGAAGACTTGTAGCCTTTTTTGGATGTCTTCTTTATACTTTCATACTGCAAGATTTCGATCTTTGTTCAGTGTTTCGTTTACTTGTTACAATTATTACTTTTTAATTTTACATTAAGTTTTTAATTGTTTTTCGTTCACTAGTATTGATGCATTACTTATCTTTAATTTGTTTTATGGATATTTGCCTTTATTAGTTTATGGTTTTTTTGTTATACATTATAATTACATATTTTTTACGCCTTTGCCTTGTTATAAACTACCTATTCTTCAATCCCTGCCAACTACATCATTTGCCCACTGCTTTATAATCTTCTGCTTGCATCGGGCCTTCGGCCCTTTTATTACCTCTAGTTATTCCG
>ERZ827168.851-NODE-851-length-46393-cov-5.758470_pt1 | contig 46393 bp, 51 predicted proteins | sample MGYA00519868_ERZ827168 | MGnify/ENA primary metagenome ERZ827168 (study PRJEB31778, sample SAMEA3449271) | human gut metagenome | biome: human gut; feature: human-associated habitat; material: faeces | place: United Kingdom | collected 2010/2012 ...
GGGGGTGCCGGTCAGCGCCACCCGCACCTGCGCATCCAGCTCCTTGGCCGCCAGCGCCCCCTGACTTTGGGCGTTCTTGACGGACTGGGCCTCGTCCAGCACGGCGAAGCGCAGGGGAATGTCCTTATAGTATTCAACGTCCCGGCGAAGAAGGGGATAGCTGGTCAGGATCACGTCCACCGAATCGTCCTTTTTCAGGTCGGCGATGGTGTGGCGGCGTTCGTCCCGCTGCCCGGTCACCACCCGGACGATGAGCCCGTCGTCGAAGCGCTTCATCTCCGCCAGCCAGTGGTAGGTCAGGGACGTGGGCGTAACCACGATGCTTTTTTGAGAACCGTCCTTCTTTTTGGCGGCGGACAGGGCGGCGATGACCTGCAGCGTTTTGCCAAGGCCCATCTCGTCCGCCAAAATGCCGCCCATCCGGGCCTCGTACAGGGACAGGAGCCAATCGCTGCCCCGGCGCTGATAGGGAGACAGCTTCTTTTGCAGCTTCTGGGGCATATAGTCCTTTTTCGGGGGCTGGCTCAGGGTTTGAATGGCCTTCTCCGATTCCTCGTCCGTCTGAGCGTCCGCCCCGGCCATGCGAAGCATACTGATCATGTAGGCGGCCCGGTACGCGCCGAAGCTCAACTCTCTCGTGTCTTCCGGAACGTTGGGTTCGTCTAGCTGGGCCGCGTCCAGCAGCTCCTGCACCACGGGCGCAAGGCCCATCATATCCCGCACGTCCAGAAATTCGCCGGTTTTCAGCCGCACATACTGCTGCCGCTGGGCAATGGCGTTCAGGATGGGCAAAAGCTCCGGCGCGGGCTTGCCGTCCTCCAGCAGGGAGAATACCAGCCGCCCGCCCCGCATATGGAACGAAGCCTTGGCCGAGAACCGGCGGGGCTTGACCCGCTCGAAGGCCTGCGAAGCGTAAATGGTGCAGTGGCGGGAAAGCTCCGCCACGCCCTGCGTACAGAAGTACAAAATTTCCCGGGAGCGGCGGAGGATGATGCGGCCCTTGTGAACCACAAAGCCGAAGTCCGCCAGCAGATCCAGCACCAGCCCTTCTTCCCGGCCGTCCCGCAGCAGCATTCGTCCGTCGGGAAGCCCCTGCGCCGCCGGAGCCGCGTCCTCTCCGTCCCGAAGGGCGAAGGGCAGCACCACGGTCTCCCCGTAGTGGAATTCCATTCGGGCTTCCACGTTGCCGTCTACCAGATCCAGATAGGCCACGGGCTTCAACGGCTCCGACACCAGCCGGGCCCGCAGCTCCGGCGAAGGCACCACCGACCCCACGGCGGACAGCGCGGGCAGCAGCACGGACAGCACCTCCTCCGCATTCCGGGCGGGATAGCGGAAGGAAGAACCCTCGCCGAGCAACAGCCGGCACACCCGGGCCTGAGAGGAATACAGATGCGTGACCGTATTGCCCAACAGCACATACCGCGCGTCCGGCGTGATCATCCGCAGCTGCTCCGTGCCCTCGGTGGACACCAGAAGCTCCGTGGGGGTCAGGCTGACGGCGAAGCACAGGGGCAGCTCCTTTTTGCGGATGCCGCTGTGCATCTGCTTCTGTTCGCCAAATTGCAGCTGGAAGGGATAGTTTTCCAGATAGCGCATGACGCTCTGCAAAAAAGGCCCGGTCAGCAGTACAAAACGCCCATCGCATTGCAGCACGGAGGCAGCGTCGCTTTCGGCGGCTCCCTCCGGCAACACCGCGGGCTCTGATTCATTTTTCAGAGGAATATAGCTCATCAGCGCCGTCAGAAAGCGCTCGTCCTCCCGGGAAAAGCGCATACTGTCGGGCCGGTAGGTAAACTTGGGGGACAGGGTCAGCTCCGTTCCGCTGACGAAGCAGGCCAGCAGGTCGGCGATATTTTTGACGGCGTACAGCCGCTCCTGCCCGGCCGACAGGCCCAGACCGATCCGACCGTCCTCGTACAGGCGCAGCACCGCCAGCAGACGGACGGTCTCGCCGCCGGGCATGGCCCGGTTCAGGGCGCTCAACATCCGTTGTCCCAACGCCAGCTCGTTTTCCTGCTGGAAACGCTTGAGCGTGCCGTCGCTTTCGGCCCGCAGCAAGGCGGCCGTCACGTGCTGGCAGGGCTGCTCCGTTTCGCCGCAGGTGCACAGCGCTTCGCCCCGCCGGGTAAAAGTCACCGACTGCACGTCCGTGCCGCCCACTTCGTAGCGCAGACCGTTTTCCACCTCCATGGGCTGGGAGACCAGTCCCCGGCGGTATAGTTTTTCCCCGTTCTGAAAGGCTGCCGTATCCACCCCGATGGATTCCAAAGCAATCATCCGCATCCTCCCAAATCAAAACCAATCTTTTTATATTTCTGGAAAAGGTTTCCGGCTTCCTGCCTTTCTTCGGGAAGAAATTCCGAAAAAACGAATGTTTTTTCCTTTTCGGCGCAGACTGATCATCGGAACGGCAATCAGGCAAACGGCCGAAAGACACGCGCACCCCGGGGCTTTTGATTGTAAAGCGCCAAGCCGCCTGCCCGGCGCACGCGGCGGATGATGTGAGATGGGTAAGAAGAAAAACTTGTGTTTTGCGCGATGGATTTCCTCAAGCACAGCTGCTGCCGAGAAGCCTTGCGCTTTCGATGGTTGACGTTTCAAGCAGGGCCGCATTTCATGCGGCTCCTGTTTGCGTTTTCCGCCGTTTAACGAAAGAATTTCCGAAAATCCGTATTTTTTGAAAAAAGAGGATTGACGCGCCGGGCGAAAGCTGTTATAATATCTTTCGCTGGTTCCACAACGTGGAGAGATGGCCGAGCGGTTGAAGGCGCTGGTCTTGAAAACCAGTGATGCTGAAAGGCACCGGGGGTTCGAATCCCTCTCTCTCCGCCACTTTATCCCTCTTGGATAAAGAAGGGCAGATCAAACCGTCCACCATGGAGAAGTACCCAAGTGGCCGAAGGGGCTCCCCTGCTAAGGGAGTAGGGTGCGTGAGTGCCGCCCGGGTTCAAATCCCGGCTTCTCCGCCAAAACCTTGCCAGACAACGTTCCGGCAAGGTTCTTTTTACGTTTGGAAAGGAAAAATTCCGCCAAAAGCACCCAATTCTTTTTTCTGCCCCATGAAAAATGACTGCCATTTCCAAACAGACGCGGAGAGCGAACATCCTCTCCGCGCCTGCTTTTTGATTTCATTCAATTTAACCTGTCCGACCAGGAATGCCTGGTTTTACTTCTTCTCGTCCAGCAGCACCACGCCGTCAGCGGGGTTGCGGTCGATAGCGCCCACAATGCGGTGGGGCAAGTAGGGTTCCTCCAGATAGGCAACGTCCTCGGCTGTCAGCCTGACCGCTAGCGCGCCCGCCGCGTCGTCCAGATACTGCGTCTTCGTCGCGCCGACGATGGGGGAGGTCACGCCCCTGGCCCATTCCCATGCCAGGGCGATCTGCTGCATTTTCACGCCGTATTTTTCCGCCAGCTCATGGACGCGGGCGACGATCTGCATATCCTGCTCCTCGGTGCGGTCGTATTTGCCCATGGCGACGCGGTCGGTCTGGCTGCGCAGCGTGTCCGCGTTCCACGTGGGCCGGGTCAGGTGGCCCGCCGCCAGCGGACTGTAGGGCATCAGGCTCACGCCCATCTGCCGGCAGATGGGGATCAGCTCCCGCTCGTCCTCCCGGTAAAGCAGGTTGTAGTGGTTCTCCATGGCTTCGAACCGCGCCCAACCGTGGTCTCGGGCACACAGCTGCATATTGTAAAACTGGTAGCCGTACATGGCGGACGCGCCCAGCGCCCGCACCTTGCCCGCCTTGACCAGATCGTTCAGCGCCGCCATGGTTTCCGCAATGGGCGTTTCGTAGTCGAAGCGGTGGATGATGTAAAGATCCAGATAATCCATACCCAGCCGCTTCAGGCTTCCATCGATCTCCCGGTGAATGGCCGCGCGGGACAGTCTGCCCGGATTGAAATACACCTTCGACGCGATGACTACGTTGTCGCGGGAAACGTTCTTTTTCAGCGCTTTTCCCAGATATTCTTCGCTGGTGCCCGCAGAATAGCCGTTGGCCGTGTCGAAGAAATTGATGCCCAGTTCAAGGGCGTGTCTGATGACGGCTTCGGTGGCGCTTTCGTCCAGCGTCCAGTCGTGCATGGTTCCCGCCTTGCCGAAGCTCATACAGCCTACGCAGAGCTTGGAAACTTCGATGTCCGTTTTCCCCAGTTTCGTATATTCCATGGTCATTCTCCTTTCACAGCCCCAGACTGTCCACCCATTTCCGGACGGACGCGGCGCTTTCCCGGCTGCTGAGCCGCTTGCCGGGGAGCCATTTCGCAGTCGGGGCACAGCAGGCTTTCAGAATGCTTTCCGTTTTGCCCATGCCGCTGCCGCCGGAGGTGGCAAAGGGCACGAGGGTTTTGCCGGAAAAGTCGCAGCTTTCCAAAAAGGTCTCGATGATGCGCGGAGCCTGATACCACCAGATGGGGAAGCCGACGAATACAACGTCGTACTGCGCCACGTCCGCCGGGCCCGCCATGGCCGGGCGGCTCTTATCTCCCTTCATTTCGAGGGTGCTGCGGCTGGAAGAATCGTTCCAGTTCAGGTCGGCGGCAGTGTAGTTCGTCTGAGGTTTGATCTCAAACAGATCGCCGCCTGTCACGCCTGCCAGCGTTTTGGCCAGCCGGGCTGTTTCGCCACTGGCGGAAAAATAGGCGATTAACATTTTACTCATATTCCCATTGCTCCTTTCAACGAAAACGTTCCGTGAAGCCTTTTTCACGGATTATGATAGCAGTCATCTTTGAAACGTCCAATACCGTTTCCTTATGGTCAGATATTGGGGTTGACCAAGACTTTTCACTCCATATAAAACAGTCCGTTGGGGTCGTAATCTGTGCTTTGAAGAATCTCAATGCCAAAGTGGTCGTAGACCGTACCGGCCCCATCCTTGTCGATCCATCGCCGGTCAAATTCGTCTGCGTCGATCAGGTCGTGACCGACGCAGGCCGGGTCGTTGAAGAGAAAATACGCCTGTTTGCCGCGCTGGCCGTAGCCGACGCAGATGACCCAGTGGCCTTCGGCCAGATAGGTTTCCGAGTCGGAAGGGTCGTCGAGCTGGTAGCTTCCGTCCTCGGCGGAGGACCATGCCTGCAGCGGCAGCAGAACGGGATGACCCGCGTCCAGCTTTTGCCGCAGATCGTCCGGCGTCAGGGAATGCAGAGCCGCAAATTCTACGCCGCTTTCTTCGAAGTAACGCAGGATCGCGTCCGGCGACGTACCGTTTTCGGGCGTGGTGCCCAGCAATTCTTCGTAGGCCGTCAGGTTCAAGTCGGCCTCGTAGGGATAGAGCCAGTTCATCAGCATCTGTACGCAGGTCGCGCCGCAGGTGTAGTCGCCGTACTGCCGCAGCGCGGGAACGTCGATCAGCACGTCCGCGTCGGAAAGAAAGGCGGCGTAGGGGCTGGATGACGCAATCCCTTCCGCAAGCCCGTTCCCCGCGGTCAGGAACAGACCAATCAAAAGGAGGAACAGGTCCAGACGGAGAAACGGGTTTTTTACGGCTTTTTTCATGGGGAGAGCGCTCCTTTCGCACAATGATTTTTCGTTATTTGTGGCTCAAGGATAGCATCGGCGTTGGGAAACTGTCAAGGCTTTGAGGGGCAGCTTTCCGCCGACGCATGGGTGTGCTATAATGTCTTTTGAAGATCAAACGGAAGGGCGGGAAAGTCAGCGATGGAACAAGCAGGGAAGACCGCCTTTTATCACCTTCCGGGGCTGTTTGAGTTTTACGAGCTGTACCGCGTGTTCCTGCCGCTGTTCCGGCAGCACCGGGAATATTTTTACGATTGGTGCGAGATCGGCTCCATTTACGGCGCGCCGGGGGATTGCCTGTGGGGCGGCGGACGGGTCGGCTACGGGGACTGCGCCCCTCGAGACGTGCTGCGACTAACGCGGGAGTACGGCGTTTCCGCCCGGCTGACCTTCAGCAATTCTCTTTTGCGGGAGGAGCATCTTTCCGACCGAAAGTGCAACGAGCTGTGCAGACTGTTTGCGGAGGCGGGCGGCCCGGCCAACGGCGTGATCGTTCATTCGGACTTGCTGCTGCACTATCTGGAAAAACGCTATCCGGGGCTGTATTTCGTCTCCTCCACCACAAAGGTGCTGACGGAGTTTCAGCAGCTGCGGCAGGAGCTGGAACGGGAGGAATTTCGCTATGTGGTGCCGGATTTTCGGCTGAACAGGGCGTTTGACCGTCTGGAAGCGCTTCCCGCGCCCTTGAAAGACAAGGTGGAATTTCTGTGCAACGAATGCTGCTGGTTCGGCTGCAAGGACAGAAAGGCATGCTACGAGACCGTCAGCCGGAAAAGTCTGGGAGAGGACGGGCCGGAGCATCGCTGCGCCGCCCCGGACGCGGAGGGCGGGTATCGCTTTTCCAAGGCGATGACCAATCCGGGCTTTATCGGCGTCGGCGACATTTCAAATGTCTATCTGCCCATGGGCTTTTCCCATTTCAAGATCGAGGGCCGCAGTCTTGGCAGCGCGCTGATCTTGGAATTTCTGCTGTACTATCTGACGAAGCCGGAGTATCAGCTGCGCGTCCGGGAGGAAATCTATCTGGATAATATGCTCGATTTATTCTGACAAAGAAAAATCAAAGAAACGGACGCTGCCCGATAGGGTCCAGCGTCCGTTTTGGCAATGGCTTTCGTTTTCAGGAGGCGCTCGGCGTCTCGCTCTTTTTTGTCTCGATCGTTTTAACGCCGAAAAGGAAATACACCAGATGGGCCGCCCACACACAGGCTAGAACGCCGCAGGGAACGTACAGGGCTTTGCGCAGCATCATCCCGAAGCCGAACGCCATCAGCATCGTGACGGTCAGCAGGATTTTCGCTTTGGTCTTCGTCGTCATGCCCTGCCCTTTGACGTAGGATTCCAGATTGTTTTTGTACAGCTACCGTCTTTCACATACAGGCTGCAGGGGTGCTCGAAGCCCTCGTTCGCCATGGAAAGGTTGCTGCCGTTCTTGATGTGCTCGCGGAAGATCAGGAACGGCAGCGAATAGCAGCCGTCCTTCAGTTTTTTGCACAGCGCCGCGCCGCTGAACTGCTTCTGCCCGCGAAGCTCGTATTTCACCCGGTAGCGTTCCTCGGTCGCCCGTACCGTTTCCATGGTGCTGTCGGTGCAATAGAGCGTCCAGACGAACGCGTCCTGCTTGGCACTTTCCAGATCGACACCTTCGTACAAAAGATGGTTCAGCGCGGTCTCGAACCGCTCGGAATAGCGGCTGGCCGCCTGACGGCCCGCTTCGGTCAGCTGCGGACTGCGGGCGTTTTCCCGCTGAACGAGTCCGTCCTTTTCCAGCGAAGAAACGGCCCGGCTGACAGCATATTTTTCCTTGCCGAGGGTTCGGGCGATCCCCGTCACGCTGCGATCCGCCGGGCTGAGCTTCCAAAAGCACAGCAGCACCCGGAGCTTCAGAATTTCTGCATTGTCCTTCATGGCCGTTCCTCCAACATATATCATGCGCCTTTATCTTAGCATAAACGCGCTTTCCCGGCAATGAAGGAAAGGCGCAGGGTGGATTTTCAGCGGAAATTTTGCTATACTGAACCAAACGTTTGACCGCAAAGCGAGGTCTTTTCATGCTGTATCTGTCCCGCTTCACCTTTCCGGACGACGGAGAGGAATTTGACTTTCTGCTTACGATCAAGCGGAAGTGCTACGACAGCTTTTATCCCTTCAAGGTTCTGTCCGCCCGGGGCGTGCGGGAGCTGGACCTGGAGCCGGTGACGGTGCTCTACGGCGGCAATGGCTCCGGCAAGACTACCGCCCTGAATGTGATGGCGGAGACGCTCAAGCTGCGCCGGGACAGTCGGTACAACCGCTCCATTTTTTTTGAGGATTATACGGCCCTGTGCGTGCCGGAGATTCGAACCGAAATTCCGAAAAGAAGCCAGGTCATCACCAGCGACGATGTGTTCGACTTTATGCTGAACCTGCGGGCCGCCAACGCGGGCGTGGATGGAAAGCGGGAGGAACTGTTTCAGGAGTATCTGGACGCGAAATATTCCGATTTTCACTTCCGCACCATGGAGGACTACGACCGGCTGAAAACGGTGAACCTGTCCCGCAGCAACACCCAGTCCCGGTACGTGCGCAAGCGGCTGATGGACAATCTGCCGGAGCATTCCAACGGCGAAAGCGCCTTTCTGTATTTCACCCAGCGCATTGAAGAAAACGGCCTGTACCTGCTGGATGAGCCGGAAAACAGCCTTTCGCCCGCCAAACAGCAGGAATTGAGCCAGTTTATCGAAGACTCGGCCCGCTTCTTCCACTGCCAGTTTGTGATCGCGACCCATTCGCCTTTCCTGCTGGCCATGCGCGGTGCGAAAATTTACGATCTGGACGCAGACCCCATGACCGTCCGCCGCTGGACGGAATTGCCCGCCGTGCGCGCGTACTACGACTTTTTTCAGGCCCACGGCGGCGAATTTGAAAAATAAAGGGCTGCGGCCCTGACTCTTTTTGACCGTGCATTGCGCGGCCAATTCGTTTTTTCAAAAACGTTCGGTACTATTTGCGACAGAATGGAAAACGCACCGCCCGGCAGGGGCTGCACACGGTAAGCCTTTCGAGAAAAACACCGACTGCAGTTCATGATAGGCCAGTCAGAGGAAAGCGGCGCAGAGGACAGTCTATAAGGAATGAGACGCTTTAACAACTTAAATTGGCCGCACTTTTGTGCGGCCAAGGAGGGGGCAGGGTATAGCCATTATGGGGGCGCAGGGAGCAAAGCCCCAGCCGTCTCCCTTACAGCGTTTCGTCCGGCAGGACGGAAACAGTACAGTGGGAACCGGCTCCGGCACTTTCCACCACAGCCTGAAAGAGGTTTTCCAGATCGCGGACGGTGACGTTCCAGGCGTTTTGGGCGTATTCCGGGTTGGCCTTCGCTTCCTCAAACAGCTTGTCTTCGATGGTCTGCTTGATCTCCGTGTAGCGCTCGGGGGTCAGGGGATAGAGCCAGTCGACCTTCTGCACTTCGTCCTCGTGGACGGTCAGCTTCTGGTAGCCAGGAACCGGCGCAGGAACGCGCACCTGCACCTCCGTGCCCTCGGCGGAGACGGCGGCGCGGCTCAAGTCCACGGTGTAGCTCATCTGGAAGGTGTAGGGCACGACCACTTTCTGCACCGTGCCGAAAAGCCACGCGTCCTGCGTCACGGTCTCCTGCCCGGTAGTCTCTACCTCATAAACCACCAAGTGATTCTTTTCCTTCAGGGTCTCGCTGAAGCGTTCGCTGATCCACTGGACGTTGCCGCCGCCGAAAATTCGGGCGTAGAGCGCAGGCCCGAAGCGAATGCCCGTAAAGACCAGCGCCGCCAGCAAAATGACGGTAAACAGCTTTCGAATGAATTTTTTCATGGGTTCCACCTTTCTCAGGCAGGGGGCATCCATTTGCCTATTTCAATAAAGAGCCGCACCAGCAGCTGCACCAGCACGTACAGCGTGGTCAGCGCGCCCACCAGCATCAGATAGCCGCGCACAAAGCGGCGAAAACGGCCGGGGCGGCGGCTGCGCCTCCGATGGGGCGGGGGAGTCGGCTCCGGGCAGCCGTAGGGGCCGCCATAGGCGGACTCGGGCGGCTGAACGCCCGGACGGGGAGAGGGATTCATGCGGGTCGCCTCCTTTCGGCATCGTCAGCCATGGCTGAAATGCCAGGGGTTCTTCGACAGTATACGACAAAAAAATGAAAAAAGCTATCCCTGCCGCCGAAGGAAACCGCGCCCTTCGGCAGCAGGGATCGTTGAATAGAAGGAACGCCTCTGTTATTCCGCCGTCAGGTAGCTTTCCATGACGTAGCCCTCGGCGGCGTCGGTGCGTACTTTGACCCAGCCTTCTTCCTCGCAGCGTTCCAGCACCAGCAGCCGCTGATTTTTGTAAAGCCGCATGACGATATCGCCGCTCAGATCGGGCAGGGAACGAAGGTTCAGAGAGCTGTCGTCGTCGATGCCTGTTACCAGCGCGATCCATTGACCGTCGGCGGGCTGTTCGCTCACCGGCATCAGGGTGGGCCGGGGCGTGGGCGTAGGTGCGGGGCCGGGCGTGGCCGCCAGCGCTTCCGGGGCGGCGGGCAGAGCTGATTCGGCAAAGTCGTAGCGCATCAGGGACATGCCCGGATAGTAGAAAGCGAGAATTTCCTGATAGGTTTTCTGATAGCGTCCCGCCATCCATTCCGCGCCGCGCTGGCTCATGCCCACGCCGTGGCCGAAACGCCGGGCTTCCAGCCGGTAGGCGGTATCGGTTTCCACCAGCGTCCACAGTTCGTTTTCATAGTTGCTGGAAATGCTCATGGCCAGCAGCTTTTCCGCCGTGGGAAAAATGGCGATCTCCAGCTGGAAGGGCTGTTCGATGGCCGTGAAGGGGCCGTATACCGGGGCGGGAGTGGCCGAAGGTGTGGCCGAGGGTACGGCGGAAACCTCGGGAGAAGGGGAAGAACCCGGCGTAGGCGCAGCGGTTTCGGCGCTGCCGTCCAGCACCAGACTGACTTCCTCCTGATCGGAATCGACCGCCGGAACGGCTGCGTCCTGCCGGGTGCGTCCGCTGATCTGCACCGTCAGGTACAGGGTGTCCATGCGCTTGCCTTCGCCGGACAAACGCACGTCGCTGACGGTATTCACCCGGATGCTGGCGGGCGCAGGATCGAAGCCCAGCGCGGTCAGCTCGTCCCGGAGAACGGTGGCCAGCAGGTTGCGCAGACCGTAGGGAGCGATGTCGTGTTCCTCGTTGGTGTAGCTTTTTTGGAGGGTCACGCTTTTGACCACGCTGTACGGGTTTTCCACGTCGTAGGGGTCGTCCGCAACGGCATAGTAGCCGTAATCACCGCCGCCCGGCCAGACGCTTTCCACCAGCTCCGTCTGGCCGCCGTTGGAGGCGGCGTAGTAGCACTGGGCCAGCTTGCCTTTGTAAAAGCCGCACACGCCGTAGGTCTCCTCCACGGCTTTTTCCGCGTTGCCGTAGCCGGAGATATACCCCCGGAAGACCTGATCGTTGGTGGTGTCCACCACGTCGTAGTCCGCGTCCGGGCTACGCTTGCGCAGGACGTAGGTGCGGGCGGCCACGGTCTGGGCCTTCAGCGCCTCCAAGGGGAACGAATTGCTCATTTCATAGGGCACGACCCCCAGCAGGTAATCCTCCACGTGCAGGGTCAGAATGGGCAGAAGCGCGCCCTCCGAAATTTTCAGCCGCAGATCGCCCTGATACAGAGCCGGATAATTTACCCGGCGGAAGCCGATCTCGGTGGCGCCCGGGTCGGCGTATCGGGTCAGGGTCAGGTCAGCGCCGCCGTTCAGGGTCAGCGCGCCGCAGTAAACGAAAATGCTGCCTTCTTTTAATTGAAAGGAAATCTGACTGCCGCCGGGCAGATAAAGCTCCGTGCCCTGCTCCGTGCAAAGACCGTAGGCGCTGGACAGGCTTACGTCGATTCGATCAGTGATCTGCAGCCGCCGAAGCAGCACCCGCACCTGCGGGTCAATGGTCTGACCGGCGGAGGGAATCTCGGCGCTGTCGGCCAGCACCGGCGCGGCCAGACCGGCCAAAAGAAGCAAAGCGGTCAGAGCCGCCAACCATCGTTTTTGATGAGAACGTTGAAACATAGGGGTTTCGCGTCTCCTTTCCTGCCGCAGAAGGCAATGGGAATCCACAAAACAAACGAACGAGCCCTTTCATTCCCTGCATGTGTTTTTTTCACAGGAATGACGAAAACGGCCAAAGACAGAAGAACGGCGGAAAAAAGCCGGTCAATACAGCCTGACTGTCAAATCGTCCACCCGGTCCCGGGCGGAGGTGACCAGCATGCGAAGCGCATCCGTGCGGATGGGGGCGGCGCTTCGGTCGTGAATTTGACGATGACCCACCGTCGTCCCTTCGATCGTGCCGAAGGGGCCGCTCCATTGGCCGTTTTCATCCCGCCATTCAATGAAATATTCCGAAATACGCTGGCCTTTTTCGATGGGCTCCCGCAGCTCGATATAGCGCACGTCCTCCGCTCTGTCCAGTTCCAGCAGAAATTCACACTGATCCCCGGCAGGACGGTCGATGCGCCGCAGGGGCCGCCCCTGCGCCAGCTCCCGTCCAAAGGCGGCTTTCAGCGCACTGCCCAGTTCCCGCAGCCGCTGCACGTCCCGGTCGTCGAATTTTCCGTTCGGCATGGGCGGGATGTTCAGATTCAGACAGGCGTTGTGCCCCACGGAGTTCAGATACGCCTGCATCAGCCGCTCCACGGAATGGGGCGCTTCCTCCGGGTGATAGAACCAGCCGGGGCGGATGGACATATCCACCTCCGCGCCGCAGAAGTTCAGCCCGGCAGAGCGGGCGATCTGCTCCGCGACGCCCAGATTTTCCTGCGTGTTATAAACGTAGTCCAGCTGATCTGCCCCGGGCACATACCACGGCCCCGGCCCGGTCTGGGTCTGCGGGGACAGCTTGCACAGCTCGTGAGGCACCACGGCCCATTCGCTCCGCCGGGCCCTGCCGGACTCGTTGCCGATCCAACGAACGTCCGGCCCGCCGTCCTGAAAAATGACGGCGTTAGGCTGATATTTCCGCACCAGACGAATAATGCCGGGGAAGTCATACACCTGCTTGCGGCCGTTGGGGCCTTCACCGCACGCGCCATCCAGCCAGACGCAGAAAATATCGCCGTATTCGGTCAGAAGCTCGGTCAGCTGGTTCTGGTAATATTCATTGTAAGCCGCCGTGCCGTACAGCGGGGAGTTTCGGTCCCACGGGGACAGATAAAATCCGAACGCGATACCGCCCCGGCGGCAGGCCTCGGCGGCTTCCCGAACCACGTCCACCTTGACGGGGCAGTTTTTGACGGAATGCTCCGTGTACCGGCTGGGCCACAGGCAGAAGCCGTCGTGATGCTTGGCAGTCAAAATCAGCCCCTTCATCCCGGCGGACTTGACCGCCTCCACCCATTGGTCGCAGTCCAGCTCCGTGGGGTTGAATATGCGCTCGTCCTCGTCGCCCCGTCCCCATTCCAGCCCGGTATAGGTGTTGGGCGAAAAGTGGACGAAGGCGTAAAACTCCCGCTCGTACCATTGCAGCTGCCGGGGCGAGGGGGTTACATGGGCCGCCTGACGCAGAAATTCTTTCAGATCGTTGGAAGCATTCGTCATTGCCAAAATCCTTTCTTTGGAAGGGGCGAAAAAGAATGACAGAGCCTTTACCGCGGGAGAAAAACAGTCCTGCCGAAGCTGTCAGGATTCCATGACGCTGCGGAAGTCGATGCTCCGGGTCTGGGCCTGCTCCATCTCATCCAGACAGCGCTGAATGGCGGCTTCGTCGCTGCCCGCGTCCTTCAGCGCCTCTACCCGCGTGTACCAGAGAGGCTTCAGGCAGAGATAAAGGGGCAGCGCGGCTTCCTTTTCCGCTTCGGAGAAGGCATACACGCCCGCGGCTACCTTCAGCGCGGACAGAATGGCGTTTCGTTCTTCGTCCAGGGAGCCTTCATAAATTTCCCGGAACAGATAATTCAGGAATACGTCCTTCCCGGCCAGATTGAAATCATAAATGCCTGCGAAGTTTCCCAGATCGTCCAGCAAAACGTTGGTATCGTTCAGGTCTGCCTGAAAGACGGACGTTGGCAGCCCGGCGTAGCACTTTTCCAGCGCGGCACGATTTTCTTCCCAGCGGGCGAACATCCTGCCGGTCTGCGCCGCAAACCGTTCCGGCAGCGTTCGGCTGTAGCGCTGAAATTCCAGCGCGTTTTCGGTCACTTCGTCCATTTCGTCGCCGCCGAAGGTGTCGAACAGGCAGTAGGCGGAGGGCAGGTTCGTATACTGAAAGCAGCATGCGGCCACTTTGGCCGTCATACGGTACAGCTCGTCCCGAAAGGGCTTCGCGTTGGGGCAGCGGTCGGCGGAAAGATAGGGTGAAAATTCCTCCGCATAGGCAAAGCAGCGGTGCCCTTTATAAAGAACCGCGGGAAAATCGCCGCAAAGCGACGAAAAAATCTGCGGGCAATAAAAGCCCAGTCTGCGGTATTCGCTGGCGCAGCGCCGCCACATGGCGATATGCTCGGGGTCGGTAAAGGCGTTTTCGGCCAGCTTGACGACCAGCTTTTTTTCGGAAGCCAGCCGTGCGAAGATTGCCTCCCGGAAATCGCCGCCCTCCCGACTGGTGTTTTTGATTTGAATCTCCGCAACGGTTTCAGCCGTAAACAGAGAAACGACCTGCTTTGCCGTGGATTCGTTCATACTGAAAAAAACTCCTGCAGAAAGATGGATTTCTATGGCACAGTGTAGCATTTTTGGGGGACGCTGGCAATACAGGCCGCAAAAGAATCCTGGGCGCCGGGAAGAAATTTTCCATTTCTTCCGTTGATTAGGAGAATGGAAACGGACACATCGGACGATCAAAACAATGGGGAAAAGCGAAAATGAAACGCTGTCTGGCTGCGCTGTTGCTTCTGATAATGACCATGATGATGAACTGTGGGTTGGGAAGGGCGGAGGAAACTGTCTTCCCGGCCGATACGCCCTTTGCCGACCGGGCGGCAGAGGAAGCCCATCTTCGCGCCAATCGGGCGGTACACGACCGGTATCTGTTTGAACCTGACCTGTATGTTTGCGCCATGACCGTGCAGAAAAACGGGGACCGCCTTTTTGAATACCGCTGGCAGTATTCGCCAACAGCGATATTTTCAGTGAATGTGGCGAAGGATTCAGAGAGCCTCTATCCCTTTTTTAACGCGAAGTTCAGTTTTGAAAATTATTTTGATGAGCTTGTTCAGGTTTTCGACGGTTTGTTTGGGGACTGGACGCTGGAACAAAAGGCGTGGCTTTCTTCCAAGGTAGAGGAGTATTGGCAGATGGAGGTTTTCAGAACGTATTATCTGGACTCCGGCTATGCGCCGTTTAAGACAGTTTTATTTAAGGCAATACCGCACAATTCGTTGGCAGCGTAGGCGATGCCTTTTCCGCCATCTGCTGCTTGCAGATTTTTCGATTTACCTCCAGTAAACCTTCAAAATCTGCCATTGCATCTGACGAAAAATTCATTCGCCTCCGCACCAACTCATTTGTGCGGTATTGCCTTAAACGTCTGCTGGATGAGCAGCGGTGTGGTCTGCCGGATGAAAGCGCCGTTCCACAGGATGAAGCTTATGCGCTGGCTGTTCAATACGCCGAGAACGACCCGCAGATGTCCCGGCAGGAAACATGGTGGAAAATTCAGACCTTTTATCTGGTCAATGACCCGGAAAAGCCGGTATGGCTGTTCCGCTTTTTTAGCCGAATGAACGAATTTTATGATGTGACGGTCGATGCACACAGCCGAGAAATCTTGATGCAAAAAGGGGAGATATGATCTAATGAAAAAGGCAAAAGCGTTCTTTCTGGCAGCCTGTTGATGATCGCACCGTGCTTCGCCAAGGCCGGCGAGCTGAGCAATGAGGAAATCCTCTTTTTCAAAGAACGTACCGCTGAATGGGAGGCCGAATTTGGCCAGTCGGAAACGTGGAATTATCTGACGATTGGTATGTTTTGCAGGATCTATCGGAACTATCCCGATGCAGAGTGGGAAGTGATAACCGCCATTCTGCCTACCCTTCCCGATATACGGCTTCATACTTCCTGCGCAGATGCAGTCGCTATCGCAAAAGAATTTTTGATTGGTTACGACGCCAGAATCACAGAACACTATTTAGCAGCGCTGGCGATGGGAACAAGGTTCCTGAATCTAAGCACTTATACGGACTCGACCTCCACTGCATACTGCGACCGTATGTGGATCGTCAAATTTTATGAGCGAATGAGTTCAGGCGAATACCTGATGAGGTGCGACTGCTACGTGGACGCAGAAACAGGAAAAGTCTTTATGATCGATCTGAATCTGAACGGAAAAAATTTGCAGGATTTCGATGACTATCAGGTTATAGAAATCGAATGATGCAAAAAGGAGGGAGACAGCGATGCGTTTTAGAAACTCGACCCAAAAAAGAAAAAATGGGAAAAGAACTCTCTGTCTGCTCGCAGTCCTGTTTATTTTGTTTCAGACGGGCGCAGCTGCAAAAGCAGTGTCCCAAACCCCTCAAGACAGCACGACCTTCCATGGAGATGATCTGGGCGAAAACGAGTTGAGGGTCTCCGGCGGCACATCGGAAGAAAATCCATATGCGTTCGTTCTATGCCAAAAGCTGAACGTTTACACCCAAAAGGATACGGATTCGGAAGTGGCGGGCGTCCTTGAATACGGCAGTGACCATGAAGTCCTTGAGGAAAACGAAGAAATGGTTTTCATCCGCTTCTATCAGATCGTCAACGGGACTCCTTTCGAGCGCTATGGATGGGTCTCCAAGGAATATGTCGTCCTTGACCCGCCTTATTACATTGCCAATCACCCCTCCCCAGTTTTGGCGACCCCGCAGGACGATGCGAAAATTCTGTGCTGGCTGAATACCTATGACGCGCTCCGGGTCATAGGGGAGGCAGAGGACTTCTATATCGTGTCGCTCCATGGGGCCGCCGGGTTCATGAAAAAAGAATAAAAACGCGACGGAATGACAGAACGCTTCGTGACACAAAAGAAAGGGGTTATTTTATCATGAAAAAGTTGATTTGCTTGATAGCTATTTTGCTTCTTCTCACGGCTCCTTCCTGCGCCGCCTATGCGAGAAGCGCCTATCAGCAGTTCTGGGAGCTGGGCACTTATTCCGTTACCCTTACGGACGAAGAAAAGCAGCGCTATGCCGAGGTGTGGGAGAAGACGCTCGCCCGGTCGGAAGGAACGCTGATTAGAGAAGCCTTTGAAAGAGATTCGCTGGAAGAAAATCTGGAACTCTATTTGGAAATGATAGAGAATGGTCCGCTGCCCCTGATGCATTTGGACGACCTTGGCGATTATGTCTATTCCTGCGGTCTGCCGGACGATCTGGCGATTGCGCAAACGGACGCGCTGCTGATCGCCTATAAGGTCCTTCAGGAGCAGTACCCATTAACGGATGAAGAACTGACCCAATTTCTGCCTTTTTATAGCTATTTGACGTCCGACCCGGAGAATCCGGCATGGGACATTGCTTTTTCCAGTTACGACCCGTCTCTGGAGCTGAGTTTCGTCGTCAGCCTGTATGCCTATGACGGAAGCGTCAGGGGCCTGACCAAAAACACAGAATCTCATGGATAAGATCAGGAGAATGCGTATGAAAAAGTTTCTTTGCCTCCTTGCTTGCCTTCTGATACTCGGCTCGTTTGCCGTTGCCCGTGCAGACGAATCTCTTTTTCTGCCGGAAGGCTATCGGGAGGACTGGGTCATCGATCAGAAAACGAACTGGATCGACCCCGAGCTTTACTTTGCCACCATTTCCAATCCAACGACCAAAGAACTGCGCCTGATCGCGGGCATACGGCAGGCGAACGGTGAGATTCGCATCACGGCGGAGACAAAATCGTTTTATCTTTCGGACGGTACACCGGTTACGGCGCTGCCGGAGGAACAGTGGCTGGTGGACGATGGAGCGACCGGAGATGTCTGGCTGACGGTTCATAAAGCAAACGGGTACTATTTCTGCGTTTGCTTTGTAACAGCAGATCGGCAGGAATGGCGGCTGAACGCCATGTGGTATGAAGATGAGCAAAGCTCCAATGCCGACGGCGACGGCCCATTATATTACTATATGCAATGCGGGGGAGAAAACGGCGGAAAAGTCGAGACGTCGCCGCTTGTCGACCCGATCGTGTGCTGGGCCCTTGACGAATCCAAGACGCTTTTGGAGGGATTTGATTTTTTGGAGCTGCATGAAGCAAATCTGGAAGCGCTGCACTATTTGGAAGCCTATCGAAAACGAGAGTGGAGAACACTGGAACGCCTGAATGGGCAATATGTCATTGAGCACAGCGCTGACTATTGAAAGGTGGGAGGACAGTACAAAATTGAATTGGGGTAGGAATGGGGTAGCACGAGAAAATAAGAAAATCCCCGAATCCTTATGTAACAAGGATTCGGGGATGCCATCACTGGCGGAGAGTTAGGGATTTGAACCCTGACACATACGCATAATACAACAAAACTGTATATAACTATCTATGGAAATACCGTGATTTAGGCGCTTTTTCATACAATTATATACAATGATATACAATTCTATTTGTGGCAGGATTGTGGCAATTGTGGCAGGATTATGGCAGAACTCCCTTCTGCATAAAAATATAGACACCTTATTTCAAACAAAAAGGTAATTTGGTAATTTGGGTGCTTCAAACCCTTGCTATATAAGGCTTAGACCCAATTACCTTTTCAAAATCAAAAGGTAATTTTTGTTATTTGGCTTTGACTAGAAAACGATAAAAGCCTTATATATCAACGGTTTGCGGCTTTTCACAGCGACAGAAAAAAAGGTAATTTGGGGCCAAATCCCTCGGGAACGTGGTCAAAATACGGAACATAATGTACAAATTACCCACTCAGAACAACCTTTCACACCGAAAAACTGCCGATTCGAACTGCAAAAAAATTTTGCTGGGACTCCTGAAAGGGGTTCGGGGGACCCAAGTTCCGGCTATCCCCCCCCCCGGTGGGTAGTCGAATGACCGAACTCAACTATATATGGGTTAAGGCCGGGCGCGTTCGCAGGAGGTAAACTCCGACATAGCCCCCCGGTTCCCGGATTCTCTTTTTTCTTCTGTGTGGGGGAAGAGAAAAGCCCCCTTTGATGCTCCTATCCCCACAAGGAGAGGAAACACACGTCCCAGCCTGCCGTTCCTGTGGGCAGATCGTCCTCACGCCGAAGGCGTGCCCTGATAGCCGGGGTGCACGGGCGAAGCCCATGCCCTGCCGTCTGGTATCTGTTTTGGAGGAATACCCACAGGGGAGGGCGGCATATTCGAACATTGATAGCCCAGTCCAGAACAAAAGGAAAGGCAGAGGGATAACCCTCCGCCTGTTTGTTACCTGATAGCAGGTTCTTACTATATGGTAATATTCAGCCTTTTCCCAAGCCCAACAGCCACGCGGCGAGCCATGTCAAAAGATGGATTTAGGGTGCCATGTTCCAGTTTGGAGATATTCGCCTGTGAAGTGCCGACACGCTGCGCAAGTTCGGCCTGAGTGATACCGGCAGCCAGACGGACGGCAATTACCTGCCGGGCAAAAGCATATTGCGCTTCCAGTTCATCATAGGCGGCGGCAAACTCCGAGTCTTTTATTTGTTTGGCCAGATGTTTTTCAAAGTCGCTCATACTTCGTTATTTTGCCGCCGGAACAAATTCAAGTTTGAGCTGCATTCCCATGCCAGCAGCCAGACGGCGGAGGGTACGCAGGGACGGATTGGCGCTCCCGTTTTCAAGCTTGCTGATGTCAGCCTGTGCAATGCCGGTTTTTTCGGCAAGCTGCTGCTGGGTCAGGCCGCTGGCCTTCCGTGCGTCGATCATGGCCTGAATGATGGAAAACTCCGGTTCAAGCGCATCATACTCCGCCTTAAAGGCAGGGTCCTTCATTTTTTGAGAAAGATAATCGTTGAAGTTGCTCATAGCCGGTTCTCCTTTCTGCTAAGATACTCTTTTCGGTAAGCGTTGGCTTTCTCTATTTCTCCCCGTGGTGTTTTCTGCGTCTTCTTGATAAAGCCGTTGGTCAATACGATCTTCCGTCCTACGAAGAAGAAATAAAGCACACGGGAAATATCAGAACCTACTTTGGCCCGCAGTTCGAAAAGACCGTTATCCAGAGGCTTGGAGTATGGCTCTCTCAAGGCCGGGCCGTTCTGCTGCAAAAGCACAACAGTGCGGATGAGCTTCGCTTGCATTTTCTGGTCAAGCCCTTCCAAAAACTCCTTTGCGGGTTCTTTTCCATTGGGCAAGTCATAAAATACAACCTCAAACTCTGGCATAGTGTACCGCCTTTCATGCTGCATTATTCCCGCAGCATTATTATATAGGATTTATCCTATATTGTCAAGGCGCTTTATCCTTCTGTTCTTCCTCCGCTAACTCAGGCCATTCTTTTAGTCCCATACGGGCCAGCAAAGCCCCTTGGGTGTACTGGTTGACACTTTCCCCGGCCTTGTCGGCTGCGGCTTTTACTGTAGCTTTTTGGCCTTTTGGAAGAGTAAAGGATAATCTGTCAAGATTATTGGAATCCCATGCTCGATTATTCCGTTTTTTTGCCTCCGTATAATTTGCCAAATAAGCACCTCCTTTATATTCAATTTATTATACTCTGTCGAAAAGCACTTAACAAGTGTTCTGATTGCACAAAAAGCACTTAATAAGTTATTGCAATTTGCCGATTGAATAAGCACTTAATAAGTGCTATTATATGACCACGGTGAGGGACAAAAAGCCCCGAACCAAGCCAAGGCCAAGGGAGACGGGTAATGCCAAGAATCCAAGGTAAGAGGCGGAAAGGATTGCACCGGCTGTAACGGCCACCGCACAAGCCCCCGCCCGCCTGACTCAATTCTTTCAAGGAGGAATCCCTCAATGAAGTACAACCTTGTCACGATCATGCGCCGCGCGTGGGAACTGCGCCGGATGAGCCGCCAGACCTTCCCAACCTGCCTGCGGCTGGCGTGGGCAGAAGCCAAAGGGACGAAGGCCTATACCCCTTCCGACTGGAAGACGCACGCGCCAGCATCAGCGCCTATCTGGTGAAGCTGGGCAAAGCCCTGACGGATGCCCACCAGCTGCACAAGTATGAAGCACTCCGGGCCGCTCTGATGGCCCCTGTGGATATTCAGGGCGTTGCCGTGCTGGACGGTAAGACCGTCGGCCTGTGCAAGTACGCTCTGCGCAATGCATAAAGGCCCGAACGCCTACCACAGCGCCCGAGCCAAACACCACCCCAACAGGGGGCAGGGTCATTCTACCACAAAAGGCCCTGCTCCCGCAACTGAAAGGAGCGAATCGAATGCCCACACGCACCAAAGAAGACCTGCAGGGCGTTCTCTGCACCGTCTGCCTGATTGCCGCCCTGATCTTCACCAACTACGTTATCAAGGCTCTATGAGCCATAAAAGGAGGAAAAAGTAATGAAGAATAGGTACGATCTGGTTTTCATCATGAAGCGCGCTCACGAGATGCGCCGGCTTTACTCTTGCACCATGAAAAAGGGTCTGCGTATGGCGTGGGCGGAGGCGAAAGGCACTGTTCCCATGCGCCCGGAACGCGATTCTGTAGAGGAGGATTGATACCATGGACGAAAGAGAAGCCCGGGAACTGGTTTCCAACCTCAGTTATTATGAAAAGCTCATCCTTCGTGAGATGCTGAAAGGCCTTGTTCCCACCCGCTCCGAACGCGGTCAAAATGACGTATTGAAAGGAAGTACGGAAGAATGAGTAAAGCCGTTAAAATCGCAGAAAGACGCGCGGACATTTGCAAGCGGGTAGAAAAATGTACGCATCTTGATCTGGAAATTTTAGATCAGGTGCTAGAAATTGAGGAATACGGACGAGTGGCGAAAATGAGAAATACAGTATGCGACCATGACAGGGCAATGGCTAACCGCTGGTTTCTGCTGTATGATGCATTGCACTGGCCTGATGAGGAGGCCGAGCGTGTGCTTGCCATACTGCGCACATTGAGACGCGGAATGGTAAATGCGCACAAGGAAAGCAAACCTGCATGAGCGAACCGTCAGAGACCCCTTATCTGGAAAGAATACCGCTGCATACTTTGACCCATTAGGCGAGGCGAAAGCCCCGCCTTTTTTTGATGTGTTGCAAATGAACACAAAAGAAGGAGCGCAAGCGCCAACTAACCCGCGAGGCCGTCTTGAAAATCAAGCCGTTGTCCACGGAGACGCTAAAGCTCCTTCCCTGTACAACATACTACAGCAGGTAGTTAATGTCAAACAAAAGATGTTTTTGGCAAACGAAAAAGAAGCTGATGTCGCCGTTCAACCTACCGTCCGTCCGAATGAATCGTCCGTTGCCTTAGGCGGCGCAAAAGCTCCTTCTGTAAACAGCATACTCCAGAAGGTGCTTGATGTCAAGCAAGGGAAAGGGCATGGCCAACACTCCCCGTTTTGGTGGGCATGAAAGCGACCTTTTTGCCGCCTGTGGCAAAATGCCCCCGATCAATACCCACCTCCCCACACGCGCCAGCCGTTCTACCTGCAAACAGGCATAAAAAGAACTGACCAGCCCCGGTCTACACAGCTCGGCTTGCTTATCGGCGGGAGTTTGGTCAGTTTGGATGAAGGTATACCAGGAATCGCCGTGGGCAGGTCAACGCTCCCCGAATCAAAGCCGGGTCGTGGTCTGACTCTACACGGCTCTACTTGCCTATCGCCCCAGACCATTTACCGACTACAAGAACAGTATAGCCAGAAAGGCCCCGCGCGTCAATCCCCACCTGGCAGGAACGGCTTCAGCTGTTCTGCCCGCTGCGCTGCTGCTCCCGCTGCCACACCAGCCGCTCCACACCGCTTTCTCCCTGCTGGCGGAATGCTGACAGACTGCCGCCCAGCATCCAATTTGTACGGGCATCCCGCGTCCGCTCCCGAACTTCCTCGCGATAGGGCAGCAGTGCAGGAGCGCGTTTTAGGCGGTGTAAAGCCTTATCACGTGCGGCTCTGACCTCATATTCCGTGCAGTTCATCGCCTCCGCCGCCTGCTTCATGGTCTGCTGGGCATAATCAACGCGCCGGATTGCTTCCCGGCTCTGCTTACTGACCAGCGTTTCCAGACACGTTTGAACGGTCTCCCGCAAAGCCGCTTTCCTGTGCGCCTCCGTGACCGCTTCTTCAATATCCACCGCAGCAGGGAGATGATCCAGCAGGGCAAAAGATTCTCCCTCGCTGCTGGTATAATAGGCTCCATCCAGTGACAGGGGCGTTTCTGTTTTGCACCGTCCGACAGCGTTTTGAATTTCGCTTCGTATGCAAAGTACAGCCCATGTAGACCACTTCCCGCGTGAGCCGTCATAGGTCTCCGCGGCTGTTTGAAGGCCAATATACCCGGCTTGAAGCAAATCTTCCATGCCTAAGGACGGGTCGCGCTCCAATGCCCACTGGTAATGCTTTGCCACCCAGCCGATCAAGGGTTTATGTCTTTGGTACAGTTCCTCCATATTCACGGGAGATCACCCCTTCCAGAAAAAAGAGAAGGACGGCCCGGAGAAAGCCGCCCTGCAACGGATGTTCATTCGTTCGGTTCGCCCCGCATTTCCAGCACGGCCAAATAACGCTCGTATTGGCGGCAATACGCTTCTTTTTCCTCTGCCGTCAGGTTCGTGTAGTCTCGTTCTTCCAACGCCTTTAAACGGCTTTCCAGCGCGTTTTGGAGGGCATCCCGATGGCGGCTCAGACAATTGTCTTCCGATTCGCCGTTCAGCGGTTCCCAGCGCACCGTGACCACCCCTGCCGGGCGGTGGAAGATCACCTTCCCCAGCAGCCGCGCCTCGCCCTTTCGGACGGCTTGAGCGATCGCCAGCGCATCCAAAACCGAATAAGTGCTGCCGTCTTCGGCTACGTGCGCCCCGGCTTGACGCTCCATCACATAGGCGCGGGCGGCTTCCCGGTCTCTGCGGGCGATCTCCAGCAGGGCGGAGGCTTCCGGCGCTTCCTCCGCCGCTCTTGCGTGGATATTCCCACCTTCAAGGGAAAAACGATACCCTGCCGCCTCCAACGCCGCCATTGCCTGCCAAGTGGTCATATAACTACCTCGTGCCCCTCTTGCAACCGGCTAAGCGGAAGGGGAATGACCTGTGTTGTTTCCTTGTTGTGCGTTTTCTTGATCCCTCTTGTATTCAACCGCTTCCAGAGTTCGGGACGGCGCAAGGGGAATCTTTCTCCCGATTGGGCGAAAAACAGCGCAACTCGGTTATAGGCCTGCATTGCGAAGAGATAGAGCGTAGAAGTTTCGTGATCGATATATCCCAACCGTTCCCCGAATTGGTTTTCGCTGTATCCCTCAATGTAAACCGCCCCGGTTGCCAGCAGTTCCCGCAATGCCTCCAAAAACATATCGGCGGGCTTTTCCCGCGTCTGGCTGGCTGATTGCTCTTTCGCGTTCTGGAAGATCGCCGCTTCCATGGCGTGGGTATCCAGCACAACGCCCCAGCTGTTGAAATACTCGGCCATAAGCTCCAAAGCCGCCAAAAGCCACGCCGTAGCTTCTACAATGCGCCCGTGGGCATCGGGCAGCTGCGTCCCGGCATAGCTCCGCAGCCGTTCAAAGGCTTTCTGCAGCCGTTCCGGCAGGAGGTCCGCCAAGGGAACCAGCCATTCCAGATACCCACGCATAGCCCCTTTCAAGGCGCCTTGCCGCGCCTGCTCCTGTGCTTTGGTCAGTGCGCCGGAAACGGGAATATCCTGCTTCCCGATCTCGATCAGATAATAGCGGGCCGTTCCGCTTTCGCCGATGTCCGGCGCTTCCTCTCCGCTCATCATGCCCAGCCCACGCGGCGGTTTGGAGACCTGCACCGTGCCGTCAGGGTTTGCCCTTCCGCGCCCATTCAGATCACCATAGGCGCGGGCGAGGGATTGCGCTATGGTCTTCATTTTGTCCTGGCTTTTGCGTTCGGTCGTGGGGTGGTAATCATCCACCAGCAAGGGCGCGTCTTTCACGATAAAGGCCTTCTGCACGATACTGGCGGCAGTGTCCGCAAAGCTGGCCGTGGTCTGTTTCGAGCCGAAGTTCCCGAAATGGGACATTGCAAGAGTGCAGATAGTCGTTTTCCGGCTTCCTGTTTCGCCGACTACGGCAGGAAGGAACGCGGGCCTGTCTCCGTGGGCAAATTCGCACAAGGGCGCAAGGTACATCGTGCACAGCAGGGGAGCCGTCACCCGAAGCGCACCGAGCTTCAGAAAGTCTGCGCTTGCCTGTGGGGATGAAGCAGGCGCGTCCAGCGTATAGGCGCTCAGATTCCCTTCCAGCTCTACTTCCAGCCCCTCCGCCCCGACGGCCCCGCCGTTATACAGGTAACACCAACGCCCGGCCACCTTGCGCCATCCTGTATGGCTGTAGATCGTGCGGTAATTGGGACGGCTAGCGGCCTGAATGGCGTTTCGAAGCTGGTCTTTTTTGGCGGTTCCCGGTGCAAGGTTGGCTCTTGCGCCCCAGTTCCCGACCGCCCAGCCCATGGCCGAGAAGGAAGCGGCAGGGATCCTTATCCGACTGAACCGATACCCACCAGCCCCCACGGCTTCCAGCAGAAATTCTTTGACCGTCTCCGCGCCATTGTCCCGGCTGATCTCCTCCACGATCAGCGGCGCAAAATTGGCAATGGGGGTCGTGTGGATTTCACCGTTCTTTTCTTCTCTCGCCATGGTCACACAGCCGTTTTCGCACAGGTAAAGCCCTGTATTGGCATAGGCTTTTTCGAAGGGATTTTCAGACCCCGCCATTTTCTGCTGACGCTGGTTGAAGGACGGTCTTTCCGGCTTCTGCCATCCGTTTTGTTTGGCGAGATTGACCAGATACCCACCATCCGCGCCGCTTTCCCTGCGGAAGCTGTCCCACGTTTTCCGCGTGTCCTGCTCGCTGTACTTCTCCGGGCAAGTGCGGCTCCAATCGTCAAAAACGGAAAAGTCGAAGCCTTCCTGTTTCAGAGCCGCGCCCACCTTGTACCACTCATCATACCCACAGTTCGCAGGGATCGCCTCAAGGATTCCTTTCAGGTTGGCCCGAAGGAACGTCCCTGTTTCTATCCCTGCGCTTCTGGCGGGATTCCTCGGCGGAGGCGCAATATATTTCTGATGCAGCGCGGGCAGTGTCGCGGTAATGTCGTTGACCTCCTGCACAGGCTCCAAGGCTTTCCCGGTCACGATGAAGTAACGCCCGCCTGTGTAGATTTCCACACACCCTCTAGAAGAACCTTTCAGCGGGTTTCCATCGTATTTCCCGATGAAATGATATCCGGCGCCGCTCTTGCTGATTTCGCCATAGGTTCCCAGCCTTTGGAAGTCTTTCAGAACATCTTCGGGAACTGCCCCTCCGCCGTGGGCTTCGCCGCCGTCCAGATCAATGCCCACCCAGCCGCCGCCCAGCACAAAACCGATGCCGCCAACGGTGTCTTGCGCCTTTCCAACAGTGCATTTTTTCCCGATCGCGGAAAGCGCCTGTGAAAAATCGCCCCATGTGGCCGCGTTGCTCACGTCCGCCCCGGTCAGCTTCTGGGGATTGATGGGAACTTTTTTGCCTGCCCAGCATACCCACCGGCGGGTCTGTTTCATTGATTCGGGTATTTTCACCCTTTTATACCTCCGCGCGCTTTCTCTGCTGTTCCTTCATCCAGTCGTTCAGCCCTTCCCGGTCGACCAGCAGCTTTTTTCCGATGTTGAAAGCAGGAAAGCCGGGGCTATGTACCAGCTCATAGGCGGTGGGCATACTTACGCCGATAAAGGCAGCAGTTTCTTTGACTGTCATAGTTGCCCGTTCGTTCTTCATTTTTGGTTTCACTCCTTTATGTTTTGTTTCTTTTCGTTTGGTGTTGACACGCAACAATCACTTGCGTATGCTTATATTGTATTTGGCAATAAAACGATTGTCAATCATAAAATGATTATTTTTTTGGTAGGCAACAAATCCGAACACGCAGGGGTGAAAAGAATGGATTTCGCAAGCAGACTTAAACAGCTATTGGAAGAAAAAAAGGTTACACAAAAAGCATTGGCTGAGTATTTAGGCATTACAAGGCAGGCGGTTTCACAATATGTTCTAGGAACAACGAAACCAAACGCCGATGTAATCGCGGCGATTGCTCGTTTCTTCTCTGTATCCGCTGATTACCTTTTGGGCATTTCTCCGATTCAGACCCAAGATATAACTACCAAAGAAATGTGTGCACAACTTGGGCTGTCGGAATGGAATATTAAGAGCTTGAAAAATGCCGTCAAATATAAAGATGAAACTATTTTAGACTTTTTGAATGAAATCCTTTACAGACTGCCATACTCTTATCTGATTCAAGAATACAGCATATTACAACAAATACGGGAAAAAGGGATAGAGCATCAAGAAAACGATACACGCGGTTCTACCTTTGAACAGGATTCCAACGGCCATTGGTATGTTTCAATGCTTGGTGGAACTGCCGCCCGGGTTTTGGCGCAGGAGATAGGGAAAGAAATTGGGGATTGGCTTCTGGATACGAAAACATGGGATGAAAAGTTGAAGGAGATCGAAGAAAAGGTGGAATGGGTGCGGATATTGAGTGAAAACCTCAAGAATCAGGAGGAATGACCATGCCAAGGAAAAGAGCGCCGAACGGCAGCGGGAATATCAGGATCCGGCCAAACGGAAAGTATCAGGCTCGCGTAACGGTGGGGATTGACCCGCAGACAGGGAAATATAAATATTCCTTTCAAACCTTCGATACCGAAACAGAAGCCCGGAAATGGGCAACCGGGGCGCAGGCCGAAATAGACAGTGGCACCTATGTAAAGCCGTCAAAACAGACTATGAATGAATGGTTTGATATTTGGCTGGAAACCTGCACGGATAAATTGAAAGATGTGGGCATGGTGAAAAGCAGGGTCAAGAATTATATTCGCCCATATTTTGGGGCTCTCAAGGCGGCATTCCTTACGCAAACACAAATTTTGGGTGCCTATAATAGAATCCGCAAGGACTATCAGAAGGAAAACGGAAAGCCGATCAGTGAGAAGACCATTAAAAATATCCACGCCCAGCTTTCTACCATCATGCAGGACTTTGTAAACGAAGGCGGGCGGAAAGAAAACCCCTGCCAATTCGTTTCCCGCCGTCTCCCAAAGGCAAAACAGAAGGAAATGCCCCAGCTCAGCGAAGCAGAGTTTATAAAGGTGTGGGAACTGCTTCCCACCACCAAATATTGCAATCTATTCACCTTGGCATTCTTTTCAGGGATGCGCGAAGGCGAATTACTAGGGCTGCATTGGTCAGACGTAGACTTTGAAAACAGAAGGCTTTTTGTGTGCGGCCAGCTGCGCAGACCCACCGCAAAGGGCGAAGCATATGCCTTAACGACAACGAAAAACGAAAAATCCCGCGTGATCTATCTGATTCCCCCGGCTATCGAGGCATTGAAGCAGGAGCGCGAGCTCCAAGATACCCACCGCCGCCAGGCGGGGAGCGCGTGGAATGAAGGGGAGTTCCCCGGCCTGGTCTTCACCAATGAAACCGGCGGGCACTTGGTACACCAGACGGTCTACCACAATTTCGAAAAGCTGATAGCCAAGGCAGGCGTTACAAGAATCCGCCTTCACGATACTAGGCACTACTACACTTCCATTTCCTTTGCGTCTGGCGCCGACCCTGTAGCCGTTCAGGAACAGCTTGGCCACGCCACCGCTAAATTCACTCAAGAGGTTTATGCCTATGCCCCGGATGCGCAAAAACAGCGCATGGCGGAGGCAATGTGGGATTATATCGTCAAAAACCTGCTGCCCGGCGAAAAATAACTTTCGAAGCCTAGAAATTACCTTTTTTGATTTTCAAATTACCTTTTTTGAAAAACCTGCAAAGCCTTATATTTCAATGCTTTCAGGACTTTTCGCACATTTCCGAATTACAAAAATTACCTTTCATTTTTTAAAAAGTAATCGGGTCTATCCCTTGCTGTATAAGGCTTTGCGGGTTTCGAATTACCAAATTACCTTTTTTCCAGACATAACACCTATACTTTTATCTATCTTCGCGCACACCCATAAAAATACCCACCAAAAAGGTTAATTGTGGCAAAATTTGTGGCAAGAGCCTTATGCAAGCATCAAAAAAGCCCTGAAACCGTTGAGTTTCAAGACTTTCTTATTGGCGGAGAGTTAGGGATTTGAACCCTAGGTGGGGTATTAGCCCACACACGATTTCCAGTCGTGCGCCTTAGACCACTCAGCCAACTCTCCAAGCGCAACATGATTAGTATACTCACGGGCGGATGGTTTGTCAAGCACTTTTTGAAATGTTTTGGCATGGTTTTCATCTTTGTGCAGGTTTTGGGAGAAAAGCGGGGTTCCGTCTGGACGAAACCCCGCGGGAAAGCCATTAGGCTACAATCTTTTCGTATTCCCGGGCGGTGAGCAGATATACAACTGCGTACAGGAGAGCAAAAACCAGAAAACTGACGCCCATGCAGCGCAGCATGAGGGGAATGTTCTGCATGCTCAGGGCCGCAAACATGTGGGCGACGCTGGGGAAGGAGAAACAGGTATGGATCAGTGCCGTTGCCAGCGGCAGGAAGAACACCATCAGGATCTGGGAGTGGATGCACCGGCGAATTTCAGCCTTGCTCAGACCTACCTGCCGCATGATGCGGAAGCGTTCCCGATCTTCGTAACCCTCGGAAATCTGCTTGTAGTAGATGATGAGGATCATCGCCATGATGAACAGAGACCCGAGGAACAGACCCACGAACAGCAGCCCGCCGTACAGCTCGGAAAGCTCCTGCCGAAGACTGATCTGATTTTCGATCCGACGGAAGCTGATGGAGCCTTCCACCTCGGTCAGGGACTTCTCAATATGATCGAAACAGCGCAGAATGGCGTTGTTGTCGCCCGTGGTCAGGTTGAGGAACAGGCACAGGACGGGCTTGGAGGCGTGACGGCCGTAGGCGGCCGCCTGCTCGTCGATGATCTGATCCAGCACTGCACGGTCTTTTACGATCAGCCAGCGCACCGGGTAGACGTAGAGCGAATCCGAAGGAATGACCACGTCCTCGGCGGCAAAGCGCCGCACGATGCGGTAATGGCGGTCAAACAGGTACAGATCGTCCTGTGCGTGAGGGACGGAACCGTCTACCAGCCAAAGCTCATCCTCGGCCAGTTCGGCCTTCTCGCCGGTAAGCCGGGCAAAATCCTCCGCGTCCATTAACCGCAGCATGGACAGGCCGTCCGTGGCCAGCTCGCTCAGATTCTCCGCTTCTGGGTCAGTCAGGTAGACATTGCCCTGCTTGTAGCCGGCAAAGGTGATGGAATAATAGTCCATCTCCTCGGCAAGAGACTCGTTTTCTTCCCGCACGGCCTGCTCCACCCGGCTCAGAACCGTCTCCCGGGAGATGGGGGAGGTGATCTCAAAAACCAGCTGGGTGGGGCAGTGGGAACGAAGGGTATCGTCTATGCCGAACCACAGGGAGAAGGTCGAGAAGATCATCACCAGCACCATGGTAGACAGAATGGCCACGTTGGCCAGCCCTACCGCGTTCTGCTTCATGCGGTAGATCATGCCGGAGACGTTGATGAAATGAGCGGGCTTGCCGTAGTAGAAGCGCTTGTCCTTCCGAAAAAGCTTCAGCAGGGTGACGCTGCCCGCCGTGAACAGCAGGTATGTGCCGAGAATGACGCAGATCACCGCTACGAAGAACAGCAGAATGGAGGTGACCGCATCCGTCACGGCAATGCTGATGTAGTAGCCCGCGCCCAGAAAGAGCGATCCCAGCACGGCCAGCAACCAGTTGGCTTTTGGCTCCAGCTCGCCGACCTCTCCTCCCCGCAAGAGCTCGATGGGCTTCGCCAGATGAATCTGGCGGATGGAGTTGAGCAGGATCAGCAGGAAGATCACGCTGATGATCAGCGCCGTGCTGGCTACCACGCCGGGAAGAATCTGGAAGGAAAGGCCTGATACGGCAGCCCCCAGCAGCTTCATCAGCAGCAGGAACATCAGCTTGTCGAACAGAATGCCCAGCCCGATCCCCAACACCAGACTGACCAGCAGCAAAATCAGCGTTTCGCAGAAGATCACCAGCGCAATGTGCTTCTTGCCCATGCCCAGAATGTTCAGCAGGCCGAATTCCTTCTTGCGCCGTTTCATCAGGAAACTGTTGGTGTAGAAAAGAAAGATCACCGCAAAGAGGGTCGTGACCAGCTTGCCCAGCTGCAAAGTTATCAAAAGATTGCCGGAGCCAAGACTTTGATTGGACGAAAGCGAAGAGATCACATACAGCATCATGGCGGTCAGGACGGCGGTGAGCAGGTAAGGGTAGTAGATTTTCCGATTTTTGCGGATGTTGCCCGCCGCCAGCTTCCAGTAAAAGCCCTTACGCACGGGACCCACCGCCCGTCATGAGAAGATTTAGGGTGTCGGTGATGCGCTGATAGAAGTCCTGATCGGTGCCTTCGCCCCGGTAGAGCTGATGGAAGACCTCGCCGTCCTTGATGAACAGCACCCGCCCGGCATGGCTGGCCGCCTTGACGGAGTGGGTGACCATCAGGATCGTCTGCCCGCTTTCGTTGATGCCGTTGAACAGCCGCAATAGGCCGTCGGTGGCCTTGCTGTCCAGCGCGCCGGTGGGTTCGTCCGCCAACAGCAGCTGGGGCTCGGTGATCAGGGCGCGGGCCACGGCCGCCCGCTGCTTCTGTCCGCCGGAGACCTCATAGGGAAATTTGGACAGAAGCGAAGTGATGCCCAGCTTGTCCGCCAGCGGCTTCAGACGCTGCTCCATCTCCCGATAGGGCGTGCCCGTCAGCACCAGCGGCAAAAGGATGTTGTCCCGCAGGGTGAAGGTGTCCAGCAGGTTAAAATCCTGAAAGACGAAGCCCAGATGATCCCGGCGGAAAGCGGAAATTTCCTTCTCACTGACGGCGGAAAGCTCCCGGTTGCCCAGAAAAACATGGCCCTCGGTGGGCTTGTCCAGCGCCGCCAGAATGTTGAGAAGCGTGGTTTTGCCGCTGCCGCTTTCGCCCATGATGGCGATGAACTCGCCCTCCTCAACGGAGAAATTCACGTCTCGGAGCGCCTGCACCTGCTGGCCGCCGAAACGGGTGGTGTAGACCTTTTTCAAATGCTCGACCTTGAGTATGGACATTGCAAAAAACCTCCTTTGCGCCAAGCGCTCCGAAAGTATAGCAGAAGGCGAAGCGGCGCATCCATGGCGCAGGCTTACAATTCGGGCTTGCAACCTTACAAAAGTGTAAGGTTTGTGCGCAGCGGGCAAAGCTTAAAAGGAATAAGCGGAGAAAGATGACTTTTGCTATTTGATGGATTGAATAACATTTGGGCTTTTTACAAGCGGCATAAATTAAATCGAATCTTTCGAAACAGAACATCCATGGACTTTCAAGAAAGGACTTGGTTCTATTTGCAGTTCAGCCAAACACTGACCGCAGCATATAAAATGGATAACGTCCGAGTGGATTTCGACCCTTTCAATTCTCGATGAAAATGTCGTGATAGGATATTCCGGACAGGAAATGATTATTTCAATTTTTTCTCCATAGATATCCAAATAGAGCGTCAAAGACAGACCGTGATGATATCCTTTTTTGAAAATTATTTCGCCGCCTTCCTCATCTCCCACGTAAATCGGAATATCCTGAAAAAATTCAACGAGATCAGACACTTGTAAATTTTTGATCATTTTTTCACCTCCTATTTAGAAAATGCTTTATTCATATAGAACACATCCCAATTCTATTTCAGAATCCACATATACAGCATCTATTTCGAAATCATTGCATACTTTGATGGTTTTGCCATCAAAATGGTAGAACTGAATGGCCGTTCCATCCACATCTTCGAGCAGCTTTTCCTTAACGATCCCTGTGAAGTGAGATTCTATCAGACGGCATACCATTTCAAAGGTCTGTTTGCTTGCATTCTTTTCCACGGTGTATGAGAACATATCATTTTCCTTTCTCTGCTTCTGAAAAAGTCTTCTCTGTTTTTTTATTCATACTCCCGTTCGTCCCGCTCCAGCCCCACAAACGCCGTAGTCCCCTGCCCGGGGACGCTTTCCAGCCGAATGGAATGACCCAGCCGGGTCAGCGCCTCCCGGCACAGGTACAACCCCAGCCCGGTGGCCCGCTGCTGTTCCCGACCGTTTTCGCCGGTGTAGCCCTGCTCGAATACCCGGGGCAGGTCCTCCGGGGCAATGCCGATGCCGGTGTCGGAAATGGTCAAAAGCTGCTTTTCAGCATCCACCGCCACGGTGACGGAACCGGCTTTCGTGTACTTGACGGCGTTGGAAAGCAGCTGCTCCACGGCGAAGGAAAACCACTTTTCGTCGGTCAGCAGCGAATAGGACACAGGCTCGTAGCAGAGCCGCAGCTTCTTCTGAATGAACAGCGGCGCGAACCGGCGCAGTACCTTCCGCAACAGCGCGTCCAGATCGCAGGTGCGCAGCACGTAGTCGGTGGAGGAGGCGTTCATTCGCGCGTAATTCAGCGCCATGTCGGCGTACTGCTCCACCTTGAACAGCTCGCACAAAAGCGTGGCGCTGGCCGCGTCGGGCCGATCCTGCAGCAGCAGCTTCATAGCGGAAATGGGCACCTTGATCTGGTGCGTCCACAGGGAGAAGGTGTCCAGCTGGCGGCGGCTGCTTTGCCGGCTCTCCGCCAGCAGCTCGGCCTTTTCCCGGTACAGCTGCCGCAGCAGCCGGTGGTATTCCGCTTCGGTCTGGGTGCGGGGCCGCGGCAGCTCGGCGGGGTCCCGCAGCGCGTCCAGCTCCCGAAGCAGACAAAGCCGCCGCAGGTGTCGCCAGAAGCCGATAATGCATCCTGCCAGCAGCCCTGCGCCGCAGAGCAGCGCACCGTACAGCGCCACGGAACCCGGCAGACCGCAAGCCCAGCCGATCAGCGAAAAGCAGGCGATAAAGCCCAAAAAACCCAAAAGCCAGCCCGATTTTTCCCGAAGATAGCCTGCAAGGGCCGTTCCAAACAGCTTTCTTTTCATGAGATCAGATACCCGACGCCCTTTCTGGTCTGGATCATGTCCGGCGCGCCGATGCTTTCCAGCCGGCGGCGCAGACGGGTTACGTTCACGGTCAGGGTGTTTTCGTCCACAAAGCAGTCCGTCTCCCAAAGGGCGTTCATCAGCGTCTCCCGGCTGACGGTCTCGCCCTTGTGCCGGAGCAGAACGCCCAGAATGCGGCTTTCGTTTTTGCTGAGAGGCACGGTTTTCCCCTGAAATTCCACCGTGCCGTCGGCGGGGTTGTACAAAAGCCCCTCATGGCTGAGCAGCGTGGGAGCCGCCTGCCCGAAATCGTAGGTGCGCCGCAGAAGAGCCTGCACCTTGGCCAGCAGCACGGAGAGGTCGAAGGGCTTCTGGACGAAATCGTCCGCGCCCGCGCTGAGCGCCATGAGAATGTTCATATTTTCCGCCGCTGAGGAAAGGAAAATCATCGGAGTCTTGCTCAGCTTGCGGATCTCGGCGCACCAGTGGTAGCCATCATAAAAAGGAAGGGAAATATCCATCAGCACCAGATGGGGCGCATAGGCGGCAAATTCCTCCGTTACTTTGCGGAAATCCTCCACGCCCCGGCATTCGAAGCCCCATTTTTCCATATGGGCGCACAGGGCGGACACGATGACCGGGTCGTCCTCCACGATGAAAATGCGGTACAACGTCATCCCTCCTTTGAACGGGTTTTCACGAAGGTTTATTATACGATGTTTTGGAAGGATTGGCAACGCACGGCCGTTTCCGGCTTGACAAAGCGCAAAGAGAAAGAATACAATGAATTTTGGCGCGCGTGCGGCGCTATGTTTTTAATATTATGGAAGAAATGGGAGCTTGACCAAAGATGCAGCTTTCGGAACGATTAAGGCTCTACCGGGCGGATAAGGAATTTTGCCGCCGTGCGCTGGGCGTGATGCTGCCCGTGGCGGTGCAGCAGCTCATCAACAGCCTTTTCAACATGGTGGACAACCTGATGGTGGGCAGTCTGGACCCCAACGGGCTGGCCATGAGCGCCGTCAGCGTTGCCAATAAACCCTACACCATCTTCAACTGTCTGCTTTTCGGGCTGACCGGCGGAGCGGGGCTGATGATCAGCCAGTACTACGGCGCGGAGGACCACAAGACCTGTCAGGGTTTGTTTTCCCTGCAGGTGTTTTTGAGCTTGGCGATCTCCGTGGTGTTTTTTGTGCTGCTGCAGCTGCTGCCCCGGCAGATCATGGGACTGTTTGTGAAGGATGAAAACACCATTTTGCTGGGCCTCAGCTATCTGGCGGTGGTCAGCATCAGCTATCTGCCTACGGCCATCAGCAACGTTTGCGTGCTTTCCCTGCGCTCCATCGGCCTGAACCGGCTGCCCATGCTGGTCAGTCTGGGTACCATCACCGCCAACGCCGTCTGCAACTATATTCTGATCTTCGGCAAGCTGGGCGCGCCCGCCATGGGCGTGGCAGGCGCGGCGTGGGGCACGCTGATCGCCCGGATGCTGGAAATGCTGGTCTATCTGGCGCTGCTGGGGAGCAGGCGGATGTATTTCAACTGGAACCTGAGGGCGGCCCTGCGCCTGCCCGGCAGAACCGTGCGCACCTTCTTTGTGAAGGCGTCGCCGCTGGTGGCCAACGAGCTTTTGTGGAGCGTGGGCCTGAACCTGTACTTCTGGTGCTACGCCCGGCTGGACGAGGCCTCCCTGCCCGCCATCTCCATTGCGGAGGTGTGCAATATGTTCGCCTCCATTCTGGCCTCCGGCACCTCGGCGGCGGTCTCCGTGCTGATTGGCACCGAGCTGGGCGCGAATCGGCTGAAGGAGGCCCGGGAAAGCTGCAAGAAGCTCTTGGGGCTGGACGTGGCCGTCGCTCTTTCCAGCATGCTGCTGTCCTGCCTGCTTTCCGTGCTGCTTCCGCAGGCCTATCAGCTGACGCCGGAGCTGCGCCATACCGCCACGCTGATCTCCCTGATCATGAGCGTGCTGTGCCCGCTGCAGTTCGTGTACGGCTTCTGCTTCTTCTGCCTGCGCGCGGGGGGCGATACCCGCAGCGCCATGCTGCTGGACAGCGGCTATATGTGGGCGGTGCCCGTGCCCGCCGCCGTGCTGATGGGCATTTTCCTGCCGGGAAAGATTTCCCTTTGGGTAGCGGTGCTGATCGTACAGTTCCTGATGTACGCCAAGGTGTTCCCGGCCTTGTGGATCCTCAAAAAGGGCAAATGGGTGAAAAATATTACCGTGTGATTTGCGCTTGAGGGCGGAAGATGCTACAATAGAGCGGAAAAGGCGGCTTTTTGACGAAGCCATAACGATGTAAGAGGGTTGAAGCATGGATCAGATTACGGAGCTGATTGCGGAGGGCAAGGGCAAACGCCTGTACGCTACGGAAAATCCTGACGAAGCAGTGGTTTATTACCGGGATGAAACCTTCGCCTTTCACGGACTGAAGCGGGGGCGCATCATCGGCAAGGGCGAGATCAACAATCTGATCTGTGAATATATGTTTACCCTGCTAAAGGATAAGGGTGTGCCCAATCATTTTATCCGCCGCATCGACAACCGCTGCTCGCTGGTGAAGCGGGTGGAGATCATCCCTGTGACCGTGAAGGTACGCAATATTGTGGCGGGCAGTCTGGCCAAGCGCATCGGTTATCCGGACGGGACCAAGCTGAAAAACACCGTGGTGGAGCACTGCCTGAAGGACCCGGAACTGGAAGACCCGCTGGTGAACCTGACCCACATTACCGCCATGGGGCTGGCCACGCCGGAGGAGATCGAGATCATGTCTCACTATGCCCTGCGGGTCAACGAAATTCTCTGCGAGTGTATGCGGGAAATCAATATTGAGCTGATCGACTTCAAGCTGGAGTTCGGCCGTTTCCACGGCGAAATTCTGCTGGCAGACGAGGTGTCCCCGGACACCTGCCGTTTCTGGGACGCCAGAACCCATGAACCGCTGGATCTGGACTGCTTCCGTCATGACCTGGGCAACGTGGAGGAGGCCTACCGGGAAGTGCTGCACCGCCTGACCGGCAACGTGCTTAAGAACGGCGAGGAGGACGAATGATATGCTTTTCAGCGGCAAAACTCTGATGATCACCGGCGGCACCGGCTCCTTCGGCGGCGCGGTGCTGGACCGGTTCCTGAATACGGATATCAAGGAAATCCGCATTTTCAGTCGGGATGAGAAGAAACAGGACGATATGCGCCACCGCTATCAGTCCGACAAGATCAAGTACTATATCGGCGACGTGCGGGATATGGCCAGCGTGAAAAATGCGCTGTACGGCGTGGATTACCTCTTTCACGCGGCGGCGCTCAAGCAGGTGCCCTCCTGCGAGTTTTTCCCCATTGAGGCCGTGAAAACCAACGTGCTGGGCACGGATAACGTGCTGACCGCCTGCATCGAGGCTGGGGTGAAGAAAGTTATCTGTCTGTCCACCGACAAGGCCGCTTATCCCGTCAACGCCATGGGCACCTCCAAGGCCATGATGGAGAAGGTGTTCGTGGCCAAGAGCCGTACCGTGGCCCCGGAAAAGACCACCATCTGCGGCACCCGCTACGGCAACGTGATGTGCTCCCGCGGCTCGGTCATTCCGCTGTTCATCGACCAGATCAAGGCGGGGCTGCCCCTGACCGTGACCGACCCCAACATGACCCGCTTCATTATGAGCCTGGAAGAAGCGGTAGAGCTGGTGCTCTTCGCCTTTGAAAACGGCACGAGCGGCGATATTCTGGTGATGAAGGCCCCGGCCTGCACCATCGGCACACTGGCACAGGCAGTGCGGGAGCTGTTCCACGCGGAGAATCCCGTGCAGGTCATCGGCATCCGCCATGGCGAAAAAATGTATGAGACCCTGCTGACCAATGAGGAATGCGTCCACGCCATCGATATGGGCCGGTTCTTCCGGGTGCCCGCCGATACCCGCGACCTGAACTATGACAAGTACGTGGTCAAGGGCAATGTGGAACGAAACCCGCTGACGGAGTTCAACTCCAACAACACCCGCCTTCTGAATGTAGAGGAAGTAAAGGAGAAGCTGCTTTCCCTGCAGTATATCCGTCAGGAATTGGCGGAGTGGGAAGAAAGAAAATAAAAAAGACCGCTGGCAAAGCCGCTCTGTTCGAATGAAAGAACAGGGCGGCTTCTTTTTTGACCAAAGGAAAAAAGCAGACCAAATCGACAAGAAATTGTCATTCTGGTTCTTTTAGATAATGAAATGGTACAAAATCATACAAATACGACAAAATTTTGATTTTTGAAGAAGGAGTGCAGGACAATGAATATTCAAAATCGAATTGCTATATCAATAAATATATAACCGCTATGCGCCGTCTGAAAGGTTTCGAAAAGAGGGCATGGCGCGAAAGAAGGAAAGCAATGGACATCTTCGTATGCATCAAGCAGGTGCCGTCCACCAACAAGGTACAGGTGGATGAAAAGACGGGTGTGCTCAAACGCAGCGGCATCCAGAGCAAGATGAACCCCTATGACCTGTACGCATTGGAAACGGCGCTGCGGCTGAAAGCCCGGTACGGCGGTACTGTGACCGTGGGCACCATGGGTCCGCCGCAGGCGCAGGCCATCATCCGGGAAGCCTACATGATGGGCGCGGACGAGGGCTATGTGTTCTCCGACCGGCGGCTGGGAGGCGCGGATGTGCTGGCCACCAGCTACACCCTGTCGCAGGCCATTCAGAGTGTGGGCGATTTTGACCTGATCCTCTGCGGCAAGCAGACCACCGACGGCGACACCGCGCAGGTAGGCCCGGCCATTGCCGAGCATATGGGCATTCCCCATGCGGCGTGGGTCAGCAGGATCGACGTATCGGACGACGGCATCGACGTGGAGCAGCAGCTGCAGGACGTGATCGAGACCGTCCATATGCCCTTCCCGTGTCTGGTGACGGTCGAGCAGGATATTTTCATGCCCCGTCTGCCCTCTCTGAAGGTGGAGCGGGAGATTCGGGAAAAGCCCATCCATATTCAGGGGTTGGACACTTTTCTGGATACCGACCCCAGCCATTACGGCCTGTCCGGCAGTCCCACGCAGGTGGAGCGCATCTTCCCACCCCAAAACGACGTGGAGCGGGAAACGTGGACGGAGGGCGATCTGGCGGAAAAGCTGCACGATACCCTGCGCAAGTGGAAGTTTATTTAAGGGAGGAACGCACAAATGGCACAGATTGCATTTTTGGAGCGCAAGTGCACAGGCTGCGGCCTCTGCGTGGAAAACTGCCCCTTCGGCGCGATCGACATAAAGGACGGGCATCCCGAGCTGAACGCTGCCTGTAAGGTTTGCGGCATCTGCGTGAAGAACTGCCCGGAGAAAGCCATTCTCAAATTGGAGACCAAGGTGGAAAGCGTGGATAAGTCCCAATGGAACGACATCCTCGTGTTTTCCGAGGTCAGCGGCGGACGGCTGCATCCCGTCAGTCTGGAACTGATCGGCAAGGCTCGGGAGCTGGCTGCTCCGCTGGGCTTCAAGGTCAAGACGGTGCTGGTGGGCGACGGCGTCAGCGCCTTTGCCGAGGAATTGCGCCACTACGGCGTCAGCGAGATCGCCGTATACGACGATCCGGCGCTGGGGTATTTCCGGGCCGATGCTTACGCCTCCTGCGTGGAGGACTACATTAAGCATGCAAAGCCCAGCGTGGTGCTGGTGGGCGCGACTTCTCTGGGCCGCAGCCTTGCGCCCCGGCTGTCCACCCGGTTCCATACCGGCCTGACCGCTGACTGTACTAAGCTGGAACTGCGGGAAAACACCGATCTGGTTCAGATTCGCCCGGCCTTTGGCGGCAACATCATGGCACAGATCATCACTGCCAACACCCGGCCCCAGTTTGCTACCGTGCGCTATAAGGTGATGGATCAGCCCGCCCGTCAGGAAACGGCGGAGGGCGCGGTCATCATGCGCCGCATTCCCAAGGCGGTAGGGGAGTCGAAGGTCACTCACGTGAAGACCGTGCCGGTACCCGCCGGGAAGACCATCTCCGATGCGGAAATTCTGGTGGTGGGCGGCCGCGGCCTGCAGAAGGAAGCTGATCTGGACATGGTGAAGGAACTGGCGGCGCTGCTGGGCGGCGACTGGGCCGTTTCCCGTCCGCTGGTAGAAAAAGGCTGGGCGCCCAACGCCCGTCAGATCGGTCTGTCGGGCCGTACCGTCCGCCCCAAGCTCATCATTACCTGCGGTATCAGCGGCGCAATCCAGTTCGCCGCCTGCATGAACCAGAGCGAGCATATCATCGCCATCAATACGGACCCGGAGGCCCCCATTTTCAACGTGGCCCATATCGCCATGGTGGGCGACCTGTACCAGATCGTGCCCCGGATGATCCAGAAGCTGAAGGAGGAAAGAGCATGAAGCCGTTCAAAACCGTGGATTCGAACGATCTTGCTTTCTTTGAATCGGTCATGCCGGGCCGGGTGTTTGCCGGCGAGGATATTTCCCCGGACTACGACCACGATGAAATGACCATCTATGGCAGCTATCGCCCCGAAGCGGTGTTGCAGGCCCTGAAGACCGAAGAAATCAGCGCCGTGCTGAAATACTGCAACGAGCGCAACATCGCCGTTACACCTCGCGGCTCCGGCACCGGCCTGTGCGGCGGCTGCGTGCCCAAGGACGGCGGCGTCGTCCTTTCCACTGAAAAAATGAAGAAAGTATTGGAAGTGGACGCGAAGAACATGACCGCCACCGTGGAACCGGGCGTTCTGCTGATGGAGTTCCCCAAGAGCCTGGAGGGCACGGGGCTGTTTTATCCGCCGGATCCCGGCGAAAAGACCGCCACCATGGGCGGCAACGCCATGACCAACGCCGGCGGAATGCGCGCCGTGCGCTACGGCGTGACCCGGGACTATGTGCTGGGCATGGAAGTGGTGCTGGCTAACGGCGACGTGCTCCATCTGGGCGGCAAGAACGTGAAAACCTCCAGTGGCTACAGCCTGATCGACCTGATGGTGGGCAGCGAGGGTACGCTCGGCTTCCTGACCAAGCTGACCGTCAAACTGGTGCCGGAACCCAAGACCAACGTGTCGCTGCTGATTCCCTTTGCTGATCTGGACGCGTGCATCGAGGCGGTGCCGGAGGTGCTGCGCTGCGGCTGCGAGCCTACCGCCGTGGAGTTTATGGAGCGGGAGGTCATCGCCTGCGCGGAAAATTATCTGGGCAAGCAGTTCCCCGACACCAGCGCCGACGCGTATCTGTTGGTGCGGCTGGACGGGGCCAGCTACGACGCGCTGCGGCCCTCCATCGATACCCTGACCGATCTGGCCCTGAAGCTGGGCGCGGTGGATGTGCTGCTGGCGGACACCGACGAGCGCAAGGAAAGCATCTGGAACGCCCGCGGCGCGTTTTTGGAGGCCATCAAGGGCAGCACGGAAAGCATGGACGAATGCGACGTGGTGGTTCCCCGGGATCGGATCGCCGCCTTCGTGAAAAAGAGCGTGGAGATCGGCAAAGAAATGCAGGTGCGCATCTGCTCCTTCGGCCACGCGGGCGACGGCAACCTGCATATCTACGTGTGTCAGGACGGCGTGGCGGACGAGCAGTGGCATAAAACCGTCGAAAAGGTCATGGAACGCCTGTATTCCGAAGCGCGGCTCTTGTCCGGCGAGGTCAGCGGCGAACATGGCATCGGCCACGCCAAACGGGCATTTTTGGAGGAAAGCCTTGGCTGCGAGCAGGTGGAGCTCATGCGGGGCATCAAGAAGGTATTCGACCCCAACGGGATCCTAAATCCCGGAAAAGTGATCTGATTTTGAAAAAACACCGGCTGTGGAGAACCATGACCGGTGTTTTTCATGCGGGGAAAACGCCTTGACATCCTTCGGGGAAAGTGATACCATATAGCCTAGTTATTAAACTTTGTTTACTAACATTCTGGGAACCGCGTTTCCAAGGATGGACAACGGTTTTGCAGAATCGGAGGGGATGAGAAATTTGAAATACCTGTTGGGAATTGACTTGGGCACCTCCGGCACCAAGACGGTTCTGTTTGAAGAAACGGGCCGCTCCGTTGCCAGCGAGACCATCGAATACCCGCTGTATCAGCCCAAAAACGGTTGGGCGGAGCAGGAACCCGAGGACTGGTGGAACGCCGCCCGAGACACGGTGAAGGCAGTGATCGCCAAGAGCGGCGTGAAGCCCGAGGACGTGAAGGGCGTTGGCATCAGTGGCCAGATGCACGGCCTTGTGCTGCTGGATCGGGAGGGCCGCGTACTGCGCCGTTCCATTCTGTGGTGCGACGGACGTACGCAGGAGGAATGCGATGAGATCACCCAGACCATCGGTAAGGAACGGCTGATCGAGCTGAGCGCCAATCCGGCCCTGACCGGCTTTACCGCCGGGAAGATTCTCTGGGTGCGCAAGCACGAGCCGGAGGTTTATGAGAAGGCCGCCCATATCCTTCTGCCGAAGGACTACGTGCGCTACCGCCTGACCGGCGAATACGCCGCCGAAATGAGCGACGCCAGCGGCACCAATCTGCTGGATGTGTCCCACCGCTGCTGGTCGGAAGAAATTCTGGAAAAGCTGCACATTGACAAGAATCTGCTGCCGCCCCTGCTGGAAAGCAGCGACCCGGCGGGCCGCGTCACGGCGGAGGCTGCGGCGGCCACGGGCCTGTGCGAAGGTACGGTGGTAGCCGCCGGCGGCGGCGACAATGCCTGCGCCGCCGTGGGCACCGGCGTGGTGGTCGAGGGACGCGCCTTTACCACCATCGGCACCTCCGGCGTGGTGTTCGCCCATTCCGACCGGGTGCAGATCGACCCGGCTGGCCGGGTGCATACCTTCTGCGCGGCGGTTCCCGGCGCGTATACGGTCATGAGCTGCACACTGGCGGCGGGTCTGTCCCTCAAGTGGTATCGGGACACCTTCTGTCAGGCGGAATGCCAGGCAGCGAAAGAAATGGGCGTGGATCCCTACGTCCTGCTCAACGAAGAAGCGGCTCAGTCCCCGCTGGGAGCCAATCGTCTGCTGTTCCTGCCCTATCTGATGGGCGAACGCAGCCCTCTGCTGGACTCCAACGCCCGGGGCGCGTTCGTGGGCCTCAGCGCCATTCATACCCGCCGGGATATGCTCCGGGCGGTGATGGAGGGCGTGATGTACTCCCAGCGCCAGAATCTGGACGTGCTGCGGGGCATGAAAGTGGCCCCTGACGCCATGCTGGCCTGCGGAGGAGGCGGCACCAGCCCCTTCTGGCGGCAGATGATGGCGGATATGTTCCAGATGCCTGTACGCACGGTAGCCAACCGGGAAGGGCCTGCCTTGGGCGCGGCCATTCTGGCGGGCGTAGCCTGCGGCGTGTATGAGGACATTCCTTCCGCCTGCGAGAAGGTCATCCGCCTGAACGAAGCCCAGCAGCCCGACCCGGAGCGCGGCGCGCAGTACGAGCGGTATTACCGCCTGTACGAAAAACTCTATCCCGCCATGAAGGAAAGTTTTGCCGAGCTTTCCCGACTGGATTGACCTTCCATTTGCAACCCACAAAAAAAGGAGAGAAAAACCATGATTCAGAACATTCCCGAAGTCAAACTGGGCCTGATCGCCGTCAGCCGCAGCTGCTTCCCCATGGCGCTGGCGGAGCGCCGCCGCACCGCGCTGCACAAGGCCTGCAAAACCGAACTGTACGAGTGCCCCGTGACCGTGGAAAACGAGCGCGACGCCCGCAAAGCAGTAGACGACGTGCTGGCCCACGGCGTGAACGCGCTGGTGGTTTTCCTGGGCAACTTTGGCCCTGAAACCCCTGAGACCCTGCTGGCCGACTGGTTTGATGGCCCTGTGATGTACGTGGCTGCCGCCGAGGGCGACGGCGACCTGCACGACGGCCGCGGCGACGCGTACTGCGGTCTGCTGAACTGCAGCTACAATCTGGGTCTGCGCCATCGCAAGGCCTACATTCCCGAACTGCCCGTGGGCACTGCCGCCGAGCTGGCCGACCGGGTGGAGGACTTCCTGCCCATCGCCCGCGCCATTCTGGGCCTGAAGGGCCTGAAAGTGATTGCTTTCGGCCCCCGTCCCGACGACTTTCTGGCCTGCAACGCCCCCATCAAGGCACTGTACGATCTGGGCGTGGCCGTGGAGGAAAACTCCGAGCTGGATCTACTGGTGGCCTACAACAAGCATGCCGACGATCCCCGCATTCCCGCCAAAATGAAGGAAATGGAAGAGGAGCTGGGCAGCCATAACCCTTACGCCGGTATTCTGCCCCGTCTGGCCCAGTATGAGCTGACCCTGCTGGATTGGGCCGAGCAGCACAAGGGCACCCGTCAGTACGTGGCCTTCGCCAACAAGTGCTGGCCCGCGTTCCAGACCGAGTTCAAGTTTGTGCCCTGCTACGTCAACAGCCGTCTGACCGGCATGGGCATCCCAGTGTCCTGTGAGGTGGACATCTATGGCGTGCTGTCCGAGTACATCGGCATCTGCGTGTCCGGCGCGCCTGTGACCCTGCTGGACATCAACAACACCGTGCCCGCCTCCATGTATGAAAAGAGCATCAAGGGCAAGTACGATTACCGCCTGACGGAGACCTTCATGGGCTTCCATTGCGGCAACACCTGCTCCAACCTGTTGAAGAATCCCCACATGGGCTATCAGCTCATCATGAAGCGGGATCTGGAGCCCGACCGTGCGGAGCCCGACATCACCCGCGGCACCATGGAAGGCAACATCAAGGCCGGGGACATCACCTTCTTCCGCCTGCAGTCCACGGCGGACACCCAGCTCAAGGCCTACATCGCTCAGGGCGAGATCGTGGATATGGACTGCGAGAGCTTCGGCTCCATCGGCGCGTTCGCCATCCCGGAAATGGACCGCTTCTACCGTCACGTGCTGGTGGCGAAGCGCTTCCCGCACCATGGCGCGGTGGCCTTCGGCCATTACGGCAAGGCGCTGTTTGAGGTGTTCAAGTATCTGGGCATCGCGGACGTGAGCTACAACCGTCCCGCCAACCTGCCCTATCCCGACGAAAATCCCTGGGGCTAAGGGCCGTCTTTGACTCGTTTAGCAACGTACAATGAATTTTGCCTCCCGGTGTGTCGTTTCGATGCGCCGGGAGGTTTGTTTTTCGAATCAACAGGAAAAACGCGGCCTAACGACGAAAACAGAAAGCGCAAAAAAACAAGGCCTGTTCGGCTGGCAGAAACGAAGGGAAAATATGATTCGCATTACTGTTATCGACCGGGAACACCGGCAGGATATTCGCCTGCCCAACGAACCTTTTGCCCTGACCGGCAGGGTCGTGCCCTCTTACGTAAACGAACGGTGGAGCTACGAGGTGCGGCCTTTCCCGCCGGAGCGGGTGGGGGGAAATGTGCTTTCCCGATGAAAACTACGACTATGACGAAATGAAGGACAGTGTTTTCTGGGCGCCTATGAGGACGAAAAATGCGTTGGGCTGGCCGTGCTGCAGCCGGGGTTCTTTCGATATCTGTACCTGTATGACCTGAAGGTGTGCCGGGCGTACCGGGGATCGGCGCGCTGCTGATAGATAAAGCCCGGGAGATCGCCCTGCGGCAGGGCTACCGGGGACTGTATACTCAGGGACAGGACAACAACGTGGGCGCTTGCCTGTTCTATCTGCATTACGGCTTTCATATCGGCGGACTGGATACGGAGGTATACCGGGGAACCAGGCAGGAAGGGAAAGCGGATATTCTGTTTTACCTCGACGCGTGATGGCGAAAGGAAGAAGAAAAAAATGAAAATGCTCCGAAAGTATATGCACAACACAGTTTTTCGATACGAATTGAATGCCATGACCCGCCGCACCTTTGGCTTTGATTTTGAAAACTGGATGCAAAACGGTTTCCGTGCAGAGGAGTACATCCCATATTCGTTTGAGGAAAAAGGACGGATCGTGGCCAATGTGTCGGTCAATTGGATGTTCTTTAACAAGAACGGTGAAGAACAACTTTGTTTTCAACTGGGAACGGTCATGGAAGACAAAGCGTACCGCAGCAGGGGACTGATCTGGCAATTGATGGAACGGATACTGGAACGATATGATGGGATCGAGACGGGCATTTATCTGTTCGGAAATCTGGGCGCGCTGGACTTTTACCGGAAGCTGGGCTTCCGGGAACTTATGCAGTACGAATACACCCTGAAACCCGGCGTGATCAAGCGGGAGGGAAGACACTTCCGCCCGGTCAAAAAGGATGCTCTCGCCTTGCGGGAACGGTATGAACACGCCGTTCGAAACGGGGCGGTTTTCTCGTCGCTGGAACAGAAAAACCGCTACGGCCTGCAAATGTTTTATACGGCGGATCTGGAAACCGTCTGGTACTCGGACAATCTGGACTGCTTCATCGTGTTGGGGGCGGAAAAAGATACGCTGATCCTGGCGGGTGTTGCGGCGGAACAGAAAATTCCTCTTGAAATGATCCTTTCCCGGCTGGATATCGGCAGACGAACCGTTCGTCTGGGTTTTTCTCCACTGCCGGAGGATGCGTCCCTGTTCAAAGCCGCCCCTTTTGACGGCGGGGAGAAATACCGGCTGTTTTATCGGGGCGAGGAACTGGAAAGCATCCAGCGGGAACGGCTGTATTTTCCGCTTCTGTCCCACGCATGAAAAAACGCATTGACGCTGGCTTTGCGGCCGGTCTATAATAGGCTCGAACGCAAGGACGAAGGAGAACGAAAGCATGGGAAATGCCATCAGGCCCAATTATCAGATGCGCCATTTGACCACGGACGATCTGGAACAATATAATCAGCTGCTTCGCTATGCCTTTCAGGTGACGGAGCAGGAATTGGCGGAAACGGGCTGGCGGGACGATGAGATCAAGCAGTCCAAATTCCCGGTGCTGGAGCGGGCCGACGTGCTGGGCTGCTTCGACGGGGATAACCTGATCTCCCAGATTGCCGTGTATCCGCTGGAAATGAACATTTAC
>ERZ827168.853-NODE-853-length-46367-cov-8.018570_pt1 | contig 46367 bp, 56 predicted proteins | sample MGYA00519868_ERZ827168 | MGnify/ENA primary metagenome ERZ827168 (study PRJEB31778, sample SAMEA3449271) | human gut metagenome | biome: human gut; feature: human-associated habitat; material: faeces | place: United Kingdom | collected 2010/2012 ...
CTTTTGCTTGTATAAATCTTATCATCTTCAATTTTGCTTTTCATTTTGTTCCTCCTTTTCCCCTTCTATTTCGCTTAATACAATAACCAGTCAATCATTCTATCCGTTATATTTGATAGCACACCATAATGCTAAGTCGATAAGCCCGTATAGGCCTGTCCCCATAATTGTACAAATCACATCACCTTTTGAAAAAATATATGTGCAGTAGCTCACCATTGCAAGTATTATGAAAAGGTTTATTCCTGCTAAAATGTACAATTTTTTCCCTTTTGATTTGTATTTTTTCATTTTTCGCAGTACATAAATTTTATCCATAAGAGAGTAGATGGGAAACGGTACAATTGCACATGCCAACGAGTAAAGGCTATTTTCTTTTAAAAGCACACAGCTAAACAGAAAAAGTAAAAGTGTCACCGCAATCATACTTATATACAGTTTTTTAGTTCCACCTTCTCCGATAATCATATCTGCTCACCTTCTACTGCGGCACCACTACTTTTTGATTTCTTATGGTAAACAGTCTTCCACTCAGTTACAGAGTTTGTATGAGCAGCATCTGAATACAATCTGATTTTTGTTCTAACATAGTAATATTCTGAATCCTCCCCAAATTTAACCCCAGCCGGTGCTCCGTTTATTTCTACATTTCCCGGCATTATTATTAAGTTTTCACTTTCTCCCAGGGATTTTCTGCTGTTTTGGCAAACTTGATTTTCTTCAGTAGCAAACACAACAGATGTGGCTAATAAAATTAGGCTTACTATCAAACTTATAACTCTTTTCACCTGTTTCATCTTTTTTTCCTCCTTCTCAACTTAATTCAGTACTATCTTTTCTTTATTTCCACATTGGTTTCACCTCCAGTACCTTATCAATCCCCGTGAATTATTTTTTAGGCTGTAAAAAGCTCCTTTTTTCCCTTCTATATATTAAGACGGAAAAAAGCGCAAAGTGCAACAAAGTTTTTTAATATTTCCAAAAAAGTATTGAACAAAAATCAAAAAGAGAAGGATTAGTCTTCTATCTGCAATACCGCATTGGCACAAAGCTACACAGAAGCCTCAAGGCAGTCCTCGTCAAAATCGAATTCCGGGTTATGCAAAGGATTGGTAATATCTGCTCCAATTCCCACATATACCGCCTTTCCTCCGTTTTCCTGAACCCTTTTCATCATCACCGCTGCATCATCTCATCATCGCTTTCTACCGCCGGAACTTCACCATAGTCAACAATCCTGTATTCAAGTTCGTATGCAGCTGCCGTTCCTTTGATAATCGCCATCACGCGTCTGCCGAGATAATCCGATATATTTTCATTCTGTCCCCGATACTCAACGCGCATCATTGCCTCCGGAGCGATAGTATTGGCGCACAGCCCCGCATGTATTTCGCCGACATTTACACGGCAGAGCCCCTCTTCATGGGGCGCAATCGAATGAATATTTAGGGCTGCAGAGCACGCCGCCAGCAGAGCATTCTTTCCCTCCTGTGCGGCACCGCACGGGTGTGCTACCTTTCCCTTGAAATACACATCCAGCTGTCGATCGCTTACGAAGTCTCTGCATCTGCATGCAATTGTATGCGAAGGCAGCGGTTTGCTATCTGCACTGAGCCCGATGTGGAGTGCGATAAAATTCGTTGCATCATCCAAATGACCTTTATCTACAATTGATTGTGCGCCATAAAAGCTCTCTTCTGCCAGTTGAAAAAAGAACTTAATTTTGCCACAAAGCTCATCTTTCCGCGTGAGAAGTTTTTCCGCCGTTCCCAGTCCAATTGCCACGTGTCCGTCATGTCCGCAAGCATGCACAGCGTTCGGACTGGAGGAAAAATATCCTTCGTCAAAGGGTCGAAATCCCTCTTCTCCTTTTTCGGGATAAGGCAATGCGTCGATATCGAAACGAAATGCGGTAACCGGTCCGAGTCTTCCACTGTCGAGAACAGCCATTACTCCCGGAAGACCTTTTGTTTGTTCGACAAAGCTTGGATTTGCTCCCTGTTGAATTGCGCGGTTCATCTCCGCACGAACGGTATTTGCATCCAGCCTTTCCGGTTCGCCTATGCTTTTTTCATCGATCAATTCCGGCCCCATTACCACATCATATCCCATTTCTGTAAGAATCTCGGCAATTCGTGCACTTGTCCGAAACTCTCTCCACCCAATATCAGGAAAATAGTGGAACTCACGCCTATATTGTACTAACTGATTCATTTTCTCTCCTTTCCTCTTTGTTATATTCTAAACATAGCACGGAACCCCTTTATGAAAAAGTTCCATTTCAAAATTGTCTAAGGTACCAAAAAACAATGGATTATATCGATATAAAAATAAGAGAGCAGAACTTTATGTGTTCAGAATTGTAAACCTGTGATATAGTATAGAAAATAGGAGGAAGTGCATATGATGAGATTTAACAACGATTATAACCATTCGGCGCATGAATGCGTCCTTAAGCTGCTTGAAAAGACCGCAGGCGAAGGCTACGGTGGCTACGGAGAGGACATCTGGTGCGACGAAGCAAAAGAGCTTATCAAAAAAGAAATCGACAGACAGGATGCGGACGTCTTTTTCTTCGCCGGGGCCACGCTGGCAAATTTTGTGGTGACGGCAGCGGCGCTGCGTCCGATTGAAAGCGTAATCTGCGCCCAAACAGGACATATCAACTGTCACGAGGCTGCTTCGATTGAAAATACAGGCCATAAGATTTTGGAACTGTCGGGCGTTGACGGCAAGCTGAGCGCGCAGCAGATAGAAGCTTGTGCTTCGGAATATTTTAGCGACGGCGAGCCGGAGCATCTCACCGTTCCGAAAATGGTATATATTTCATTTCCTACGGAGCTCGGAACGCTGTACTCACTTGAAGAGCTGAAAGAAATCAGACGGGTCTGCGATAAATACGGCATGTATCTCTTTGTGGACGGCGCGCGCATGGGCTATGGACTTGGCTCGGAGGCAAATGATGTCAGCCTGCGGGATTTCGGACAGCTTGCGGATGTTTTCTATCTCGGCGGAACGAAATGCGGTGCACTGTTCGGCGAAGCGGTTGTTCTGCTTGCCGATTCGCTCAAGCACAGATTCAAAACCTACATGAAGCAGAACGGTGCTGTCCTCGCAAAAGGCTGGCTTCTCGGATTGCAGTTCTATGCGCTTCTTGAGAACGGAGAATATTTTAAGATTACGGCACGCGCAGACAAGTTGGCAATGCGTCTGAAAGAGGCTTTTGCGGAGAAAGGAATTCCGTCTGCGGTAGACAGCCCGACCAACCAGCAGTTCGTGATTCTGACACCGCTGCAGGAGGAAAAGCTTGCCGAGAAGTATATTTTCGAGGGCATGGGAACGCTCGAAGACGGCAGAAAGAAAGTCCGCTTCTGCACAAGCTGGTCGACAACGGAGGATGAAATAGATGCGCTGATTGCAGATATACAGGTGCTGTGATGTGTTCAAGTCCGCACCGGCTGCGCCTTATAATCCCTTCCGCTAAACTCTTGAGCAAATTACTGAGGTGCACCGATGAAAACCACGGGGCATCACATAGATCTATGCTATTTACGGAGCCGAAAATAGCATTTACACGAAGAAGGCTTCTGTAAAGGGATGCTTCGTGTATCCGAGGGATTCTTGGAGGGAAAAAGATGCTGCTGTAAAATAATAACAAAAAGAGGTCGTGGAAAAACGTTGAAATTTCAACCTCCCAAAATATGACATTTTTGAAAAACGTAAAATTCTGCCGTAAATCCAGAGAAAAACGGAATCAAAGAGGTGTTAAACAGGCGAAAATACACGAAAAGGGGGTCTATATGAGGCACTTGGTGGGAATTGCCTAATTTTTCCAGAGTAAAAGTTCACTTACCTGAACCCTCAGATACAAATAGGCTGTAGCATTAACAGGAATCGTTAATGCTACAGCCCCTTTTTTACTATTTCACTGAATTGTTGCGTACGAAATCTTTGATATCAGATGCATTCAGTTCTGCATATTTCAGCAAATGCTCCTTGAGAGGCGTGCCGGACTTGAAACGCAGGAACCAGTGCAGTTTTTCGCGTTGCTGCTCCGCATTTTCGCGTATCTGTGCACGCAGTTCTTCGTACTTGACAAGAATCTGTTTTTCCTTCGCGAATGCCCTTACCTTCGTAACGATGTTCAGAGAATATACAACATCCACCATGAACACTCCGAAGAAGGCTCCGATAAAGAACGAAAACTGCAGATTATGTGACAGCCACTGAAGAGCATTCAGAATATGCGGATGAATCAGAAAATAGTATATCGCACCCAGGATTGCCCAAAAGATTGAAAATTTCAGGCATATGATCCCTTGGATGTTGAATTTTTCCTTGCTGTAGTCCCAAAGCTGCACGTGCATGCCTTTAATAAAAATCAGTCCAGCTATGTATTCAAAGAGCGTCATCACGACTGCCATTATGAGAAACAAAACGATTTTGCTTCCCGCGGTTACCTCTTCAATGAGGCTTGTATTTTCAAGACTTGCAAGAAGATACAGCCCGCAGAGCCCGAATCCGTAAAGTGGCAGATAAGGCCCGACCAGGAACCCCGGGTTGACCCATTTCCTGCTTACGTTTTCTTTTTTAAATCTTCTGAAAATCACTTCGATTCCCCAGCCTACGATGCAGCCCATGAAAAACAGAAATGCCAAAATTAAAGCTTCACTCATCTATTTTCTCCCGTTAAATTTGCCATTCATTATAAGGTCGATTGCGTGGTGCATATTTACCACTTTTATTTCTTCCATACCTTCTTGATATTCCCCGTCAAGCGTCCAAGAAGTTTCCTTGCTCGCATGGATGTTGAACTCCGAAGCGTTAATGAAAGTTATCATTTCGTCCTCGTAATTCTGCGTCGTGAGCATGTGTATGATTGCTCCCAGCTCCACAAGGTCATGCGGTGCCTTTACGAGAAGAAGTTCAAATTCACCGTCACTCATGTCCACAAGCTCCGGTTTCAGCGTCAAAATCCCCCCAACCGAGGTTGAATTGCTGATGGCTCCGAAAATGTAGTCATCTTCATATTTCATTCCGTTGACTTCAAATGCCATATGCTCTGCGCGAATCGACGCTATGCTGTTGATTCCTCCGAGCACATATGCCAGATGACCGAGTGCGTTCTTGACATTCTGCGGCGTTGCGTAAGAGGTCTTCGTAAATGCTCCAAACGATGCCACATAAGAAAAGTTTCTGCCGTTGAAGTTTCCTATATCAAGCGATACAGGCTCTCCTTGAACGATGTCGTGTGCGGCCTTTACAATGCCTTTCGACAGGTGAAGACTGTTTGCAAAATCGTTGGTGCTTCCCGCCGGAATATATCCAATCGGCACTCTTACTCCGCTCTGTATCACGCCCGAAACAACCTCGTTGAATGTTCCGTCGCCGCCGATGCACACGATCAAATCCACTTTTTTCGCATAATTTTTTGCATAAATCCTGCCGTCACCCCGCTTGGTTGTCGTAAGAACTGTCGAAACATAATCGTTGACCGTAAAAATGTTCACAATGTCGGTAAGATATTTGTTTGCTTTCTTCGTTCCCGAACACGGATTCATGATGATCAGAACCTTTTTTGCCATAATTTTTTCCCCCTAAAAGATATTAATCGGTTTCCGCTTTGCCATTGCCTCAGGTGCAATCGGAACCGCACCCTCTTTTCTCGTTGCCCACCATACGCGGTTTAAGGTAACTCCCAGGCACATCACCCACGAAACAAACCAAAACCAAAACATCAGCACTACGATATTCGAAAAGGAACCGTACAGAATGTTGTAGTTCTGGCTCACCTGCGTATATAAATTGTACACATACGTAACAATCAAAAATCCCGCCGACGCGAAAACGCTTCCCGGCACGATGTCACGGTACCGCACTTTGAAACTCGGAAGCACGTAGTAGTTATATGAAATCATCAGGAAATACATTGCTGCAGCGAGCGGCCAGCGAAGCGCCATCCATGCAGCTTCTGTGATTTCACTTCCCAAAACTTTGCCGAATATGAGTTTGAGAAGCAGCGGTCCGTATACCAGCGCCACGAGTGCAAAGGCAACCGTAAACACTGTTATCAAAATGGTTTTGATGGAACGGATTCGGTCCTTGACATACCCCTCGCCCGTCATGCCGCCGTCCGTCAGCGTATAGTTGGTAACCCGTATCATCGCAAACTGCACTCTGGAGGCTGCCCATACCGCTGTGAATGCCAGGAACACACTGTTGATTCCCGAAGGATGGTAATTGAGCATCCTTCGCAGCGTATCGGCCCCCGCACCGCTGATATTGATATCCACCCAGTTTTCAATACTTGAAAGTGAAAGGGAAAAGAATCCGAGCACCTGGGACAAAAGTATGAAGGTCGGCAATATCGATAAAAACATGAAGAAGGCAAGCTGTGCAGCAACGCCCTGATAATACGGATCCTGAAACTGCTGAATGCCCAGCACGATCATTTTTTTGACCCTGATTACGATATTTCGGTTACCGATCTTGATTTTTTCAATCATTCGCCTCTGCCCTTTCCTTTAAAAGTCTTTCCAGCTCGCAGAGCGCCGCCGCCCTGTGGCTGATCCGGTTTTTTTCCTCGGAAGAAAGCTGTGCGAACGACTTGTCATATCCATCCGGCACAAAAAGCGGGTCATAGCCAAAGCCGTTTTCCCCCGCCGGTGTTTTCAGGATTCTTCCGTGACATTCGCCTCTTGCAACGATGCTGCTTCCGTCAGGAAATACCATGGTGATTACCGATACAAACTTGGCGGCGCGTTCTGTGCCTTCCGCATTCTCCAAGAGTTTGAGAAGTTTGCGGTTGTTTGCCTCATCGTCTGCGTTCTCACCTGCAAACCGCGCGGAATAAACACCGGGTGCCCCGCCGAGGTAATCTGTCATCAGCCCGGAATCATCCGCAAGCGTCGCGGTCCCGCACACCTTCATGATTTCATTTGCTTTTTTAAAAGAATTTTCTTCGAATGTCTCGCCGTCTTCCTCAATCTCGAATTTCGGTATGCCCGCATCGTCTCTTGATATGAGCTTCATGCCGAATTTGGAAGTGATGGCCGCGATTTCTTCGATTTTGTGTTTATTTCTCGATGCAGCAACGATTGTGCCCGCATCCTGCTTATTTATTGTCATATGATATCTCTCCGATTTGATTTTTTCCTGATGCGTACTATATTCTACCACATAATTCAAAAAAATACAAAGAAATCGTTTGGTGTTTCTGCGATTTATGATATACTTATGTGGTACGGAGGTAGAAAAATGAAGATAGTTAATTTAGATGCTTATACCATTCACCTTGACGATCTGCATTGGACAGATCTTGCGAAGCTTGGTGATTTGACAACCTATGACAGAATCGCACAGGAAGATGTCATCGATGCAATCGGTACCGCAGAGGTTGCGCTTTTTACCTCAAAGGTAAAAATTACGCGTGAAATCATGGATGCATGTCCGAACCTTAAATTCATCAGCGTGACGGCTACCGGTTACGACAACATCGATATCGCTGCCGCCAAGGAAAAAGGCATCGCGGTCTGCAATGTCCCTGCCTACTCGACGGAATCCGTGGCTCAGCATACCTTTGCACTCATACTTGAAGTGGCGGATAATGTCGGACTCTATACCCGCCTGGTCCACGAGCACAGATGGGAAAATTCCCAAGATTATGCTTTCATAGAAAAACCGATTCTGCAGCTTTCCGGACGTTCGCTCGGAATCGTCGGATACGGAACAATCGGCAAGCGCGTTGCTGAAATTGCAAAGGCATTCGGCATGACGGTCAATATTTACAGCCGCGATCCGGAAGCGGCGGTCAAATCCGATATTCTCACGCTGCACTGCCCGGCGACCCCTGAAAACAAGGGATTTGTGAACAGCGAATTCATTTCCCGCATGAAAGACGGCGCCATTCTGATTAACACCGCAAGAGGCGCGCTTCTTAACGAAGAAGACGTAGCCGCTGCCCTTAAATCAGGCAAGATTGCGGCGGCTGCCGTGGATGTGGTAAACGGAGAGCCGCCTCGCAAAGGCCATCCGTTCATCGGGCTTAAGAATCTGTATGTGACGCCGCATATTGCATGGAGTGCAAAGGAGGCTCGTGAAGTCATCTGCAAGACCAGTGCCGCAAACTTGAAAAGTTTCCTCGAAGGCGGCACACTCAATCGAATCGTATAGACAAAAAGACTGCCTGCACCGGCGTGAAGCGGATGCGGCAGTTTTTTTAGTGTCACTTTTTATTTGATTTTCAGGCTTTTCAAATATCGTTTCTGCTCATCGGTTATGCGATAGCTTTCGATTGCCTTTTGGATGGTCTTGTTGTGCGTCCACCGATCCATGCAGTGGTTCTCTATGTACGGCAGACTCGCCTCGTACTGCTTCGCAAGCGCTGTTGCGAAAAACCACGCAATCATCATGTTTACATAGTATTCTTCCGAGTGCACATCCGCCGCCATGCCGAGATATTCCGGCTTGAAATCCTCGTCAAGAAAATGCGTCATCAGCATTTCCATGCCGAAGCGGATTGTGTAAACCCTGTCCGATGCCATCCATTCCTTGATTTTGACAAGAAGCTCGTCCTTGTGTTTTTTGAACACTCTCGGGCTTATGAGGTCGCAGGTTGCCCAGTTATCGACATAAGGCAGGAATTCTTCAAGATATGCGATGCATTCGTCATAGTCCTTCATCGTTTCTATGAGCATCCCGTGCAGGTTGTTTTCCTCATAATACTCGTGCGGAAGCGTCTGCATGAAAATTACCGCCCCCGGTGTCCCTGAAACATCTTTCGCGTATTTGCGCAGCACAGGTGTGCGGACTCCGATTACCGTGTTTTCGTCAACCGTGGGAATCAGTTTTTTTTGAAATTCCTTATACTTTTCGTCTTTCAGCGCGAAGAGACCTTGTCTGATTTCTTTGATATGCTTATCTGCTGCACTCATATCAGTCCTCTTTCTTGGTTATGATCGCACCTATCACGGCTCCCAAAACAAGTCCCGCCCAAAGAGCAAGTGCAGAGTTCACAAGTTTCATGGAGGAAAGGACGATTCCCACAAGCATTCCGGCGGTTGCACCTTCGGTCAGATACGAAACACGGCCCTGCGGCTTCTTTCCGTATTTTCTCTGCTCTTTTCTCTCGTCTCTTTTCTGCTTATCCAAAAAGAAAATAATCAAGTATGCGATAACGGCCGCAAACGGTGCTGCGGCATATAAATATTGCTGCATTTCAGTCTCCTTCTCTTTTTCTTATTATCGTTTCTATTTTAATACGCACCGGCAAAGTCTGCAACAGGCTTTTCCAAAAATCCGGTTTATAATTTGAAAAAATGCACAAACTACTCCATATCTAAATCAAACGAGGGGAGAATCAAAGAAATGATTCAAGAAGATACCATCAAACTTTTGCGGGAATGCAATGCGGGGATAAAAATGGGCGTGGACTCCATTGACGAAATTCTTGACGAAACCACAGACCGAATGCTCATAAAAATGCTCCGGGAAACTATGGATGAACACAAACGTCTGGGTTCCGAGACACATCGGCTCTTAAACCGCTACGGCGATGAGGGCAAGGATCCCAACCCGCTTGCCAAAAGCATGTCGTGGATCAAAACCAATGTCATGATGGCGGTCGACGCAGGTGACAACACTATCGCTGACCTCATTACCGACGGCTGCAACATGGGAGTCAAATCGCTGAGCCGCTACCTTAACAAATACGAGGCTGCCGACGAAGAGTCCAAGAATATCGCAAAGCAGCTTATCGCATGCGAGGCAGGCCTTGCAGAAGGGCTGAGAGCTTATCTTTAGTTCATCCGGCAGGCGGTCAGGAGCCTGTCCCGAGCCGGCTCTGCCTGAGAATTTTTTCGTCGCATGTTTCTATGATCGCATCATCGAGTGCAATGACATAAAAGAAAATACTGATATCCGCCTCTTCAAAATATTTGGCATAAACACGGCCCTTCTGCTCCAGCGGCTCGAAGGGTTTTTGTATGCCTGTCAAATCGTATTTAGGCGTTCCGTATTGCAAATACGAGTGCTTGAAGCCGTTGGGCTCATGTGCGGTACCGTTTACCGTAAGCTTTGCATTATACGCTGTCCAGCCGTCTTCTCCAAGAAGACACTCCGCATGCGGCGGCTCCGTTTCCTCCCAGTCGAATACCATCTCGCTCCTTTTGATTCCGAAGTCGCTGAGAACCAGCTGCTGGAAATCGTACTTGGCAACAGCTCCCGCCGTTTCGGGACTCACCCGGTTCCCTTCAAGCACATACGCACCGTAAAAAGCAGAATAATAAGGCGATGCCAGGTCGTAGAGCCTACTGCAGCCCTTTCCTAATCGGAAGTCGAACTCCGGAAAATTATACAGAATCGTCAGTTTTTCGTTCGGGTTGAAGGTCATAACAAAAGGATACCAGCCCTCACCCGACGGCATGTCAAGAGTCACTCCGTGCTTTGCAAGCAGGCTGTCACGCTCGTGTATGCCGCTGTACACGGACATCACTCCAAGGCTCAGCACGAAATCCGAAAAAGGCGAAAGCACAAACAAAATCACCGCACACAAGAGGATGCAGATGAGTTTTTTCTTCGCCGAAAATGCTCGGGTTTTGCTCTTTTTTTCGTTTATTTTCATTGTAATTTCCGCTCTTTTCCAATATAATTGTATCAGTATTGTTTCCACATGGAGGTGTATGCATGATAATTTGTCTTTACGGAGCCAGCAGCCCCGATATCGATCAAAGTTATATAGAAGCTGTCGAAGAACTCGGCAGTCAGATGGCAAGGCGCGGACACAGCATGGTTTACGGCGGTGGCGCAAACGGTCTGATGGGCGCGGCAGCCAGAGGAATGTCCGCATGCGGCGGCAGCATCACAGGCGTTGCCCCTGAATTTTTCAAGCATCCGGGCATCCTGTACGAAAATTGTGAGGAATTCATCTTCACGGATACCATGGCCGAGCGCAAGCAGATTATGGAAGATATGGCAGATGCCTTTCTGGTGGTTCCCGGAGGAATCGGCACCTATGAAGAATTCTTTCAGGTGCTGACGCTCAAGCAGCTGAACCGGCTCAACAAACCGATTGGGCTTTTTAATGTCAACGGCTACTTCAACCCGATTTCCGAGCTTCTCGAAAAGACCGCACGCGAAGGCTTCATGCGGAGCGCATGTCTTACCATCTGCGGCGTGTTCGATGACTCCGAAAAACTCCTCACCTATCTGGAAGAGGAGCACAAGGCTCCTCTCGATTTGTCCGATCTTAAATTTTTTTAATGAGATCCTTGATTACCTCGCCGGCGATGATAAGCCCTGCACAAGAAGGCACGAAGCTTATGCTTGCCGGCGTTCTGTTTCCTCTCTTAAGCGGCTCTTCCTCCGAATAAAGCACCTTCACTCCGCGCACGCCGCGATTCCTGAGTTCCTTTCTTACGACCTTTGCAAGAGGGCATACCTTTGTCTTTTCGATGTCCGCAATGCGAAAAGCGGTCGGGTCCAGCTTATTTCCGGTTCCCATGGAGGAAATCACGGGAGTTTCTGCCTCCTTCGCCTTGCAGATGATATCAATCTTGGCCGTAACATTGTCAACAGCGTCCACAATATAATCGTATTTTTTGAAATCAAAACTGTCTGAAGTCTCCGGAAGGTAGAAGCACTTCCTCGCTTCGCATTCAACAGCGGGATTAATTGCCTGCAGTCTCGCCCTGCACACATCCACCTTCGGCATGCCGATTGTATCGGTGGTTGCGATAATCTGGCGGTTGATATTGGTGATGTCCACCACATCCTTATCCACCACATCGATTCTGCCGACTCCGGCTCTTGCAAGCGCGTCGCACACATAGCCGCCGACACCGCCGACACCGAAAACGAGAACTTTTGCCCTTCCGAGTGCCTGCACGGCCTCATCACCTATGAGCATTCTCGTCCTTTGGAAGCGGTCGGGTGCCGCATCCTTTGTATTTGTCTGAATCATTGTTTCCTCCTGAGATTTCCAATCACGCCGTAAATCAAGGACGAATCAAATCCAAGCTGAAAAAGTCTCCTGCCCACCTTTGCAAAAAACTTTTCGTCTGCTTTCTTTCCGTCCTCCGTCAAATTTCTCAGCATCTGTGCAGCTGTTTTCATAGCGGAGGTTTCGTCATCCTCGAATTCCGCTTCGGCATCGACCCGCACATCTTCAATTACATTGCGTGCAAACTCCGCTGTAATGCCTTTCTGCGAAAGCTCCCTGATAATCCTTGCGTCTGCCTTTGCTTTCTGCTTTGCGTAGCGGAAATATTCCTCACAAAATCTCGCATCGTCTATATAGCCGAAATTTTTGAGGTCTGAGACTGCCTCCGCAATTTCGCCGGTCTCGTATCCCGCGGTCTCCAGAAAATCCCGTATTTCTTTCTCCGTCCGCATTCGGCAGGCGAGTCTGCCGCATGCCGCATCATAAGCAGATTTCAATGTCGTCATCCTCCCCGCCGGTGCAGTAAGTGCAGATAATATCGTCCGCAATCGGCAGATCCTTGAGGAATCCGTCCCATACGGAATCAATCAGCCTGCCCTCCGCATCGACAAAAGCCGGTTTTTCGCCGTAGAAGCCGTCACCTGTATATTTCCCAAAAGCTTCTCTTCTTACCCAAAGTCTGAAAAATCCGGAAATTCCGTATTTGCGGATATAATTCTGCTCATCCTGCGTAAAGTAACGCCTGCTGATCTGCTCATACTTACAGTCCTTGACCACTTGAAGATCGATTCCGCACTCAGCCTCTCCCACAATGCAGATCCACATGTTTTCGCTGTGAGAAACATTGCAGTAAACATCTCTTCCGGTACCGTAGATGTACGGCTTGCCTTTTTCCGTGCGGACAAGTTCCATGCCGCTGCAGTCGATTTCATGCGACATACAGTATGCGCACGCCGCATCGAGAATCAGTCTTTCCCTGAATTCCGGCGAATCCATATTTCCTTCGTAGATGTAAATTCCGTATTTCATTTTGTCTCACCCCTTATCTAAAAGAACAGAACGCCCGGCGGGCGTCCTCTCTAGAATTGTCTATTCTTTTCCTTTAGTCTTGCGAGCACTCTCTTATATCCGTCCGCACCGTACACCAAACATTTATTGATTCTGCTGATCGTCGCCGTTGACGCACTGGTCATGCTCTCAATTTCGTTATATGTTTTCTTCTCGGAGAGCAGCTTGGCAACTTGGAGTCTCTGTGCAATTGCATGGATTTCGTTGATTGTGCAAATATCTTCGAAAAAGCGGTAGCAGTCTTCGCTGTCCTTAAGGGTAAGCACTGCTTCGAACAATTCATCAATGTCAGCTCTTTTGAATTTTGATTCGTATGCCATAAGAACTCTCCTTCCAATCTTTGCTAGTGAAAATTATATCATTAAAAACATCAATAGTCAAATTGAAATTTGAGGTTTTCAATCGCCATTTGTGTGCTGCCCGGCCGGCAGTCTCTTACCGCTCATCCATCCACGAAACCATCAGCTGAAGACGCTTCACACCTTGCCATAGCTGACAATCCAATGTTCCTGCAAGTTCATCCGCATGCCTTCGTTCTTCCAGCAGCGAAGTATAATCCTTCGCTCTTCCGAACAGCACGCAAGTAATGCCGTCCCCCGGTCCGCCGCCCTGCGAAGCCTTGAAACGCACATGCTGCCCGTCCTCACCCATGTATCTGACATCCGAAATCTGCACATCGCACATTCGAAATACCGGTTTTGGATTTCTGTTTCCGAACGGTGCAAGTTTTTCGATTGCCTCCGCAAGTTCAATCGTCGCATCTTCCGGCTTGATGTCCATATCATACGGACGTTTTTTTTCAAATATATCCGGACTTTCCTGCCTGATCTGTACCATGTCGGCAAGGAGCCCTTCTCTGAGCTTTGTCAAGTTTTCTGCCGGCATCAGAAAGCCACATGCCCCGGCATGCCCGCCGAATTTTTCAAAACATTCTTCGTGGCGCTTGAGCAGGTTGTAAAGATTCACACCTTCGATGCTCCTGCCGGTTCCCTTGAGGTATTGCTTCTCGTCACCCGACGGCGTTACCAAAACCGTCGGGCGGTTGTATTTGTCTTTGATTTTACCCGCTACGATTCCGGTGATTCCTTCGTGCGCATCATCCAGTTTCAAAAGAAGAAAATCATCGATCTCGGTAAGATTCTGTGTACAGTTGTCGAAGGTCTGCTGCTGAAGTCTGCGGCGCTCGCGATTCTTGAGCAGAAGATCCTGCACAATTGCATTCGCTTCCTCGCTGCCTTCGGGCTCGAGAAGGAGCTTTACCGCCTGTGAAGCATCCTCGATTCTGCCTGAAGCATTCAGATGAGGTACTATGACAAAGCCGACATTTTCCGCGGTGATATCGCCGCAGGAAAGTCCCGCGCCTTCTATCAGCTTCCGCAGACCGTATCTGTGCCCCGTGTTTATCATCTTCAGACCGAACTTCACCATGGTCCGGTTTTCGTCCAGCAGAGGCATGATGTCACCAACCGTTCCGATTGCAACAAGATCCAAAACTTCGGAAAGTACCGATTTCGGAAGTCCTGCTTTCTTTTGGATCAGCTGTGCCGTCTTAAAAGCCACGCCGCATCCCGAAAGTTCTTTGAACGGATACACGCCGCCCGGTCTCTTGGGATTGATAAGCAGGCAGTCTGCCATTGCATCCGTAATATTGTGATGATCCGTGACTACAATCTTCATCCCGAGGCTTTTGGCATATTCCACCTCATCGGCCGAAACGCTTCCGCAGTCAACTGTTATGATCATCTGAAAGCCTCTGCCTGCAATCTGCTTGACTGCCTCTTTATTGAGACCATATCCCTCTTCAAATCTTGACGGTATATAGTAGTCGAGCTTTTCCTTCGGCATAAGTTTTCCGAGCACGCTGAGCATTAGTGCCGTGGACGTGATTCCGTCCGCGTCGTAGTCTCCGTAAATGCAGATTTTCGAGCCTGCCGCGATTTCGGCCAATATGAAATCCACCCCTGCCTGCGCGTCTGCAAGAAGGGATGGGTCGTATGTTTTTTGAGGCTTATCCGAAAGAAATTCTTCGATTTCTTCGTCCGTGACAATTCCTCTCTTATTCAGTAATTCGGTTATAATCTGATTATAATTTATCATTGGAACGCCTGTCTACTTAAAGTACTTCATAGGGTTTACGTATTCACCGTTCTTACGAACTTCAAAGTGAAGATGAGGACCTGTCGAGCGTCCCGTCGAACCGACCTTGGCTACAACTTGTCCGCGTTTTACAACATCTCCCTTACTTACGCAAAGCTTCGATGCGTGCCCGTAAAGTGTTACGATTCCGCCGCCGTGGTCAATCATTACGCAGTTGCCGTAGCCGCCGTATACCTGCGACATGATAACTTTGCCCGAAGCCGCCGCCAAAATGTCTTTGCCGCTCGAACATCCGATGTCAAGGCCTGTGTGGAAAATCCAGGATTTCAAAATCGGATGCAGTCTGTTCCCGAACGAACTTGTGATATAGGTGCTCGCAGGGCACGGCCATGTGAACTCGCCGCCGATATATTGACTGTTTTTATCGATCATGCTGAGAATTTCGGAGGTAAGTCTGTCCGCCTCTGCTTTCAAGGCGTCTTCCTCTTTCTTCAGTGCTTCCTTCTTTTCGTCGAGTTCCGCTTTTTCGACCGCAAGCTCGTCCTTTTGGGTTGCAAGCTTTACGCGCTTTTCTTTGAGCTGCTTCTTTATCGCCTGGAGCTCCTTATGCTCTTTGTCAAGCGTGTCCAAAACATCCATGTCGTTCTTGTAAATTTTCTGTATAATTTTGAGATTCGATACAAACTCCGTAATGCTGCCCGATCCGAGAAGCACATCGACAAAACCGAGCGAACCGTTCTTATACATCACCTTGAGGCGCGCATTGAGGTTCTCCTCGCGTTCCTTCATTTCCTTTTCTTTGGCTTTAATCTTTTTTTCGGTGTTGGCGATCTCATCTGCCGATTTATTTATCTGATATGTAAGAGCGTCAACTTTAGCCTGGACTTCCTTGACATCCTGCTCAACCTGTGTCATTTTTTTGCTGAGCTCATCCTGTTCCTGCTTTACATCGCTTAAATCGTTTCTCAGTTCACTTTCCGTAGCGGCAAAAGCAAGCCCCGAACAGCAGAAAACCGTAGTGAGAATCATGCACATCAAAAGCACAAAGCTCTTCTTCCCTAATCTCTTCATAGTTACCCCTTTTCTTTACGCATCCAGGAATTTACGCATCGATACAATGCTTCCGCATGCCCCGATGCTCATCCCCAGTGCAAGGAATATGATCAGCATATTCCCTGTCATATACTGTGTGGAAATCAGCGGCATCGAAACGATTGCCAGAACCTGCGCCCCGATTGCCGCAATCAGCTCTTTGTAAATCAGCGCGATAAGCCCCGTCGAAATCAGTGCCGCAAGCATTCCGATAATAATTCCTTCTGCAAGGAACGGTCCCCGGATAAACCAGTTTGTCGCTCCCACGTATTTCATAATCCGGATTTCCTTGGCTCTTGCAAACACCGTAAGTTTTACCGTGTTCGACACGACAACCACCGAAACCACAACCAAAAATGCCATGATAATCAGCGCACCGATCTGCAGGAAGTTTGTGATCTTCGTAAGTTTCTCAACCGTCTCCTGATAGTACTGAACGTCTTCTATCCCGTCCAGCGTCCCGGCATATGCCGCAACTTCGCCGGCATTGTCCAGCGACTCAACGCTTATCAAAATCGAAGCCGGAAGTGGGTTTTTTCCTAAAGAGTCAAGCAGATACCCGCTTTCGCCCCATCTTTCTTTCAAAATTTCAAGTGCCTCGGCTTTGCTCCGGTACTGCACATCCGTAACGCCTTCATGCGTACGAATCTGTGTCATGATCTGCTCCGCCTGTGCCTTGTCCGTATCATCCAGCAGGAACACCTCAATCTGGTCGTAATCCTGCTTCACTACCTCCGTAAAAAGATTGATATTCACCGTTATCACGAAAAACATTCCCAAAATCAGCAGCATCGCTAAAATCGAAAAAATCGACGCAAGGCTCATGCCTCTGTTTCTGAAAATCTGGAGGAAGCCTTGTTTTATGTTGTATACCAAACTATTCAGCAAAATATGTATCCTCCTTATATCCGTATTGTCCCTCTTCATCTCTGACAATCTTGCCGCGTTCAATCGCGATGACACGTTTTTTCATTCTGTCCACGATGTCCTTCGCATGCGTAACCATAACGATTGTGGTTCCTCTGAGGTTGATTTGTTCGAGCAGATCCATGATTTCCCACGCGGTATTCGGGTCAAGGTTTCCTGTAGGCTCGTCCGCAATCAGAACAGTCGGGTTGTTGACAATCGCCCTTGCAATCGCCACTCTCTGCTGCTCGCCCGCACTCAGCTCGTCTGGATATTTGTGTGCCTTGTCACTGATTCCCACAAGACTGAGAATTTGCGGAACCTGCTTTCTGATTTGTCTCGGCGTCTTGTGCAGAACCTCCATCGCAAAAGCCACATTCTCAAAGACCGTTTTTTTCGGCAAAAGTCTGAAGTCCTGAAAGACGGTTCCGACTTTTCTTCTGAAAAGCGGAATTTCGCGGTTTGAGAGGCTCGTCACTTCGTATCCGCATGCGGTTATCGTTCCCTCATCCGCATCGATTTCCTTGAGAATCAGCTTGATGAATGTTGATTTGCCGGCACCGCTCGGTCCAACCAAAAATACAAAATCACCTTTTTTTATATCCACGCTGACATCATCAAGTCCTATATTCGTACGATATCTTTTCGTAACATGGTCAAATGTAATCATCTTATCCCCTTTGTTGCTTCTAATTCAACATTTATCACTTTTTTTCTACATATATGTAATTATTATACTACATATCGTCAGGTTTTTAAATAGCAAAATAATTAATTTCACAATATTGGAAGAAGTTTCCTAATTTCCCGCACTAATGCCTGCGTCTCTAAAACCGCAGTTTTGCGGGCGTCTGCCTCCTCACCGCCGGGGCGCATGATTGCTTTGAAAACCGGCATGTTATTATACTCCGCACGATAAAACTCCTCCGGATTCATCATCGGAACTGCGAAGTCGAATTTGATTTTCATGAATCGTTCGAGCTCGCGGTGGCTCACTTTCGGATTGTCTTTGTTGAGCACCCAAAGGCATGGTGTCGGGTGATTCATGGCAGGTGCAAATCCTCTTTTTGTTTTGATTCGGTTTTCTCTTATCGAGCGGATGGTTTCCTCCGCTGCAAGCAGACTTGACGGCAGCGGATCGATCACGCATACGACCAAATCCATGCTGCTGAGGCTGGCAAGCGGCGGCATGTCGATAACCATGTATCTTCCGGGGATTCTTTCGTACGGAATACCGCCACAGGGGGCTCCCGGGGCACTTAAGCGGATTGGGCCACCTAGGCTGACTTGCGCATTTGGGAGATTTGGCTCGTACGGGTTTCGCAAAACCCAGTTCACATTTTCAAAGAGATTCGTCCTGCACCCTGCGCTCAGCCCTTGTTCCCAGTTCCCAAAGTAATCTGCAAACCGCTGCTCCTTAAAAATCCTGCTCAGCGACAGGCTGTGGCTGCTCAGCCTTGGGCTCTGCGAAGCCTCCACATAGCACACGCCGTCTGCCTGCCGGGCAAGCTCGTACGCAATGCGGGAGGCCACAAATGTCGCACCCGCTCCCGGCGAGACTCCCACCACACCTATTTTGATTTTCGCGGCGTCCTCAAAAACGCCTTCTCTGAGCGGGTTCCACTCCGTACCGTCTTCCTGTCCGAATTGTTTTGGGAATTCGAACATGTTTTTCGTTTGAGATGCCTTGAGCCCTATTCGCATATTTTCGCCCGTCCTTTCATAAAATGTTTTGAAATGTATGTATGAAGGGAGTAATCAAATGTCTGAACATAAAAACAACAAACTGTTTCATATGCCCGGAAAGCCCTCGAAAAAAGCAATAATCGCAATCGTCTGTGTTCTTGCGCTCGCCGCGATAGCATTCATCCTTGTCTCCTCCGGCATCGCCGGCCGGATTCTCGGCTCGGGGAATGTCAGCTTCACACCACTCGATGCCAAAGATATTCCTCGTGCCATCGAAAAGGATGTTATCCCTGAATATCGCGAGCTCGAGCGTGCCCTCGGCTGCGTCGTGGACGGCAAAGTCTACATCGTTGTAACGCGCGGCGAAAAACCGACGGCCGGCTACGATCTTTCCATCGAAAAGGTCAACCTCGAAAAAACCGGTGACGGTTCCAATCTGGTCGTTACCGCCAAATTCACCGACCCTCCGCAAGGCAAAACCGTATCCCGCGTAATCACTTACCCATATGAAGTTGCATCGACCGACCTCAAAGGTCTTCCTGATACCATTGAACTGAATGTCCGCTACGCATAAGTGTGCGGGCAGCGGGTTGATGGACGGCCGGCACTCGACGATCAGCGTTTGGCGCTCGGCGGCCGGCTGGCGTTTGGCAGCCGTCTGGCGTTTGGCGGCCGGCGGTGACTGGCGTTTGGCGCTCGGCGGTGACTGGCGTTTAGTGCTCGGCGGTCGGCTGGAAAAATTAGTCATTTCCCACCAACCGCCCCAAAATGACCCCCTTTTCGTGTATTTGGGCTTGTTTAGCACCTCTTTGGACCTGTTTTTCGCCGGCTTTGCAGTGAGGTTTTACGCCTTTCAAAACTTCCAGATTTTGGGGTGTTGAAATTCCAACCTTTTGGAGGTTTCCATTTTTAGGAAGCTTTTTGCCGGGGGCAAAAAGCTCCATTATATCGCCCTTCTGCAATGGTCGGTACACGAACACCCCCTCATGCAAAGGGGGATGTTCGTGTTTTTGCTATTTGGGAGGACGGATTGGGCAGCAGCCCCTGCGTTTGGGATGAGCCGCATGACCTGCGGGCCGCTTGAATCACAGCAGCGGGAGGATAATCCCTTGAATTACGCGCAATATTCCTTCTGAATCAATGCTGCCGTCCGGGCCGTCCATTGTTATGATTAGATTTTTGGGTGCGTAAATGCAATTTGCGAAATATAGCTTCTTTTTATCGTTGCTTCGCTTGCAATATTCCGGGTCGCCGTACAAGCCTTCGTGCTCCCAATAAAAGGCTTCCGCATTTTTGAGAGGAATCGTGAAGTCAGGATAGACGGTATGCTGCACGCCATCCTCATCGGTAAGGCGAAGTTCCTTTTCATAATAGTAGTCCACACCTATCTGCGTCAAAGCGTCTGCAATCAGAACCTCGCCTTTGCTGCGAACCTTGATTCCGGCAAGTGTACCATGTATCAGCTGCTCCCTTTTGTACGGATTCTGAGACTGCAAGTCTGCCTGCCTGAAATTCACTTTGGGTTCGACCTGCCTATACGCATGCGGCTGATGCTTGCAGATGTTTTCCGCGGTATATGGAATATAGTTCTCTATGAAATACTCTTGCAGCGCAATGTTGGCCTCCAAAATCCTACGGCTGGTATCAATAAAACTTTTCTGTCTCAGCCGGTTCACCTTTTCCCTATTACTGTCGTCTGTTTTGGATACATATGTATATTTGGATTCTCCCTGGAGCTTCATGTAAATTTGCTTGGAATTTCCCTTTTCTCGAAGTTTAATGGTACCTTTTATCCTCGGATAGGGCATCTTTTTTACATTTTCCAACGTCTTTTTGTCCTGTTCACGGTTCTGCTTTACAATGTCTATGAATCCCATTTGCACTTGCTCCTTTATAGTTGTCTGCGTGTTGGCGGCTGATGTTCTCGGTTTATATTTCCCATATTTTAACATATTTTCTTTCATCTGTAAATGCTTTTTGTGTAAATTGGCCGCTTTTCAAGCAATTTATTTGAAAACAGCAGTTTGCACTGTTCTATTTCCGGCAAAAAGAAAAAAGTGTTGAAATTTCAACACTTTTGCAAATTCATTATTTTGTGGTGCCAAGGTCACAGGCAGCATATAATCGGAAGGCCCATGTAGCCGCCGCCGCTGCAGCACATGCTCGCACACAGGGCGGTTCCGCAGATCTGCATGCAGTAATTGCTGCCCTGCATGGACGGATTGCCGCCGTAGCCGGCACTGCGCTTCTGATATCGGTCTTCACCGCCGGTGAGACTGCTGAGAAGCGAGCGATAGTACGGATTATCCGGGTCGAATGCGCAGGCGGTCTTTGCATGGTCGAGAGCGATTGCGTTGTTGCCGACCTTATAGTTAGCAATGGCACTGTAGTAGTACCATGGGCCGCGCCTGTCCTCGACCTCTTCGAGAACATTCAGACCCTCGCGGTAGTAACCGTTTTGAATATAGTTCAGGGCGGCGCGCATGTACTGCTCGTCTTTGCTTTCGTCCTGGGCACCGGGGCCGCCTGCCCCGTAGGCACCGTATTCCCGGCCGCCGCTGCCGCCGAACGGGCCGCTTGAGCCGCCGAAGCCCCAAAAATCTCCGAAGCCTCCAAAGCCACCGAACGGATCACCATAGCCTCCCGTGCCGAAACCACCGAAGCCCTGCTGGGTCTGGGTCTTGCCTTGGAGCTGGTCCATGATCATGCTGTATGCCTGCTGAACCTCTTTGAACTTTTCTTCGAGTTCTTTCTGATTCGGTTTTCCGACATTGGCATCCGGATGATACTTGCGGCTGAGCGCCCTATATGCTTTTTTGATTTCATCCTCTGTGGCGTCGTACGAAACGCCAAGAACCTTATATGGATCCATGAACTATTTTTTCTCGCTTTCCTTTTTGATTTTGTCAGCTTTGGTTTTGCCGTAACGCACCCAAACACCCGAATACAAAATATTCCTCAGAATCTCCGTATTTTCGACAAGCGGCAGACGCTCGAATGCATCGGTTGCCTCACCTATCATAAGCAGGAGCAGGTTCAGGACCTGATCGTCGAAGCCGGGCTTTGCGTAAAATTCCTTGAATGGGTTGTAATCACCGGTTTTCATGTCTTTTTCAACATCTTCGTAGGCATCAAGCAGATAAATGAATTTGCCCAGATAAAAGCCGAGCTTGTATAAATCTTCCTTCCAGAAATCGTCCCGGTAGACGAAAACCTCCGCCATGATTTCGCCGAAAACCTTCGCAACCTTGTCAATCGGCAGATTCTTTGCATTCTCAACGATGTCAAGCATGTTCATTTTTTTCTCGATAAAAGCCGCCTTTTCGGGATAACGCTCCGCCACGCGCTTTGCCTTTCGCGACAGCACCGTCATCGCAAAACATGCCTTCAACTTATGCTCATCCTTCCAGTCGTCCCTGCATTTGTAATACGCAAGCAAAACGCACATATCCGCACAGTAATCGGTAGCCTCGGTCCGGGCGGAGCAGTGCTTATCGAGCGGGTGCACGATACACCTTGCACAGGCGCACTCGTGTTTTTCGTCGTAAAGATCCGCCAAAATCATGATCAAAAATGTCATATCATAGTTGAGGGTCAAGCGCCCCGCCAGCCCATGCCTCTTGTTGAGGGTGCGGCAGAGACCACAGTACCAGCTTCTGTATGCCTCAAATTCTTTTATTTTCAGTTCCGGTTTATTCACCAGCACATAGCCGAACATTGTCAAAATTCCTTTCGTTTCACTTCAACACCTATCTTAAACCGAAAAAGCACACGGTGTGTGTGCTTTTGATGAATTTTGCATATGTTAATCGACATACGATGTTCGTCCGCCTATTGGCGGCTTCCGCAGCCGTCCACGCCGCAGCTGCTGCAATCGTGTGTGCAGCCTTCCGGTGCCTGCGGCATTCCGTCGTGCTTGTTCGGGTTATCAGCAGCAAGACATGCCTCAACCATGTTGTCCAGCCAGTCACCTTCAAAGAGCTCAATCATGCCCTTATCGCAAGCGGCTGCAATCTTCTGGTTGATTGGGATTTCCGAAATTGTGCCGATTTCGTACTTTGCAGCGACTTCGTTCACATGACCGTCTCCGAAGATTTTGTGGTTTTTGCCACAGTCCGGACAGGTGAAGAATGACATGTTTTCAACAATTCCGATAACCGGAACATTCATGAGCTGTGCCATTTTTACTGCCTTTTCGACGATCATGGAAACCAGTTCCTGCGGAGATGTCACGATTACGATTCCATCAAGCGGAAGCGACTGGAACACGGTCAGTGCCACATCGCCGGTTCCCGGCGGCATATCCACGTACATCACATCGATATCGCCCCAGACAACATTGTCCCAAAACTGCTGAATCACGCCCGAAAGCACCGGACCTCTCCAAACAACCGGGTCGGTCTCGTCTTCCAAAAGCGCATTCACCGAAATAGCCTTGATTCCTGTCTTGGATTCAACCGGGAAAATTTCTTCGTCTGTGCCCTGCGCCTTTGCTTTGATTCCAAAAGCCTGCGGAATCGACGGTCCCGTAATATCTGCATCCAAAACAGCCACTTTATATCCCAATCTCTGTGTTGCAACGGCAAGCATAGAGGTTACGGAAGATTTTCCGACTCCGCCCTTGCCCGATACAACGCCGATTACTTTCTTCACATTGGATTTTCCATTCATTTCTATATACCTCCCGCAAAATCTACCAAACTCTACTTTACTCTTATTATGCCCCGAATGTCAAGAGAAAATCGGATAATCGCAAGGCGGGTGTACGGTGGACAACGAAGAAACCCACCGGCCGGTGGGTTTCTTCGCTATTTCTGTTTATTCGATTCGACAAATCTTTTAATCTTCTTGCCCGTGGTTTTTTCGAACTCTTCCTTACGGATGTTGATTCTTCTGATTTTCTTGAAGAACGGAAGCTCCTTGTTGATTTTGTCGACTTCCTGCCACATGAGTTTTTCAACCTTTTCCGGATCTGCAGCGGCTTCTTTGCCGATTACAGCCTCAACCTCTTCCATGTCCGGTTTAATGGTTGCGACAATTAAATCATCCTGTCCGGAGTCATCCTGCGCTGCCCATACCATGGATTCGGATACGAGCGAAACCTTTCCGAGGTAATATTCAAGTTCCTCAGGGAAAACATTCTTGCCGTTTTTGGTGATGATGACATTCTTCTTTCTGCCCGTGATATAGATATATGGGCCGTCAACATAGCCGAGGTCTCCTGTGTGGAACCATCCGTCAACGAGTACTTTCGCCGTTTCCTCCGGCATATTGTAATATCCCATCATGACATTCGGTCCCTTGAGACAGATTTCGCCTATTCCGTCTTCGTTCTTGTCGATAATCTTAACTTCGACGCCCGGAAGCACATGTCCTACGGAGTCGTTGCGCGGATTAAGGTCTTGGTTGAGTGCCGCCATCGGCGCACATTCCGTGAGGCCGTAGCCTTGAAGTGCCATGATTCCAAGGTCTCTGAAAAACTGCAGAATCTGCGGGTCGATTGCCGCGCCGCCGGCGATGAGCATATCCATGTTGCCGCCGAACACCTTGAGGATATCCTTCAGAAGAAGCTTGTTAAGGTTGATGCCCACCTTGGAAGTTACCTTGTTGAGTTTCAGAACTTTCTTAACCGTCTCTTCCTTGCCCTGCTTGCGGATGTTCTTCCAAATCGCCTTGTAAAGCATTTCGAAAATCAGCGGAACGCCGAGGAAGAAGGTCGGTTTAATTTCCTGCAGGTTTTTCTGGATATATTTCAGTCCTTCGCAGTAACCGATGCACGATCCCTTATACATCGGCATCAGGAATCCGCAGGTACATTCGTATGTGTGGTGCAGAGGCAGCACGCTGAAGAAAGTATCTCTTTCGTTTGTATCAAGAAGCGTAGGCGCACTCATGAGGTCGCAGCAGATATTGGTCTGCGAAAGCATAACGCCCTTGGCAATTCCCGTCGTTCCTGAAGTAAAGAGCAGAACGCCCATCTCATCCGGATACATTTCCGCATCAAGGTAACGGCGATCACCGTCTGCGATAAGCTTCTTGCCGTCCTCGATAAGCTGCGACCATGACAAAACGCCGTCAGCCTCTTTCTCAGCATTTAAGTTTACGAGAACCCTGAGGTCAGTTTCTCCTCTTTCTTTTATATCCTGGAAAATGCTGAGGAACTTCTTCGTAAAAAGAATTCCTTCGCAATTTGCTTCCTTTATCAGCTGCTCAAGTTCGCTCGCACCGAGTTCCTTGTCGAGCGGAACAACAACTCCGAGTCCGCATGTTACTGCAAGATAGGAGGACGCCCACTGGTAACAGTTGTCCCCGATAACCGCAACTCTTTTATCTTTTAATCCATGCTCGATCAACGCTGTTCCCAGTGCATTGAGATCTTCAAGCGTCTGTCCGTAAGTGATTTCCCTGAAAGGCTCATTCTTCGCAAAGCGCTGTTTGAATGCCACATGATCCGCACCGTATCTTTCCACACTCTTGTTCATCATGTCCTTAAGGTCCGTAATCGGATGGCTCACCTTGTACATAATGTCCGGATCGTTCATAGCATTAATGCTTGCGATAAACTCCTCAGCCCTCTTTAATTCAAATTCTTTTCTTTCTTTATAATCCATGGAAAAATCTCCTTTATCTAGTATCCAATACTACATTATCATGCAAAGCTTGAAATGTCAACCTTTACATGCTCCTTTTTGTATGTTATAGTATTCGATGAGGTGAAAAAATGAATAAAGACAGCATAATACATGATGATACAATAAAAAATTTTCATATACCGCGGTGGAACGAACTGCCGACACTGGATCTTTACATGGACCAGGTGATTGCGCTGATTGACACCACTCTGGGGGCGTTTTTTTCCGAAATCGGTGCCGCATCCTTGACAAAGAACATGGTAAACAACTATGTCAAAGCCAAGATTGTCGACGCACCTGTGAACAAAAAATACCCAAAGCTTTCTGTTGCCATGATTATCGTGGTATATATTCTGAAAAACTGCTATGCCACGGATGAAATCGGCAAGCTGATTAAACTCGGCATCAGCCTCGAGGCAACCGAAATCACATACAACCGTTTCTGCGAGGCCATCGAAAATGCCGTTTCCGATGTTTTTTCAGGCAGAGTCTCGATTTGCAACGAAGAAATCCCGGGCAGAGACAACAAATATCTTATGGAAAACTTCGCGCTTTCCTTCGCATGCAAGGTTTATGTGCAGCGCACTTTTTTGTTTAAATAAAAGAGAATCCAAAAACTCCGAAGATTGCAGTCTCCGGAGTTTGTTTTTTTAAAGCAGCATTCTGTCATTGTCTATGCTGAATTTCTCAATTAGTTTTTCGACCGTCATGGCCTTTCTTTCCTCACCTGCGAGTTCCATCACAATTTTGCCGTTTTTCATCAAAATCGTCCGGTTTCCATAGTGAAGCGCGTCCTTCATATTGTGTGTAATCATGAGGGTGCACATTCCTTCCCGCGAAGCAACCCGGTCCGTGAGTTCAAGCACCTTGGCCGCAGCTGCCGGGTCAAGTGCCGCCGTATGTTCGTCGAGAAGCAAAAGCTTCGGATTGGCAATGGATGCCATCAGGAGGGTAAGGGATTGTCTCTGACCTCCCGAAAGGAGTTTTACCTTCTCTGTCATTCTGTCCTCGAGGCCCATTCCGAGCACCGAAAGCTTCTCGCGGAAGAGTTCACGGTCTTTCTTTGTAATTCCCGGCTGCAGACCTCTCGGCTTGTTTTTGTAATAGGCAATTGCCAGATTCTGCTCGATTGTCATATCGAACGCCGTTCCCTTGAGCGGGTCCTGAAAGACCCTGCCGATGCAGCGTGCTCGCTTGTGCTCCGGCTGCTTCGTAATGTCTTCGCCGTCCAGCACAATGCTTCCGGCATCGACCGAGAAAACTCCAGCAATACAGTTGAGAAGCGTTGATTTTCCGGCTCCGTTGTTTCCAATCACGGTAACAAAGTCACCCTCATTCATGATAAGGTTGACACCGCTGAGTGCCGTCTTTTCGTTCACGGTTCCGCCGCCGAACACTTTGGTTATTCCGTTTACATCAAGAAGTCTTTTCATCTTTGTCCGGCTCCTTTCTTTTTAAGCTTAAGGTGAAGCTTGCTGCCCTTTTCTCCCAAAAGTCCGAGCGACAAAGCTATCGCAACGATGACCGCCGATACCAGTTTCATGTCCGTGGATTCCATACCCATATACAAAGCCTGCGCCATTATGATTCGGTAAACAACCGCTCCGAGCGATGCCGCAATGAGTCTTCTAAGCAAGGTTTTCGTGCCGAAGATTACTTCTCCGAGGATTACCGATGCAAGACCGATGACCATCATGCCTACACCGCTGTTGATGTCCGCAAAGCCTTGGTTCTGTGCGAGCATTCCGCCTGCCAGACCCACGAAGCCGTTTGAAACCGCAAGCCCCATCAGCTTCATTGCGTCACAGGAAACCCCGCATGCTTTTACCATGTCCTCATTGTCCCCGGTAGCTCTGAAAACAAAACCGAGCCTTGTCTGCAGGAACATATACAAAACGGTGATTATCAGCACAAGCAGAATCACATTGATTATGATTCCGCCGTAAGTCGGATCCATGATGCGGTCGGCGATTTTGTATATCGTTTCGCTTTTTGTAAGCGGGATGTTCGGCGTTTTTCCCATGATTCTCAGGTTCACCGAATAGGCTGCCATCATTACGAGGATTCCCGCAAGAATTGCCTGAATTTTCAGTTTTGTATGAAGAAGGCCTGTTGCAAGTCCCGCAAAACCTCCTCCTATGAATGCACCGATAAGGGCGAGAAAAGGATTCCCGCCGCCGGCGCATACCATTGCCGAAACCGCCATTCCGGTAACGATAGAGCCATCTACCGTCAAATCCGGCATATTCAAAGTTCTAAATGATAGAAATACTCCCAAAGCCAGAATTGCATATATCATTCCCAGCTCCAGCGAACCCAAAAGGGCGCCAAATGTCATCATAAAATGTTTCTCCTTATTCCAAAACCGTTGCCTTGTCAAGAATGTCCTGCGGAATTTGAACGCCGATTGCATCCGCAGTCTTCGTATTTACATAGATGTTCATATCGCTCATTTTTACGACTGCCATCGTTGAAACGTCAGCACCTCCCAAAACCTGAGCGACCATCTTTGCCGTTTCCTTTCCGAGAACCGTGTAGTCGATTCCGTACGTTGCAAGTCCGCCGTCCTTAACCATGGAGTCCGCGCTTACATAGAACGGTACTTTTGCATTGTTGAATGTTTCGGAAGCAACTGCCATTGCAGATGCGATGGTATTGTCGATTGGGGAATAAACCACATCCGCCTTGTCTGCAAGGTACTGCGCTGCCTGCTGAACTTCGCTTGTATTTGTAACTGTGGATTCCACTACTTCATATCCGTTCTTGTCCGCATATTCCTTGAGACCCTTTATAACGGAATCGGAATTGTCCTCGCCTGCACTGTAGAGTGCTCCGATCGTCTTGAATCCCGGTGTAATTTCCTTTGCAAGATCCATGATTGCTTCTGCCGATACCTCGTCGGAAGTTCCGCTCACATTTCCGCCGGGAACTTCAAGGGAATCAACAAGTGCTGCATCCACAGGGTCCGTTACCGCTGCAAATATGATAGGAATCTCGGTGGTTTCGCTGAGAACCGCCTGTGCCGCCGGTGTTGCGATTGCAACAATTACATCGCATTTGTCAGCAACGAATGCCTGCGCGATGGTCTTCATGTTCGTCATGTCGTTTTGACCGTTTTTGTAGTCGATTGTGATGTTCTCTCCGTCGACATATCCTTCGTCTGCAAGTCCTTCTATGATGCTTTCTCTGATTGTATCAAGCGAAGGGTGCTCAGTGAGCTGAAGGATTCCGACCCTCACGGTTTCGCCGTCAGTCCCGTTGTCATTGCCACAGCCCATCATCATCACTGCCGTTACTGCCAAAATCATAAATACTGCCATTACTTTTTTCATTGTCTTTTTCATTTTTGTATCCTCCTTCAGAAAATTAAAAAAACCTGTCCCTGAATAACTCAAGGACAGGTTATACCTGCGGTGCCACCTTGTTTGATTCTGCTTACGCAAAACCCCCTCTGCAGAGTGCCATCACACTCCTCTCCACTGACGCAGGAGCCTCGTCTCAGATACTCACGCCTTGGCGCTTTCCCCTCGCCCTCAGGAGCCCATTATTCTGAATCTGCATCTGCCCGGCTTCCACCGCCCCGGGTTCGCTGTGAGACCGTAAATCAGTTTTACTTCTCCCTCAAAGGTTTTCTATTGAATATACACGAAGTTTACCACTCGATTTATGTTTTGTCAATACCTTTTTTGTATTTTTTTGTGAAAAAATCTAAATTAATAGCCATAAATCTTCCTGTTTTTGAGCAAAAGCACCAGAATCACCGCACTGCCTGCGATTTCGGCAGTCGGAAGTGCCCACCATACTCCGTCAAGTGCAAACAGCCGCGGAAGCAGAAGCAGTGCTCCGGCCTCGAATACAAGCGTTCGCAAAATTGAAATAAATGCCGAGATTTTTCCGTTGTTGAGTGCCGTAAAGAATCCCGAAGCAAAAATATTGATTCCGCTGAACAGCACGCTCACGGCCACAATGCGAAATCCCGTAACCATAAGATCCGCCAGCAGTGCATCATGCGACGCAAAAATCATTACAAGCGGCCGGTCAAAGATCTCAGCTATCGCGAACATCGATATTGAAATAATTGCGACGATCTTCATTGAAATGGCGAAAAGCTTCTTTATGTTGTCACGGTTTCCCGAACCGTAATTGTAGCTGAAAATCGGACCCACGCCCATAGAAAATCCTATAAATATCGCCACAAACACAAACTGCAGATAAAGCACTGCACTGATTGCGGCAACCCCTTTTTCTCCGACGATCGCCATCATCTGCAGATTAAAGAGGGCCGTTGTGATTGCGCTTGAAAGGCTCGTAACCATTTCCGAAGCACCGTTTCCCATGGAATAGAGAAGGTTTCTGCCCATCCATGCAGGCTTTTCGAAATGAAGAATGCTTTTTTTGTTAAAGAATATGAAAAGCGGCAAAAGTCCCGCAACCATCATTCCTGCCATGGATGCATACGCCGCCCCCGCAATGCCGAAGTTCATGTATCCCACAAGCAGAATATCAAGTCCCACGTTCATTACTCCCGCGCCGACCGAAAGCCAAAGTCCCAGATGCGGTCTGTCCGCAGTTACCAAAAATCCCTGAAACAAAATCTGGAGCGACCACACAGGCCCTGCCAAAACCATTATCGTTCCGTATTCCATGCAATAAGGAAGCAGTTCTTCATCCGCTCCGATGTGCATATAAATTTCTTCGCCCCATGCAAGAAAAACAGCCATCATTATCGCCATGACAGCCAGGTTTATAATCATAATAAGGCTGAAAAAGCTGCATGCCTGCTCCTTCTTTCCCTCGCCGAGCAATTTGCCGATAAGGGCGTTTCCACCCATTTCAAAGACGAAGGTTACCGCCATGCAGATGTTCAAAACCGGAAACACAATGTTAATTGCCGAAAGTCCCAGACTCCCGACATAATTGGAAACAACAATGCCGTCAACGATTGTGTACATCGAAACGAACAGCATACGAATCATTGTCGGCACAGTGAATTCCAGTATATTTCCGATATTTATCGGTTTGTCGTAAATTAAAGTGTTTTCCATCCGTAATCCCTTTTCGAATCACAAGACCGCACGGCTCACCGCCTCGGAAGGCTTATGTATGAGCTTCTGCAGTTCCAGGAGCTTTGCCCCGTCCATCGCGGGTACTCCCTTCAGCCTATAAGTGATTCCAAGCTTCCCATACTTTTCTACTGCCATAGTATGATAGCCCAAAAGCTCCACTTTGTCAACATATCTTATCTTTTTGAGAAACTCGTTGAGGGCTTCCATGTCCTCAGGGGTGTCGTTTATATCCGGAACAACGACATGGCGTATCCATACGTGCTTCTTTTGACGATTGATGATGTCAATCAGCTCGTAAAGAGTCTCCTGCTTTCTTCCGGTTATAATTTCGAACCTCTCCGGATCCGGATGTTTGATGTCAAGAAGGACCAAATCGCAGATGCGGATTGCATCTTCGGTGTAATCGTCGATATAAGTTCCGCTCGTATCAATTGCGCTCTTTATTCCTTCTTTATGCAATGCATGCATTGCCTCTGTGAGAAATTTGGCCTGCAGCAAAGGTTCCCCTCCGCTGAATGTCACGCCGCCTTTCCCGCCGTAATACGGTTTGCCTCTGAGCGCCCAGTGCACAATTTCCTCAACCTCGATCTTTTCGCCGCCGTCATAAGGCCACGAATCCGGGTTGTGGCAGTACAGGCACCTTGCCGGGCATCCCTGCATAAAAAACACAGTTCGGATGCCCGGTCCGTCTACGGCGCCAAAGGTTTCTATTGAGTGAATTTTTCCAATCATCGCTTATTGCCTTTCCCATTTGGGATCACACTTAGTAGATAGACTCGTGGAAAGTTCTTGCGATTACCTCTTTCTGGTGGTTCTTTGACAGTGCGTTGAATCTTACTGCGTATCCGGAAACTCTTACCGTAAGGTTCGGATATTTATCCGGATTTTCGTATGCGTCTTCCAATACCGCTCTGTTGAGTACGTTTACATTGAGGTGATGCGCGCCTCTCTTGAAGTATCCTTCGAGAAGTCCCTTGAGGATGTCTGCTCTTTCTTCAGGGTTCTTTCCGAGTGTCTCCGGTGTGATGGAGAATGTGTTGGAAACGCCGTCCTGGCAAGTATCCCAGTCAATCTTGGATACGGAGTTTAAGGATGCGATTGCTCCGTGATTGTCTCTCTGGTGCATAGGGTTTGCTCCCGGTGCAAACGGAGTTCCTGCTCTTCTTCCGTCAGGCGTGTTTCCTGTCTTCTTTCCGTACATTACATTTGAAGTGATTGTGAGTACGGATAATGTGTGAACGGCATTTCTGTATGCCGGGTGTTTTCTTAATTCCTCGATGGTTCTTTCGGAGATCTTAACTGCGATTTCGTCTACTCTGTCATCGTCGTTTCCGTATTTCGGGAATTCGCCTTCTGTTCTGTAGTCAACGATTACGCCATTTTCGTCTCTGATCGGATAAACCTTTGCATATTTGATTGCGGAAAGCGAGTCTGCAGCAACGGAGAATCCTGCAACGCCGAATGCCATAAGTCTCTTCAGTTCGGAGTTGAGGAATGCCATCTGGGAGCTTTCGTAATCGTATCTGTCATGCATGAAGTGAATGATGTTCATGATGTTTACATATAATTCGCAGAGCCATGCAAGATAGATATTGAATCTTTCCCATGCAACTTCGAAATCGATTGGGCCGTCGCCTACCGGTTCCATCTGCGGACCAACATGTTCGCCTGTTCTTTCATCGATACCACCGTTTAAACCAAGAAGAAGAATCTTAGCGAGGTTGCATCTTGCGCCGAAGAACTGAATCTGTTGTCCCATCTGAATTGCGGATACGCAGCAAGCGATGGAGTAGTCTTCGCCGTAGAATGGTCTCATCTTGTCGTCGTTTTCGTACTGGATGGAGTCTGTATCGATGGAAACCTGTGCACAGAACTTCTTGAACGGTTCCGGAAGTTTTTCCGACCATAATACCGTAAGGTTTGGTTCCGGTGCAGGTCCGAGGTTGTAAAGTGTTTGAAGGACTCTGTAGGAGTTCTTTGTTACTTTATGTCTTCCGTCCATGCCTACGCCGCCGATACCTTCTGTAATCCACATCGGGTCTCCGCCGAATAATTCGTTGTATTCGTTTGTTCTGAGGTGCCGAGCCACTCTGAGCTTTAAGATATAGTCGTCAACAAATTCCTGAATCTGTTCTTCTGTGTAAGTACCGTTTGCAAGGTCTCTTTCTGCATATATGTCAATGAATGTGGAAGTTCTGCCGATGGACATTGCTGCACCGTTTTCTTCCTTGATGCCTGCAAGGTATGCAAAATATGTCCACTGAATTGCTTCTTTAACGTCCTTTGCCGGTCCGGAAATATCAAAGCCGTAGCTTTCTGCCATCTTCTTGATTTCCTTAAGAGCGTTAATCTGGTTCGTGATTTCTTCCGCTGTTCTGATGTTTTCTTCGTTCATCACGTGTCTGGACGCGATTGTTTCGTGGTCTTTTTTCTTTTCTTCGATCAGGTAGTCGATTCCGTAAAGGGCTGCTCTTCTGTAGTCGCCGATGATTCTTCCGCGGCCGTATGCATCAGGAAGACCTGTGATGTATCCAAGGTGTCTTACCTGTCTCATTTCGTTGGAATATGCCTTGAAAACGCCGTCGTTGTGAGTCGTTATGTAGTTAAACATATTGTCGATTTCTTTCGGCAGTTCCTGTCCGTATTCCTTTACTTCTTCTCTTACCATCTTGATTCCGCCAAACGGGCAGATACCTCTCTTGAGCGGTTCGTCTGTCTGAAGTCCCACGATGATGTCCTTGCCCGGAACGATGTATCCCGGTCCAAACGCGTTGATTCTCATGATTCTGCTTGCGTCAACCTTTAATGTGCCGCCTGCTTTTCTTTCTGCAACAAGAAGTTCCTGAACTTTGTCGAGACATTCCTTCGTTCTTTCCGTTGCTCCTGCGAGGAAACTTCCGTCTCCGTCATATGGATGATAGTTCAGTTTAATGAACTCTTCCACGTCGATATTTTCTGTCCAATTTCCGGCAATAAAACCTTCCCATTCTTTTCTCATTCTCTTTGTGTCCTCCTAATGTTGTATAATGTATACATAAACCTATATTAGAATACATCTTGTATACAAAATAGTCAATGAATTTTTTGCGGATTTTGTGCATTTTTTAAGGTACATAACCGATTTTTCGCACTTCCTCCGACAGTGATAAATCTCTGTGATATTTCTTCGGCACGCAGCATATATTGTCTTAACGAATAAGCAAGGAGTGTGTGTCTGCCAATGAAGGATTATATAGAGGAAAGAGTACTTGAGCTGGCTCATTACATTGTAAACACCAATTCCACAGTCAGAGCGGCAGCGAAGAAGTTTCGCGTAAGCAAATCAACCGTCCACAAGGATGTAACCGAAAGACTCCTTGAGGTCAATCCGGCGTTGGCCCTCGAAGTAAAAAACGTTTTGGAAAACAATAAAGCGGAGCGTCATCTACGCGGCGGCATGGCTACCCGCGAGAAATATCTGCATACGCACAATGGTTAATCATGCAAAACAGACAGCCTTTTGCTTGAGTCCGTCTCAAGATCAGGCTGCCTGTTATCTTTTAGATATTAAGCTTTTTCTTTGCTCTGCTTACTTTGTCTTATTGTATGCTTTTTTCATGCCAAATGCCGCTCCTGCTGCCAGTACTGCAAACAGCATAAGTTCCATTGTCATAGAATCCCCTGTTTTCGGAACCGGAGTCTCCTTCTGCTCTTCTGCATCCTCATCCGGCTGCTCAGGCTCTGTCGGGTCTTCCGGCTCTTCGATATCCGGCTCTTTTACTGCGGTATCTTCATATACAGCCGTCAGTTCCACATCTGCACGCGGCATTATAAAGGAAAAATCCGATGCCTCGCCTGCAGTGATTCCACCCTGCACAACTTCCCAGCCTTTGAATACCTTGCCTTCAGCTGCGGCATCCGCCTGCACCTGAATTGTGCTGCCGGAGCTTGCGCGAGTCACTTCACTTCCGAGAAAGTCTAAAGCCTTTCCGCCGTTAACCTTGATGTTATAATATCTCGTATGGCTGCCGCCACCGCCGCTATAGGCAGTGTAGATGTTTGTGAAGGTTGCAACGGTCGTTGGAACTTCACTTTTATAGCTATAATTTGAATCCACTTCGTAAATTTTATCGTATAAGCTATATTCGTCATCAGTGCCATCCTCATCCCCAAGAGACAGTATCATTATATCCTGACTGACCGCATAAATTCGCTCATCGTATGTCCAGCCCGCTTCGCCTGCGTTGTTCTCTTCTAAATAAAGCTCATCGTCATATGCGTATTTTTGGTCAATACTAAAGGTAAGCATTTCTTTCTCGCCTTGCGTCGCGCCGAATGGCTCTGAAATCCCAATAATAACCTTCTTAGGAACATCATTTTCAAGGCGAATTGCACTTAATGTTGCAGTAAATTTCGCATTTTCCGGAGCTGTAGCTCCTACGGACTCTACGGTTTTATGAATCGGAATTTGCATTTTAAAAAGTTCCCCATGGTAGAATTTCAGTCCCTCATCCTTAATCGGCCCAAATTCTGCACCATTCCTTACGTATATACCATCGGAATTAATCAATATCTCATGCTCGTTATGTGACACAGAATAGCCCTTTGGTGCTGTAGTCTCTGATAAAATATACTTACCATATTCAACAGAAGTTACATCTATATAAGAGTTCCCGTTGTTATCATAACTCAGTGATAAGTTTGATATATTCCCTGCTGAATTGTCAGCCGAATATGCTACCTCCTCTATTTTTTTCAGTTCAAATCGTGCCTGCCCAGCGTTCTCCTGTGAAATTGTGTGTTCATTATTATCGTCGTCCTCCCAATACAACGCAACGAATAACTTCCCGTTCGTCGGATCAATTTCAGGCGTCGGTCCGTCGCCCTCAATGGAGTCACCGCTTCCCCCTGTATTTTCCGCAAACGCCGCAGCCGGCATTAGAGTAACGATAAGCACAAGCGCCAGAAGGCATACAAATAATTTTCTTTTCATCTCTTTTACCATTCCTTTCTCCTTTCTCACAGCCAAGTCAGTTTATGACTTTAAACAGCTACAGTGGTTCTTACCGATATTTTAACATGTTTTTCCTTAAGGTTCCAGTTCTTTATTTCATACAAAAGCAACAATATTCTTTCATTTTCTTAACAAGTCTGTGAATTTTGTGGTATACTTACTGTGAATCGGTTTTTACGGCCGGTTTGGGAGAGGTTAAAAGAAAGGACAGATACACTATGAAAAATTCAGGAATCATGAAATTCACAACATCGTTGATTTACATCCTGTTCGGCCTGGCATTGATGATATGGCCGCAAAAAGTTGAAAATGTAATATGCGCGCTTTTGGCTGCGTGCGTAATCATCTTCGGCATCGCCAAGATTCTCGGCTATGCGGTAATAAAAGTCGAAACCAGAATCGCAGAAGACACAAACGGATTTGCAATCGGCGTGAGCCTTATCATCCTCGGCATTTTCCTTTGGCTGAAAGGCACTATGATTATTGCGCTCATACCGTTTATCCTCGGATTTATGATTACATACAAAGGACTCGAAGGAATCCAAAACGTAATCAACTTCAAGAAATTCGGCTACGGCACTTCCAAAGGGGTGCTCATCGCATCCGTTGTCATTGCATTATTCGGAATCATCGTTATGATGAACCCGTTTTCGACTGCAAAAGTATTATTCTTCATGCTCGGTCTCGGACTTTTCGTAAGCGGTCTTTCGGATTTCATTTCGGATGTTTTCTTCACAAGACAGCTCAAGAAACTTGAGGATGCAAAGCCTGAACAGAAATAAGCTGCTTACAAAAATCGGCGGACCCGCATGTGCGGATTCGCCGATTTTTTAAGGTTTTAGTTGATAATTACGCTCTCCAAAGTCCGTGAAGGTTGCAGTATTCGTAAACCGCTTCCACTTCATCTCCGTCTGCAAGTGCAAACACCGCTTCCGGTTTTGTTTCCGGCTTCAGCTTTGCAAGCTGTCCGCCGAATTTTGTCTTAAGCCAAATCCACTGAATATAGTGTTCCGGAAGCATCGGATGTTCCACGCTTCCCACTTCCACCGTTACCTTGTTCCCTTCAGCTTTGTAAACAGGAACGTGTTTTTCCACTGCAGCATCAACCGTTCCCGGAACAAGTTCATGCATTTCTTCTCCGCAGCAGATGAGCGGCACGCCGCTTTCGTTAACCATAGCTACTAAATTACCACAATGTTTGCAAATATAGAATTTCTGTTCTTTCATTTTTTTTCCTCCCAAAATTTTTTATATTACTTATACGGTTTTGCTATTAATAATTTTCAGCATGTACTTCGAAATAGCTCTGCGGATGATTGCAAGTCGGGCACACATCCGGTGCTGCGGTTCCCACTACGATATGTCCGCAGTTTCTGCATTCCCACACCTTAACTTCACTCTTTGCAAATACCGATGCCGTTTCAACATTTGTAAGCAGCGCGCGGTATCTTTCTTCATGATGTCTTTCGATTTCACCCACAAGACGGAATTTTGCTGCAAGTTCCGGGAATCCTTCTTCCTCTGCAGTCTTTGCGAATTCGTCATACATGTCTGTCCATTCGTAGTTTTCACCTTCAGCTGCTGCGAGCAGGTTCTGTGCCGTATCGCCGATTCCGTTCAGTTCCTTGAACCACATTTTTGCATGTTCTTTTTCGTTATCTGCCGTCTTTAAGAAAAGGCTGGCAATCTGTTCGAAGCCCTGCTTCTTCGCAACCGATGCAAAGAAGGTATACTTGTTTCTTGCCTGTGATTCGCCTGCAAAAGCTGCTTCAAGATTTTTTTCGGTTTGTGTTCCTGCATATTTCGTAAGTTTTTCCATGTCATATTCTCCTTTTCCTTTTCATTTTTTGCTGCAGTTTGGGCATTTGTAGTAGACTCGCAAGTCGTAGGAATCTATCTTGTGTCCAAGCTGCGTTTCAATCGATTCTGTCAGGTCGCCGAGGCGGGTATCCGATATGCCGCCGCACACCTTGCAGATGATGTGATCGTGCCTTGATGTGTTGTCATATCGATCCGGAAAGCCCGGGTGCGATATTCGAATCACCTTTCCGCTTTCGGCAAGTGTCTTTAAGTTATTATATACGGTTGCCTGAACAATCTTAGAATTCTTTTTTTTCATTTCCATAAAGATTTGTTCAGCCGTAGGGTGCTGGGTGGAGTTCAGAATAATATCCAAAATCTCATCTCCGTATTTCGACATTTTTAACACCTCGCTTTTAGAATTAGAATAATTCTAAATATAGAATACGACATCTTTCCCTTTTTGTCAACTGTTTTTTGGGAGTTTTTTTAATTTATTTTCTTTGCTCGTTTCCTATTTTTCTCTCTTTGCCTTAATTACGTTCATCAAAACATACAATGCAATCAGGATTGCGATGGAAGCAGGCAATATTATGTACATGTTTCCAATCGAAACCTTATCGCCGTAAAAATATATGTTGCAGTCTACACTGTCCCTGATGGATTCGATCACCTGATCCGGAAATCCGTGGTTGGACATTTCTTCGAATACGCCGCGCAGTGCATGATTTCTCAGCATGCTGGTTCCGTATGTCCCCGGGAGGAAGGAAAGAACTTTTTGAAGTCCGTCCGAGAATTGAGAAATCGGCATATATGCTCCGCAGATAAATCCGTAGCCTGCACTGACAATCGTTCCGACTGCCGAGGCCTGACCCTGCGTTGTAAGCGGAAAGTTCACGCAGGAAGAAAGCGCAGTTCCGAACAGGCACAACAGAATCACATCGCCGATTACGGCTGCAATGTCCGCAGTTGAAAGATACCAGCCTTCCGCTGCGAGATAGGCAAAGCATACTGCAGATGCTGCGAATGAGATAATCAGAGTGCTCAGAAGAGACGCCGCATAGTAGCTCAGTGCAAGCGTTCCCGAATGAACCGGCGTAACCGTTAAATCCCTTCTCGCCCCGCTGATTTTATCCTGAACCATAAGGAGATTCGAACAAAACGCAACCGTCACACAGCTTACGGCAAGAAGCGAGGAAACAAGCTGTCCGCCTACGCATCCGCCTATAATGCTGTCAGAGACAGCAGCACCCGCAGCATCCAGCGCCCCCCTGAACGAATCTTCAAAAACATTTTTTAAGAATGTTGTATACAATACAAGCAGAATCAGCGGTGTTATCAGTGAGCTGAAAAACATCCCCTTATCTTTAAAATACAATTTTACATTTCGCTTCGTAAGCGCCCCAAGTCCTGCTGTTCTCATTTCTCAATCCCTCCTGTAAGTTTCTTGCCGGTTGCGGCAAGAAATACATCGTCCATTTTCCCTTTTATAATCTCATAATCCTGAAAGATTTCCGGATGCTTCAGTATCATCCGCGTTGCCGCCGCCGTGTCGGAGACCGAAAGCTTGAATCCGTCTCTTACCTCTTCATATGGCGCTCCGAGCATATGTACTTCCTCTTCGGAAACCCCGTAGAGAGTAATATAATCTCCGGCATATTCATTTTTCAGGCTGAGCGGTGTCCCCTGCGCCGCAATTCTGCCTTTATCAAGAATAATCACATAATCCGCGTCCGCAGCCTCTTCCATGTAGTGTGTCGTAAGAAAAACCGTCAGGTTTTCTCTGCGTCTCAGGTCATCTATGACCTGCCACAAAAGACTTCTTGTTTTCGGGTCGAGTCCCGTGGTCGGCTCATCCAAAATCAGAATCTCCGGCTTGTGCAGAAGTGCCCTTGCCACATCGATTCGTCTTCTTTGACCTCCCGAAAGCTTTCCGACCGTTCTTTTCATCAAATCCGAAAAATCCAAAAGTTCTGCGAGCTTGCTGACGCGTTTTTCAAATTTCTTTCCGGTAATTCCGTAAAGCGCCGCTCTGCTTTGCAGATTGTCGCGGACCGACAGGTCTTTGTCCAGCACGGAGTCCTGGAAAACAACCCCGATGCTTCGCTTAATGCTGTCTCTGTCTTCCTTGTGAGTTTTTCCCTTTATATATACCTCTCCGCTGTCCTTTGCAAGCTGCCCGCAGATGATGTCGATCGTCGTTGACTTTCCCGCACCGTTGATGCCCAGAAAAGCGAAAAGTTCTCCTTCTTTGACGCAGAAGGTCAAATCGTTTACCGCATGTACCTCCCCAAAACTTTTGTGAAGGTTCTTTATTTCGATTATATTCTTTGCTTTTTCCATTTCGTGGTCTCCTTTCCTGCTCAAATCAAGCCCCTTCTTCATGCTGCCATTTTAGCCCAATTCTGTGCGTGTAAATAGTCCGGTTTTGCATACAAATGTGTTCTTTTTATAGAAAAAAGCGCAGGATGCCCTGTGCTTTCTCTGCATGTATCCGATTGTGTGTTATTCTATTTTGTCTCCGCCAAGTTCGGCTTGTATGCGGATGGAATCAAGCGTATTGTAAAGAAAATGCGGATTTATCCAGGGTAAGCCCCATGCCGCTGATCAAAGGATTTCCGCAAACATGTTAAGAGCGGTTTCCGTTATTTCGTCCGGGAACTCATAGTTTTCGGTGTGAAGCTGTGCATATTCACATCCGTCACCGATACCGAAAAACGCACCGTTGCAGGTCTTCAGATAAGTCCCGAAATCCTCGGACCATCTCATCGGCTCTTCAAGCTGCAGGACGGCATAACCGTTGGCATTGGCTGCCGCCATAGCGATGTCGCATGCCTCGTCGCAGTTCTCGGTTGCCGGGAACCTTTCGATTTCTTCTATTTTTATTGCAAGCCCGTCCGCTTCGGCCTCTGCCTCGGCAAGAGCGCGTATCCGGGATACATATTCCTCGAAAATGCTTTCTTTTTCGGCACGCACCGTCATTCTGAGCGTTCCTTCCGATGCACAGACCCCGTAATTTGCACTGCCGATATCCATTCCGATCAAGGTCATAAGCACAAAGCCTTTTTCTTCCTTGATTCTTGCCGTCAGCTCCTGCACGGCAAGCAGCAGTCTGGCAAGTGCATACCCCGGATTCTTGCCGGCCTCCGGATATCCTGCATGACTCGGTGTTCCGACCATTGCAATTTCAAGCCCGGTTGAGGCACACGCAAAAGTTCCTTTTCTTATGAGTATGTTTTTCTCCGGCCAGCCCGGTATGTTATGCATTCCGAATATGTACTTGATATTCTTCTCGGCAAGCAGTCCTGCGCAAATCTTCGCGCCTTTTCCGGTTTCTTCCGCCGGCTGAAAAATCAAATACACATCTTTATCCGTTTCCACACCGTCAAGCCACATCGCAAATCCCGCCAATATCGCAGAGTGCCCGTCGTGACCGCAGTAATGGCCCGGCTTTCCGTCTTTGCCGCAGACAGCATCCATGTCCGCGCGAAATGCGATTGCCTCCGCGTTTTCCTTTCCTGCACGTTTTACCACATAAAACCATTTGCCTTTGTCTGTTATTTCAAGTTTCGTGTTTTCACCGATAAAACGCATCAGCGCTTTTTTCGTTTTGGTCTCATTCATGGACGCTTCCGGCATTGAATGTAATTTTTTTCTGAGTTCAATCGTTCTTTCTGTAATTTCTCTTGTCATTCTTATACGCTTCGCTTTCTTTTTACTTTCTTTAAAGTTTATTCTCAAAATCGAATTTTGTCAATAATGCACATTTTGAATATTTTAACATAAAAAAAGTCTTTTATTTGTCTGCGATTGTGCTAAAATAGAATTATGATGAAATTTGATATGCACTGTCACACAAAAGGAGGCTCCATCGACTCGAGTGTCAGCGTGGAAAGATATATAGAGCTTTTGTCGGCTCAGGGATTTGATGGAATGTTAATTACCGATCATGATTCATATAAGGGATACCGCAAATGGCTGAAGTCAGGAAAAGAATCCAAAGGAGGGGATTTTCGCGTTCTTGCCGGGATTGAATATGATACGAAAGACGCAGGGCATTTTCTTGTTATTATGCCTGATCATCTGCACCTGAAAATTTTACAGGTTCGCGGAATGCCTGTGGATCTGCTGATACATATCGTGCATACGTTCGGCGGTATTTTAGGACCGGCGCATCCTTTTGGCAACCGCAGTTCCAGTGCGATGTTTTTTAAAAAGTTGAAGCAGCATCCCGAAATTCTGCATAAAGTTGACTTTATCGAGGGCTTTAATACTTGTGAAAAGAAAGAATCCAACTATGCGGCTTCTGAGCTTGCCGAAAAGCTAAAAAAGCCTTGCCTCGGTGGTTCAGATGCACACGACGAAGCCTATGTCGGAATGGCCTACACCTTGTTTGACTGCGATATAACGTCTAATAACGATTTAATCAAGGCAATCCGCGAAGGCAGAATCGCACAGTGGGGCGGCAGAGTTCGTGGTTACACGCGCAAAGCCAAAATGAAGGATTCGTTTTACAGTGTCTGGGGCTTTAAGGCTTACAACAGAGGACTCGGGGTTTTGTTTGCACCGTACCGAAAATATCGAATTAAAAAATTAAAAACTTCAGGTGTTTTTTAGCGGATGCTTTTTTTCCATCCGGGACGATACGCTGTGATAAACCAAAAGAGCCTGCATGAGCAGTCAAAACAGGACTGCCCGGCAGGCTTTTCGTATTTCGTTAAAGTTTTAATATCAGATATCAATATCCAAAGGTTTATCGATTTCTTCACCTACATATTTGCCGTTTTTCTTACGCTGTCTGACGCACTCCGTCAAAAGATACTCAATCTGTCCGTTGACGGACCGAAAATCATCCTCCGCCCACGCGGCGATTTCCTCAAATAATTTCGCGGAGATTCGCAGCGGAACTTGTTTCTTTTCTGCCAAGGTTTCACCTCATGTTTATCATTTTTTAATATAAGGAGCCGGAATTTACAATCGGCTGCGCGTCGTGACTTCCGCAAAGGACTACAAGCAGGTTGGAAACCATCGCAGCTTTGCGTTCCTCATCCAGATCCACAATTCCGTCCTCATCCAGTTTTTCAAGTGCCATCTTCACCATGCCGACCGCACCGTCCACAATCATCGCGCGTGCGTCAACAACTGCGCTCGCCTGCTGTCTCTGCAGCATTACAGCCGCAATCTCAGGCGCATATGCCAGATAAGTAATTCTCGCTTCCAGTATTTCAAGTCCTGCCTCATTGACCTTGGACTGAATCTCGTCTTTGATTCTCTGTGCAACCACCTCGGAAGAGCCTCTCAAACTGCCTTCATCTGCAATCCCATCTCCGGTCGTATCGATTCCCGGCGCGACATCGTAAGGGTAAATTCTTACAATGTTTCTCAGAGCGGAATCACATTGCAGGCTTAGATATTCTTTAAAGTTATCTACATTGAAGACTGCCTTCGCGGTGTTCTGCACGCGCCACATAACCGCAATCCCGATTTCAACCGGATTTCCGAGACAGTCGTTAACCTTCTGCTTGTTGTTGTTCAGCGTCATAATCTTCATCGAAATCTTCTTGCCGCCTGCTTCAACAACCTTTGCTGCGGTATCGCTTCCCGCAAGCGCCAAACCAAGCGCGTTCTTCTTGCCGCTGTCCACATCGCCGGACTGATTCAGCTTCGTCTGCGCCGCCGGGTTCACACCACTGCAGAACGGATTAACGAAGTAAAAGCCTTCGCCCTTCAGTGTTCCGTAATACTTTCCGAATAAGGTCAGCACTAAAGCTTCCTGCGGTTTCAGTATCTTAAGTCCCAGAAGCGGAATCCAGCCAAGCGCAAGCCATGCGATGCAAATAAGGACGATTGAGCCTCTCATATAGGATCCAATCGCGAAAACCAGCCCGATGCCCGCTGCTAAAAACAAAGCGATTGTCAAAAGCAGTACCAACATTCCATTTTTCTTACCTTGTAAAACTTTTTCTTCCATATTTCATTCCTCCCTTTTGTATCTTTATGATATCATTTTGATATCATAAAGTCAAGAGGAATTTTCTTTTACCGAAAAATTTCATAATTTTATGCACCTCTTGACATTTTCGCCGCCGTGCCCTATAATCGGTTACAACTTGAGTGATTGCAGCTTCTGCTGCATCCGGATAAAATTAGAGGTGCAAAATGAAAATAACATTAAATCCAAACGAAGAAATCGTAAAAACTGTAAAAGAAGGGCTTGAAAGAACCGGCGGCTACTGTCCGTGCCGAAGGGAACGCACAGAAGCCACCAAATGCATGTGTCAAGAATTCAAAGACCAGATTAAAGACCCGAACTTCGAGGGCTACTGCCACTGCATGCTTTACTACAAATCACTGGCAGATTAACCAGCGCATCATAAACGGTCATTTGTATTATTTTTCTTATACACCAGCCAGCCTATCAGCAGGCTGTTCGTCAAAAGGTATGCAAGAAAACCCTTTTTGCTTGCATCCTTTTCTTTTTCTGTCTTGTATTTCATCGACTGCTTGATGAGATAGCCGATTACAAGCAGAAGGATTATTAAGATTGCAAGGGATATGATTGATAGTTTCATGTATAGTTCACCGCCTTTGTCCATTCTTCGCTCGCCATGTGCTCCCAATCGAAAAAAATATCTTTGATAAACATGTTACCCGCCACTACATTTTATCACTGTGCTTATTCATGCCCGTGACACTGCTCGGAAGATCATTCATTACACCAACAGGCGGAATATCGCCTTTAAACGGCTGATGGGTCACCTTCCGATAGATGAATCCGCCAATCAAAACACCCGCAATCAAGACTAAGTACCAATTTTCAAGGATAAACTTCAAAACCTTCATCATTTTTATAACCCCCTTTTACACTTGGTTTGGCCTTTGCAAAAATCTTATTCTTATTCTAATTATACTTTATAAGCCCATGCTGACGCAACTTTTTTATGCGTCTTTCGTCGAATCCACTCTGGCTCAGATTTATAAGAAAAGAAATGCTGACGGGACAAGCTACGGCGGTCCGGCGTTCTATATATTTGCTACAATCCTCGTTTTCGTTGGCGCGATGGCAAGTGCAGGCAGAAAAAAGAAGGCAAAAACCTTTCAGCGATTCTCTCCATGCCGGAGCATCCTGATGTGAAACGGCTGAATGTCGTGGTTAATGCCAATGCCAAGACACTATATTTTGCGTTTTGCAAACCATGCGAAAAAAGGCTGCTGATAGTCGCTTGTACTGTCAACAGCCTTTTTGTGGGCAAGCCTGGTTCCGATACTTTTGCTTTATTCTTTGAGATCAGCGTTTTCTGATGGGAACATAGATATAGGTTTCTTCCCCCAGGTAATACTCAAAATCAAACTTGGTGTGATCAAAAACATATCCGCTGTTGTCAAACCAGTCGTTGAAAATAAAGCGCCATGTCTTTTTTACATTCTCGTGCAGCGCAGAAACATCCGCCCCTTTGGCAACCCGGAATACGGCGTACTCTGCTTCCGGGATATCCAGGGTCTCCATACCGGCTGGGGCAAAGCTTTTGCTCTCGACCACCGGTCCAAAGAAGTAATAAAGCTCATCACTCATTTCTTCGGGGTGCATCCACAATCCGACCTCACCGCGGCCGGCAGCACTGAGTTTCGCGTAGTCCTCCTTGCTGACGCCGGAGAAATCTTTCCCCAACCAGTAGGCACCATTCTCAAGGACATCAATTTCGCTTTCAGGTTTCAGGACATATCCGACCGCTGTAAAAGCCGGAAAATCTTTTATTTCTGGTTTCATAACAAATTTCGCTCCTTTCAGCTTTTTATACACCGATGGTGTAATTCCGAATTTTCGGGTGAAGGCACGGGTGAATCCTGACACGGTATCAAAGCCGGAATCCATCGCAGTCTCCGTAACGCTGCTTCCGAGCATCAACTGCCTTGCCGCCGCACACAGACGCCGATCCCGCAGATATTCCGCTACTGCCATGCCGTTAACACTTCGAAACACGTGGCAGAAATGGTAGAAGGAGTACCCGAATTGCTCCGCCAGCTCTGCAGGCGTCAATTCCTCCTGCAGATGTTCTGCAATATAGTCCCGGCATCGAGCCATATCCTCTCTGTAACCCATTCGCTTCACCACCTTTGCCTGTATTTTATCACATGCTTGCCTTATTTGCTTTTCCATTCTTGCGAACTTCCAATGAATGAACGAAATTTTAGCAGACCGTATTCTTTATGAAAAAATTTATATTATTGTGCGACGAAGTATTGATTTTTTTTCGCAAGGTGTTATAATCGGTATATACCGAAAACAAAAGGAGGAATATCCATGCCAAGACCGCCACGATGTCGTCGAATTTGTGGAATACCAAAGATTGATGCATTCTGTCCTATCGGGAACAGACGCGCTGAACCAATCCCGCTGACTCTGGATGAATACGAGGTCATTCGACTGGTTGACTTGGAGCAGCAAACTCACGAGCAGTGTGCCTCGCAAATGGATATTTCCCGCTCCACAGTGCAGGAAATTTACGAAAATGCACGACGCAAGATCGCAGCGTGCCTTGTCCACGGCAGACCACTGCACATCACAGGGGGAAACTACCGCATCTGCGGGGGACAGGAGGCTGCCAACTGTGGCCGCTGCTGTCGGAGTCAAAAAATCAATACAGAAAAATATAACAATCACAAAGGAGATTCCATTATGAAAATTGCAGTTACCTATGAAAACGGTCAAGTTTTTCAGCATTTCGGTCACACCGAACATTTTAAGATTTATGAAACTGCGGACGGCAAAGTCGTCCATGCAGAAGTTGTGGACACCAACGGCAGCGGTCACGGCGCACTGGCAGGCTTCCTGATGCAGCACGGCGTAGACACTTTGATCTGCGGAGGCATCGGCGGCGGTGCGCAGGCAGCACTCGCCGAAGCGGGTATCAAGCTCTACGGCGGTGTCAGCGGGGACGCTGACGCGGCGGTGAGCGCATTGCTCAGCGGAAATCTGGGCTACGATCCCAATGTTCACTGTGACCACCATGACCATGAGCACGGCGAGGATGGGCACACCTGCGGTGACCACGGCTGCGGCAAGCATAGCTGCCATTGATATGGAACGC
>ERZ827168.866-NODE-866-length-45849-cov-7.791610_pt1 | contig 45849 bp, 36 predicted proteins | sample MGYA00519868_ERZ827168 | MGnify/ENA primary metagenome ERZ827168 (study PRJEB31778, sample SAMEA3449271) | human gut metagenome | biome: human gut; feature: human-associated habitat; material: faeces | place: United Kingdom | collected 2010/2012 ...
GGCTAAAGTACCTAAATAAGGGAAACTTTACCCTTCATGTGCAAATAAGGATTTTTTAAAAAAATTTATTCAAAGAAAGAAAATTGTTATTAAAGATTTGTTTTTACTTGTGCCGTTTTTATATTTAATGTTGTGGAACCTTGCTTGCAAAATTAGCCACGTAAAACACCCCCTAATAACAAACAAAACACTGCTAACAGCAACGGTAAAAAACAATGAGTTTATTAGAACTGTAGTGAGTAATTTTAAAGATGCGGTTTTTAATAGCCCAATTATAGAAGTATTTGGCATAAAACTTAATTATATTGTTTTAAATCTAATTATTGGTATTCTAATATTCTATGTTGTTAATAAGATTAAAAATAAAAAAGAAGCAGTAATAACGGTTATGACATTTGATGTTGGCTGGGTAGGGTACTGTTTAACGATTTTATTATTATATTTAACTGTTTTTACATACGATGAAGCAATATTGACTGCGTCATATGAAAGATATATGGGTACTATTATTTATTTTGGCTTAGCATTACTAACTTTTTTAGTTTTGCATTATTCGTGTAAAAAATTATCTATATTATTCGTTTTATTGTTGTTTATTTTAACTAGCATAACTAATTTTAAAATACTAAATATAAAAGAGAAATACAATTATACCCAAGATTATAAATTTGTTGAATTAAAAAAACAGTTTAACTATTATTTAAACAATAAAGATGAAAAGATTTTAGTTGTATCACAAGATGATTATCCGTATATGTGGGCGTACATAAATTATGAGTTTAATAATTTGGATTTTGAAATAGTTTTTAATGGTTTTATATGTAGTTCTGACAAAACAAGCTCATATTATGATAATAATAACGATTATTATGAAATAATGGATTTAATTTCATTTGATAATTATATTAAAAAATTCGATTATATATACATTTATCAATATGATAACAATTTTGAAAAAGACTATTGGACAAACAAAAATGAAGTCTTATTAAATGATAGATTGTACAAAGTTAATGAAAATAGAGTGTTAATACTACCGTGGAATAATGAATGGTAGCAAACTTACAAAGATGAATATTTTCAATGTTAATAGATATTTAATGATACAATGAATTAGTGAGAACACTTATTGTTATACCCGCTTTTAATGAATCGAAAAATCTAGTGTCATTAATAGATGATATTTTGTCATATGGTTATGATTATTTAATAATTAATGATAACTCTACAGATAATACTAAAGAATTGTGTAAAGAGAATGGTTTTAATGTTTTGAATTTGCCTGTTAATTTGGGCTTAGCTGGTGTCACTAGAGTCGGCTTTATGTATGCAAGAGATAATAACTATGATTGTGTAGTTTGTGTAGATGGTGATGGACAACATCAACCAAAATATGTACATACTTTAATAAAAGAAATAGAAAATGGAAATGACTATGTAGTTGGTAGTCGTTTTGTTGATGAAAAGAAGCCAATTACCATGAGAATGTTTGGTAGTAGAATATTTTGTTTCTTAATTAAATTAAAGACAGGAAAAACCGTGTCTGATCCAACAAGCGGTATGCGTGCTTTAAGTAAAAATGTAATTAAATGTTTTGCGGATGATATGAACTTTTATGCAGAACCTGATACGTTATGTTTTTTAATTAGAAGAGGATTTAAGGTTAAAGAAGTCCAAGTAGAAATGCTAGATCGTCAAAATGGAGCTAGCTATTTTGTTAATCCTTTTAAAGTAATAAAATTTATGATTGGCGTTTCTTTGTCAATTATTTTTACGAGGTAGAACAATATATGAGTAAAGTTTTGCAAGTCTGTTTATTAGCCGGATCAATTTTTGTTTTATATGTTGTTGTAAAAAGCGTTTTAAAAAACAAAATTAATATCCATTATGCGATAGTTTGGATTGTATGGGGTATAGGCATGGTGCTTATTTCTATGTTCCCTGGTATTATTTATAAGATTTCGGATTTTATGGGCATTCAAATACCTGTTAATGCCGTCTTTTTGATAATGATGTTTTTCTTGTATTGTCTTACTTTCTATGTTTATTTTGTTATTAGTAAGCATAGCGAAGAGATTGTTGCATTGGATTATGAAATCGCAATGTTAAAGAAAAAAATTGAAGAATTAGAAAAAAATGAAAAATAAGATATTGGTAATACCTGGCTCTTTTGTTCCAGCTAATGATACGGTTACTTTATTAATTTATAAAAGACTCAAGCATTTAAATATCCCTATTGACGTTTTAGCTTTAAAAAGAAAAGAAGATTTTGGTATAAAAAAAGAGCTAGAAAAAGATAAAGATTTTAGTAAATTTAATATCAAATATACAACTGAATATGAAAATACAATATGTATCAATCATCCTTTAAGATTGCCATTCGGTTTGATTAATATGTATAGATATGTAAAAAGTGCAGTAAAAAAATATAAAAAAGAAAATTATAAATATATTTTTACTTCATCTGTTCCGGGCATAAGTCATATATGTGGTAACGCAATCAAGAAAAGAAATAAGGATGTAATATGGTATGCATCGTTTTCTGATCCTATAAAAGGATCGCCTTATAAAAAAGATCCTAACTTAGAAAAAAGAAGTATTTTTTATCGCATAGCTTTTAATGTTGGTTCTTTTATTTATATGAATAATAAATATGAAGAGGTTGCGATTAAAAATGCTGATAAGTTAATTTTTATTTGTGAGGAACAACGTGATTTTACTTTAAATCAATATCCTAATAGTGATGAGTTAAAAAAGAAGTCAATTATCTTACCTCTTTGTTATATAGATGATTGGAAGATGTATGAAGATTTAATAGATTATAAACATAAACATAATCACCCAAAGCAAGCCGTGCATCTAGGACGTTTGTATGGTTTAAGAACTATAGATACTTTCTTAGAAGCGTTAAAAGAACTTAAAGAAGAAGATGCTTGTTTTAAAGATAAAATAGTATTCCATCAATATAGTGAGATTCAAAAAGAAGATGTAACTTATATAAAAGAAAATAATTTGGAAGATATCTTTGTAGTACATGATAAGGTTAGCTATGATAAGGCAATTGATATAATGAAACAAGCAGATATTTTGGTTCTATTTGATACTATTATGCCTGACGCTAAGGTTCAGCCATATCTTCCTAGTAAAATAGTAGAATATTTATTATTAAAGAAAGATATTTTAGGAATTTGTTGTAATAATAGTCCTAGTTATAGAATATTAAATGAATATGGATATAACACTGTTGGTTATACTAAAGAAAGTATTAAAGAAAACATTAGATGTTTAATTAATAATGAGTATGTTCATAAATATGATTTATCTAAATTAGAATCTAATAATAACTGTTTGAAAATTGAAGAGGAAGAATAAAATGGTTAAAAGATTAGCGATTGTAGTTCCTTGTTATAACGAAGAGGAAGCACTACCAGATACTGATAAAGTATTAAATGATTTAATGAAAGACTTAGTAAAAAGAAAAGTAGTTAAGTCAAATAGTTTTATATTATATGTTAATGATGGTTCTAAGGATAAGACTTGGGACGTTATTAAAAATGCATATGAAAATAGTGAATATGTACATGGTTTAAATTTAGCTGGCAATAAGGGACATCAAAATGCTCTTTTAGCGGGCTTAATGCAAGTAAAAGATGAAGTAGATGTAACCATCTCAATTGATGCTGACTTACAAGATGATGTAAGTGTTATTGAAGAAATGATTGAAAAGTATTATTCAGGCTGTGATATTGTTTATGGTGTTAGAAACGATAGAACAAGCGATAGTGGTTTTAAGAAATTTACTGCAGAAGCTTTCTATAAATTAATGAACTATATGGGTGCTAAGACTGTATACAATAGCGCTGATTTTAGATTGATGTCTAATAGAGCTTTAGATGAATTATCTTTATATTCTGAAACACACTTATTCTTAAGAGGCTTAGCTCCAGAACTTGGTTTTAAGACTGATTGTGTTTATTACAAGAGATCCCCTAGATTAAAGGGTGAATCAAAGTACCCTATAAAGAAAATGCTTTCTTTTGCGTTTAATGGTGTTACTTCTTTTAGTGATAAACCATTAACTCTAATTCTTTATCTTGGTTTTATAGCTATCTTGATCGCAATTATTGCGGTTATTTATTCATTGGTACAACATGCAAGTGGTCACACAATTCAAGGATGGACATCGTTGTTTGCGTCTATTTGGTTTATCGGTGGTGTACAGCTTGTATGTCTTGGTGTAATTGGACAATATGTTGGTAAGACATTTATTGAAACTAAGAAGAGACCTAGATATTATGTTGAATCTTACTTAAGTCATAATAATAAATAACTATTTAATATATTGAGCCTTATTTTAGGTAAAAATGACGAATTTGGATTTATGTTATACTATTTAATGATTTAGAAAGAAGGACTCAAAATGGCACGATTATTTTTAACTCTATTTGTGATTATATATATAAGCGCTTTTTTGAGCTTAACTTTAAATAAAAAAATAGGTAGCACTATACCTATGACATATGTTGTTATGGCCTTATTGATGCTTTTAACATCGATTGTGTTTAAAATATCCATGTTTAAATATGTTGTGCTAGTTATAATCTTTATCGTTACTATACTTATTGTTTTTAAATTTCATAAAAAGAAAGTTACATCACACGAAGTTAAGCAATTATGCTTAAAACCAAGCTTAATCATATATACACTATTTTTTTGTTATCTATATTTTGTATTAAGGAATGTACAGCTATCGAATATAGATGATCTTGGATTGTGGGGAACTAGGATTTTAGATATGAACAGAACAGATGCTTTATATACAAATGAGTATACTGTTTTTGGTAATTCTGCTTATCCGCCTTTTACAGCCATGTTGTCTTTAGTTTTTATAAAACTGTTTGGCACAATCAAACAATCATATATGATTTTTGCGCAAGCTTCTTTCTCGTTTTCTATTTTCGTTAGCTTGCTAGATAATTACGATTTTAATTATAAAAATTGTTTAAAGGTATTAAGTATATTATTGATAATTATTTGTGCAACATTAATGGTTCATACTAACTATAGCTTTGGTGATCATGCGTTTATTTATAATTCTATATACGTAGATTGGATTTTGGGTATTTTGTTAGCTAAAGGTTTATTTTTACTATATTGTTTTGATATAGATAAGATAGCTAACTACATCGAAATAGGTTTATATGGAGTCGCACTAGCATTAACTAAACAAACAGGACTTCCATTAGCGCTAATTCCTATGGCTGGCACATATTGCGTTATTGCATTAAAAACAAATAGGCTATTGATTTCAAATATATATATGAAAAAATATTTGCTATATGTAATTGGAATTCCAGCTATTTTTTATGTAATATGGAAAACATATTATAGTATTTTTACTGGAAATTATCTTTTACTTAATTATAAATTAATTTTGTGCATTATCATTTTTGCAATGTTGTTACTTATGAGCGCATTTGTTGTTTATAAATTATATATAAATAAAAAGAATAGAATAAACTTTCGCGTGCTTTTTATCATAACGCTCATTTTTCCGTTAATTTTATATTTAATAAGTAATGTAATAGTTAATACTTCTATTAATAATAATTATAAAGTGAACATCATAATTAGATTTGTTATCGCTTGTTTTAATACGCCTATAATAATTAAAACAATTAAACTATCATATTACCCAATCACAATACTTGTGACTATAACATTATTTTTGATTTTTAAAAGAAGAAATAACGATGCTAGCGCATATACAATCCCTGTTTTATATTACTTAGGATCGATTGCGTATGCCTTGGTTATCTTGTTATCTTATTTATTTGTTTTTGGGCATGAAGGCTATTCATTAGTTGTTTTTGGTAGATATATGCAAACATATACCTATGCAGGAATATGTCTTGTGATTATTATTTTCTTAATGAAAAAATTAAATCTATATAAAATTTTAGTTTGTTTATTAGTATCCATTTTATTAGTTGAAACCAAATCTATTAATACTTTAATATATAATCCAAATTGGCAAAATTATAGAAATGAAGCACAAATTAAAGCGTTAAGTGATTATTTTGAATATGAATATAAATATGAATCAATGGCTGTGTTTGCGCAAAATGATATGAGAGACTTAAATTTGATTGGCTATATTGCAGATGAAAAGAAAGTCAATATTGAATACTACCCTACATTAGAAAAAAATCAATATGAACGTTTTATGACAGCTGTTTCTGAAAATGAATATATTTTTGTTGCGAACAGAGATGATAATTTAATTAAATTATGGAAAAAAATTTCTGATGAAGAACCTTATAATATGTCGATTTATCGTGTTGAATACAGGAATGGGAGGTATAGTGTTGTCCTTATAAAAACTTTGGATGATGTTAAATAGATTAAATGAGATTTGATTTTGAATTATTATATTACATAATTGTAGCTTTTCTACTTGTTGTTTATTTCGAAATCACAGGCAAATTGTTTTTGAGTTTTATTAATTTCAAAAAAACAACACTTTCATTTCCATTTGGATTAATGGTTTTTTTGGCTATTGCTTATTTAACAACGAGTATTTTAACTTATATGGATTGTTCCTTTTGGATAATATTTGTTATATATTTTTTGTATTTTGTAATTTCAATTTTCTTGGTTATAAAATTCCGCAAAATAATTAATTGGAAGATATCAACTGTTGACTGGCTTATTGTTTTTGCATTGGCGCTTTTAATGTTGTATTGCGCGTATAATACAACATTAGGCGATACAAGTGGTTTTGATTCGACTTTTTATTTAAATCTTATTTCAACAAATATCAAGGCTAAGAACTTAAATCTTTATGATGTGTATTTTGGCGGTCTTTCAAAAACAATATCGGTCCAATATGTTTTTCAATCATACTATTATTTTGCATCTTGTTTTACTTTTGTGGCAGTTAAGTTATTATCTTATGTAACAAAGGCGAATAATTTATCTACAATTATTTGGGTATTTCAAACGCTATTTAATTTTTTCTTTGTATCAATTTTAATAAATGGAGCAAATTACATTGATAAAGATAAGAAGTACTTAAAATATGTTTTTATGGTTATGTTTGTTTTCTTTATTGGGAAATTATACTGGAATAATCTCTTCGGTTTTTATGGTAATTCATATAGAACGATTGCAATATCTTATTCAACATTAGCGCTATGTGAATTAATAAAAAATGACACAAAACAAAACTGGATATTCTTTGGAATATGCTTGTTATCTGCGTGTAGTTTTTCTTCAAGTGGGGTATTTACTATAATATTCTTGTTATTTGGAGCTTTCTTTGTGTTGGTAAAAACTCATAAATCAATATTTAAGTGGTACGCATTAATCGCATTTATTCCATTAATCAATTTAATTTCTGTCACAATAAGAACGCCTTTATTAGTGACATGTATCTTGACTTTGATTGTTTGCTGCTTGATATACTTGTTAAATGACAAATTAGTAGTGTTTTTTAATAAAAAGTATGTACTAACTGTATTTTTTATAGCTTCTTTTTTAATAACTTTTATATTATCGTTTATGGTAACTGGTGATGTATTTAATTTCGATGCTTTTTTTAATAATCTTAGTGAAAAAGCTGATATGACGATAAATTATTTTTCACCTAGTAATATTGTTGGTGGTAAAAGAGAAGCTGTTTATAAAGTTATAGTTCTTGTTCTTTTGACGTTCACTGTATTGTTTGAAAGAAAAAATGCCTTTATTAAAATATTGATGATAGTTTTTATAATATTTTTTTCACCATTCAACTGTTCTATTATTAATAAATATAATATCGTATATTATAGAGCCTTAGATATTATAGTCAATCCTTTTACATTGACGATGTTTGCAAGTTTGTTCTTTGATAAAATTAACTCGAAATGGTTTTATTATATATCTCTAACTGTGATATTTATATTTTTTGGCTGTTTCCAAAAATTAACAACTCCTTATTATTATCATGAGATGTTTATTCCTGAAAAAGGATACAATAACATCATGAAGATGGAAAATGATGAGTTTGATGTTTTGAATGTTTTAAAAAATGAAGTAGAATTTTCAAATGAAGAAAAATATATTGTTACATCAAATTTATTAACAGAATGCGTTATTCCTAATTGCAGGTATATATACGGTAGAGCATATATAATGAATGGTGAATGGACGGAAGCTGAAAAACAAGTATATACTATATTTTGCCCACTTAATTATTTGGGAGAAGGTTGTAAAGATGTGGACCCCGATTATGATAATGTTGCCAAATACATTAAAGAAGCCGGTATAGATTATATAGTTATGGATAAGAAGCTTGAATATTACAATAAAAATACAGATAGTTGGGAATATTTAATATATACAATAGCTGAATGTGGATATGGATATTCTATCTATAGCAATGATAGTTATGAATTATTTTGTTTTGATTAAATTATGATTTATTTTATTTTACCTTTTGCATTACTAGCATATTTTGAATTAATTGGTCGTTTATTCTTTTTAAAGATTAAAAAAGAACCATTGGATTTTTCTTTTGTGATTGGATTGACAGTGACTATGGCAATACTTTATATACTGTCATGGCCAATTACTGCATTTAACGGCGATTTTTATCATTTAGCCATTTTCTATGGAATACTATTTTTAATTAGTGTTGTTCTAATAATTAAGAATATTAAAAAGATATCCTATAAATTTGACTACAAATTATATATATTATTATTTGTTTTATTAGCTTTTGAAATATACATTTCATATCATAGAACACTTGGAGATCCTCATGGTTTTGATACCTTATATTATGTGAATACAATAAGCTTTAATATCGGAAATCATGAGTTGAACTCTTTGCATCCTCATTTTGGAACTTATCCAAATACGGATGTGCAGTGGATTACTTATGTTTTTCAATCTTATTATTATTTCATTAGCGTTTTCTTGTGGGTGGTACAAAAAGCCCTTGGCATAATTGGCATTACTTTTGAAATACTACCAGGTATTGTGTGGGTATTTGAGATACTACAAGAGATGTTTTTTATCGCAACATCAATTATTTGCATAAAGGAAATTAATAGCAAGAATAAGCTATTGAATATATCTTTTATGTGTCTACTTGTCCTTTTCTTAGGTAATCTTTATTACAATAATGTTTTTGGTTTTATTGGTAACAACTTCAGAATGTCAATTCATGCCTTGAGTACAATTTATTTATTTAGATATTTTAAGGATAAAGATAAAACTAATTTATTTATAAGTTTTATGTTGATGCTAGGTATGTGTGCTTTTGCCTCTACCGGTACTTTTGCGTTAATATTCTTCTTATGTGGTTTATTCTTCGCGTTAGTTGACAGTGAAGATAATTTGATTAAATACTATGTGGTTGTTTGTTATGTGCCTGTTGTTAATATTCTGATTACGAAACTAGGACAGAAATGGTATGTGCCTGTAGCTACTTTGGTGTTGTTTATTATCCTTTGGTTCTTGAATGATTTTATTACTAGATTATTTAGAAATGACAAAATTAAGTATGCATCTATAACTTTAGTAACGCTTATTTTAGTTGTATTGTCATATAGTATTACTCATAATTTGTTTGATTTCTATGCTTTTACAAATAATTATAGTGAAATAGCTGATATGTCATTTGATTATTTCATGTTTAATGATATAAGACATTATTTGTTTAATCCTTTAATATTGATCACAATGTTCTATTATTTGATTAAGAATAGAAAATCAAAGTTCTCTATTCTTTGTTGGGTGTTGATTATTGTAATTTATAATCCATTTACTTGTACATTTATGAACAAGATCAATTGGGTTTATTATCGGACTTATGACATCATAATTAATAATTTTACTATTCTATATTTTATTAACTATTTCCTAGAAGAAAATAAGTGTATCAAAAATTTGGGAACAGTAGTTGTGTTGGTTATTTCAATCGTCTTATCTTATATTCAGATTCCTATTTATTATCATGAAACTTTTATACCTGATGATGACTACAATCCAATTTATAAAATCGAAAATAGTGAATTAGAATTAATTAGAAATGTTAGACAAATGATTAATGATTACGATATTAAGAATCCTAAGATTATTAATCAGACATTTTATATGGGACCATTTATTAAAAACAGTTCTTATCTAATTGGCAAGGAAAAAAGATACAATTATGCGCAATATGATGATGTTTCTTTTGGATTGTATTTAATCTTCTTCCCTCATGATTTTGCGTATGATAATTTTAGACCTGAAAATGAGCCTAAATACGATCAAGTTATCGATTTGTTGAAACAATGTGACTATGACATTTTAATAGTTGATAACGGGCTATATTTAGATATAGACGGTGAATATACAAACCTAGCTGATTATGTATGTAAAGATGGAACATATTCAAAATCAGAGTATTCGACGGCTAAATATGCGGTAATCAAGCTTAGATAGTTCTGCTTTTTCTAATGTCTTTTAGTAACAACAAAATAAATATGAATACGCCAATAATGGTTGAGATTAAGCCTAGCTTAAATCCTTTTGGCATAAAATACATTCTAATTTCATTATTGCCTTCATGGACGTTAAAACCAATCATTCCGCCGTTACATTCGATGTAGCTTGCTTGTTCTCCGTTTATTGTGATTTTCCACCCTTCATCATATGGGAGCCCTAGTACTGCAAATCCATCATTTGATGAAGTTAAATCACAACCGAAATAATTATCATAATATTCTATATTGTTACAAAAACCTTCAGATTCGTTAATATTGTCTATATTAGAATTTGTGATAATATACTCATTTAATAAAGACGTATCATTTTGATAAGTCTTTTTTAGTTCGCTATAAGTAATAGATTTAGAATATAAACTAATAATTGGCCTATAATCCAAATTTAAAGCAACTATCAAACCTCTATATGAATCATCAACTATTTCATAATTATCAAAAGGAATGTCTTCTTCGTTTAAAGTTATTGAATATTTTGTACTTAAAAAATTCATTATATTAGTGTCTATAATATTAAATTCCCAATCAATCACATCAACAATTTGTTCTTTATTTAAAAGGCACATTTTAGTAAAACTAGGTGCAAATGTTGAATCGTATGACATTAAGCCGTTCAAATTATAGATGATGCTTAAATCGTGCGAAAAAGACCAATACAAATCTTTATAAGGGACATAAATTCTGAAATAATCATGCTCGTTTTCTTTGTCCAAATATATAAAATAATCTCTCAAATTGTTGTAATTATCATTATCAGCTAGAACACTAGTAACATTATTTATATCATCTTTGGATATAGATGTGATTAGTGATTTGTATCCATAAAAACAAGAGAAAAGAGCTAGTTCTATAAAGCAAGTGATAACTAATTGTTTGTTGCCCTTTTTAATAAATATATAATTCAATACAAAGAAGAATATCGTAATTGTGAATATTATGAATTGAACTTTATAATCACTAAATGAATAACCCTTATATAACAAGCCGGCAAAGTATAATAAAAGTATTAGAGTTATTTCAACTATTAATGAAATTTTTAGAACTTTAAAATTAATAAGGTTCGTATTGCATGTGTATTTTGATGAAACAACAATGTTAAAGATGATGAAGATTAAAAACCATCTGAAACATGGGCCACTTAATCCATTGATAATACTTGAAAAAAATGATGTAAAAGTAATAACCAATAAAACAAGATAAACAATAATTGTTGATTTTTTAAAAACCTTATCTTCATCTGAAATGAATTGAGGTGATAATAATCCGATTAATGAACCAGAATACAATGTTATTTCTTTAAGAGTATGCTCATTTATATCAAAAATATTATTGCCATAAATATATGTATGATTAGGAACAAATGCAGAAATGAATAAATGAAAGTAGACGCTTAAATCGTCATAAGATAACGATATTTCATAAGCGCCGATTCTATCGTTTTGAACGACATATAGGAAAGTGGGAATAATTACAACACCTGATAATAATACACCGACAAAATAATATCCTATTAGTTTTATTGTTGAAGTTATTACGTTTTTAAATGATTTATTAATATTGTAATAACGATATAAAAAGTATAAAGGACTGAATAAAGATAAAGCTACAAAAAGATAATAATTAGTTAATAAGAGAATAAAAACAGTAATTATAAATAAAATCTTTTTCTTATTTTTTAAATATAATTCTATTCCTAAAAAATATAATGGAGCTAATGAATAGAATGATAAAAAGCCAGGTTGAGAGGTAAAGTATATGGCAAAACTAGATAAGCCATAACATAAACCTGCTAATAAAGAAGTTTTTTTATTCTTATAGATTTTATCTATTAACAAGTAACAAGAAATGCCTGAAACTAGGATTTTGATGAAACATTGTAAGTTGTAAATAAAGAAATAATTATTGTCAATTATGTAGGAGAATATATTATAGATATCAAATAATCCATAACTTGACTTAGATGCCCATATATTATTTCCTAGGAATAAGATAAAGGAATAAAAAGGCAATGTATGATCTTTTAATGCATTAATTGTTGTTCTTCTGTTTAAAGTATAAAAAGGATACCACTGAGTTTTTACATCTCCTCCTCCAACAAAATAGTTTCCTTTAATCCAACTAGGAAGAAACGTTAAGATAGTGGCGATGCTTAATAGGACCAATAGACTTATAAAGTATTTATGTTTTTTAATAAAATTACTGTTTTTCATTACTTTATTTTATGAAATTTTTAATATAAGAGCTACCTAATATGGCATAAAAAACCTCAAATGATATAATTCAATGGATGAAAAAGTTATTAAAAAAAGAGAATATATTTACACTTGTATTCGTAATAGTTGCCCTACATCCAATAATCGAATTAGACTATCTTATTGGTGATAAACTACCTATTCCTAGATTAACCACAATAATAGATTTTCTAGTATTACCATTACTGGTTATTCTAGCTTTCTGGTTTAATGAAAAGAATAAGAAGAAAGTTGGAATCTTATTTGGAATTTATGCAATTGTGTTTGGCGTTTACTTTGTACTACATTGTAGAAATGCCAACATTATCCAAAGTAGTATTCATTTAACAGATAATTTCTTTTTCAACATTAAAGATGAAATTATCTACACTTTAACTCTATTAATACCTTTAGTTTATGTATATGTATTTAATTTGACTGAAATTGGTGAAGAAATAGTAAAAAGAGTAACCATTTGTTTATCATGTGTAACTGCTTTACCTATTTTTATTTCTAACTTATTTGTTTTTGGTAAATCTACTTATGTTGGCTATACAATAGACAACTTCTTAACGTGGTTTTCTTTACCATATACAAGGTTTTGGCACCATCCTAGAAGATATGCAACAAAGTTCTTTTTTGAAGAAGGAAACACTATTGGTATTTTAATGTTGATGGTTTTACCTTTCCTTTATTTTTTCTTCTATAAAGAAAAGAATAAAATTAAGAAGACTTCAATTGGATTATTAATCCTTATTCATAGTTTAGCTATGATTATCTTATCAACTAGATTGGCTACTTATTGCAGTGCATTAATACCTGTAGCTATGTTATTCATTTACATTCTTTTAATGTTATTAAAGAAAGAAAAACTACAAATCATCTATCTTGTATTTTTATTAGTGATGACAGGAATATCCGCTTATATTATTCCTTATGGTCCTGCTTATCAAAATCAATTAATCGATGCAGATGATTATGTATTTATCAAGGGTGATGAGAAACAAAGAACCCAAGGTAAAGATTTATTAAAAGATGCTGATAAGCTTGTAAAGTGGAGTGCTTCTTGGCGTGATTTCTATGTATTCATGTTTGAAGATTATCAATTCTTGATGAATGTAACTCCACCTGTTTACTATACTACTTGGTATAGTTATGAACATGACCCTCAATTCTGGGTAGATTTAATTTTTGATTATGATTTAGAAGAAAGAGTAAATGGAAGACAAATAGAGACTATATTTACTAAATATAAATGGGATGAATTATCTAAGCTTCAAAAGTTAACTGGTTTTGGATATGGTACTTTTATGAGAGGTGGCATTCTTATTGAGAGAGATTTTGTTCAACAATACTATAGTTATGGTCCTGTTGGTGTTGTCTTAATTATGGGATTATGGATTGTATTATTAGCTTATTGTGGTATTAAATTATTGTTTGGTTACAAACAAGGTAAGTGGACTTATCTTAACATAATCACTTTGATGTCCTTATGTTTAGGTTATGTAAGCTCTTATGTAAGTGGTCACACTTTCGATGAATTAACTACTACATTATTTATAAGTTTCTGTTTAGGAATTTTGATTAAAAATTTAAAGGATACTAAAAATGAAGAGAGTTGTTAATGATATTTCAAAGAAAATAGTATTGTTTTTCTTTGGCTTTTTTACATTACTATATGCAGTTGGTAATATTTTGTTTACTGTTCGTATGGATGAATTAATTACCAATATAGTTTCGTTTAATAGTGGAATAACTATTGTAAATATAATATGTCTATTAGTACTTTTAATTTTAACAAATATACTTATCAAAAATGATTTCTTTAACTTAAATGAGAAAATTTTTTTAAGTTTATTTTTATTATTATCTTTAATTGTTGGTCTTGTTTGGATTTTTTCTAACGATCCAGTATTAAGAGAATTAGATGATGCCTACAATTGTTTTAGAGCTGCAAAAAATATCGCAATAGGAAATTTAGCTCCATTAAGTTACAAATCATATATTAGTGTTTATCCAAACAATATAGGACTGGTTACATATTTATTGATTCATATCAAATTGTTTGGAGCTGATTTAGCGTTGTATACAATAAGAATTGCTAATTTATTGTTTGTATTAGTAGGATATTTTGCCTTATATAGAATTACAAAAAACATTTTTAACAACAGAACTGTAACTTGTACTTTAATAATTTTGATGTTTGGTAGTATGCAATTTGTATTCTTTAGTTTCTTTGTATATGGCAATTGTCTTTCATATACTACGGCATTATTATCGGTAATGTTTTTGCTAGACTATTTTAAAAGCAATAAGATTACACATCTAGTGTTATCAAGCTTATTTATTATTTGTTCGATTTCAATTAAAGCTAACAGTCTAATTATTCTTATTGCTGAAGTTATAATGCTTATTTTATATGTAATTAATACCAAAAAACTTATTGTGATTCTTGTCTTATTATTTACTTTATTGGGTGTTTATGGTGGAACAACAGGACTTCAAAAGTTTTGGGGCAATAGAGTAAATATAGACTACAACAACACTAAACTTCCTACTATTTGCTGGTTTGCGTATGGTTTGAATTATGATCAAAGAAGACCTGGTGGTTATTTTGATGAATTTGAAATATACCATACTGAAAATGGCTATATGTCAGAATTTACAGAAAAGCGTGTACGAACTTTTATAGATGGTGTTTTAGATAATTTTAAAGAGAATCCTAAATTAGTTTTACGTTTTTATGGTCAAAAGTATTTGTCTTCTTGGGCTAATCCGCAATATGAAACTTTTGATCAGTACCGTGAATTGAATAATAGTAATTTTGTAAAAAATGTTGTTGGCGGCAAAATTAATGATATCTTAAATGTATTCTGGGATGGAATATCTAGTGTTATCGCGATTGGAATATTTGTTTTTATGATTAAACAAGGTAGAACTTTAAACTTATATTCAATGATAGGTATGGTTATAGTGATTGGTGGTTTCTTGTTCCATGCTTTATGGGAAGTCAAAGCTGTTTATTTATATCAATACTACATGTACTTACTTCCTTATGCGGCTGGTGGATTGGTAAACATCCTATCTAGAAATAAAGTATAATAATACCTATGGATAAGAAACTAGTTAAAAATTACATATATAATATAGCTTACCAAATCGTTAAGCTATTTTTGCCGTTCTTCCTTGTTAAGTATACTTATGCTCATATTGGTGAAAGCACTTTGGGTATCAATGACTTTGCGAGTAATATTTCACAGTGGTTTATTTTACTTGGTGTATTAGGTGTTAATACCTATGGTAATAGAGAAATTGCTAAAGTAAGAGATAATCGTGAGGAATTAAGTAGAAATTTCTTTGAAATCCTTTCTATGCAATTTATTAACATGATGATTGTAACTATTCTTTACTTAGGATATACGGTATTCTTTGTGAAAGATTACAAGATTATCTATTACTTAATTTGTCTATCAATGCTATCTAGTGCCTTTGATATTTCATGGTTCTATTATGGTGTTGAAGACTTTAAGATTGTATCTATTAGAAATATTATCGTTAAGTTAGTTGGTGTTTTATTGATTTTCTCTTTTGTTAAGACACCGAGTGATTTATGGATTTTTACATTGATTAATTCTGGTACTGATTTCTTAGGTCAAATCGCTACTTTCTTTGGTTTAAAGAAGCATATTGATAAGGTACCATTTAGTATTAAAGATGCTTACAAGAAACATTTCGCAGGAACGTTTGCGTTGTTTGTGCCTACTATTGCGATAAATGTATATACCCTATTAGATCAAACATTGCTTGGAACATTTGTTGATGATAAGGGTCAATTAAATTTATACAAGACATCTCAAAGCTTTGTTAAGATGTTCTTATATTTTGTTACTTCAATTGGTGCTGTTGTTATGCCAAGAATCGCTAATGTCTTCAATAAGAGCAGTAACAAGGATGAAGTTAGTGGCTATATCAATACAACATTTAAGTTGGCTATTATTTTATCTTTACCAATCTTTGTGGCATTAGAAGTTGTATCCGAATTCTTCTATCCTTGGTATACACCTAAACAGGCTAACGATATGATTCTTTTAGTTAGACTATTAAGCCCCATTATTATCTTTATCTCATTATCAAATGTCTTTGGTATTCAGTATTTGGTACCGACAAATAATACAGCTAAGTATACTAAATCAATCATTGCGGGTGCTGTAGTTAATATGGCAATCAATTTGTATACAATTCCAAGATGGGCTGCCGTTGGTGCTTGTATTGGTAGTGTTTGTGCTGAATTTACAGTTACATTAGTTCAATGGTTATATATGAAAGATGAAATTAAATTAAGTGCTTTTGATACTACTGTTAAGAGTGTTATTAGTGCTTTAGTAATGGGCGTGGTTATTTATTTTGTAGGTACAATCTTTGGTGCTAAGATCTATTCAAACGCTTTGCAAGCATTTAGTGGAATGCTTGTATACGCATTTATGTTATACATATTAAAAGAACCTACAGTTGTTAATACTATTAATAAGATTGTTTTTAAAAAGGCTTAAGATGTTAAAGAAGATATTAACTAGAGAAAGACTATTCAGTATAATCTTTGTGCTAATTGCGTTGCACCCCTTTTATGAGTTGGACTATTTATTTACGGATAGTCTCCCTTTTAGGTTCACAACATTAGTAAACTTTGTAATATATCCCCTATTAGTATTTGGCATTTTCTTTTTGTGTGAAAAAGATAAAAAAAGAGTAGTAATATTTTCTAGTATTTATCTAGTATTACTAATAGTTTATTTTATTCCTCACTGTTTAACTGGTTTTTATTTACAAGATAATATTCATTTAACTAATCTTTACTACTTTACAGTATATGATGAGTTCTTTTATATTGCGACTTTGTTAATTCCATTGTGTTTTGTTTACGCATATGAGTTTTGTGATTTAAAAGAAACTATTTTAAGAAATATTACTATGTGTATTTCTTTTTTTGTTTCATTGCCTATTGTTGTTTCAAATCTTTTTAAGGTTGGAAGAACAACGTATGAGACAGATATGGCTGGTAATATTATTGATTGGTTTTCTTTGCCTTTTGATGCTACTACTCATCATCCTAGAAACTATGCGACTAAATTTTTCTTTAAAGAAGGAAATACGATTGGCATTTTAATGACAATGGTTTTACCGTTGATGTATTATTTCTTTTTGAAAGAAAAAAATAAGAAGAAAAAAACAATAATTGGTATTCTAATTGTATTTGATAGTTTAACTATGATGATCCTAGGAACAAGGGTTGCTGCATATTGTGCGTTATTGATTCCTATTACTGTTTTAATTATTCATATCTTCACAAGGATTATTAAAACAGGAACCTTTAATAAATGGTTTGCAGGGTTTTGTGTTGCATTAACTTTAATGAATGCAGGCATTATTCCTTATTGCCCCGCTTATCAGAATCAACAATTTGATGCGGCAGATTTTTCAACATTAAAAATGGATGATTCTATAAGGGAGGGTTTCCGCAAAGGTATTGAAGAAGGAGCTGAAGGCTTTGAGCCATTCTCTGCTGCTTGGGTTGATTATTATGTTTATATGTTTGAACAATATAAGTTCTTAATGGGTGTTACTCAATCAGTTTATTATGAATATTGGTATGACTATCATGTTGATCCTAAGTTCTGGGTTGATTTAATTTTTGATTATGAATTAGAAGATCGTGCTAATGCAAGACAAGTAGAAAAGATTTTCTATAATTACAAATGGCAATATCTAACAACTCCACAAAAGTTAACTGGCTTTACTTATAGTTTGTTCATGTGGGGAGGAATCAATATTGAACAAGACTTAATCTTACAAGCCTATTCTTTTGGTTATATAGGCTTCCCTTTGATTATGGGCCCTTGGATACTATTGTTATTGTATGTGGTTTATAAATTCTTAATAAGTGTTAAATATAAAAAATGGACAATGTTTAATATTGTGACTTTAATGTCTTTATCATTAGGTATTGTTACTTCTTATTTATCTGGACATGGTCTAGATCAATTTACTACAAATATGTTTATGACTTTGTTGTGTGCTTATTTAATTCAAAATACCAAGAAGGAGTCACATGAATAGACTAAGTATTATTGTGCCTGTTTATAATGGTGAAAAGACTATTAAAAGAGCCATTGATTCTTTACTTAAACAGACTGAAGAAGTAGATATTATCGTGGTTAATGATGGTTCTAGCGATAATACTGAAAGTGTTGTTAAGTCTTATTCCGAAAGAAATATTCATTATTTCTATAAAAAAAATGGTGGTATTTCTGATGCAAGAAATTTTGGTATCAGTAAAGTTGAAACTGAATTCTTTGGCTTTTTAGACAGTGATGATTATGTAAAAGAAGACATGGCCGAGAAGATGTTATCCGCAATTAGTGATAAGGATATCTGTATGTCTAATTTTACGTGGGTACATGAAGATGGAAGTAGAAAAGAAGCCAAGGATGTGGGGTATAAAGATAAACATGAAATCATTGAGAAGATGTTTTCTACTTTATGGAATAAGATTTATAGAACTAAATGGTTTTTAGATACAGGTATTAAGTTCCCTACTGGTTTAAGATATGAAGACACTTCGGTATTAATAAGGCTTGCATATTTTATGGATAAGGTAGCTTATGTGGATGAATCTTTTGTGGATTATTACCAAATAAACGGATCTATTACTCATACTTTTAATATCAATATCAACGATATGATTGAAGTTTTTAAAGGTTTAAAAGAATTCTATGTTGAGAAAAACGCTTATGAAGAATATAAACCTGAACTAGAATATTTAACTATTAGATTTTTCTTAGGTAGTTCGTATTTAAGAGCTTGTCGTATTCTAAATAAACAAGTTAAGAAAAAAACTTTAGATAAGGGTTGGGATTATTTAACTAGCACCTACCCCTCTTTTAAAGATAATAAGTATTTAAAGAATGGTAGTAAAAAGAATAAGTATTTTAGTTTGATAACTAAGACTACTTATTATATGAATGCGAATATTTTTGGATTATTGTATAAGATTGGTTTGATGAAATGAAAAAAGAAACAATTATAGACATTTTAATATGTGTATTAATGACATGCATATGCTTGTTTAGTTTTTTTGATTCAAAGATCATTGTTAATATATCCCAAGATATAACCTTCCATATAAATAGATTTGTTGGTTTAGCTAATGCGTTTGAAGAAGGACAAATATTACCAAAGATTTACCCCTACGCAAATAATGGTTTTGGTTATGCAACTCCCCTATTTTATTGTGATTTGTTTCTATATCCATTCGCTATCTTATATCATTTTGGTTTAAGTGCTGTGTGGTGTTATAAACTATGCGTACTTTTTTATACAACTCTTGGTAATATTTTTATCTATTTAATATTTAAAAAAGAAACTAATAATAGAAAGTTATCTTTATTAGCTTCTTTCTTGTATTTAACATGTAGCTATCACTTATTAAATATATTCATAAGAGGTGCTTTAGGTGAAATTTTAGCAATGACATTTGTTCCTCTTGTCTTATATGCAATATATAGGATTTTAGTTAAACATGAAGATTGTTTTGTATTCCTAGGTATTTCTTTTTCATTGTTGGTGCAAAGCCATTTGATAAGTTCGTTATTATACGGAATCTTCTTCTTTTGTATGATTGTTGTTTTCTTGATTATGAATAGAAAAGATTTTTCATTAATTAAGAAAACCATAATTACGATTATTAAAGGTACAATCATAGCTTTATTATTATGTGTTTGGTACTTGTTACCAATGTTTGAACAGATGCATAGTCAAACATTCTGGCTAAGTGTTAATAGTCAATATAACAATATAAGTAGCACAATACAAAGTGTCGGTGATGTTTTTAATAGTCTATCATATAAATTTATACCTTCTATCGGTGCTTTATTTATACTATTTAGTCTTGGATATATCTTTGTTAAGAAGAATAGATATATTACTATAATTGTTGTTTATACTCTAATGTGTTATCTAATAATATTAGGAATACTACCTGGTGAATTATTAAATGTTATGCAATTCTATTTTAGATTGTATATCGTTATATTTCCTCTAACTATAATAGTTTCAATCTATGTGTTAAAAGATTTTAAATATAGAAATATATTGATAATAATATCTTCAATATTTTTATTATCAAATGTTGTCATCACTAATATTAAAATGATTAATGATGGTGAATATTATCTTAATAATAATGCAACAGTTGATGAGATTAATTCAGTAACTAACTTTAAATATAATCTTGATTATAATCATGATGAATTAGGTGGTGCCGAGTATCTTCCTTATACAGAATACAAAAACTACAATAATGATTCATTATCGATTAAGTATATTGATGAAAATGAAGAATTTATCGATTATATTAAAGATTATAAAAGAGATTATTCAAAGATTGAATTTTCTTGCGATAATCAAGAGAATTTAGAATTGTTGTTGCCTCTTTCTTACTATAAGGGCTATAAAGCTTATGAGTTTATTGAAGGTAAATGGAATCCAATAAATATAACATATAGTCCAATAACTAAAGAGGTATTAATTGGTTCTAACGTTGGTGTGCATACATATAAAATCTTATATGAAGGTACTTTGGTTCAAAAGTCAACACTTATTATGTCTAGCGTATCTTTATTAGGAATTATTATTAATGGCGTTTATAAAAGAAAGAATAAACTAGGTTATAATAGAAAAACAGGTGGGAATAATTATGAATGATAAGAAAATAGCTGTATTAATACCTTGTTATAATGAGGAACTAACTGTAGAAAAGACAGTTAGTGATTTTAAACGCGTATTGCCTAATGCAGATATCTATGTATACAACAATAATTCAAAGGACAGAACTAAGGAGCTAGCCCTTAAATCTGGTGCTATTGTAAGAGATGAATATAGACAAGGCAAGGGTGCGGTTGTGCGTTCAATGTTTAGAGATATTGATGCTGATGTTTATATTATGGTTGATGGTGATGATACTTATCCTGCTGAAGAAGTAGATGGTTTAATTACGCCAGTACTTGAAGGTAAGGCTGATATGGTAATTGGTGATCGTTTATCATCTACTTACTATACAGAAAATAAAAGACCATTCCATAACTTTGGTAACAGTTTAGTTAAGGGTTTAATTAATTTCTTATTTAAATCAGATTTAAATGATATTATGACAGGCTATAGATCATTCTCTAAGAAGTTTGTTAAGTGTATGCCGGTAATGTCTGATGGTTTCCAAATTGAAACTGAAATGACTATTTTTGCTTTAACTAATAATATGCAAGTAGTTAATGTACCAATTACTTATAGAGATAGACCTGAAGGATCTGAATCTAAGTTAAATACTTATTCTGATGGTTTTAAGGTATTGTTAACATTATTTAATTTATTTAAGGATAATAGACCATTCTTGTTCTTTGGCTCTATATCGATTGTTATCTTTATAATTGGTTTGTTAATTGGTATTCCGGTTATTGATGAATTTATTAAGACTGCCTATATAACAAAAGTGCCTAGTGCTGTATTAGCTGCTGCACTTATGCTGAATGCTTTCTTAATGTTCAGTGTTGGGATTATTCTAGATGCGATTAAGAATGAAAAGAGATATTTATTTGAATGTCATATGAATGATGTGATGTCTAAATATAAGGAAGATTAATGTTTTATATTTTATCTTTATTTTGGTTACTTTCAATTAGTGGATTATTAACACTTGTTTTTAATAGAAGGTTTGAAATAGTCTTAACTCTTTCAATGATTCTTGGGACATTGATGTTGTATCCATTTGGTTATATAAATCATATTAGCTATGGCTATTATTTGTCATGGCTTTTTGTGTTGTTGTTTTATGTTTTGTTGATTTATTTATTTGTTAAGAAGAAAAATGATAAACTATTAGAATTTAAAAATAATTATTTTACATATGGTTTACTTTACTTTGTAATCTTTAGTATCTATTGTTTCTTCTTATATAAATATACTGGTTTTGGTAATTGTGATGAGTTTACTCACTGGGGACCTATGTTAAAGGAAACATTAAGACTAGATGGTTTCTATACACAAGATGCATCTAGACTTATTATGCATAAGGATTATCCGCCTTTCTTTACTTTATTAGAAGTATTATTCCAAGGCTTTAATGGCTTTAAGTTTCATGAACCTTTTGCGTATATCGCTTTAGAAACTTTTATGTTTTCGATGTTACTTCCAGTGTTTAGTAACTTAAAGAAAAAGGATTGGTTAAAATCAATATTGATCTTTATATCAATTGTTTTAGTTGGCTTAACATTAGATAAGACGGAAACTGCCAGTGATTATGCCTTCATCTATAATTCAATTTATGTTGATTGGTGTTTAGCGCTATTCTGTACATATGGTATCTATTTAACTTATAAAGAAGAAGACTGGGGTTTATTTAGATTTGTTTATTTAACTTTAATATGTGTAACTTTTATCTTAATGAAACAAATGGGATTAGTATTCTATTTGATTATTCTTATTTATGCCTTCTTTAAAGTAACTTTTATTGACAAGCAATTGGATTTAAAGATGATGTTAAAGGGAATCTTCTTTTTAGTGGTTATTCCTATTTTGTTCTATATTTCGTGGAGTTATGTTGTTAAGTTATATCAAATTGATGCTCAATTTAAGATAGGTGAATTAAGTATTAGCGATTTCTTTAATATCATTAAAGGCAACACACCTGAAGGCTTGGAATGGAAGTATACAGCTTTTAGAAATTATTGTAGTAATTTGTTACATAGACCACTTGTGCTACATCCATTTAAAATGAGTTATTTTGTATATACTGGTCTAATGATGATTATTATTTCTATCTCCTTTAGATTTAAGAAAGATGGCTTTTTCTTATCAGGCACATATTTTATTGGCGCGATTGGTTATTCAATTGCTATGTTAATTCTATATACATTGGCTTTTACAATCGATGAAGCACCATATCTTGCATCATTTGATCGTTATATGGCTTCATATTTATACTTTGGAACTACCTTAACATTAATGTTGGTAATAGATAAATTTAATAATTATATCTATCAAAATATGATTATTTTAGGTCTTTTATGTTTATTTGTGGAGCCAAAAACATTGAATCACCTTGAGGTTAAAACGGGTGTTGTGGATGAAGATAGGATGACTATTGCTCTTATTGAACAATTCAATGATTGGATCTTTTTTGAGAGAGAAGATTTAAATGGATTCAGGTTAAAATTTGATCATCTAGGTTACTTGGATGGCAGTGAAGAAGCCTATTTAAAGCTTGTTGATGCATTAGATAGGGATGATGGTTTGTTCATCATCGGCTATGATGATTATATTTATGAATACTGGAAAAGAATGGGCATAACTGATTATATTTTTAATGAACAATATTATAAGTTAGATAGGGAAAATGGTGAATTAAAAGTATCGTGGGATGCGTTCTCGTTTATCCATTATGTTATTCTTTATTATGCGATGGGTGTATAATACACAAAAGGAAAAGAGGTTACTATGATTAAGTTTAATGTTCCACCTTATATTGAAGGTACTGACAAATATGTTTTAGAAGTAATGCGATCTGGTGAGATTGCTGGTGATAACAAATATACTAAATTAGATGAGGAAATCTTGGCTAAGAAGTTTGGTTCTCTTAAGGTTCACTTAACAACTTCTGGTACTAGTGCACTTGAAATGGCTTGCATGCTAGTTGATATTGGTCCTGGAGATGAGGTTATTGTTCCATCTTATACTTTCTCAAGTACAGCGAATGCGATTGTAATCTTTGGTGGTGTTCCGGTGTTTGTAGATATTGATCCTAGAACTATGAATATTAATGCCGATTTAATTGAAGCAGCTATTACTGATAAGACAAAGGCTATCATGGTTGTTCATTATGCTGGTGTTGGATGTGATATGGAAAAGATTTGTGATATCGCAAAAAGACATAACTTATACTTATTAGAAGATGCTGCTCAAGTAGCTAATGCGACTTATCATGGTAAGTATTTAGGAACATTTGGTGATGTTGGCTGTTACTCTTTCCATGAGACAAAGAATTATTCTATGGGTGAGGGTGGTGCCGTTTCTATTAATAATCCTGATTTATTAGATAGATGTGACATCATTAGAGAAAAAGGTACAAACAGAACTCAATTCTTTAATGGCCAAGTAGATAAATATACATGGGTTGATAAGGGTTCCAGTTACTTGCCTAGCGATATCTTAGCTGCTTATTTATATCCACAATTGTTGATTATGGATGAAATGAGACAAGATAGAATTGATAGCTTTAATTACTACTATGAATTGTTAACTCCGCTTAAGGAAGCTGGTAAGATTGATTTGCCATATGTTCCTGAAGGTGTAGTCCATAATGGACATATGTTCTATATTAAGACTAAAAATCTTGAAGAAAGATGTGCTTTACAATCTTTCTTAAGAGAAAAGGGTGTTGGCAGTGCTTTCCACTATGTTCCATTGCATAGTGCACCAGAAGGTTTAAGAGCAGGTAGATTATCTGGTGAAGATAAATATACAACTAAGGAATTTGAAAGATTATTAAGACTTCCTATGTATTACAAACTAGGCAAAGAAAACATTGAGTATGTTTGTGATATGATTAAGGATTTCTATAAAGACTAAATTTTTAATAAAGTTAATAGGCTAAAAGCTTAAATTAAGATATTATTGTATTGGAGATTTATATGAGCTTTACCTCTATTAACTTTATTTTTTATTTTTTGCCAATAACATTTATCTTATATTATTTTGTAAATTATTTTAAAAATGATAGATTATCAAATGTTTATTTATTGATAGTTTCAATACTGTTTTATCTATGGAATGATCTTAGAATTGGTATCTTCTTTATAATTTCATGCTTTTTAGTGTTTTTAATAGGAAAACTAATAACAAAATCCAAATCTAAATACTTATTAACTATTTCGATATTATTATTAGTTGGAGTCTTGGTTTATTATAAATATCTTGATTTTGCGTTAGGAATTATCAATAGGGTTTTACATAAAGAAATTGATTTAATATATCTAACGATACCACTTGGCTTATCTTTTGCGTGTTTTGAAGCTATATCTTATTTAGTTGATGTGTATAGGGGAGAAAATGGTGGCTCTTTAGTAGATGTTTTATTGTTTTTGATGCTCTTTCCAAAAATTAGTTCTGGACCTATAGTTACATGGAATAAATTTAATAAACAATTAGTAAACAGACAGTTAAATATCAATAATACTGTAAATGGTGTTGAACGCATTATATATGGCGTCGCTAAGAAGGTGATTGTTGCGGATGTACTAGGCAATTTTTGTGGAGAAGTGATTTCGAATTACCAACAAATGGATTCTCTAACAGTGGCTATTGGTGCTTTTTGTTTTATGTTGGAAATATATTTAGATTTTTCAGCATACTCTGATATTGCGATAGGCATCTCATTGTTGTTTGGCTTTAAATTTGATGAGAACTTCAATTATCCATATTGCAGTAAATCAATGGGTGAATTTTGGCAAAGATGGCATATTTCTTTAGGAAACTTCTTTAAAAACTATCTATATATACCTCTTGGTGGCAATAGAAAACATGTATATTTAAATCTATTTATTGTCTTTTTTGTATCTGGATTATGGCACGGCAATGGCCTTGCTTATATTGTCTGGGGAATATTTATTGGTTTGATTATTTGTTTAGAGAGATATATTAGAGATAAAGAGTTTTACAAAAATACACCTAATTTTGTTAAGCGGTTATTATTAATGATAATGATTTATTTCTCGTGGATATTATTTATGATGCCTAGTTTATCTCAAAGTATAGCTCTTATTAAGAGAATGTTTGCAGGTGTTGGGCTAGGTGATGTTGTACTAAATGTTAGATATTATTTAAACAATCGATTAATCTTTACTATAGTTATAGGTGTAATTGTTTCGTTTGTTGATGTTAGAAAAATAATTGAAAAGAATGAACTATTGAAATATATTGTTCTTATTCTATTATTTGTAATTTCTTTTGTTTATATTGTGAATTCTTTATATTCGCCATTCTTATATTTCAGGTTTTAATATGCTTAAAAAATGTTTCTTAGTTGTTATTTTTATTTTAATAATAGTTCCTATTATTTGTTTTAATCACGATAAAGATGTTGCTTCTAATATAGATAATAGAATGCTAACTGAACTGACTGATTTTAAGTTAGAAACCGTTAATAATTATGTAAATGATCGTATTGGATTTAGAGAAGAGGCTATAAATATCTATAACGCAATAAATGAAAAGATTTTTAATGTATCTACTAATCCGCAATTAATGATTGGGAAGGATAATAATATTTATCCTACAGTAAACTCAATACCTGAATTTAATGATTATCATGAGTGTTTTTTAAATACTATTAAAAATATGCAAAATTATTGTGAAGAAAGAGGTGTTGAATTTTATTACATGATTGATCCATCCAAGGCAACAATCATGACAGATAAATTGCCTAATGGAATAAATTATAATTCTTATTGGTTAGATGAATTTATCTCTAAAGCAAAAGATATGGGTATTAATTTGATTGATAATTATAATTATTTTAAAGAAATAGACGTCGAAATTCCTTTATATAACAAGAGATATGATAGTTATCATTGGAATGATGATGGTGCATTTTATGGTATAAATAATCTTTTGAACAGTATTGGTGTTGAAGAAAACAATTTAGAAGATTTTACCAGAGAAAAATATCTAGGAGCGAAAGATGAAGACGTCTATGATTTGACCACTGATTTAAAACCTGAAGATTACACTGATAAATATAAAGAAGGCCTAATGATGGCTGATGACTTTAAAGAATTTTTATACTATAAACAAAATAATAATGGACCTAAATTGTTATCGTTTGAAGGAAGCTATTTGTTAACAAATGATAGGACTGAAAAGTTCATTGCGAATCATTTTTCAGAAACCATTGTTGTACATGATTATCAAAATGTATTTAACATTAACTATTATTTAAATATCTTTAAACCTGATATTGTTCTTTTTGAAATGGCGGACTATACTTTCCAAGAATATTACTTTGCAAAATATTATATGGAAATAATGCAACTTCAACCGGTATTAAATGTTGATAACATCATTCAAAAGGGGGAATTACAGTATTCCAAAGAAGTAAACAGCGAGTATGTAACTTATATAATTAAAAATCCTGATGAAGCATTTGATTGTAAATATTTGATAGCTGATGACGATGTTTATGATTTGTATAAATATGATAACGAAAATATTGCGTTAACTATTCTTCTAGAAAATGATTTTGATATTAATAATGTTTCAGTTATAACCAAAGATAAAGACAATAATGTCGGCTACTCTTATAAATTGAAATAATGTTGCTAAAAACAACATTTACAATTAATTATGATAAAATACTTGCATAAATATGTTATCTAAAATATCATAAATATGAGGTGAATGGCATGAAAAAGATATCTAAAGAATTATTGGCTAAAATTGTTAGAGAAAAAAGAAGTGAATTAAATATTACACAAAATAGATTAAGTGAATTAAGTGAAATCAACAGAGCTATGTTGTCTCGTATAGAGAATGGTGATTATTTGCCTACTATTGATCAATTAGAGAAGTTGGGAGAAATTTTAAACTTTGATTTTGATGACTTGTTTGTAAAAGAAGAAGTTAAAAGAGAAAGATTAATTAAAGAACCTTGTAAGATAGCTGTAGCTGGTACTGGTTATGTTGGTTTATCATTGGCTGTATTGTTAGCTCAACATAATGAAGTGAAGGCTGTTGATATTATTCCTGAGAAAGTGGACATGATCAATAATAAGAAGTCTCCAATTCAAGATGATTATATTGAAGAATATTTAGCTACTAAAAAATTAAATTTGAAGGCAACTTTAGATGCTAAGGAAGCATATAGTGATGCTGAATTTGTAATTGTTGCAGCTCCTACAAATTATGATCCTAAACAAAATTATTTTGATACAAGTGCTGTAGAGAAGGTAATTGATTTAGTAATGGAATATAATCCAAATGCTTATATCATTATTAAATCAACTGTTCCAGTAGGCTATGCAGAGCGTATTAGAAAAGAAAAGAATAATAATCATATTATGTTCTCTCCTGAATTTTTAAGAGAATCAAAGGCTTTATATGATAATTTATATCCAAGTAGAATCATTGTAGGTTGCGATGATAAGACTAAGGATGCAGCTGTTAAGTTCTCTAATTTATTAAAGGATGCGGCTTTAAAAGAAAATATTGATACTTTATTCATGGGCTTTACTGAAGCTGAAGCAGTTAAATTATTCTCTAATACTTATCTAGCATTAAGAGTATCTTACTTTAATGAATTAGATACTTATGCAGAATCTAAGGGTTTAAATACTAAGGAAATTATCGATGGTGTATGTTTAGACCCTAGAATTGGTTCTCATTATAATAATCCATCATTTGGTTATGGTGGTTATTGTTTACCGAAAGATACTAAGCAATTATTAGCAAACTTTAAGGATGTTCCTGAAAATTTGATTGAAGCTATTGTTGAGTCAAATAGAACAAGAAAAGATTTTATAGCCGATAGAGTATTAGATAAGGCTGGTGCTTATGGCAACAGTGAAGAATATAATGTTAATAAGGAACACAAAGTAGTAGTTGGTGTTTATCGTTTAACTATGAAGTCTAATTCAGATAACTTTAGACAATCTTCAATTCAAGGCGTTATGAAGAGAATTAAAGCTAAGGGTGCTGAAGTTATTATTTATGAGCCAACTTTAGAAGATGGTGAAACATTCTTTGGTTCTAAGGTTGTAAATAATTTGAAGAAGTTTAAGAAACAATCTGATGCAATCATCGCAAACAGATATGATTCTTGTTTAGATGATGTGGCTGAAAAAGTATATACAAGAGATTTATATAAGAGAGACTAATAGCTTTTATTGGTCTCTTATTTTATAATTTATAAGATGAATAACTTATTTAAAAAGAAAAATTTCTACATACTAGCATCAATATTTGTATTGATGCTTTTCGCATATATTACATGTAAGACACCATTGGCTGGTGATGATTGGGGCTATGCCCTTAATGGAAGTGCTGGTACTCCGATTAAAACAGCTTTAGAATTCTATAATTCTTGGTCAGGTCGTTTTTTTAGTGAATTATGGGGCATGATAGTACCGTGTCATAAGTGGATATGGAATATCGTTAATCCTTTATTGTTTATGGGTATCTTTATTTGCATCTATAAACTAGCTTATGTTCAAAATAAACCAATTCTATGTAGCTTATTAATTTTAGCTATTATGTTAAGTGTTGATGATAATTTAAGAATGGAAACTTATTCTTGGATTATGGGAACCACTTATATTATTCCTTTATTTTTATCATTATTATATTTTGTGATAGTTGATAATTTATTAAAGAATGAAGTTTATGATTGGAAGTTAATTACTTTTGCGATTATTGATAATTTATTCTTGTTTATCATTGGTTTAATGATGGAGAACATTGCAGCTACCATGATAGTTGGAATTGTCTTTGTGTTAGGTTATGCATTCTTTAACAAGAGAAAAGCTCTAAAGTTTTTAATCCCTAATTTGGTATTTAGTATTGCAAGTTTTGTGATTATGAGAATGTCACCTGGCAGTGCAAGTCGTTTAAATGGCGAACATGCTGTTTGGGCTAAATTATCTTTATTTGAGAAATTAACTAATGGTTATCCAAATTTCTTGAATATGACTTTTATTCAAAATAATTATGCGATTACTTTATTCTCTATTTGTTTAATTCTATTAATTTGTTTTTCAAAGAAGAAGAATAAGTTAAATAAAGTGTTGCCTTTATTAATATTGAGTGTTGGTATTATAACAGTATTCTCTTTTATCTTTACAGATGTGTTGGTTAATCCTAATTTAATCTATTCATTTATCTTTTGGCCAATATACATTATTAATGCTTTCTATGTGTTGTTTACATATTTGGATAATGATTATCGTAAGAATAAAGCAATATTTATGTTGATGTTTGCAGGGTGTAACGCATTAGTAATGTTATATTCACCAATATATGGCTCAAGAAGCGCGATTTATACTGTTTATTATTTGATTGTTGTTTCTATTCTTGCGTTAGATTTTGTTCGTATAAATAAACATCATATAGTTACAATTTTCTTAATTTTATTAGTTTTAATTATTGGTGATAGAACAAGGGAATATATTCATAAATACCGTTTAGTTGGTATTAAACAAAATGAAAGATTAGAAATTATTAAGTATTATCAACAACATCCAGAAGTTGAAGAAGCCTGGATTCCTAGATTCCCTGTTTATACAGTACATGGGGCTGATATTGAAATTGGTGATACTTATCATTTCGAAACATTTAAGGATTATTATAAATTGCCACAAAGCGCAGATAAGATAATATTTTATTACGAAGGAGAATAGAAATATGAAGGGTATTATTCTTGCAGGAGGAAGTGGGACTAGACTTTATCCGCTAACTAAAGTTACAAGCAAACAATTGTTGCCTATTTATGATAAGCCAATGATTTACTATCCACTAAGTACTTTGATGTTAGCTGGTATTAGAGATATTTTAATTATCTCCACACCTGTTGATACACCTCGTTTTGAATCTTTATTAGGCGATGGCAAAGACTTTGGCTTAAGTTTAAAGTATGCTGTTCAAGAAAGTCCCGATGGCTTGGCTCAAGCGTTTTTGATTGGCGAAGAATTCATTGGTGATGATAGCTGTGCAATGGTTCTTGGTGATAATATCTTCTATGGTAATGGTTTCTCTAATTTGTTGGTTGGTGCAAGAGAAAAGGCTGATAATGGTTTAGCTACTGTTTTTGGCTATTATGTTAATGATCCTGAAAGATTTGGTGTTGTTGAATTTGGTGAAAATGGTAAAGCCTTATCTATTGAAGAAAAACCAAGTAATCCTAAATCTAATTATGCAGTAACTGGTTTATATTTCTATCCTAAGGGTGTGAGCAAGATGGCAAAGGAAGTAAGACCTTCTTCTAGAGGTGAATTAGAAATTACCACATTGAACCAAATGTATTTAGAAAATGATAAATTAAATGTTGAAATCTTTGGTAGAGGTTATACATGGTTAGATACTGGTACGATGGATTCTTTAGCTGAAGCATGTAACTTTGTAAGAACGATTCAAAATTTACAAGGTGTTGGTATTAGTGTTATTGAAGAAATCGCTTATAAGAATGGTTGGATTGATAAGGAACAATTATTAAAGTCTGCAGACAGTTATGGAAAGTCAGAGTATGGAAAACGTTTAAGAAAAGTTGCTGATGATAAGAGATATTCAGATAGAAAGATATAGATTATGCTTAATAAACTAAAGAATTATTTTAAACAAAATAATGCTCTTTTATATGTATATACGATAATTTCTATCACGGTTATTTTATTTGATTTTTTGTTCATTTTTGTATTAAAAAAACCGTTTATATTGGGCAATGATCAATGGTTTCAATATAATATTTTCTATAAAGAATGGATTAATTTAATATTGGAATTTATAAAAGGCAAAGGCTTGCCAATGTATTCCTGGAACATGTATCTCGGTACAGATTTTTATAGTGCTATGGGCTATTATTGCACTGGTGATATTTTCCTACCATTATTATTGTTGTTTAGAAACAACATAGAACTAGGTTTGATTGTGGAGATAATTCTTTGTGTTTATATTTCTGCAACTTTGATGTTTATATTGCTTAAAAAGTTTGATATAAATAAGAATAATATATTAATATTTGTCCCACTTGTTTATGCGTTTGGAGGAAATACCTTTCAATTTTTAGAGAACTACATGTTCTTTAGATTTTATGCATTTTTACCATTGTTGTTTATTGGCTTATTAGACTATTTTAAAAAGAAAAAAATTACTAACTTTTTATTCGCAACCGCAGTGTTGTTTCTACAAAGTTATTATCTAATGTTTCCTACATTAATTTTCTTGTTCATGTTTTCTGTTACGATAGAAATTAAAGATAAGAAAAAAATAGATGATGTTCTAAAAGATTTTTTTACTTTATTACTAGCCTTGGTTATTGGTTTCATGATTAGTGCAATCATTACTGTTCCTTCAATGATGTACGTTTTAAGCAATTCTAGAGTCGGGGTAAAGGAAACTGGTGGTTTATTTTGGCAAAGAAACGTATATGCAGGATTGTGGGCTTCATTAACATCTTATATTCCTTGGACATTAGACACAATCTTTAAAACAACGAATGGAGGACACGATAATTTCTACTCGCTATTTATCACAATTATTCCATTGGTGTCTTGTTTTGATTATGTAACTAAAAAAGAAAATAGAAACGAATTAATACTTTTGCTTGTTTTAATTATATTCACTTGTTTAAAACCTCTGTCTTCATTTATGCACGGTTTTTCGGAGCCATCATTAAGGTGGACTTTTGTACTACAATTTTATATTTTGTTGTTAGCAGCTATGGGACTACAACATATAGATAAGAAGAAAACATTTTTTATATTTTTATTGTATATGTGTGGCCTTATTATTCAATTGTACATAATGTATAGAAGAAATTGGATTGACTATTGGAATGTTCAAACGCATTTAAAAGTTTTATATATATCTATATTTTTAAATATTATTGTTTTTATAATGTTTAATTTTAAAAAGAACTTCGCTTTGGTGTTATCTATACTTGAGCTTGTTTGTTTCTTATCACTAAATTTCTACTTAAAAACTATAGATAATAATGGTTTTATAACAAACGATGTCATACAACCTGAAGTAGTTTTGTATTATAAGAAATTTGATGACGATCAATATCGATATTATCATAATTATAAAAATAATATTCCACCAGTAGTATTAAACCAAAACAAGTCTTTGGATTATGGATTTATGTCTACTTCAACTTACAATTCTATGTATGATTACAATACCGAAGCGTTCTCCAAATTAAGTCAATCGACTATAGTGTCTGATTCTTTAAATATGGGTTGGGTTTTAGAGTGTGACGATCCATACGCAAATACAATGCTTGGTGTAAAGTATTATATTGTATATAAGGAAGATGAATTACCTAAAGAATTAAAATTTGAATATGCCTATAATCTAGATTATTTAATGGTATATGAAAACTTAAACTATAAAGGTTTCGGTTATACTTCAAGTAAACTTAAGTACACAAAAGACTTTAGTGACACAAAAGATTTTTATGATTATATCTTAGTTGATGATGAGTTTATTGATATTTCTAAATACCAAGATATAAGCGAAGTTAAATTAAATATAGATGAAAGATATAAGAATTATTTTAAAGCTAATATAGATTTAGATAATGACAATATCTTGTTAATACCTATTCCAAACAATAAGGGGTGGAATATTAAAGTTAATGGAGAAAATGTTACACCAATGTCTGTTAATGGTGGTTTCGTTGGTTTAGAACTTAAGTCTGGTCATAATGAAATAGAAATGAATTTTATGTCACCATATTTTAAGGTTAGCCTAATTTTAAGTTTTATTGGACTTGTCTCTTTTATCGTTGTTGTTAAAAGGGAAAAATAGAAAGGCTTTATTGATATAATATTTAAAGATGAAAAGATTGTCTGTTGTAGTTCCTGTATACAATGTTGAAAAATATCTAGACAAGTGCCTAGATTCTTTAGTTAACCAAGAAATTGATGACTATGAAGTAATAGTAGTAAATGATGGTACTAAGGATAATAGTCAATTAATAATTGATAAATATGTTAAGGATTATCCTTTAATTGTTAAATCATATATCAAAGAAAATGGTGGTCTAAGTGATGCGAGAAACTATGGCATTAAATACGCAAGTGGCGAATATATAACATTCTTAGATAGTGATGATTATATTGAATATGATACTTATAAGAATATGTTGGATATAGCTTATAAGGGTAATCATGATTTAGTGGTAGCTGATCTTGAATATGTTTGGGAAGATAATTCGAAAGAACCTTTTATTAAAGAAGGCTTGAATAGAGCGAGTGATAATAATATTAAAAGTTTATTCTTATCTCCATTATTCTCTTGGAATAAGATGTATCGAAAATCATTGTTTGATAAGCTTGAATGCAAGTATCCAGTAGGTTTATGGTATGAAGATATACCAGTTACTCTCAAGTTCTTTTCTAGCATTAATAGCGTTGGTTATTATGACAATGTTGGTTATCACTACCTACAAAGAAACACCTCAATACTTGGTTCTTCATATAATGATAAGATGTATGATATCTTCACAATATTTGAGGGTGTAATCAAAGATTTTAAAGAAAGAAATAAATATGAAGAGTTCTATGATGAACTAGAATATTTGTTTATAGAACATTTCTTAGTCTATGGTGCCTTTAGGTTCTTAAGAACAGAACATTATAAGGAACTGATGGAAAAGGCATTTAGTTTTGTGAAAGAGTATTTCCCAGACTATATGCATAATAAATATATAAAGACTTTAGGTAAGAAAAATGTTATTTTCTTAAGAACTAATAATAAAGTCACAATGTCTTTTTGGCACAGGTATTTAACAAAATGAGTAAAGTAAGTATTATTGTCCCTATCTACAATGTAGAAAAATATGTAAGTAAGTGTCTTGATTCTCTTATAAGACAAACTTTTTCTGATATCGAAATTCTAGCTGTTTCTGATGGTTCACCAGATAACAGTAAAGAAATTGTTTTGAAGTATGCGGAAAAAGATAAGAGAGTTAAGTTTATCGAAAAAGAAAATGGTGGTTATGGTAGTGTTCTAGAAACAGCTATAGCTCGTATTGAATCAGAATATTTCATGGTATGTGATCCTGATGATTGGTTAAGTGATGATGCGGTAGAAGTTTTGGTTAATACTTTAATACATAATGATGTTGATATGGTTGTTGGTTGTAAATATCTTGTTTATAACGATAATGAAGAAAAGATTTATACCGATTCGGTAATTCATTCAGTTAATATCAATACTGAATTTGATAAAGTATATGATGATTTAACTAGTTTCTATTATCTAGATCCAAGTCCTCATGCTAAGTTATATAAGACAAGTATTTGTAAAGGGATTAAGTTACCTCATAAGGTGAGTTTTACTGATTTACTTTTATATACTTATGCGTTGGAGAATGCAAGAAGTGCAATCTACATTAAAGATGCCTTATCTTATTATCTAATTGATAGACCAGGCAATAGTATGTCTACTTTTAAGGATAAGACTTTCTATGATCACTATGTTATTATGAGCGAACTATTTAATTATGCTCATGATGGTAATAATAAGATGTTATATGCAAGAACATATATTCAATTTAGATATGCATTGAGTCAACTTGTTGAACATGGTACTGATAGCGCTAAGCTGAAGTATTTTAATGAATATTGGAATATATATAAGACTTTAATCAGACATAAGAAAGATGTTATGAATAATTATCCAAAGGATGGTACTTTATCTAAATTAAAATGTGCTTTCTTATTGAGTGGTTTGCTTGAAAAAACAATGTTGAAAGATTTGATGGGGGCTAAATAAGATGAAAGTAAGTGTAATAGTTCCTGTATATAATGTTGAAAAATATATTGAGAAGTGTCTTTTATCAATTCAGAATCAAACTTTTACTGATTTTGAATGCTTGGTAATCAATGATGGCACTAAGGATAAATCAATCGAAGTAGCTAAGAAGGTTGTTGGTAATGATCCACGTTTTAGATTTTTTGATAAGGAAAATGGTGGTCTTAGTGATGCGAGAAACTTTGGCATTGAAAAGGCTAGCGGTGAGTATTTATGCTTTATCGATAGTGATGACTATATTCATGAAGAATTATTAGAGTTAACTTATATGATGGGCAAAGAATATGATAGTGATATAGTATGTTTTGATATGTATTATGTTTATGATAATGGTTCTTTAGAATATTCTTGGGGCTCTAACTATAAGGGTATTTCTAATTATAGAGATAATAAAGAGATTATTTTCTCTAATAATAGTGCCAATAACAAACTATATAAAGCATCTTTTATGAAAGACAAGAGATTCTTTAAGGGAATGTGGTATGAAGATTTAGCTGTTATTCCAACTTGGATTGCCCAGGCAAATAATATGGCTCATGTTTATAAGCCTTTGTATTATTATGTTCAAAGAGAAGGCTCCATTACTCATAAGGCAGATATTAGAATCTTTGATATTTATAAGGCTATTTCTATGGTTAAGGATAAGTTACAATTAGGTGCTTATGAGGTAAGAGGTTTATACTTTGAGAACTGCTTAGTAATGACTACTTTGCGTATTAAAGAGATTAATGATAAGGCAACTAGAATTGATTATTATAAGAAGAATATTGAACATTTGGAGGAACAATATCCTAATTGGTATAGTGATGTTAAGAAGGAAAAGGATTTTAATTTTAAACAAAGATTAATCTTCTTCTTACTTCATCTGAAATTGTTTGGTTTAGTAGAAAGAGCATATAACAAATGAAAAAGAAAATCTTGTTTGTGAATGATGAAATGACAATGGGTGGTGTTGCACGTATTTTGAACACTTTTCTAAAAATGATTGATAGAGATCAATATGATGTTGATCTTTTGGTGCTTCATAAAAGAGGAGAATTGTTGAGTGAAATACCTAGTGATATCAATGTTATTGAAGGTTCAAAGTTTTTTTCTTGCATTGATAGACCATTAAGTGAATGTAAGGGTATGGAATTATTCTATAAGTTAAGACTATTATTCTATATGAAAACTGGTCTTATTAAAAATAAGATTGTAAGTGAGCGAAAGAAAATATTGAATAAACATTATGATATCGAATTTTCGGCAAAAGAAGGATTCTGTACTATTTTTACTGGTTATGGTGATTCTGATTTAAAGGTTAACTGGGTTCAAGTAGATTATAAAGAATCTAATTATTCTAGCCATCATATGGGTTTAGTAAAGGATGCGTTAACGCATATTGATATGAATATAGCTTGTTCTAATCAAGTTAAAGAATCTTATCAAGAATTGTTTGGTGTAAATAGAATTTGTGTAGTTCATAATCTTGTTGATGAAGATAGAATTAGAAACATGTCTCTAGAGCCTTGTGATTTAAAGCTAGATGATAAGAAGATTAATATTATTACAGTAGCTCGTTTCCATCCTCAGAAGGCTGTAGATCGACTTATTAGAGCTTATAGTAAGTTAAAGGATTACTATAATCTAATTATTATTGGTGATGGTGGTTTGAAGGATGATTTATATAATTTAGCTAAGGAACTTAAATGTTTTGATGATATTTCTTGGTTAGGATTAAAGTCTAACCCTTATCCTTATGTAAGAAAGTGTGACTTGTTTGTGATGTCAAGCTTATATGAGGGCTATCCAACGATGACTGTTGAATCTTTATTAAGTGATACACCTGTTTTAACTACTTTAGTAGCTGGTGTTAGCGAACAAATTGATGATTCTAATGGTTGGATTGTAGAGAATAGTGAAGATGGTTTATTTAGTAAGTTAGATGAAATCAAAAATGACAAGGCTAATTTATTAAAATTAAAGAAAAATCTAGAGAATTATCATTATGATAATGAGAGTATTTTAAATAGATATTACGAAATATTTAAAGGGGAATAGTATGAAGGATGTAATTATTATTGGAGCTGGTTTTGCGGGTGCTACCGTTGCGAATGTATTAGCTAATAAGGGCAAGAATGTTTTGATAATTGATAAGAGAAATCATATTGGTGGTAATGCCTATGATTATATGGAAGAAGATATCTTGATTCATAAATATGGTCCACATATTTTCCATACCAATTCTAAGGAAGTGTTTGATTACTTAAGTAATTTTACTGAATGGTATAAGTATGAACATAAGGTATTAGGGCATGTTGATAATAAGTTAGTACCTATTCCTTTTAACTTTAAATCAATTGAAGAATGTCTACCTGAAAAGGCAGAGAAGTTAATTGAATTATTAAAGAAGGATTATGGTGAGGGTAAGAAAGTACCTATCATGGAATTATTGTCTAATGAAAATGAAGATATTCGTTATTTAGCTAATTACATTTATGAACATGTTTTTAAGTATTACACAATGAAACAATGGGATATGAAGGTTGAAGAACTTGATAGTGCAGTTAGTGCTAGAGTCCCTGTTAATACTTCTTATGATGATAGATATTTCAATGATGCTTATCAATATATGCCAAAAGAAGGCTATACGAAATTGATTGAGAAGATGTTGGACAATGAACATATTGAAGTGTTATTAAATACTAATGTTACAGATATCTTAAAACTAGAAGATGGTACCATCTACTACAATAATGTTCCTTTTGATGGCGACGTTTACTACACCGGTGCTCTTGATGAGTTGTTTGAATATAAGCATGGTGAATTGCCATATCGTTCTTTGGATTTAATTCTTGAAAGATTGAATAAAACATTCCAGGATGCAGCTACTGAAAACTATCCTGAGAATGATGTTGAGTTTACAAGAATTACTGAATATAAGCATTTTATGGAAGAAGAGCCAGAAAATGTTACTTATATTCATACCGAATATCCTTTCCCATATAGAAGAGATGCTGACGTTGGAAATGTCCCTTATTATCCAATCATCAGCGATGAGAATCAAGAATTATATGAGATGTATGTAAAAGAGGCTAACAAGTATCCTAAGTTACATTTGATTGGAAGATTGGCTGAATATAAGTATTACAATATGGATGCGATTGTCTTAAAAGCTTTAGAAATGTGTAAAGATTAATCTAAGATATAAGAGAAGTAATCTGCTTTATCTGGATAATGCTTTAGCATTTGATTGTAAAAATATTCTTTCATAGTTGGAGTATATTCTCCAACTTTTTCATATATAGTAATTGTGTATGTATCATATAACTTTGTAGAATAAATTGGGTTATAGATACTTGAAATTTCTTCATTGTTTACAATCGCATCAGAAATAACATCAAACATATGTTGATATTTTTGGTCTGTGTATGCGATTGGATCTGATGTTATTATGTATTTTATAAATTGATAATCTCTTGGGAAGCCATCTCTAATATCAAATACAGCAGAATCGATATTTGGTCCATCAAGATTAGGCAATAAGGCGTTTCTTAGTAAATCATCAGTGATAACCCCATAAGTGCCAGTAGCTAAAAAAGCTGTAGTATTTTCATCTGGTTCTATTGATTTGATGTATTCTGATAAATCAATTAATTCGTTCTTGTCACCTAATATTTCTGGTTGTTTCTTAATGTTGGTAAACAATGGAATATTATATGGAAAGTATATTCCAATTGATTGAATTAATAATAAGATAACAGCAACAAAAGATATTTTATTGTTTATGTTTGTTAAATATAATAATCCATTAGTAAATAATACTATAAGGTTGAATAGAAAAACATAGTAATGGTGGAATTCAAAAGATTGAATTTTCCAAATCATTAAACATGGTATTACTATTGAAATTATATTTATGATTAATAACTCTTTCTTTGTGTTTAATAAACCAACAAGTGAAATAAGCATTATTATAGGTGAAATGTAATTAATAAAACTGCTTATTTTATGAGGATGATTATAGAAAGCATAAGCTTCGTCAAAATTGTTAGTTAATACTCTAGTTAAAAAGCCATTAAAGAATAATAGTACTATCACTAATAATATAATGCCTGATGATATAAGTTTTAATAGATCATATGTTCTCTTATTTTTATAGAATAACCACTTAATAAAATATGATAAATATAGACATATCGCTGAATATAAATACCATCTTCTTAAGAAAATAGCTAGGAATAGACAAATGTTCACAAGGATGTTATCACTTGTTTTGATATCTTCAAAATCAGGTAAGATAACAAGGCTATAAGCTAGTATTATGAAGAATAATCCTGAGCAATCTACTTTCCCATAGAAAAGGGTTAGGTATAGTGGATAGAAAGCTAGGATTATTAATGAAGGTAAGTAATTATTTTTATTTATATAGTGAAAATATAAAATGTTTAACAACAAGAATGTTGGTAATAAGAATAATAAAAGATTGCTTATAGAAAAAAATAAATATGATTCTTTGATTAGAATAAGTGGTAATCCAAATAAGGCTGGTAAATAAGAATAATCAGAAGTGTTCATCGAATTATAAACAGTTTCTAAAATTATAGACGGATTTTCATAGAAGAACTTCTTTAATGTTAAGGCTCTAATCCAGTGTCCAGCATAATCGTAAGCGTATATAGTGTCTTCGATATGGAAGAAGACGAATAAACCTAAAGCTATTAATCCAGTTGGTATTATTGAATTTAAAATAATAGCTTTATATTTATTTTTTATTGTATTGTTGTATTTCTTATAAATATAAAAGAAAGAACCAACAATAATTACTGGATAGATTGAGACTAATAATAAACGTAGTATATTTCGCATGTATTAATTATATCTATTTGTGAATGTAATGTGGGTAATGTTTTTAACGAAATAATTTATAATATAGGGGAGAAACAGGGTTTTCTTGTGTTTTAATGAAAGGGAATGTATGTTAAGTATTATTGTTCCATGTAAAAATGAAGAAGAAGCTATTCCTTTGTTTTATCCAGTACTAAAAGAAAACTTGGATAAGATGGATGTTGAATATGAATTATTAATTGTTGATGATGGTTCAACTGATAAGACGGTTGAAGTCTCTTTGAAGTTAAAGGAAAAGGATTCAAATATTAAAGTTATTAGCTTTTCACGTAATTTTGGTAAAGAAGCTGGTATGTTAGCTGGCATGAAAGAGGCTAAGGGTGATTATGTAGTCATCATGGATGCTGATTTACAAGATCCACCAGCTTTGTTGTCTGAAATGTATAACTATGTAAAGAGCGGTGAATATGATAGTGCTGCTACTTATAGAGTTACCAGAAAAGGTGAGCCACCTATTAGATCTTTTTTTGCACGTCAATTTTATAAGTTAATAAATAAGATGATTGATGTAGAGATTGTTGACGGGGCAAGAGACTATCGTTTGATGAATCGTAAAATGGTTGATGCGATTATCTCCCTTCCTGAATACAACCGTTTTTCTAAGGGTATTTTCTCTTGGGTTGGTTTTAAGACCAAATATATCGAATTTGAAAATGTTGAAAGAGTGGCTGGTGAGACCAAGTGGAGTTTCTTTAAACTATTTAGTTATGCGATTGATGGCATTGTTGGTTTTACAACCGCACCACTTCGTTTAGCTACATATTCTGGCTTGTTTGTATCTTTCTTTGGTTTTATTTATATGCTTTATATCGTAATTAAAGCTTTAACCATAGGTGATCCTGTTGCTGGCTATCCTAGTATGATTGCGATTATTTGTTTACTTGGTGGTATTCAATTATTAGTGATTGGTATCATGGGCGAATATTTGGGTAAGACTTATATGGAATCTAAGAAGAGACCTCAATATATAGTGAAGGAAATTAAATAATGTTTATAGGGAACTATTATTATGAGCCGATTCCATCACTTCCAGCACTGACTGTAACAAGTGCTTATTTTGTGATGTTTTGTTTTGCGGTATTTTGCTTGTCTAGGCCTTTTAAATCAATTTTAAGGCCTTTAATTTTGCTTATAGCTAATTTTATATTTGTTTATTCTTTTGGATTAAACAATTTATTTTGGTTATTAGGCTTTTCTTTAATGGGTTATGTATTAGGCCTTATTAACGGAAAGTATCACAATAAACATATAGTTATTGTTTCATCATTAATATATGGTGTTGCGTTATTAGGATATAAACTTATTAATTTAACAGATAGTAGTATTATTATTCCTTTAGGTTTATCTTTCTACTCGTTTAAAATCATTTCCTATTTGTGTGATATTTATTTTGGAAAGATTAAGGCAGAAAAGAATATTATTTATTATTTAGATTATGTGATGTTCTTTCCTTGTATTACAGCAGGACCTATTAATAGAGCTGATTCATTTTTAAAGGAAATTAGAAGTAAACATGAATTTGATTATCAAGATATTGCCTCTGGTTTCTTTTTAGTAGCTTGTGGTATTTTTGAAAAGCTTGTATTCTGTGACTTTATTGGAAGTGTTGTAACTAAGAGTTTAAATGTTGAAGTAAGTGGTTTGAATACATTACTTGGAGTTGTTTTATATTCATTTCAAATATATTTAGATTTTGATTCTATTTCTAATATCGCAATCGGTACAGCTAGAATGCTGGGCTTTAAGTTAGAAAGAAACTTCCATGTGCCTTATTTAGCTACTAGTATTAAAGACTTCTGGAATAGATGGCATATTTCTTTATCATCTTGGTTAAGAGATTATATTTATTTCCCATTGGGTGGTGGAAGAAAAGGCGATTTAAGAAAGTATTTGAATGTTCTAATTGTTTTCTTTGTATCATCTTTATGGCATGGTATTACGTTAAACTTCTTAATTTGGGGTATGGGTCATGGTGTAATCAGAATTATTGAAGATTTAATTGCGAAGTTGTTTAAGAATAAGAAACCAAATTTCTTTGTGTCTTTATTGTTAATATTTATTAATTTTATTATAGTAACTACTTTGTGGATTTTCTTTAAATATGATTTTAGTGATGCGATAGCTACTATTCAAAGATTTTTTGTGAAATCACCTTTGAACTTTGAAACAATTGGTTTAACTCATAATGAAGTAATTTGGTTATGTATTGTCCTATCTACTGTAGTGATTACAGATATCCTACGTTATTTCTTTGATTTAGGAGATTTCTTTGGTAAACATATCTTTATTATTAGATTTGCATTATATGCAGCTATGATTTTGTTGTTCCTAGTATTTGGAATGTATGGTGGCAGCTTTGATGCGAATGATTTTATTTATAGGTGGTTTTAGTTATGAATAAAGTATTAAAAACAATTTGGAACTTATTAAAAATAGCCGTGGGTGTATGTGTAATATGCGGTACTTTCTATTTTGGTTATAATTTTTTAAGCAGTAAATTCAGAAATCCTGATGTTTATTACAATGATTCGTTTCATAATTTACCAAAAGATAGCATGGATGTTATTGTGCTTGGTTCTAGCCATGCGCAATATTCTTTTTGCCACTTTCGCACAGTGGTAGGAACTTTGTTCGGTATCCACATAGAGTATTTTCCTCCTGTTTTCGGGCAGTTCCGCCGTGTAGCTTAACACTGTCCCGTTTTTCAGTGCAGCCGCCACGATTGCGGAAACATTGAACGTTTTCTTGCTCTTTGCTTTTCCGATTGATGCGCTGAAGTTCCCCAGCGTGCCTATGACGGAACCGTGTACTTTCAGTATTTCGGGTGCCCTCTCGTAGTCTTCCGAAAGGTCGAGCCGTGAGGCTTGCCACAGTATCACCGCCGCTTCGGGCGTGACTTCTTTTCTTTCTCTGTACTCCATGTCCGTACCTCCTTATCTGCGTCCCCCGCTTTTGTGTCCTGCCAGTTCGAGTGCCATGTCCGCATCTACGATGATTTTGCGTCCTATCTGCGTAATGGCTCTGTCTATCTTCCCACTTTTCTTGATGCGGTTTGCTGTGGGTATGCTGCACCCGAACAGCCGGGCTATGCCGCCTATCCCGTACACGTATTTCTTTTCCGTATCGGCTGCGGGCTGTGCTGCTCTCGCTTCCCTTTCCTGCAGGGCGTGTCGGTTCAGTAATATAAATTCCTCTCCCGTCATCTGCCATACGGGCTTTGATAAAAGGTCTCTAATTTCCATATCAGAATGAAATTAACGTTTGTACTACAAGCCCTGCGCATGGGCTTTTTACCTCGTTCGAACAGTGCAAAGTTAGTTCCGGGTACGGGTGGTAAGGATGTGGATAGCGTGATTTGGATATCACGCTATCTTGTTAAATATCAGTAAGTAATAAAGAGTGGCGGAAATTATTTTGAGTGGTAAAAGTGGTGGTATCGTGGAATGTCGGGACATATCATCGACTATCGGAATATTGACCGCATTTCCCTTGCGAATTCCTGATTGCTGTCACTGGCTAAATCGGTACGGGGAACGGGTGCCTTGTATTTGGACTTGTAGTATGCATCGTCTATTCCCAGCAGGTTCATGATGTCCTCTTTCCATTTCTCTCTGTCCGGCTTGGGCAGCGTTTCACCCATAAGGAAAATGAGATAGCATACACGGGCTTTCTCCCTCGGTCTTATTTTCAGTCTGCCTTCGCACGGTTGCAGGTTCATGCTGGCGTAGAAGTCCAGTTCGGAAACGGCTTCGAACTGTTCACCGTTGCATTTCTCATAAATGGCTGACAGCAGCCGCATGGGGAAATAGGCGGGCGGGCTTGCCGGGGTGGTACCGGATGCGGACATTTCCTTTTCTTCCCCTTCCTTTTTCTTTTGGTCGGTCAGGTATTTTTCAAGGATTGCCAATAGTGAGCCGCCCAGCCTGCAAATGTCCCCGCAACGGTTTTGCAGGCATTGCAGGGCTTCCCGTCTTGCCTGCTCCTTCTGCCTGTACAGTTCATCCAGCTTGGTTTTCTCCTTGTCGTATTCCCGTTTGCACCGTTCGTACCTTCTTTCCAGCAGTTCTTCTTCCTGACGGTCGTGTTCCCTGAAACCTACCGCCTCCAAAGAGCCGTTCGCTTCCATGAGTTCCCGGTAATATCCGTTTGTGACTTTCATCTGTCTGTCGATGTCCCAGTCAAAACGGCTTTCATGCCGTCGGCAGACGTATTCGGTATCGAGACGGTCGAAAAACTCCCTGCAGGCGTTGTAAGTCGAGATGTTGCTTTCAATCTCACGTTTCAGGCTGTTCAGCAATATGGAGAAGTGCGCGGCGTCCATTTCAAGCATGAGACTGATAAGTGTGGTTTCAAAGGGCTGCGTGTCTCCGTACTCTCTGTAAAAATCGGAAATGAGCTGCTGCTTCTCAAAAGAGAAACTGCCGCCGGACATTATTTCGGTATATATCTTGTTGAGTTTCCCGTAGTGGGGTATCATTGATGTTATTCTTTCGTCCATAGTTATATCAGATTAAATTTAGTCATAGCGTTGATTTTGATTTCATCCGCTATATCAATATAGGGCT